>Ga0209063_1000120_pt1 | contig 88975 bp, 80 predicted proteins | sample KloWWTmeKNB19Kit_FD_187177 | JGI IMG/M metagenome (GOLD analysis project Ga0209063, IMG submission 187177) | Active sludge microbial communities from Klosterneuburg, Austria, studying microevolution and ecology of nitrifiers - Klosterneuburg... | ecosystem: Engineered > WWTP > Aerobic digester >... | reverse complement strand
CCAACTCAACAACTTACGTTTTTTAACTTCGGACCACCCTAACTTTAGTGTCCAGCAGACCAGTTCAACAAAACCAGGTCTTCCAGAACGTCAATCTGCCGAGCTAGGATTGTTCCGGACGGCAGTGAATAGTGTATCCGAATTCTGATGCCGTAGTAGCCAATCCTGTTGTGAATTGCGCGCTGTTCAATTCAGTAGCAGCCAAATGAATACCGTACAAACCGTTCCTTGCCGGTTTTTCCACGAAACCGGTAGCGTCCGTGATCTGCCCCAGTTCCAGTTTCTTGGAAGTATAACCCGCTGGTAGCGGGGAAATCTTTTTCAGTTCGAACGTAAATGTTTCACCACCAACCTTTGCAAGTTCTGCGAAGGTTTTTCCTTCGGTAACATGATCGGGCGCTACTGCAAGCACACCCATGCTCGCGGTCTTTAGATTAACTTTCTTGTTATTGCCCGATTTGACGGATTGCACGTACAGTTCAGCTGTTTCCGGTTTAACGAAGACCTCCATTTTTTGGGCAGAGCAGTATCCCACGGAAGCAATCAAGAGTAATGTGAAAAGTTGTTTCATCCAAGCAGTATTAATTGTTAGTAGGTTAGTTTTAAGGTTTACGCGAACCAACAGAACGAATAGATCGGGAAATCTCCAAAGCCACCGTTCTTGAATGTGGTTGCTGTAATTCGTTTTTCGATCCAACGGCTTCATTCTGGGATGAAGATCCGCTTTTAGTGTTTCTTGATCGGCCAAAGATAGGTCAGTTGGGTATATCGAGAGAACAGCACGACCAAGGCCACCTCGATCTTACTATGGTCATCCATTTAGATCCGACATTTTGACCCACTTGCCATTCCGGGGAGAGCAACCATTCATAGATCCCACAGTCTTATTGAAAGTACTGTATTGAACCACATGCTCACACCTGCTCGACTCTTCTTCATTCTTGCACTTTGCATCATTACCATTGGAAGGCACTACTTCCTCTACTCCTATGCCGTATTCTTCATTGTAGTGATCGAATTCCTACAGAGCCGTCCACTGTATCGCAACCTTAAGGGCCACAAGACCTACACGAGCATATTCATCCTATACTTGCTTTTCATCGTCATCAACAGATCACGTCAATTCCAGTTCAACGATGGGATCGAGCGTATGATCAACATTGTGGAACATGGATCCTTCGCACTCGTGATCTGTTTATTGACCACGTGCTACTTCAACGTTTACATGCCCAAATGGCCAAAAGCAAGGACGATCATAATTGTTGTGTTGATCTTCAATTTGATCGGGTACACGAACGAGTTATTCCAGAACTATGTTAATGGCAGGCCCCCATTCCAGTTGGAGTTGGATGCGGTAAGTGACCTTCGGGTCAATGCGCTGGGATCCTTGGTATTCGTATGTTTTATGCTCTTTGGAACCGGAACACGAAATTGGCCTGAGCAATCTGGATCAAGATGAACCGTCCATTAACCATATATTTAAAAAAATCGATCTATTCCATTTAGAGGAAACAGTAACACTTAGACATGGAAACAGTGACACGACCCGCACGGCCAAATAGGATCGAGCCAAAGCCTTTCTTGGATCCCGAAACAGCGTTTTATGCTGATGACACGTCCGAGCCTACCGGAATGAAGCATGACCATGAAACTTTGTTGGAATACTTGCGCAAGAAGGGCACGTGGATAACGGTTGCAATTGTGGCTCTTTCGTCATGCTTCATCGCGATCGCTATGGAAACGCCGCCTCTTTACACATCCTACACTTCCATATTCGTTCAACCAAAGAACACGATTGTTGGCGAGGCGAGTATTTTTCCTGAACCTTCTGCTGATCTTCTCTGGGTGCTCAGCGAACTTGCTTCCACCAGCTTCCAAGATCATTTGAATGAACAATTCGACCTTCGAACACATTATGGAATTGGTGCTAACGTTCCGAACGGCAACTTGATCTGCTACGAATTCATGAACGCCCGGATCAGAGCCAAACAGATCGATAAATTCACGGTGAACATAGTTGTTCAGGATCAAGACCCCTTATTCGCAGCTGAAATTGCCAACGGTGCAGCGCAATATCTCTTTCAGCGTTGCCTAGCTGATTTCAGGGGTCGACAGGAGATCTTGATCCGCTCCTATGAAAAACTGATCGCCCAGGATCAGGCGAATTTCGATACACAGCTTAGCGTACTATCGGCGACGCTGGACAAAGCACAGAGCCTTCGGTCGGATGGGGAACTCACTGATCTGGAGATCAAATTGACCGGGATCATGAACCGGGTTGAATCCGCGAATGCGGAATTGATAGGCGCTCTAAAACTTCAGGAGATCGCAAAAACCCTAAAGGACCAGGAATTGGCACCGGGCATTCATCTTGTCCGCAAAGCGATGCCGGACATTTCGACAGAACCGAACATGATCATTCTGCAAAGGATCCTTGGAGCGCTCTTGATCGCTATGGTCATGGTTTTCGGAGGGTTCGTTTTCTGGCGTGTTCGAAGAACCCAGTTCAAAGAAAATTGGGTTTCACTGAATACACTTCATGGGAGCTGACCGCCAGCAGGAACGTTTTTTCCGAACTGGTGCTGATCCATACGAATGAAGAGTACCAGAAAAAAATACAAGGGAAAAGCTATTTTACAATCATCAAGATAATTGTTGAAGAATCCGTGAACACCATAGGCCAGAATGGCCAGTACAACCAGAAGGAATTGGATCATCGCTGATCGATCGGTCATTTCGCGGATCCGGTCAACATAGCGTAGAACCATAGCAACAAAGATCCCGATGAACAAGGACAATGCAACCGGTCCGCGTTCACTCAAAGCCAATAGGTATTCGGAATGCGCTGTACCGGGATCGACGTACAAGTTCTGAGGGTTGTCCCTTACAATAAGGTCTGATGTCGGTTCCCAAACTCTACTGATGTATGCCGAAGTTGGTTGCGGCACGGTCCTGAAGCTTGCGTGTTCCGGATCCTGATATAGCGGATACTTGAACTTGAACATGCCCGGTCCACATCCGAGGAATGGATCGGCCAAGAATATTGAGTAGGCGCTGGACCATCGCACTAAACGTTCCCTATTGCTGGCATCAGTTGATATGTTAGCGTACGACCAAAGCACTTCGGAGATCCCAGCGTTGTCCGCGTCCGCATCGCCTTTATGTTCCAACGCTGCCTTTTGCAATGGACGCCATGAAAAAATTGCAACGAGCATTATGATCAAGGTACAGCCAAGCCATACAGCAGGCCTCGGCCGAATGAGTAGTACAACACCGAGAATAACAACCACGACAACACTCAACCAGGCTGCCCGCGTGTAGGACAATACAAGAGCGATCACCACAACGGAAACCAGAACAACAGTTACTGCACCACCGAAGAGCGACGCACCTTCTTCCTTTCGGGAAAATACGCTGATCAAGAATGTGAACAATGAAAAGACGAGCGCCGCTGCATAGATCGTATGGTCATTGTAGAACGGCATGCAGGAATAGTTCGCAACATTGCGATCAAAGCCTTGTTCGAAGGCTGCTTTGAAGACCCAAATGACCACCAGGATCAATGCCCACGCATGGTAGGTCAATAACTTAACAAGCTTCTCCTTATTGAACTCGCGTATCAGTAACGGAACCAAGAAGAAAACCAACACATAGGAAGTGCGCACCACGAGCCACTTCAATGAAACCATTGGTTCATCCGAACCCCAATAACTCACAACGCTGATCATGAGATCCAGCGCAATAAGGATCACGATCGGATGTTTCAGCGCTTGCATATCCAGAGCGGATCTGGCGCGTTGTGATACCACCCAGCGTATGATCACGTATAGCGCCGTTAACCCTACAAGTAGTTCAGCTGGAAATATCACTTCAAGATCCCTTTCAGTTGAATAGAGTTTCAACGATAGCGGAATAGAGAATGCCGTAACGACCAATAACAACCAGATCGATCGATCCGAAGAACTGAGATTGGTGCTATTGATCCTTTTGAACAGAGCCATTGCCAGTGAGGTTGATCAAAGCCTTGATCGATCCTCAAAAAACTACTGCGTACAAAGTAGGCATGCCGTTCTTATTCATTCAGTGAATGATCTTGGTGGTTATTGTCTTCCAGAACGCCGAACATCAAAGAACCTCTGTTGTAGATGATCCAGAGAAGTACGTTTATCATAAGCTACACAATGACCACGCAGAGATCAGTTCGTTCACTTAACAAGAAACCCCGGCACGGGACCGGGGTTTCTCAATTTCATGGACGTGGGTTGCTCACCCTCTCACCAACTTCCTATACTTCAATCGCTTCGGCACCACATCCCCTACTCGCTTCTTGTAGTTCTCTTCGTATTCGCTGAAGCCACCCTCGAACCAATAGACATTGCTATTGCCTTCGAATGCAAGAATGTGCGTACAAACCCGATCCATGAACCAACGATCGTGGCTAATGATAACGGCGCAGCCGCTGTAGTCCTGAATGGCTTCTTCCAACGCACGGAGCGTATTCACATCGAGGTCGTTCGTCGGTTCGTCCAACAACAACACGTTGCTTCCTTGCTTCAAGGTCATGGCCAAATGCAAGCGATTGCGTTCTCCACCGGAGAGCACATTCACCTTCTTATTCTGGTCAGTACCGGTGAAGTTGAATCGTGCCAAGTAGGCGCGGCTGTTCACCAACGTACCACCGATGGACATGTTCTCCAATCCACCGCTCACCACTTCATAGACGGTCTTCTCAGGTAGTAATTCCTTGTGACTTTGATCCACGTAGGCCAACTGAACGGTATCACCAAGTGTGATCGTTCCGGAATCGGCCTTCTCCTCGCCCATGACCATACGGAACAAGGTGGTCTTACCAGCACCGTTGGGGCCTATGATGCCTACGATACCCGCAGGTGGTAAAGCGAAAGTGAGGTTCTCGAAAAGCATGCGATCGCCAAACCCTTTGGACACATCCTTGAACTCGATCACCTTATCACCCAAGCGTTGACCGTTCGGGATGTAGATCTCCAACTTGGCCTCTTTCTCCTTCACCGTTTCACTCTGCAATTTCTCGTAGTTCTCCAAACGTGCCTTGCTCTTCGTACGGCGCGCTTTCGCATTGCTCCTTACCCATTCGAGCTCCTGCTTCAGGATACGATTGCGTTTGCTTTCGGTCTTTTCTTCACGTGTTAACCGTTCGGTCTTCTGCTCCAACCAATTGGTGTAATTACCCTTGTATGGAATGCCCTCGCCACGATCCAGCTCAAGGATCCAACCGGCCACGTTATCCAGGAAGTAACGATCGTGCGTAATAGCGATGACGGTTCCTTTGTATGCAGCCAAGTGCTGCTCCAACCAGGCAACGCTTTCTGCGTCCAGGTGATTGGTCGGTTCATCCAACAGCAGAATATCCGGGCTTTGCAACAGCAAGCGGCACAGGGCCACACGGCGGCGCTCACCACCGGATAGTACGCTGATCTTCGCATCCGGCTCAGGACAACGCAGCGCATCCATTGCTATATCCAATTTCTGGTCGATCTCCCACGCCCCTGTTGCTTCGATCTTATCCTGCAATGCAGCTTGGCGATCGATCAGCTTTTGCATTTTGTCCGGATCATTCAAGATCTCCTCGTCAGCGAACTTATTGTTCACATCCTCGAATTCTTTGAGCAGGTCCATAATAGGTTGCACCCCTTCGCGAACGATATCGATCACGGTCTTGGACTCATCCAGGTCAGGCTCCTGCTCCAAGTGCCCAATGGTGTAGCCCGGAGAAAGGTGTACATCACCGTCGAAATTCTTGTCCTTGCCCGCAATGATCCGCATGAGTGTGGATTTACCACTACCATTTAGACCCAGTATACCGATCTTGGCTCCGTAATAGAAACCGAGGTAAATATCATTAAGTATCTTCTTGCCAGAGGAGAGCGTTTTGCCCACCTTTACCATATTGAAAATTATCTGACGTCCTTCTTCTGCCATCGTTGAATGCTCTTGTGGACCGGTTGATCCGTGTAGTTTTTAGGTCTATTGGAGTGTTCGATCGATCATCCTCTGATCAACTGCCCTCCTTAATTCGGGCCACAAAGGTCTTCAATCCATTGGTATCTTCAACCAACTCGAAAAGTGGGAGGTCTTTTTGAAAAAAACCATTGTGGGCCAGCACACCCGCAAGAGACTGGTCTTCTTTAGTGCCGACCAGGACATAGATCGAACCATTTTCCGGTATGGGGTTATAGAAAACGCGACGATCGACTCCATTTGCCATAGCCTCGAATTCCATGGGTGCTTCCCAAGGGTATTGCGTGATCACGCGATCTTCTGGAACAATCGAAGCACTGATCCTCGCTGCAGAAAAAGTAGCGTCTCCACTGCGACTCCTATCACTCATTAGATGATCCATTCCAGAGATCCCGAAACCAAGTAGAACTGCAAAACTCATTAAAACGGCACGTCGTCTTTCCGTCAATGCTTTCATGCCATTATCATGGAACAGCTTCAGCAGGTAGTACAATGCGATCGCGGAACTAAGGTGGAATATGAACAGCGTATACACCCAAACACGAGGTGGCGGAACCTCCAATTGATATACCACCAGCGGCACAGCGCCAAAGAACATGGCAGCCATTAGCAACCTGTACTTAACGGATATGAATCCCGCGAAAACGAGTCCCACACAAACCAACATGGATATCCAAAAATGCCCCGGGTCACTGAACCATGCCCAGATCTCTAGTGCCTTATCGCCAGAAACCACGGAGAACATCTCCAATGTCCGCTCCGGCGTAACAGATAACCGACCGTAGCCCACGGCTCCGTTCACGATCAACATTGGCGCATAAAGCAGAAGGGATAAGATCACGAAAACAATAATGGACCCTAACCAATTCCAAACGCGATCGATCCGTGAATCCTTGTATTTGTTCAGAATATATAGGATCAACCAGAGATAGATCATAAGGGCTGGATAGACCATAGTAGGAACGGCCCACATACCAATAGCGCAGACTACGCCGATCAACATAGCACTTACAAGATCGTTCTCCTTGGCGAATCGCCTTCCCAACAAAAGCGCGAGGATCAAACACAACCACGTGATAGCATACCCTCTACCCAACGCACTGTATTCGATGAGGCGCGGTGAACTGGCCACGAAAGCCAATGCCACCAAGGCTATGTAGCGGTTGAACATGTGCCGTACGAACATGTAGAACAAGGGCAAACAGGCAACGCCAGCAATAAAAGCCGGTAAACGGACCGTGAACTTGCTTACACCCAGAATGGAAGTGAACAAATTAATAAGTATGGTATTAAGCACATGATTGTTCGGATACGAATAGTCGCTTAGGATTATATATAAGGGACGTGTCGCGAAATAGGTGTAGGTGAATGCTTCATCGTACGTAATTGGTTGGAACAGCATAACACACCGCAATATGACACCAACCAATACGATCAGAAGTACCATTTGTTTATGGCCTTTTGATGTTCGTTTGGCGTAATCGCGTTTCAACTTTTTTGCTTCGGTGATGAAACGCGCTATACCACCTTCGCTCGTGAACCAGATCGTAAGCTGATCGCGTAGTAGGAACATACATACAGCGAAAGCACCAAGGATCAGAGCAGCTACGCGGAAGTTTCCTTGGATCTGGCCATGCAGGCCTGCCGAATACGAATCGACATTACCGTCTGCCGCAGCTCTGTTCAAGTGATCCAATACAGTTGCATGATCCAACGTGGATACACCTAGGGCTATCAGCCCAAGGAGAGCCAAGAAGATCGGAAATACGAAGAAGAACCTACGTACCATTCTTTAACCAGCTATAACTTATAGGAGCCAGGTCGAACGCAATGGAGCTTCGTTTCCAAAGGTCATTCAACGATTTACTTTGGTCATGGAGATAATACTATCCACCACGAATTCGGAATGGCCTCTCCAAGGCAGGGCCGCTAAATACTCTTTGTAGTGCAGGTTGAATTGATTTCCACTATTCACCATGAGTTGCTCCGCAACCTTAGGATCATCAACCGAGAACAGGAACTCAAGACTTTGGAAAGCGCCTTCTTGGCTCTTTATCCCGGTCTGTATCATCTTGCCTTCATAGGTTTTGAATAGCACCCCTTTATGGACCACGTAATTGAGTTCACCGGACTTTACTCCGGTACCGAACACCCAAAAATATCGGTAATAGCCGAACAAGGCGAGGATCACCAAGGGTAGCACAACAAAAATGCCTATACGTTTGAACATGGATTAAGGATATGGGTGCAAGATAAGCGGGTAAGGGTTTCCGTTACGAAGCTGAAGCACGCAGTAACCATTCATCCTATTCCCAAGACCGTTCATAATAAAATAGTACCATGTGTTGCATAGTACCAACTTATGCACATATCTTTGCATCGTCAAGTACTAAATGCACTATTATTCAAACAACGGCCAAACGGCCATCACCGCATGAAAGTGGAGAACACAAAAGCGCAAATGCGCAAAGGGGTGCTGGAATACTGCATCCTTGGCGTTCTGGCCCAGGGCGAGCTATATCCATCGGACATTATCTCCAAGTTGAAAGAAGCGAAGTTGATCGTGGTCGAAGGAACGCTCTACCCGCTGCTCACCCGCCTAAAGGATGCCGGCCTGCTCAACTATCGTTGGGAGGAATCACGCTCCGGACCGCCGCGCAAATATTATAAGCTCACGACCGTTGGTGACAAATTCCTCACGGAATTGGATCAGACCTGGGACGAATTGAGCCTTGCAGTAAAGAAAACAACCCGCCTCAATAAATGATCCTTTCCCACGCCAACAGCAACCACCAAACCAACGCATTAGCGTAACGACGATGAAAAAAACCCTCACAGCCAACATCAGCGGCACGGTGTTCCATATTGAAGAGGATGCCTATGAAAAGTTGCAGCGCTACCTCTCAAGTATCCGAGGCCAGTTCACGGGAACCGACGGCCGCGATGAGATCATGGCCGACATTGAAGCGCGGATCTCGGAGCTTTTCCAAGAGCGTTTGGATGGTAAAAGACAGGTCGTGAATGTCGAAGATGTAGCACATATCATCGGTATCATGGGTCAACCGGAGGACTACATGGATAGTAGCGATGATGGCGAGAACAATGCGCATGCCAATGCGGGTAGTGATCCGAACTGGACCTTTGGTGGTGGCCGCAAACACCGTCGTTTAATGCGCGATACCGAAGACAAATGGGTCGGTGGAGTATTGAGCGGGGTCGGTGCCTATTTCGGTTTTGACCCGTTGATCCTACGCTTGATCTACATCGCACTGCTGTTCATGGGAGTTGGTGTGCTTATCTACATCATTCTATGGATCGTTGTACCACCAGCGGATAGTGCAGCTGATCGGCTGGAAATGCGTGGCGAACCTGTTACCGTTGATAACCTGAAAAAGGTTTTTGATGAAGGTGCAGAACGCGTTAAGACCGGCGCAACTCATGTCGCGAATGAAGCAAGTGATCTAGGCAAGCGTTTTGCCGGATCGGGTGCAGGCCCTAGAAAAGACCAGTTCGCTCGCACGGCAGCAAGAGGCGTTGGAGTGCTCGGCAAGATAATTGGTGTGGCATTGATCATAGCAGGCTTTCTAATAGGCATGATGCTGATCGCCGGGATCGTTGGCGCAGGAACACTTACGTATGACAGTCTTTCCGGTGGTAGCGGTGCCGGATATTTTGAAATGGGCGGTCTCTTCTTCGCTAGTTCAAGTCAAGCGATCTGGTTCGTTCTGGCAAGCATTCTATTGGCCTTGATACCGGTTATCGCATTGGTACTTCTTGGCTTACGTCTGGTCTTTAATACCAAGTCGCCAGGATGGTTCTCCGGAACGCTGGCGGCCGTTTGGTTCATTGCCTTGATCGTAACAATGGTACTTGGCATACGCCTTGGAAATGATTTCAAGCGAAGTGAAAAGTTACGTACCGAAGTTGAAATGCTCCAACCTACTGGACAGATACTCCATGTGAACAGCATGATCGATGAAGAAGATGATCGTAACTGGAAAATATCCTTTAATAATGGAAGAACCGGGTGGGATGCTGACCTGTTCCGTACTTCTGCGGATAGCATTCACGGTGCATGGGCCCAGATGGATGTAAAACGAAGCCCGGATCACAACTACCATTTGATCGTGGAACGCAAAGCACAGGCTCGCTCACTTAAAAGTAGCATGATCCGTGCTTCAAACATTACGTTCAAGGTATCTCAAGTGGATTCCATCCTCGAACTCTCGCCATGGCTGAATTTTCCGAAAAGTGATAAGATACGGGCGCAGCGTATTCGTTTCATTGTACAGGTTCCCCTTGGCAAGGCGATCCATCTAGGGGATAATACCGGTTTCATGTTGGATGATGTGGACAATGTGACCAACACGTACGACGGTGACATGGTGGGACAAACGTGGACCATGACCCTAAGTGGTCTGAGCCGTGATGTGGACCCGGATCACGTACCGGATGATCTGCCCATACAACCGAACGCTCCAGCAATTGACACAACCGGAACCAAGAGCAACATTGTCGTTAGCATCGGAAATTGGAAATTGAGCGGTTCATCCGACCAGGTCGAAGAGGATCGCAGTACGGCTTCCACCAGCAACGACGTAGCCTACAAACTACCGAACGTGCTGGACCTGCTTTTCCAGCGGATGTAAGATCCGACGGATGCAATAAGGCACTACCACAGTGCCACATCGGCCCCACGCAATGAGGGAAAATAGCTTGGGCCGAGCGCGCCCCGCACCACTACGTGCGGGGCGTTCGCAATGAACGCTTGGGGAATTGGCAGTTCTACCGACCTTTGCGTACTCTAACGAAAACGACATGTCCAAAGCCACCAAGATCAAGAATTTCGATGCTAACGGTCCTGCACCTGAAGATGCTGGGATCTACGGCCTACCCTTCACAGCAGAAGAAGCCGATATCGTATTGATCCCGGTACCGTGGGAAGTGACCACGAGCTATGGTGCAGGAACTTCTTGTGGTCCCGAAGCGATCTTGGAAGCAAGTTATCAGGTGGATCTATTTCATCGGGAATTTCCGGAATTATGGAAGCGTGGAATAGCGATGGATGAGCTCCCAATGGCATTGCTGGAACAGAGCCAAGCGTTGAAGAAAGAGGCCAAACATGTAATGGATCTTTTGATAAAAGGGGGAGACAAAAAGAAACAAGCTCGTGCGAAAAAGGCGTTGGACTTGATCAACGCCGAATGCGAAGTGATGAACGCATGGGTTGAACAACGGGCCGGATACTGGATGGACCAAGGAAAGTTGGTGGGTCTTGTTGGTGGGGACCACAGCACACCGCTTGGCCTATTCCAAGCGCAGGCCAAGCGACATAAGGAGTTCGGTATCCTCCATATCGATGCACATATGGATCTTCGCATTGCCTATGAAGACTTCACGTATAGCCATGCGAGCATCATGTACAACACACTTCCGATCAAGCAAATGAAGCAGTTGGTAAGTGTTGGTATCCGTGATTTTTGCGAACAAGAGAACACTGTTTTCCTCAAACAAAAAGATCGTGTAAAAGTGATCTTGAGTGCGGATATACGCCGTCAGCAATTTGATGGTATAACGTGGCGCGAACAGTGCGATGCGATCATTAGCGCGTTACCGGAAAAGGTCCATATCAGTTTCGATATCGATGGCTTGGAACCCACGCTCTGTCCGAATACCGGCACACCCGTACCCGGTGGACTACAGTTCGAAGAGGCCACCTATCTCCTTTCTCGTTTAGCCGCGAGCGGAAAGAAGATCATCGGTTTCGACCTTGTGGAAGTTGCACCCGGAGCCCATGATGAATGGGACGCTAACGTAGGTGCAAGGCTGCTTTATCATCTGTGCGGGATACTGGCAAAGTAAGCTGTGTATCAATTCGGAACGCGCTCCTCCCAAGCCTTGTTCAACACTTCCAGAAAGTGCTCATTTGATTGTGCACCGCTAACGGCGTAGCGCCTATCCACTACGAAAAAAGGCACTCCACGAACACCTATTTCCTGCGCTTCCAGTTCATCATTCCTTACCTCTGCGGTAAAGGCATCAGAGGCTAAAAGTTGGGTCACTATTCCACTGTCCAGACCAACTTCATGGGCAAGTGCTTTCAACTGTTGATGCTCCCCGATATGCGCACCTTCCATGAAATAGGCCTTTAGCAAGCGCTCTTTCATTGCATCCCCTTTACCAACGGACTTGGCATACTGAAGCAAGCGATGCGCATCGAACGAATTGGTTGGAATAACACGGTCCATGTCATAAGCCAAGCCCACGGAATCAGCACGTTCCACCACGGACCGTACGTTCGTGATCGTCTCTTCACGCGTACGTCCATACTTGGAGGCTAGCAGGTCATACATGTCCTTTTCGTAATTCACAGGCGCATTCTGGTCCAATTCAAAGCTCTTCCAGACCACCTCTACATCATCCTTATGCACGAACTGCGACTAGGCCAGCTCGAACTCCCGTTTTCCGATGTAACAGAACGGACAAAGCACATCGCTCCAGATCTCTACTTTCATGCTATTAATTTATTGAATTGATCGTTTTAACACAACGCCGAAAACCACATCGGTGATCGTGCAAAGTTGCGGATGCTGGTCGCAGATCTGCAAGATGCTGACGATGAATGATCTCCGACCAACAGCGATGCGTGTAGAAAACAAGGAATAAGAAGCCCGCAGATCAATCAGGATCGTTTGTTTTACGTTCCGTTAGATGCGTATGAGGAGATCAACACTCGTGGTAACGTTGTGCTTAGCAAGTACCACTGGCATATATGCGCAGCGCACTTGGCCCGTGGATAGCCTTATGCACACTTGGCCTGTTCTGCAAGTAGCCCAAGCCCATAACGAAGCTGGCAAAGGTGTTGTACGTGCGGTGGATAGCGAGAATCTGTACCTCAAGATACAAGAGGATGCGGGCACTTTTCCCGTTTTCGCGGATAGTGCCGTTGTGCGATATGCGGATCTCTTCGGACAACCGAAGCGTGATGAATTTCAGGCATTATTGGGTATGGCAGAAGAGTATTTCCCCATGATCGAGGATGCACTTCTGGAGCATGAACTTCCCGCACAATTGAAGTTACTGCCAATGGCGCTTTCCGGTATGAATGTTCATGCAGCTACGGCACAAGGCGAACGCGGACTTTGGATGCTCACCTACCCTGTTGCGATTCGTTACGGGTTGCGGATCACAGCAGATATCGACGAACGCAGTGATGCCGTAAAAAGCACGCAGGCAGCTGTGCGTTATCTAGTTGACCTGAAAACACAATACGGCACATGGCCTTTGGCGATCATGGCCTTTTCGTGTGGTCCAGCAAATGTAGAACGTGCACGCTTGAAAGCACCTGGTATCAGCAGCTACCGCGCGTATTACCCGAAATTCGATGCGACGCACCTTGATATTCTCCCAACGTTCATGGCCTTCATTCACCTTACCGCACGGCAAGAAGAATTGGGTATAAGGCCGATCCACGTTGAATTTGACCGGTCCGCAGACACCTTGGAAGCACACACAGTGACCCGGTTCCGAATTTTAAGCGATGGACTGAACATACCAATGGCACAACTACGTTCGTTGAACCCGACATTTTCAAATGATCGTATTCCCAACGGTGCAACGTTCCAGCTGCCAGCTGGCATGAAGCCCCTTTTTGCTCAATTCCTGGACTCGTTGGAAAAGGTCGCGAACAGCCTTGAACTCATTGCGCAAGATCCAAGTGAAAGTGTGGTTGAAGTTGATCGGACCATACGCCATACCGTTCGCAGCGGAGATAACCTTGGCTCGATCGCCCAGAAATACCATGTATCGGTCTCGCAATTGAAAAAGTGGAACGGATTGCGTGGAGACAAGATCTACGCTGGTAAAAAACTGGTGATCCATGTTCGTGACAAAGTGAGAACAGCGCCATCGCATCCTGACGCGGAAGGACCAACCAATAAAATTTCACCTACAACCTCGTCCTTGGTCCAAAAGGCATATACGGTACAGGCCGGTGATTCGTTGTATGCCATTGCAAAGCGCTACCCTGGAATTACAGTGGCGGATCTGATGCAGGCCAATGGTATTTCGTCCATGATCTTGCCGGGCCAAAAGATCACTATTCCCCAAGTACAATGACGCCCGGACGCATTGTGGCGTTCCTGATCCTCGTTCTAAGCCTGCTTGGTCTGCTAGGGATCATCCTTCCCGAACAAGGGATAAAATTGGGCGATGAATTGACCATCAGATTTCCTTCTCCCGCAGAAATACTATCACCGGAAAAGCAAGAGCAAGTGGACATATCCGACATCCTCGAACTCGAAGCAGATGCCGATGAGGTAGCGGCGCTCGATACTTTAGCGCAGGACACCTTAGCACCTGCAGTACTTGCACCGTTGGAGGAACGCATCGCCTTGCATTATCCTAAAAAGGACAAGTCCGTCCTATTCGCACTGTTCTCCAAATTGGAAAAAGCGCGTTCTCAAAAACGTCCAGTGCGTATCCTGCATTACGGTGATTCACAATTGGAAGGCGATAGGATCACCTCCTACATCCGCAACAAATTCCAAACGCAGTTCGGAGGCAATGGACCCGGATTATTCCCGATAGCCGATATCGTTCCCAACTTTAGCGTAGAACGTGCGTTGGCCGGTGATTGGATCCGATACAGTGTTATGACCACGCGTGACCCTCAACAGGAACATACCCGGTTCGGAGCCTTATCCTCTTACTCCCGATTCACCCCCATCCTATCCGACTCCACACTACGGGACACTACTATCCATTCTGCATCGTTGACTATCACAGCGCAACAAAATGCATTCAGTAAAGCCAAGGAATTCTCCGTCTGTAAACTGTACTATGGATGGCACACAGCTCCTGTGCGAATAGATCTGCACCAAGGTGATGAATTGCTATCGACCGAAGTAGTGGAACCTGCTGAAAAGCTGTTGATCCGTGAATGGAAATTCCCCGCAACACCAGATCAGCTCACCTTCACCTTCACGGGTACACATAGTCCGGACATCTATGGTGTTTCGCTCGAAGGGGCCAACGGAGTTAATGTGGATAACATCGCCGCTCGGGGTGCATCGGGCTATGAATTCCATGCCGTCGATCAAGCATTATTACGCACCATGTATTCCGATCTGGATGTGGAGTTGTTGATCCTTCAATACGGCGGTAACGTTCTACCCAATATCAAAAGTGCGGAACAAGCCGAAAGCTATGGACACTTCTTTGGCACGCAGATCGTCCGGTTCCGAAGGCTGATCCCGGGGATTACGATCATCGTGATCGGCCCGAGCGACATGAGTATTAAGGAAGGCGAGGACTATGTTACCAGACCATTCCTTGAAGATGTTCGCAATGCAATGAAAGCAAACACATTACAGCAAGGCGCGGTATTCTGGGACATGTATGATGCCATGGGCGGCAAGAACAGCATGGTTAGCTGGGTGAATGCGGAGCCACCTCTGGCCGCAGCGGACTATACGCATTTCACCCCAAGAGGTGCACGAAAGGTGGGTGAGCTGTTCTATTCCGCATTTTTGAGCGACTACACGTTATTCCGCGTGCAGAAAGCACTACCACACATGAAAAATGACACGATAGATGTTCCTTGACAGAAGACCGCTGATCGCCATTTGCGCATTGCTTCTTGGAGGATCAGCGTTTACACAGGATAATCCCGTTCGCCCACCGGAGCGAGCATTCATCCACCCGGAAGCGAGCACCATCATCCTCAAAGGTGATAGTACGCCCTGGACACGTTGGAACAGCAAGCTGGATAGCCTTTTTACATACGGTCGCGGGCAATTGAACATCGTACATATCGGTGGCTCCCACATCCAAGCGGACATGTGGAGCATGGAATTGCGCCATCGGTTCCAGAACGTGGTTCCGGGCGTTGGTGGTGCCCGTGGATTCATATTTCCGTTTACCATGGCGAAGACGAATAATCCATACTGGTACTTGCCCAAATTCACGGGCAAATGGAGCACGGTCAAGAACATTACGCAAGGAGACACTTCGGTACTCGGTCTTGCTGGCTACTCCGTTACCACAACTGATCCGCATACCGAGCTGACCATAAATTTTCGCGGAGAAGCATACAGCGGTTATACGTTCAATACTGTGAAAGTGCTGCACAACATGGATCACAGCTTCGAAATTGCAGCAACTACCAGCGACTCCTTGATATCCATTACCAAACGCGTTGATGAAGCCAATGGCTACACGGAATTCACGTTCTCACAAGAGGTGGATACACTGAAACTCCAGTTCGATCGAACGGATTCGTTGCAGCAAAAGTTCACGCTTTACGGCATCACGTTAGAGAATGATGACCCTGGGTTCGTCTATCATGCAATAGGTGTGAACGGAGCAAGTACGCCGAGTTATTTGCGCTGCCAACGGTTCACACAGGATCTAGCCTTATTGCATCCCGATCTGGTCATTTTCTCCATCGGGATCAACGATGCGCACGACTCGAATTTCAGCGCGGAACGTTTCAAAAGCAATTACGAGCAACTGATCCGGAATGTGCTTAGCGTTTCACCGAACGCCACTATTCTGCTCACTACGAATACGGATAGTTATGTAAAACGCAGAACGCCTAACCCAAATGGTAACACGGTGCGGCAGGTGATGTTGGACCTAAGCGCCGAATATGGATGCGCAGTTTGGGACACGTACAATGTAATGGGTGGATCCGGATCCATTGCCGCATGGCAAGCCGCAGGTGTGGCCCGTCCGGACCGGATCCATTTCGATCGTGAAGGGTATGTTCTGCTCGGTGATATGATGTTCAGCTCGATAATGGAAAGCTACGGAGATTTCGTACGTCGTCGGTATGGTACCAGGTAACACATGTCAACCCTGTCCATATCGTTGATCGGCCTACTTGGAAGTATGGATTGGACATCGGTCCTACGATATGATCCGTTCAACCCGTTGATCTTCACGCGGTTCTTTTTTTGGGGATTTTTTGCCGTAGTGCTGATGGTGTTCAGCGCGGTGTATAAACGTCCACCGATCCGCAATGCATGGTTGTTCGTTGCAAGTATTTTCTTCTATTGGAAAACGAGCGGTCTGTTCGTCGGGCTATTGCTGTTCGCTGTGATCATGGATTTTTTCCTTGGCCAATGGAGTGCAAGCAGCCCGGATCGATCCAGAAAAAGATGGCTTTTGGCGACCAGTGTTTTCATCAACCTGTCACTTCTTGGGTTCTTCAAGTACGCGCACTTTGTGGTCGATAACATAAATACACTTTTCCACACCTCCTTCCAACCAGTGAATTTCTTCGCGCATTGGGCTAATATGGCGTGGGATGCGCACTTCGTAGAGAACAAGATCCTGCTTCCGGTGGGGATCAGTTTCTACACGTTCCAGACCATGAGCTATGCGATCGACATTTATCGGAACGATGTAAAACCTGTTCGGAACCTGCTGGATTTCGGGTTCTACGTTTCCTTCTTTCCGCAACTCGTAGCCGGTCCGATCGTACGCGCATCGGAATTCATTCCACAGTTATACGAGGATTTCAAACTCACGCGTACCCAGTTCGGTATTGCTGTTTTCTGGATACTCAATGGGCTTATTAAGAAGATGCTCATCGGAGATTATATCGCAGTGAACTTCATCGATCGCGTTTTCGGTGATCCGATGCGGCACACCGGTTTTGAGAACATCATGGCACTATACGGCTACTCGCTCCAGGTCTATGCGGACTTCAGTGGTTATACGGACATCGCGATCGGTGTTGCGTTGCTCATGGGCTTCACTCTCCCAATGAACTTCAACAGTCCGTATAAGGCCAGAAATGTGGGAGAGTTCTGGAAACGGTGGCACATTAGTCTCAGCACGTGGTTACGGGATTACCTGTATGTTCCGATGGGCGGTAACCGCTCTGGATCACTCTTTTCATGGATCATGTTAGGTGTGATCGGTGCAGCCCTTGTGTTGCTTACCGGTCTGCTGTGGTTGCCGGTCGTTTTTCTATCGCTGTTCGCGCTATCGATCGTGTTGGTGCGCATTAGTCCTGGAGCAGAGAAATTCATTACCACCAATTTGAACTTGATGATCACCATGCTGATCGGTGGTCTATGGCACGGTGCCAGTTGGATGTTCGTGATCTGGGGTGGCCTAAATGGCTTAGGTCTGGTTGTGTATAAGCAATGGAAGCGCATTAGTCCGTGGGAAGGTTCCAAGAAATGGTACGCACACCTTTGGATGGTTTTCTCCACGTTCAGCTTCATCACCTTCACGCGGATCTGGTTCCGTGGCGATAGTTTGGAGACAGCGAACAAGATCCTTTTCCAGATCTGGAATGATCTCGGTCTGGCCCATATTGGTGACGTGCTTTGGGGTTTCCGTACGGTCTTTTTGGTAATGTCTCTGGGGCTTACCGTTCACTGGCTTCCGGCGGCATGGAAAGAACGCTACCGCATGGAATTCGCACGATTACCATTACTCGCGATGGCGTTGATCTGCGTCGGAACAATTTTCATGCTCTATCAGACCGTAACGGCCGAAATGGTACCCTTTATCTATTTCCAATTCTAGAACCGGTGTTCACGCGAACCGTAACTTTCGACCTGTGAAGTAATATGGTGAAGGAGCAAAAGGATAAAGCGAAGCAATACTCGGAATGGGTCGTGGCATACACCAATGAACTCGTGCGTTTCGCGCGCAGCCGCGTGAAAGACGATGCTACCGCGGACGACCTCGTGCAGCTGACCTTTGTTTCAGCTTGGGAGACCTTGGACCGTTTCGAGGGGAATAGTTCTCCTCGCACATGGCTGTATGCGATACTCAAGCACAAATTGGCCGATCACTATCGCAAGGTCTATCGCGAGGGAAAACATGTGTCAGGTAAGGAGATAGCGGACGACGACCTCAGCGAAAGTTTATTTGACGAGGGTGGAATATGGCGTAACGGCCATCGCCCAAAAGCCAAGAATGATGTGTTCGGTGAACCGGAAAATGAACGTTTGGAACGTGCGCTGATGCACTGTTTGGAAACACTACCACCAAATCTGCGTAGTGCAGTGGAGATGAAGTATCTTTTGGACCTGAAGAGTGAAACGATACAAGCCGAGCTTGGGATAAGTGAAACCAACTATTGGCAACAGGTCCACCGGGCCAAAGTGAAACTGCGCTCCTGCATAGAAGGCCGGGTCAAGAACAACAACGGATGAACATACTTAGCATGCTGGTTTACTCATGTGAAAAAGCCACGTTACTGGCTGAAAGCGCTGAGCATCGCCCTCTCGGAACGGTGGATAGCTTCCGGTTCTGGTTGCACATGCGTATCTGTGCAGGTTGCAGAAACTTCGAGCGGCAGAGCAAACTACTGGATGAGTACCTTCTGAAACGAGTTGCACCGGAATCAGATACGACTGAGCTGCAACAACGGATATTGAGCCGAACATCGCAGCCGTAAAATTTACTTCAAGTTATCGTTCATTCAAGAACACCAAGAGTTTTGAAAGAGCGCAAGCAGATCATACTATTTGATGGCGTGTGCAATCTCTGTGATGGATTCGTGCAGTTCGTGATCAAACGCGACCCGAATGCACAGTTCTCTTTCGGCACATTGCAGTCCTCGGAAGCACAACGCTTATTAGCGAGTATCGACCTTGAACCAGCTGATCTTAAGACGGTGATCTATCTGAAAGATGGCAAGGAAATGACGCGATCCACCGCCGCGCTGACCATTCTTAAAGACTTGGGTAGGCTGTGGTCGTTATGCTATGCTTTCATCATCATACCGCCTTTCATACGGGATGCAGTGTATGGATTTATCGCAAAGAACCGCTACAAATGGTTCGGTGAAAAAGAAGTGTGTATGATCCCCTCACCGGAATTGAAAGCGCGGTTCTTGGAAGCGTAAAGCGCAACGTGCTTCAATATTCCTAGTTCAACCGTTGGCAACTCACTTCAGTGTATTCTTCAGAAGTACCACGAAGTCGCATCTTTGCATCACGTGCACTAATACAAGTGCCACCAGAAGCAATCAATGACAACACACCTCGTAACAGGCGGCTGCGGATTCGTAGGTCGCAACATGGTACAACGGCTGTACAACACCACCAATGATCGTGTGATCTTGATCGATGACCTAAGCGTAGGCACGCACCCGGATACCTGGGCACCGTGGAAACCTGAAGGCAACGAACATGGCATGGAGGTCTATGCTGGTGGCCGTGTGCTCTTCATGCAAGCCGATCTCCGCGATGTGCTACGCGAGCTGAATAAGGACCCAGAATACTTCCGCAAAAAACATGGAGTTGACGTGGATCGCTTTGGTGATATATTCCACTTTGCAGCGATAGTTGGCGGGCGAAGTAAGATCGATGGCGACCCGATGATCGTAGCGCAGGACCTGAGTATCGATGCGGAAATGTTCCTTTACGTATGTCGCAATAAACCGGGACGCTTCATGTATCCCAGCAGCAGCGCAGCCTATCCGATCGATCTGCAAACCGAAAGCAACACATTAAAGCTAAAGGAAAGCGACATCGATTTCAAGAAAATGGGCGAGCCGGACATGACCTACGGCTGGAGCAAGCTGACCGGGGAATTCCTTGCAAAGATCGCAGCCAGCCATTACGGGGTGCATGTCACGTGCATACGTCCGTTCAGCGGTTACGGCGAAGATCAGGACCTCTCCTATCCTGTACCGGCCATTGCAGCGCGAGCCGCACGCAAAGAAAATCCGTTCGAAGTTTGGGGTACCGGCAAACAAGGCCGCGACTTCGTTCACATTGATGACGTCCTCGACCTAACGCTCTTGGCCATGGACAAGATCAAAGATGGTCGCGCCATCAACATCGGCATGGGCAAGCTCACTAGCTTCTTGGAACTGATTGAAGTATTCACCGGTTTCGCAGGATACAAGCCCACAATAAAACCCTTACTGGATAAACCCGTGGGTGTACACAGTCGTTATTGCGATATGACCTGGGTCGAAGAAAACCTCGGCTGGAAAGCGAAGATCAGTATTGAGGAAGGGATGCGGAGGGTTTATGATGCGGCGTTGAAGAAAATTTAGACCGCGACGACGCGACGGCGCAACGGAATCGCAACGAATGATTCAGAACCAGATAGCAGAATGCATTGTGGAAGTAGATCTGAGCCGCGATGACGCAACGGAATCGCAACGAATGAGTGAGAACCAGATAGCAGAAGGCATTGTGGAAGCAGCATTCCGCGTGCATCGTCATTTTGGTCCTGGGTTGCTGGAGAACGCTTACGAGGCATGCCTAGCCCACGAATTGCTTGACATGGGCTTCAACGTTGAAAAGCAAGTAGCCTTGCCATTGGTATACCGCGAAGTGAAGCTGGATGCCGGTTATCGTCTGGACCTTTGGGTTGAACGAAGGGTGATCATTGAGGTGAAAGCTGTAGCGGATCTGCATCCTGTGCATTTCGCGCAGATGATCACTTACTTGAAACTTACCGGGAATGGACTCGGCTTGATCATCAATTTCCATAGTTCTCTCTTGAAGGATGGTATTCGCCGAGTCGTCAACAACCTACGCGAGGAATGAACCTTTTTCACCCCACTAATTTTGCGTCGCGATGCCGTTGCGTCGTAGCGCCGTAGCGGTTGACACACCTCCCATGCACATCATCTGCTTCGGTCCAGGCCCAAAATTCAAAGGTGGCATAGCGCAGTACAACACCGCGTTGGCTCGGGCATTGAGCGATGAAGGCAGTGATGTGACCATCGTTAGCTGGACACAACAATACCCGGCCATCATACCGCGTGAATTCGTTGACAAAGCCAGTCGAAATGATTTTTTGGAGGGTTACAAGATCCCGGTACACTACCTCACCAATTGGAACGATCCGCTCACCTGGAGAACTACCGCTAAGGCCATTGCCACATTGCAACCCGACAAGGTCATCATTCAATGGTACAATCCAACGCAGGGCATCCCACTGAACGCCATCGCTAAGTACCTCCGTAAAAACACTAACGCGGAGATCCTATTCGATCTGCACTTCGTAGCTGCCAAAGAACAAAGCAGCTTGGATGCTCGGCTTACGCGGATGGCTTTACAGCATGGCAATAGCTTCATTGTACACGCCTACAAAACGGCGGATGAGCTAAAGGCGCTGATGCCGGAGCGGGAATTTGAAATTACGTTGAACGGAAAGAGATCAGTTGGCAGTGAACAGTTGGCAGATGGCACACTGCAAACTGACTACCAGCAACCAACAACGATCCTCAAGCTTTACCACCCGATCTATTCCCTCTTCAAGCCCGATCCGAACTTCAATAAAGAGAATTGGAAAAAAGAACACAATTTGCGGCAACACGTATTTCTCTTTTTCGGGTTCATCCGCAAATACAAAGGGTTACACTATTGCATCGAAGCATTTTCAGAACTCGCAAAGCAGCGCGATGACGTTAGCCTGATGGTAGTTGGAGAACGCTTTTGGCAGACTGTTGACCAGAGCAAGTTCAGCACTAAAGTGAAGAATGCTTTATTCGGAACCGTAAAGAAATTATTCTTGAAAAAGTCCGACGACGAAAAGAACTACGATCCGTTGGCATTGATCGAAAAGTTGGGCTTGAAGGACCGCACATTGGTGGTTGATCGCTTCATCCCGAACGAAGAAGTACCACCCTATTTCCAAGCAGCCGATGCAGTGGTTCTATTCTACGAAACCGCCACCCCAAGCGGAGTCGAAAGCCTGAGCTACAATTTCAAACTACCAGCAGTAGCCACGCGCGTAGGCCATTTCCCGGAAACGATCAAGGATGGCTTCAATGGGTACATGGCCGAACCGAAGAACATTGCGGACATGGTGCGCGCCATGAACGCGATGATCGAAAAACCCATTCCACGCGAGAACGTGGTGGAGGCCACTAAGGAAATGAGTTGGGCGAATTACGCGAAGGCGGTACTGAAAGGCTGAGCAATGTTCCAATAATTGGAGATCCTGGATCTTAGTTGCTTTTCTGGTCTGATCCATCGGGCAACTAAACCAATTCGTCGTCGTATACACTTCACGATCGGAAAAGATCGTTAGATTCACGATCCGTTCTTGGGCAGCGAACTGGAACCTCGCTATTGGCCGGAACGGTAAACCTGCATTGACCGAAGAATGGTAAACGTACCCGTTCTATTCATCATTTTTTTGTCTTGGCTCAGCCCGAGCGCATTGCCCGTACCTGCGGAATCAGTTGTCGTTGCGTTGCCTGTTGTAACGGCTTCAGTATCGCCCAACAATGCATTGGATGCTGTGAGTTTGGCGGCTGAAGAGTTATTTGAGGAGATCGGTCTGGATGGCCAAATGACCAGTGATGCGTTCATCGCAGGCTACAAAAGTATTGCGGCACATAAGGCCCAACATCGGATCATGGCCATTGCGGATATGACCAAGCCTAGCACTGATAAACGGCTGTACCTGATTGATCTGGAGAAGAAGAAATTGATCATGCGTACTTGGGTAGCGCACGGTTCTGGGACCGGCGAATTGTATGCGGAACACTTCAGCAACATTAGCGGATCGCACCAGACCAGCTTAGGATTGTATCGTGTCGGTGTAGAGATCGTAAGCCCAAAACACGGTGCAGCACTGCTACTTCATGGATTAGATCGCAATTTGAACGATCTGGCATTGGAACGTGAAGTGATCATGCACGGAGCCGACTACGTCAGTTCTGATTTCATTGCGAAACATGGTCGCTTGGGTAGATCCTGGGGTTGCCCTACGGTGAGCAAAGAACATATGCCGCAGATGTTGGATCTATTGGCCGATGGTGGATTGCTATTCATCTACGGGAGATAACAAAAGGGTCTATTTCCGCGTTCCGCATCCCGAGCATGATCCGACCGTACGCCGTTGCTGCATTTTTGTCGTTGACCTTGTTCGCGTGCCAGCAACCCGAACCCAAGCCTACGCTAGTAGAGGTAACACAGGAGATCACGGAAGTATTTGAAACTCCGCAGGCCTATAGTATCCGCACACTGGCTCCGGACAATATCGAAGTTTATCTCACAGCTCATCCTGAGAGCAGGATCGATTCAGCTGGGATCAATGACTTCTATGCGCGACGGAACTTTCAATTTGCTTGGTTCGCGAACGACTCACTTTCCCATAGTGCAGCTGGATTCCTTTCCTTAGTAACAACGGCAGATGGCGCATACAAAGGTGTGGATGAGCTCCGAAACCGCATCCAAATGCTGATAAGTAGCACACAGGTAGACGGAAAACCTACAGTAATGTGCGACACCTGCCAGTTGGACCTTGAGCTATCGCTAACGGCACAGTTCTTCCGCTTTGCGGATAAGCAATACGGTGGAACCGTGGGCAAGGATCTACGTGAATTGGACTGGTTCATACCACGGAGCAAAAAGGACTATGCACAGCTCTTGGATTCCATGGCGGCGGGCCATATGGACCTATCGCCTATCGAGCCCTTGCATCCGCAATATGCGCTACTTAAAGCGCAGCTGAAGAAATATCACTCACTGGATAGCCTAGGGTCGTGGCCGGAACTTTCATTGGGTGAACGCAAAAAGATCGAACCGTTGGATTCGGCTCAATTAGTTGGTGATATTCGGCAACGCTTGACCTTGTTAGGTGATTTCATGTACGGGAAGGACACAGTTTCATTGAGCGATCCACACTACGATAGTACGTTGGTCCGCGCGGTACAGCGTTTCCAATCACGGCACGGATTGCACCCGGATGGTATAATTGGAAACGGATTCATGGCAGCGATCAATGTGCCACCTCGCGATAGATTACGGAGTTTGCTGGTGAACATGGAGCGGTTGCGTTGGGTACCACGCAACTATGCCCCGAACCAGATCCTTGTGAATATCCCGGAATTCCGCATGCACATTTTCGAGAACGGCGAAGAGGCCTGGAACATGGATGTGGTCGTCGGTAATACCGCAACGCGCACCGTGATCTTCAGTGATACGTTGAGCACGATCGTTTTCAGTCCGTACTGGGGCGTGCCGAAGAGCATTGTGCAAGGCGAGATCCTACCGGCGATGGCCAAGGATCCGAACTACTTGAAGAAAAAAGGAATGGAACGGATCGGTGGTTCCGATGCGAATCCGATCATCCGTCAAAAACCGGGTGCAAGAAATGCGTTGGGGTTAGTGAAGTTCCTGTTTCCGAATAGCTACAGCATCTACTTTCATGATACACCGAGCAAAGGTGGATTTGCGCGCGAGCAACGTGCATTCAGTCATGGTTGCATTCGACTGAGCAAGCCGAAAGAATTGGCTGAATACCTCTTGCGCAACGATACGACATGGACATCTCAAAAGATCGATAAAGCCATGCACAGTGGCAAGGAGCAATACGTTGTTTTGAAAGATCGAAGACCGGTAACGATCGGTTATTTCACGGCTTGGGTCGGTGTAGAAAGTGGATTGAATTTCCGAAATGATATCTATGGGCAGGATGAACGATTGGCGAAGGAGATCTTCATTGGCGCCCCTGCTGCACCTCCACTTCCTGAGGTGGTGGATCTACCGTGACGTTCCGTGCGCCCGCCAAACGGCGGTGATGATCAACCGTTACTTAACGTGGATGAACGTGAATGAAAGGCGCGTATCACTCTTTCTATTTGCGTCTTCAATAAAGGAGAATCAGTTCGAGTGAACTAAATACTCGAATGAACTACCGTGAAGGTTTCACGCGAAGTTCCAGATCCTTATTGCCGAAGAATTCAGCTAGTGATCTGTTCATCCACTGATCTGGATCTGCTCCAGGTTGTGTGATCACCAAACTGCGTGGTTGCGTGACAGGCGGTAGCACCAGCTCAGTATTCCCGTTCTCAACCGCTTGCTCGATCCGTGCAGAACGATCGAGCATTTCATGATCGTACTGCGCTGCTGAACCGGTGAACAGGTCCAAGCTCACACTCATATCCCTCCCCCAAACAAAGAACAAAAGCGTTACTAGCAACAGTGCACAATGTGTTCCCCGCAGATCCAACTGGATCGGCCATCGCTTCCTGAAAACCTGTGCATCCCACACCGCAAGTGCAACGAACCACAGCGGTATGAAGAGCAGCAAAGCCGTATTCACCGTACGATATTGACCCAATAACCCTGTTGACCAATATGGAAGTACCATCGCCAAAAGAACCGCCGATACTGGCAAGGCCGCTGCCAACCATTTGTTCATTGCGAACCAAGAGGCTCCAACAGCAGCACTGCGCAACCAGCCAATGAACAAGACTGAGAATGGCAACAACACGGTCGTAAGAACCCAGATCGCAATGAACCTACCGGATTGCAGCGTACTCCAAAGACCTGTGTGTACCAGATCATGTTTCATTGGGAAATTATCGCCGCGCACTGCATTTCCGGGTGCAAGTGCAACAACTAACGCACAGATCACTGAAAGCAAGAAGAACAGCACCACCGTTTTGTTCCATTGGCCAGTGCGCAGTCTCTGGACCAATAACAACACTGCATGTCCGGCCGTAAGCACCGCCATATGCAATTCGCTACAACCCGCGATCACGACTACAAGCAACCCCATGAACAGTGAGCGTATAAGTGGCATAGGCTTACTTGGTTCTTGCAAGTAGTTGACCCAATGCGCTGCGAGGATCAAGATCAACGCGCTAGGGAACTGATAGCTGACCGCGCCGGTATACCAATAGAACCCTTCGCTGGCATCGGGCATAGCATTGAGGTAGACCAACAAGAAGATCAACCCAGCAATACGCGCATTTGCATTGGTGAGCAGTCCACGGAACAGCGCCCTGATCAACCGATACGCACCGAGCCATGTAAGCAACATCAAGGCAAGCGGCACCAAACGATACCAGAACAATCCGCGTTCAAAACCCAATACCATGGGGCTGCGCAGTACGAGGATATTGCTGAAATAGCGCCCGTTCCAGTGGTTGTATTCCAACACCAACCGTTCCATAAGGCCGGAGCGCATGCCCACGGTAGCGTAACTAAGGTCATCCGCATAGGGATGAACATACGTAGCCAACCACACATGCCGGGAGAGTGCCAGCAGAAGCAAGAGCAGCAAAAGCCATTGAAATGTGCGGGACGACATCAGCGGTAAAGATGGGAACTGTTCGCCGGATGGCACCGACCAGTATAGCTAAAGGCCTAAGCGCTCCTTCACCTTATAGACATTGCGCTCCGGGCTATATCGCCGCACCAATTCTGCAACGAAGCCCATGGTAAAGAGCTGCACGCCAATGATCATGGCAGTGAGAGCGACAAAGAACAAGCCGCTATCCGCAACGCGCGGTGCATGCGTGTGCAGCATGTAACTGAACCACAACTTCTCGCCCACGACCCATGTTGTAGCTGCGAAACCGAGAACGAACATCAAGGAGCCCAGTGAACCGAAAAAGTGCATCGGTTTACTACCAAAACGGAATACGAAGGTGATCGTGAGCAGATCCAAGAATCCATTGATGAACCGATCGAAACCGAACTTGGTCTTTCCGTATTTGCGTGGATGGTGTTTCACCACTTTCTCGCCGATCTTGTGGAATCCTTCTTTTTTCGCAATGAACGGGATGTAACGGTGCATTTCACCGAACACTTCGATGCTCTTCACCACTTCGTTCTTGTAAGCCTTCAAACCGCAATTGAAATCGTGCAACATTACACCGCTCACACGGCGTGTGGTCCAGTTGAAGAATTTGGTGGGGATGGTCTTGGTCAATGGGTCGAAGCGTTTCTTTTTCCAACCACTTACGAGATCAAAGTTGTCCTCAACGATCATGCGATAAAGCTCCGGGATCTCGTCCGGATCGTCCTGCAGATCGGCATCCATCGTAATGACCACATTGCCCTTAGCTGCACGGAAACCCTCATTCAGCGCCGGACTTTTACCATAGTTATGTCCAAAACGAATACCCTTTACACGTGGATCGGCTTTCGCAAGACCTTGGATCACTTCCCATGACCCATCTCGACTACCATCATCCACGAAGATCACTTCGTACTGCAGCCCCATTGCACCGATCACACCATGCAAGCGTTCGGCAAGTATCGGCAACGATTCGTGCTCGTTCAGTAGCGGGACGATGACGGTAAGGTCCATACCACAAAGATGGGCTATCCGGGAAGTTTGCAGACCATGATCGAGTGGAAATACCCGACCTTATTGACCACTTCTTCGACAACAAGACCGGCCTCCTCTACGTATTGTTTCATTCGATTGGAATCATACATCTTGCTGTTGCCATTGGCCAACGCCGTGAAGTAGAGCGAAGTTCCATGCAAGCAATACGTAGCAGTAGCATTATCCTGTTGGTCCCAGAACGTTTCTTGGATGTACAACCGACCATCTGGTGAGAGCGCTTCTTTTCCGTGGGAGAGAATGTGAACGATCTGCTCCGGGCTGAAGCAATCCAGGAATTGGCTCATCCACACCGCGTCAACACCTTTTGGCAACGTGTAGTTCGGTTCCAGCACATTCTGTTCGTGGGTACTGATCCGAGCAGTCATTCCGGCTTCTTCGATACGTTCTCGGGCCATGGCGCACTGGCCTGGCAGGTCGACGATGGTTATGTGTACATCGGGATCGTGCTTCACGCACTTCAGGGACCATTTTCCGGTATTGCCACCAATGTCCAACATGGTCTTTGGTTTTCTATCGAAAACCACATCCAACGCATAGGGAAAAGCTTGGTCAGAATAAAGGTGATCGAACTTGAACCAACTCTCCTTTGCTTGCGCAGGAAGCTGCGATAAACCGTGGTAGATATTGGGCCAATCACCAAGTTCTTTCAGACCCGAAGGTCCTTCGGTCTTGATCGCTTCATCCAGATGGAACGTGCCTTTATAGCATACGTCATGGATAAAATCCGCATTCGCTATGGTCTGTTTATCCTTCAGCCAGAACGCACCCATTTTCGCCAAGCGATAGGTATATGGCTTTACCAACTTCACCAAACCCAAGCTAAGACCAGCTTCGAGTAATGTTTCAACGCCATATTGCGAAATGCCACACGCTTTACTGATCGCTTCAGAAGACACACCTTCCTTCCTGGCATCGGCAACATGTTTCAATACGCCCAAACGATTCATGGCCATGGCAGCCTGGAACATCATGGGATAAAAGGACAATCGTTCAGCGGCCTCTTTGGCCTCGTCCATGGTAGCGGTATCTTCTTCGAACTCTTTGTGCATGCTGCTTCTATCAATTCCTTCGCTAATCCACGGATCAACGAACTGCAAGGATACGGGTTGTGCGGGTTACGGCGGCCACGTTAAGCCACTTTATCAACTTAGGAGGTACACAAGTACTGATCAGGACCCCGTGCAGACAAACTCATACCGTTCGATGAAAACGATCATGATGCGCTGAAATAAACTGGTAGGGCACCGATCGCGAAGCTCAAGATGTGAGCGATAAAGACTTTGGATGTCTGGCCGACACTACGGGACGTGTTCTCGAGGGATGCGGTTGGCCTCTCCGGCATCGAGCTGAAGACAGTTCAAGACCATCTGGCATAGGAGCTGACAAGTCTTGCATAGTGCGCCAATGACATTGCATTGAGCAAGGGCATTGGCCATTAGAACTCACGGTTTTCCGGTATTGTGCAGCGGGTGGCGAAGTGTTCCATTTGTAGTGATGGCCGAGGTAGGAACCACCATTCCGCCGAGCCAAGGAACTAATAACCACGACACGCACACTTTCGCATGCTCCAAATGATCGAACAGGTCTTGGAACTGACTGAGACCTTACCGGATGCGCCCGGTCCATGGACATTCCCACTTGTGTCCACCTACCCGCCAATTGCGCATTCCGGTATTGGATCACTTAGCCGAGGCAGTCTCTTTGACCCAACAAAAACGAACATGAAAACTCAAACCCACCTTTTGATCCTCGCCTGCTTACTGTCTTTCACAGTGAACGCCCAGCTTACGGTAGATCCATCGCAAACACCTTTGCAGTTGGTTCAGAACGTCTTGCTTGGGAACGGCATATTGGCATCGAACATTACTTTCAGCGGTAATGCGCCGAACATAGTGGACCCGCAGTTCGCATCCTTCAATAGCTCGAATTCGAATGTGGGCATAACACAAGGTGTTATTCTGTCTACTGGCATTGCGACAAGAGCAGTTGGACCGAACAATGCCGACATAGCCGGGGCGAACCTTCAAGGGAACGATCCAGCCGTGGGTGGTATAAACAATGACCCCGACCTTATGATATTGACCGGTGGGACCGCTATAAGGGATGCTGCCATACTCGACTTCTCCTTCGTGCCTACGGGAAACACGATCAGCTTCCGATTCGTATTTGCATCAGAGGAATACCCGGGGTTTGTGTGCGGCGCCTTCAATGATGCGTTCGGTTTCTTTCTCAGTGGGCCAGGCATCACTGGGCCATTCTCCAACAACGCACGCAACTTGGCCGTATTACCAGGGACCAATGTTCCGGTAACGATCAATTCCGTGAACAATGGGCAGATAGGAACCGATCCCGCTTCACAGGCAGCAATTGCAAACTGCGCGAATATCGACCCCAATTGGCAGGCCAATAGCGTGTACTATGTGGGCAATGGCAATGACAACAACCCCGACAACACCGTAATGCGGTACAATGGGAGCACTGTGGTACTGACAGCCTCAGCGCAGGTGCAGTGCGGCCAGCAGTACCGGATCAAGATCGCCATTGGTGATGCCGGAGATTCCATCTATGACTCAGCCATCTTTCTGCAAGGTGGCACCTTCGCCAGCCCGGCACCTGTTGTGAACATCAATGCAGCCAGCCCGAACACAGCATGCTTGGGGAGCAACAACCTCATGCCGTTCATTCAAACACCCGGTGTGGCACCATACACTTACGCTTGGGAGACCGGTGGGAACATCATTTCAGCTGCGAACATGCTCACTGTGGTTGCCGATAGCGCACATACCTACACACTGCACCTGACCGATGCCTGTGGTGCAACCGCAACGGACTCAATCCTCATTACTCCTCAGCCAATGGTGGTGGCTATGCCCCAAGACATTACACTTCCTTGCAACTTCTCCGGAACTGTGGTACCTACTCTTTCGGGCATGGGCCCAGGTACATATTCTTACCAGTGGACAGTGAACGACAGTTTGGTGGGTACGCAGCAAGGCGTAGTGCCGATCGTCACGACAACACCACAGTACCATGTATTCTCGGCTACGGACCAATGCGGTCTTACGGTGGTGGATTCCTTCTTGGTGAGCATGGTGCAATATGCCCCACTCGCATTGGTGACCAGTGCGGATACCACCGTTTTCTGCGGAGGTGATGCCACCACGATCGCTGTGGAACAGGTCACCGGCGGTCTTCCCCCTTACGCGTACAGTTGGTCCGATGCACAAGGCAACGCACTTTCAACCGACAGCCTCTTCACAGTGTTGGTCACATCGGACATGTCCTATACTGTTACGGCCACGGATGTTTGCGGTAGCATCGGCCAAGCAACAATCAACACCTTGGTGCCGGTTCATGCCCCAATGGTGGTCTCGATCTCAGGTGCAGGTACGATCTGCGCGGATGCATCAACGGAGCTATCTGCCTTAGTTACAGGTGGTTCCGGTGTACATACCTTCCTATGGGCAGACCTACAGACCAACAACGGTAACATCACCGTTTCGCCCAATGATGCTACACAGTATACAGTGGAAGTGACCGACCAGTGCGGATACGAGGCCAGTGCTTCCATGCTGGTGCAGATCGAGCGGCCTGTTACGGATATCTACGCCATCAATGTAGGTGCGGATGAATGGTCCTTCACGGCTAGCAGTTCACCGCTGGTTGCCACCTACGATTGGGACTTTGGCGATGGCGCATGGTCAACAAGTAATGCTCCAACACACAGCTATATGGATCTCGAAAACCACATCGTGGAACTCACGATCACTACGTCGATCGGATGCATAGCCACGGACACCGTTCACTTTAAGCCAATGGCTCACGTCTACTTCCCGAACGCATTCACCCCAAATGGCGATGGCATTAACGATAGTTTCGGACCTGTTGGACACGATATGTCCTTATTGGAGTTCGTCATCTTCGATCGCTGGGGTTCCATCGTTTTCGAAGCTAGCGGCACAAGTGCACAATGGGATGGTCGTTTGGCCGATGGACAACAAGCACCGACGGGTGTGTATGTGTGCCAATACCGGGTAGCAGGTGAGCAAATGCCCACCACTGCTGGAATGTCGCATGTAACACTGCTTGCTGATGATGGTGGCTTTTGATAGCGGAATACCTTTCCACAAAGACCCCTTCGCCACCACTTTGTCCGTTCTTTCTATTCTGTCCCTGATCACGAATTGAGGTTATCCATACCCGTATATTTCGGAAAATTCACCGAACATGTTGCGGTTGTTGATCCTGCTAATGATATGCGCCGGCCTTGGGCCTTCCTGGAACACAAAAGCGCAGGAACTGGACTCCCTGTGGCGTGTTTGGTATGATGAAAGTCTACCGGATACTGCACGGATGCAGGCAATGGATTACATCACCTTCGATCACTACATGTTCAACAAACCCGATACGGCCTATGTATTGGCGGGGTTGGTCCTGGATCTGGCAAGGAGGAAAGGAAATACGAAGTACGAGGCGTGGGCCCTGAATGCCCAAGGAGCTTCCTTGCAGGAGACCGGAGACTATCCCAGAGCCTTGGATCATTTCAAGCGATCATTGAAGATCATGGAAAAACGCGGTGATGCCCGGCGTTCAGCAATTGGGCATAGCAACGTTGGGAACATACTGCATGAACTCGGTGAGAATGCTGAGGCCAAGATCCACTTTGAACGATCACTAGAATTGGGCAGGGCCATAGGAGATACAGCATCCCAAGGCGCAACGCTGATCAACTACGCCGGGTTGTTGCGGGAGAGCGGCGATACTACCCTTGCGTTGGAAATGTACCAAACAGCCACCTTGTTCAACGAAGCACCAGGGCGTGAACGCAACAAGTGCATCGCACTGTACAACTTAGGGATCGTCCGCGCTCTAAAAAAGGATTACGGCCAGGCTTCCATCGAGTACGATCGAGCAAACGAATTGGCCAGAACAATAGGTGACGCTGACCTCCTTGCGATGGTGAACCGCGGTTTAGGAAGCATGGCTCTGAGAATGGGGAAACCCGCAGAAGCTTTAGCGCATGGGCAGCGTAGTTTAGCAATAGCCAGGTCCGCATCGCTGCCCTGGGAGATGATGGAGAGCGCCCACTTGGTCTATGATGCGTACAAAGCGTTGGGCAATGCCGCCCTCGCCCTGCCGGCGTACGAACTCCATGTACGTATGCGCGATAGCTTGCAGAAGGAGGAAGACCGTGTGGAGGTGGCGCGGGCCAATGTGCGGTCGGCTTTTCGAATGGAAATGTTGACCGACAGCTTGGAGCACCGCACCGAACTCGCCCAGATGGAAAATGAACGCATGATCGAGCGTTTACGCGCTGACCGCAACCGGAACCGCGCATGGGGCTTAGGTGGTGGAGGCGTATTGTTGGTCGGTGGCATTTCGGCGTTTACGATAAGTGATCGCCGTCGGAGGAAAGCTCGGTACGAACGGGATTCGGCGGAACTGGAGATCCAAGCATTACGGAGCCAGATGAACCCGCATTTCATCTTCAACGCATTGAACTCCATCAGTGCCTTTGTACAGGAGAATGCGACCAACGCGGCAGTATCGTTTCTTGCACGTTTCGCCCGCTTGATGCGGTTGGTATTGGAGAACTCACGTCACAGTGAAGTGCCATTGAAGGATGACCTTGAAGCATTGGACCTTTACCTCCATTTGGAACGCATCCGTTGCAAGGAACGATTCGATTACCAAGTGATCGTTGATCCAAGCCTTGATCCTGAAATGGTGCTGGTACCACCTTTGGTCTCTCAACCCTTCGTGGAAAATGCCATATGGCATGGTTTGGCGCAGAAAGAAGACAAAGGCCATCTCACTATTCATCTTTCCAAACAGGGGCAAAACCTACTTATGATAATAGAAGACGATGGAATAGGCCGAGGAAAGAGCGCGGACAAGGCAATAGCGGCTGATACCACGCGTAGAAAGCAATCCTTGGGAACGGCCATAACCCAGGCCCGGCTTGATCTGGTCGGGAAAAAACATGGTCGCTCTGCCGGCTTCCGTTATATGGATGTGGCGCAGGGTACCCGCGTAGAACTTCTGCTACCGCTGCGGTTGGACGATTGATCATCAGTTCTTGGGATCGGTTTCTCCACTATATTGCTCGCCAATTGAAATCATAGCATTCGAGCATGAGCCTAAGCGCCGTCATTATCGATGACGAGGAAGACGCCCAAAAGGCCTTATCCAGTTTGCTCAAAACCAACCATTCCGATCTCCGGTTACTGGGTTCAGCTGATGGCGTGAGCAGCGGCCTTGACCTTATTTCCAGAGTGGCTCCGGACATCATGTTCCTCGATGTTGAACTTGGGACCACGACCGGATTCGAACTACTGGAGGCGCTCGGTGAAAAACGCCCCTATGTCATCTTCACCACAGCCCATGTGGGTTACGCCGTGAAGGCCATACGCTTCAGTGCCTTGGATTTCCTATTGAAGCCGATAGACCCTGTCGAGCTTGCTACGGCGATCCACAAGGCCATGGATTCTGCACGGGCTGAGCAAACGCCCCTACAGTTCCTCTCCCTACAGCGGAATTTCGCCCAAAAACAAGCAGCTCAAAAACGGCTAGCCTTACCTACCATGGACGGATTGGTAATGGCTGATGTGTGCGATATCCTATACTGCCTTGGAGATGGACATTATACCACTATAGCACAACTGAACCGTAAGCCGGTCGTGATCAGCCGGAATCTAGGGCAATTGGAAGACCTGCTTCCACAGGATGATTTTGTGCGCATTCACCATTCACACTTTGTGGCCGTGAAACACATCATCAAGTATGTGCGCGGCGAAGGTGGCGAGGTGGTTATGGCAGATGGCGCGAGCCTATCCGTGAGCAAGCGCAAGAAGCAGGACCTGATGGACCGGCTTTCTAAAGTGTGATCGTCAAAGAGGCAATTCGCAAGGCACTCGAGCAACCACTTGTGTTCCAGAGCCTCCCACTTGTGCTCATTTCCGTACACCTTGTGCGTTGGTGTTTCGGATGTACCTGTTCCTGATCCTAATTCGCTGTTATGGTTATTCACGGAAGGGGGCAGGCAATGAAAAAATCACGGTTTTCCGGTATTGTGCAATAAGCATAGAAGCCTTCCATTTGTCTTGATCGAAAAGAAAGAAGCTATCCTCTTACGAACCTTGGAACGAATGAACACGAGAAGTACTGCACATTCATGGTCTAATTCCACGAACGTGCTCATTCAATGCAGGATCCAAACCATGAACCGAAGTTCACTGCTCGATTTGCACAGCACCACCTCAACTATGAAGTCATGCAACTAGAACCAAAACCATTCCGAGCCTGTCCTGCCCTACTGCTGCTATTCGCACTCTGCTCGGCTCCGGCGATGCTCTTCGGACAGGTACCTGACCAAGATCCATCCGCGCCTGAATTGCTTTCAGCACTCGATCACGGACCGCTCGCTGTCGGCTTCAAGAGCATGGTGTTGTTCGATACGAGCCGTACGTATGATCTGAACATGGGCGACACCACGCTCGCCGCGAAACCATCGGTGGGCCGACCGATACTGGTGAACGTGTGGTATCCCACAGCCGCCCCGAACGATCTGCCAATACGCGTTCGTGAATTGTTCGAATTTCCTACCAACGATACCATTGTGTCATTCATCGATACGCTAAAGGAGTATTCCACCACGTTCAGCAAGTGGTACTGTGCAGATCAGTACCTCGACCTCGAGAATTTGAAAGCGGACACCGGCCTGCTCGATGACCAGCGCGAGCAACTCCAAGCCGCCTACTGGGACAAGCAAACATCCAGCTACCGGAATGCAAACCCGATGATGGGCGACCATCCCTTGGTCATCTACCATCAAGGGCTGGGCGGAACGATTGATGAATCCTGGATGCTGCTGGAGTACTTGGCTTCACATGGCATGGTCTGCGTGTCAAGCGCTTTTCAGGATAACGACAGTGGGAGTGAAGTTGGTGTAGGTGACTTGGACGCTACTGTTGGCGACATCGGTTTCCTAATACGCCATCGCACAGACTATGCACCGAACTCATCCGATCAGGTCGTGCTTATGGGGCATAGTTATGGAGCCAACTATATTCCTTGCTACGTGGCCCAAGGCAACCGGGATGTGAACAGTTTGGTGCTGTTGGATAATGACTTGGCCCGAGCGATGTACGACTTCGTCGGAAAGAAAGACAGCCCTTTCACGGACGAAAAGAAGAGCCTCTTCGACTTTCCGATCTATTGCGCGGCACAGACGGGTGCGGAGTTCTATTTACTGGACCGTTTCACCTCAGCAGCGCGCACCTACATTACGGTGGAGGGCATGGAGCATGATCAATTCACATCGCTGGGTGCAGCATGCACGGCCTTGAGCACCGATCTAATAAAGGAACCCAAGGAACGCATACTTGCCGCATCAAATTATCCCCTGCTTTGCGAGTCGGTCCTGAAGTTCATCCTTCACGCGACGGGTCGGGGTCAAGCGCTCACCCCAAAAGATATTGAGAACAGAAGTGGTTGGTGGTATCAGTACGTAGCACCTGGGGAAGTCCTTGCGCATAACGAAGTTTATGTGCATTCTGCAACTACATGTCCAACGCCCACACAATTCGTGAAATGGATGCTATCGGTAGGGCCTGACAGTGCTGCACAAGTGTTTTTGCACTGCGAAGCCACATTGATCGATACGAACTATCACTACATCGACGACTATCTGCAAGTCGCCTACCAAGACTTCTCGATCGAAGAATTCATCGCGTTCCTCAGCGCCTTGGATCGCCCCGGCGAACCGGTATATACTCCAGATGTGCTGTTCACTTTATGTGCGACCTGGTTGTATCACAGCGATCCGGTCGATCGTAAGGAGCTGACCGAGCGCGCGTTCCAGTTAGGCGATTGGATGATGGAGACCTTCCCTGATCGGATCGAGGGTCCGATGGCCGTGGCCATGCTCCAATTCAACGAGGAACCTGCACGGGACTATAAGCCCTATTACGAGCGCATACTGAAGATCGAACCAGGCATACTCGATCGAAAGCCGAAGAATGGGGGCGAGCAATTTGCCCAAGCTCAAGTTCGCCACTATTTGAAAGTCGAGTAGTCAATGGTAGAGATATGCCAACTGAACCGAAAGCCGATCGGCATTAGCCGCGATCAGGGACCGTTGGAAAACCTCTTCCTAAAGCATAGAATGATCTACAATGAAATTCACCAAAAGCACTCCCCCACTTATGAACCGGACCTTGCCAGTTGTGCGAGAATACGTTCACGCTAGGCATTGGTGCTTTGGGTTTTCCGGATGTTTTTCTTGTTTTGATGCATTGATGGTTTCAGCAAGAACGACTATAACTAAAGTTATATGCTGCGGGATCATACTGCGATCTAGTTTTGGGAATGATATCTGCATAATCACTTAAGTACCACTATTACTTCACTTTCAATCCTCACCACATGCTCCAACTCCTGAAGAGTTCCCATACATACCGGATAGTTCTTGTGCTCATGCACCTAGGAATGTACACTGTTGTAACCACGCAAGAAGCTCGCACCATAAGTGTAGTGTTAGCAAACTAAAGGATCGAATCACTCTCAACATCAAACTTTAAGTCCAATCCACAACCACAATGAAGAAGACATCAAATCGCTCTTGCCTTCCCCCACATATACTAGGTTCCGTATGGAGCGTATTGGCACTTTTGACATTTCCCGGACTCGGTATCGCGCAGACCGGGGAACTCGATCCATCATTCTCGCAAGACGGTATTGCGACGCCTGCAATAGTCGGCCACGTTTCATCCTTGAAGTCGGTGGTAACTGATGCGAACAACAGGATAGTAGCAATAGGGAAGAACAAGGCGCCTGGGCAGTTCGGATCCACCATGTACGTAATTAGGTTTAACGAATCCGGCATTTTGGATAACACGTTCTCCGTCGATGGTCGATTCGAATATGGAGAACAATACTCCGATGGGCAGGATATCGCCCTACAATCCGATGGGACCATCATCGCGGTCGGTACTTCCAACATCACCATTCCAACCGGAGAGTTAATGAACGTTGTTGCCTTGAGTTCCACAGGTGTTTACTCCCCATCGTTCATCAACGGTGGCTCATTACAACTCAGCCCTGGTTCGTTTGCTTCAGTAGCAACCTGTGTTGCAATCGATACGGAAGATGATATCTATGTCGGAGGAAACATTTGGGATCATGTATCCGACCGCGAATTCGTCGTGATGAAGTTGAATTCCAATGGTACTCCGAATATTAATTATGGCACCTTCGGCGCAGCGATCACAGGGTTTAATGGTTACACTGCAGGTATAGAGGACATTGCCGTGCACCAAGACGGAAAATTGATCGCCGCTGGATGGGCATATGCTAACCTACTAACAGAGATTGCCGTAGTCCGCTATGATGATGACGGGGTCTTGGACCCGACCTTCGGAACCAATGGTCGGTTTCTTTGGTCTGATCCTCAACGTAGTTTCTCTTGCAAATCAATTCAGATCCAGTCAGATGGCAAGTATTTGTTAGCGGGGGAAATTGAGGGTGCCGTTTCACACAGTGGTTTCGTGGCGCGTTTGAATGCGAATGGGACTTTTGATACCGGATTTGGAACGAATGGATTCATCGAGATGGACTACGTGAACGGAGGTATCAAATTCGCCAATGTTAAGGTTCAATCGGACAACAAAATTCTTGTAGCAGGAACTCGAGATGATGCAAATAATCATTGGGCTCAATTGGTCTGCCGTTTTTTTCCGTCAGGTAACTTGGATAGTGATTTTGGCATTAACGGATGTGCAGTAGCAACCGTCGATGATCGGGATGCGGCATTTGGTCTCGCCATTGATGATCTAAACCGGATCATTCTAGCTGGAGAGTCAGATCTCAACCTACCTTCTGAAGATATCGTTATGGTGTCACGGTTCCTTCCCGGCGTGGTCGGTATACTCGAACTATCTCTCGTTGAACAAGAAGTCTTGGTTTACCCCAACCCGATTTCAGGGCCCACAACGTTAAGTTATTCATTGCGCCGTCCTGAGTTATTGAATATCGCGCTGCATGACACAAAGGGTTCTCTGCTTACGACCTACCTCAATGGCACCCTTATGCCCGCCGGTGACCATACGCAATCTATCAGCATGCCTACAGACCTCGCATCCGGCAATTACCTGCTCGTTTTCAGTAGCCCGAATGGCAAGATGAGCATACAAGTTACCAAATAACCTGATTAGCCCCAAGGAGGGAGTACGCTTTCCCGGTCACAAAAAGCATTCAAACATCATCACGGACATGACAGCTCGAATTTTCTTCATTCTACTTGTGCCAGTTCTTCTTTTCGCCTGCAAAAAGGAAAAGGCTTCCCCCACACCAGCACCCTCATCCCCGTCTCCAACGGCGCAAGGTATCCAAGACATAGATGGGAACACCTACGACACCCTTGTGGCCGGCGGCAACACTTGGATGAAACAGAACCTGCGCGTAAGCAAATACCGCAATGGTGACTCGATCGTAACAGGATTGGATTGGGCGGATTGGCAAGGAACCTCCATTGGAGCATACGCCTACTATGACGATGCCAGCAGTAACAACAGCACTTATGGTAAACTATACAATGGTTACGCGGTGGCTGATGCACGTGGGCTCTGCCCAAGCGGTTGGCATGTGGCCACCGATAATGACTGGATAATGTTGGAGATCGCCAATGGGATGCTCGGAACCGAGTCTACAATGACCGGATTCCGCGGCCTCGCCCAAAATGTAGGTGGCAAGCTTAAATCCACACAGCTCTGGAGCAGCCCGAACACCGGAGCGAACAACAGTTCGGGGTTCACCGCGCTACCAGGAGGATTCAGATACAGCACAAGCGTTGATTGGTATATCCAGATCGGTATTCAAGGACACTTTTGGACTTCGACATCAGCTAACCCGTCTAGTGCTTGGACCCGGTTCATGGGCCACGATAATCCAGGTATTTTCCGTTACGAGTCCCAGTTGACCGACGGATTCTCCTGTCGCTGTGTGCGGGACTGATCCCTTGCATCTATTATCTCCTGTGGCACAGCCGGCATCCAACCCCATAGACACCCTGTAAAACAATCAATAACCAACAACCTATGCGACCTGAACTACTGATAACTTGTGCTGCGCTCCTCGTCCTTGTCGCTTGCAAAAAGGACAAAGAAGATGAACCACAACCCCAGCCCCCACCTGTGCCCCAAACAGGCATAGTAGACATTGACGGCAACTACTATGACACACTCACAATTGCGGGTCTCACCTGGTTCACGGAGAACCTTCAAGTAACCCGGTTCAACAACGGGGATACGATCCTGTTCGATACAAGCAATGCAAACTGGAACAACTCCAACCCGCAGAGTACAGTGTTGGATAATGACATGGGTAACAAAAGCATTTATGGCCTGCTTTACAATTATAGAGCGTTCAACGATATCCGCGGACTCTGCCCGGTCGGATGGCATCCCGGCACCGACGCGGACTGGGGCATACTGGAGCTGGCGCTGGGCATGGACCCTGCCGAAGTGACAATGAACAGCTACCCTAGTTACGGCTATCGGGGATTAGCTGCGAACGTAGCCGGAAAGCTCAAAGCCCTTCAATTTTGGCCCACTTTGGACAGCGTGACAAACAGTTCCGGAATGAGCTTACTGCCAGCTAGGGCGCGCAATGCACAGCAAAATGGTTTCATTACTTACGCTAGTGCATTCTATTGGACACCCGGAGGTAGTTCCGATTGGTATAGGTCGATCTGGGATGGTTCAGCGGGCGTGATCCGCCGTTCCCCGGCACAGAGCAGCGATGCGCCCGGTGCCGGATACTCCTGTCGTTGCGTGAAAGACTGATCCAATGAAACTATCGAGAACGATGATACGCTTTGCGCCATACCTAGCAGTTGCCCTCTTGCTCATTACCTCCTGCAAAAAGGACAAAGAAGAGGAACCACAACCCCAACCCACACCAACGCCCCAACTAGGCTTGGTGGATGTTGAAGGCAACGCATACGATACGGTGGTGATCGGCGGACAAACATGGATGGCTGAGAACCTGCGCGTACGGAAATACCGCAATGGCGATAGCATCCCGTACATGCCTGAAGCAACCGATTGGAGCCTACCCGGCAGCAACGCCTATTGCCTTTACGGTAACGCGCTACCAACAATTATTGAACATGGGTTTCTTTATGGCTATGGAGCGGTGAACGATGCCCGTGGTATTTGCCCACAGGGTTGGCACGTACCTACCGATACGGAATGGGCGCAATTGGAGCTTTACCTCGGCATGCCGATCTCTCAGCTGGATTCACTTGCTCCCGGTGGTTACGGTGCGGTGCGCGGGTCCAGCCAGAATGTGGGTGGTAAATTGAAGGACTTTGCCACTTGGGCAGACCCGAACGCTGGTGTCACTAATTCCAGCGGATTTTCAGCCTTGGCGTCGGGTCAACGCGCAATGCCAGGCTCAAGCTATGCTGGTATGGGTTCCATTGCTACGTTCTGGACCTCCACACCGGCGGTGTTCGAAGGATGGATACGGCAATTACGCAATGACAATACTGGTGTACTTCGTTACCACCACGATATGGGCAGCGACCAACCGGGCTATGGCCATTCATGCCGGTGTGTGAAAGACTAACATCCACCGAGGATGTGCAACGCTACTTCGCACTACTCATATGCTGCCAACAGATTTGGTCTTGCTGTTCTGTGCGATTGCTTGCTCACCTGCGGCAGAGTACGTAACGCATCGAGCATCCATCTAAATTTTAGCACAATGATTCATTGCTGGTAAAAAACATCTGTGTTGAATTCACCCATTGAACACAATCGCTGAACCCTTACCTTTGCGCCGGGACAAGTCCTGTACGACCAGCTCCCGTTGAATCCCCCAGGGCTGGAAGGCAGCAAGGGTAAACGGTTGTAGCGGAGCGATGCAGGTAGCTTGTCCCACTTTTTTTGCCCTGTTTTTTTTGGTGGTCGCTACACTTCGTCGATGATCTTACGCCACTATGGGTCGGTCAGGTCAGACCGCTTCCACCCAACCTACTTTCTCCTCTGAGACATACCTTTCGGCCATGTCCGAATTTGTTAAAGTGATTCTGGTTACTGGTGGCTCCAGTGGGTTGGGTAAGAGCATTTGCACACGCTTGGCCGCTGCCGGTCATGTTGTTTACGGCACATCGCGCAAAAGCAATGGCGATACGGAAGCCGGTTTCCGGATGCTCACTATGGATGTTACCGATGAAACCAGCGTCGTACAAGCCATTCGCACGGTAGTTGCGCAAGAAGGTCGCATTGATGTGGTGGTGAACAATGCTGGGCTTGGTATACAAGGACCTGCGGAGGATATAACACCCGAACTTGCCAAGACGCTTTTCGATACCAACGTCCTAGGGCCGCACCGTGTCTGCCGTGCCGTATTGCCGTTCATGCGCGAAAAGAAAAAAGGCCTGATCATCAACATCAGTAGCATCGCTGCAAATTTCGGGTTGCCTTATCGTTCTTTCTATAGCGCAAGCAAAGCGGCATTGGATCGGTATAGCGAATCGCTGAGTACCGAAGTGGATCGCTTCGGGATCGATGTGGTCACGGTGCAACCCGGCGAGTTCAATACCAACATTGCAACAAGCAGGTTGAAGCCGGAGGTGATCAGCGAAGCCAATAAACCGGGCTACGAAAAAGCCATGGAAATACTCGGTGGTAGCATGCATTACAGCCGTGATCCGGATGAGTTGGCTCAAGTTGTGTTGAAGATCATTTCGTCATCAAGACCAAAGACCGTTTACCGTGTAGCTCAAGGCATTCAAAAGTTCAGTGTACAGTTGAAGAAGATCATGCCTGCTCGGATGTTCATGCGGATGTTACGCAAACATTACGAATAGTTCTTTTGCATACATGATCACATACGATTCCCGGAATTGGTTCAGAGCGCTTGCCTTGCACAAGTCGGATACCGTGCGCAAGTTGTTCTTCTGGTTGATCTTGGTTGGTCTATTCACTTGGGCTATAGGTTACTGGGAAGTAAATTACCTGAAGATCGATAAGACCAGTTTCGTGAACAACCTTCCTGTGATGCACAGCTTGTTGGGTTTTGCCATCAGTATGCTTCTTGTATTCAGAACGAACACAGCATACGATCGATGGTGGGAAGGCCGTAAACTTTGGGGACAACTCGTCAATGTAAGTCGCAATACTGCTGTAAAAGTGGCCACTTACTTGCCAGCGGAAGATGAAAATTCACGAGCGTTGTTCTTGCGCCTGATACCGCAATTCGCCTATGAGCTTCGGCATCATTTGTTAATGGAAAAAACAAGGCTGGAGCTGGACATAGAGCCCCATCCGGAAGTGCCCGAAATGGATCGGAGCAAGCATATTCCAACGCAGATCGTTACGTTGATGCAACAACGGATCATGCGCTTGTACAAGGACAGATCCATCAGTGGCGAACAACTCATCGCGTTGAACACGGACCTATCACAATACCTCGATATCTGCGGTGCATGCGAGCGCATCAAGAACACACCGATCCCTTATTCATACAGCAGCTTCATTAAGAAATTCATTGTGATCTATGTATTCACTTTGCCATTCGGTTTTGTGTTCTCGCTAGGCTATATCGCTATTCCTGTTGTGGTCTTCATCTTCTATGTAATGGCAAGTTTGGAGATCATTGCGGAGGAGATCGAAGACCCTTTCGGTAAGGACACGAATGATCTGCCCATGAACCGGTTAAGTGAAATGATCAGCAAGAACATTGCTGAGATACTTGCTTGATATGTTCGCAGATCGTCGCACCGGCCTCTTGATCGCCGTAGCCGCTATGGGCTATTTCGTTGATATCTACGATCTGGTGCTTTTCAATGTGGTGAAGCGCGAGAGTTTGGAATTTATCTTGGGAGTTGGCGATCCACGAATTACCGATGTGGGTATCTCCCTCTTCAATTACCAGATGCTTGGCATGCTCGTCGGCGGTGTGCTTTGGGGAATTTGGGGCGATAAAAAAGGTAGGATCACTGTGTTGTTCGGAAGTATCCTACTCTACTCCATTGCGAATATCGTGAATGCCTTTACGTATGACATCACCACCTATGCTATCGTTCGTTTCATTGCGGGCGTTGGGCTTGCTGGCGAGTTGGGTGCTGGTATTACGTTGATCGCAGAGACCATGCCCAAAGGCAAGCGGGGTTATGGTGCCATGATCGTTGTGGTGTTCGGTGCATTGGGTGCCGTATTCGCAGATGAAGTAGTTCGACAAGGCCAGAGGTTCGGAGCGATCTGGGAAAGCATAACCGGCCATGGTCTCATGGATTGGCAAGTAGCGTATCTCGTGGGTGGCATGATGGGACTAGCATTGCTTATAATGCGCGTCGGAGCCTTTGAAAGTGGACTATTCACCAAAGTGAAAAAGAACTCGATCAAAAGGGGAGACATCCTGATGCTTTTCAACAACCGGGATCGCTTTCTGCGTTACCTCGGTTGCATCTTGATCGGCGTTCCGGTGTGGTATGTGATCGGCGTTCTGGTGAATTTGAGCCAGGATGTGTTCGTACCGCAATTAAAAATTGATACCAGCGCCTTGAACGAATTGGATCTGAAGCGGATCAATGGAACTGCAATTCGCTACGCTTATATCGGTCTAAGCCTTGGTGATCTTCTAAGTGCATTGTTGAGCCAAGTAATGCGGAGTCGGAAGAAGGTGATCTTCGGATACCTCACTGCTAATTTGATCTTAACGCTTTACTTCCTGTACGGTATGCACGGTGTAACCATTGCAACATACAACTGGGTGTGTTTAGCGCTCGGAATGGCAACCGGCTACTGGGTCATTTTCGTAACGGTCGCCAGCGAACAATTCGGCACCAACATTCGCAGTACGGTAGCCACATCAACACCCAATTTCGTGCGTGGGTCGGTATTGCCCATCACGAATGCGTTCAAATTCTTAGCGGTTCCGGTCGGCAATATCACGAGCGCTTTGGTCGTCGGGCTGGTGTGCATCGGTGCAGCATTCTGGGCCACCTCCCGTGTACACGAGACCTTCGATATGGATCTGGATTTTATGGAGGAGTGATCGCCTAACCTTCGTCCTCCTCTTCTTCGTCCACACCACCTCCCAAAACACTACCAAGGACATCACCGAACTTCACGGAACGCACCATGGAACTGCGACCGATGCGGCTGAATTCAGCAAGCCCATGTAGCACGAATTCCATCCATAACGGCACTTCATCTGCCTCTAGATACGGATGGCGTTCCTGCACCAATCGATCCAGACCTGGAACATTCCTCAATCCTGCTTGGTAGACCTGGTTCCTTGCCGTTAGGGCGATATCGATCCGGTTTTCATCGAACCACGCGATGATATCCGAATAAATATCACGCTTGGTCGCATTCGGTGCTGTGGCGGATCGACCCAGTTTGCGCGACTTGTCCGGATCGGGGAATAATTCCTTGAACACATTGCGAAGCGCGACATCCAATAAATGTTGTGCCACTTTCTCGGGTCCTTCTTGTTCGCCTTCATACACCAGTTCGATCTTCCCCGTAACGGCTGGTATGATCGCGAACAGATCAGTAATGCGCGCAACCGTGCGGTCCTCGCCGTTGCGTAATGCGCGTAATTCCGCAGCACTGATCACACTCTCCAACGCACTGATGGTCAAACGCGCGCTCACGCCGCTTTTCGGATCAACGAATTCACTTTTGCGTGCCTCCATGGCAATGCGTTCCACAAGCACACGGATCAGGTCCGGCACTTTTACGCGCATGGTCTGTTCCTTAGGTGAACGAACTTCCTGCGAAGTGATCTTCATCCCCAGTTCGATGGAAGACGGGTAATGCGTAAGGATCTGGCTCTGGATACGATCCTTCAGCGGTGTAATGATCGCACCGCGGTTGGTGTAGTCCTCAGGATTCGCAGTGAAGACGAATTGGATATCGAGCGGCAGTCGCAGTTTGAATCCGCGGATCTGCACATCACCTTCTTGCAGAATATTGAACAACGCAACTTGGATCCGTGGCTGCAGATCGGGTAATTCATTGATCACGAAAATACCACGGTGACTCCGTGGGATCAGTCCGAAGTGGATCACGCGTTCATCGCTGTAATCCAATTTCAGGTTCGCAGCTTTGATCGGATCGCTGTCGCCGATAAGGTCCGCGACTGTAACATCCGGTGTAGCCAATTTCTCCGTGTAACGTTGATCGCGATGCACCCAAACGATCGGTGTTGCATCACCTTTCTCAGCGATCAATTCTTTTGCATAGCGAGAGATCGGCGCCAATGGATCATCGTTGATCTCGCTTCCTTCCACTATCGGCATCCATTCGTAAAGCAGTTGCACGAGCGAACGGGCCATGCGTGTTTTCGCTTGTCCGCGCAGACCCAATAGATTGATACTGTGTCCGGCCAGAATAGCACGTTCCAACGCAGGTACAACGGTATCCTCATACCCGTGTATGCCTTCGAACAACGGTTGCTTTTTCTGGATCCGTGCGATCAAATTCGAACGCAGTTCTTCCTTTACCGAACGACTTTTATAGCCGCTTTTGATCAGTTCCGATAATGATGTTGGTCTGTTCATTTTTGTTCTTCTCGTCTATTGTTCCGATCCGCAGATCGGATGATGCGTTTTCACTAGTTTTCCCTAGGATCCTGTATTGGTCGACCCGATGGGATCGACGCTACAGTATCCATTTTTCATTTTTTCTACGACGCCTTACGGTTCGTTGTATGATCTCGAAAAACCATATCCGCTAACCCTTGCAATCCGGTATAGAATGCACGTCCTTGGTTGGCTTCCGTGAATTTCTCGATGAAACGTTGTAGGTAATTGTCCTGTGCGATCATGAACGTGGTGATCGGGATCTTGGCTTTACGCGCCCGTACTGCAGCATCCAGCGTTCGCGCAACGATGTAATCGTCCAGCCCGAAACTGTTCATGTAATATTCGCCGTTGCGCTTGATGCAACTGGGTTTGCCGTCGGTGATCATCACGATCCTCCGGTTGCGAAGTTTTCGGCGACGCAGAATATCCATGGCCAATTCAAGCCCGGCAACGGTGTTGGTATGGAACGGGCCAACTTGCAAATACGGCAGGTCTTTCAAACTCACTTGCCATGCATCGTTGCCGAACACGACAATGTCCAACGTGTCTTTCGGATATCGTCTGCGGATCAATTCCGCCAACGCCATTGCCACCTTTTTCGCCGGTGTAATGCGGTCCTCACCGTAAAGGATCATGCTATGGCTGATATCGATCATCAACACCGTGGCACAGGCGCTTTGGTGTTCGGTCTCGATCACTTCAAGGTCACTCTCGTTCAAACGCAGATCATCAACTCCGTGCTGTTGGGCGTTGCGAATGCTATCACTCATAGCGATCTGCTCAATGCGATCTCCATAACGATATGCGCGACGGTCGCTCGTCGGTTCATCACCTTCGCCAGTGCGTTTCAGCCCGTGGTTGCCTTGATCGCTTTTCTTCAATTTACCGAACACTTGGTCCAACGCACGCTCACGTATCAGTTTTTCGGCCTTCCCTGTGAGGGGTGTTTTGCCGCCCTTCGTTGGCCGATCGCCGATCATGCCTTTCTCGCGCAGGTCCGCTTCAAACTCCCTTCGACCGTACTCTTTGGTCCAGAAGCCGTGCTCCTTATTGAGTTCGTCCATCCAATCCAGCGCTTCCTCCACATCGCCACTGGTATGTGTGAGCAATTCCAAGAACAACGGTAGCAGCTGCTCAAAGGGTGAACGATCGTCCACCGGTGGAATGAATTGCGAAAAACGATGGCCAAGCATAGCGAACAAAGGTAGCGGAGGGATGTATGGTCTTTGTAAGACGTTACCGCAAGGCAACAGTCGAACGGAACACCAATTCCTTATACATGACTGATCGCTTTTTACTTCTGTTATAAAATTGAAAGACCCGCACCATCTAAATGATGCGGGCCCTCACGGGAGAGCAAAGTTCTAGTTCTTCATTACCGCGATCGTTCCTTGTTGTCCTTGTTCGTCCGTTACGCGGGCCACATACATTCCGTCCATTAGTTCACTCAGGTCCAACCGGATCGTATGGATACCTGGCGCGTTACAAGGCACGAATTGCGAGTTGACGATACGTCCTGTGGCATCAAGCATATCCACGCGTGAATTGCTCTGAATACCCATGGTCAACGTTATTTGATCCACGGTCGGGTTCGGGAAAGCGCTGATACCGATCGCATTTCCGTTGTACTCATTTACCCCACTAGCAACGGCGGTCAACCACTGTGAGCGGCGCTCCGTACTTGTGCCATTAGCGTTAATTATGGTGAAGTCGATCGTTTCCAGGATCGGTAAGCCCACTCCGGGTTTGTAATACACGTAGCGATCACCGTTCGTTGTAGAGGTGCCGCCGGCGTTGGTATCGGTATTGTCTTCTTCCAAATGAACGCGTAACACATTGGTGAGTTCACCGATAGGTAGAGGAAGGATCAATGTACCGAAGCCATCTGCTTCCCCAACGATCGTACCGGTCCGTGTTCCGATCACTTGATCCACGACCTGGTATGATCCAGAAAACCCATCACTCCATTGGGTTCCGATGGTACAAGGGAACACCAGATCCCTGCGCGGATCGCTATAATTGAGAAGCGTCTGATTGCTTACCGAGAATACGCCCCAAATATCAACTAACGAATTCGTGATCTCATAGAACTGTGAACTCTGGGATATGGCATTGTTCGTGATCAGCGTAGCGCTGGGGAACAGATCCGCGAATTGCGAGGTTTGTGCGTCAGAAAGGGTGACCTCGGTTATGGCTGCGAATTGTAAGGAACTGAAGTCCCACACCGCGAACGCTCCTCCTGGTGGAACTGGCAGTATGCCACCGATATTCACGAATACGGACTGACCGATAGGCGGAGCAATGGAACTGGCATCGATGACAGGTTGCGCCGAGATAATTAGAGGAAGTAACAGAGCGGAAAGTATATAGTATTTGGTCATGTTGGTTTGAATTTGATGATGCGAAACAAATACACTACCCGACCGCTGGCAATAGAACGTTTGTTATATCACCAGACGAAAGAGGCGATATCCAGCAAGAGACCTGCGAGCATCAAAAGCAAATTCGGCTATCATCGGCTACCTTCGGCACCCCTGTTGTAATTCAATATGAACATGAACCGTTTCGAACTATTTGCTGCTTCAGTGGCCCTGTCATTCACACTTAATGCCACAGCGCAAAAAGAACTCACCAACGAAGTGATCTGGTACTCACCAACCTTCAGCACCGAATACGTGGGGGGCTTGGCCAGTATGAACGACGGTCAGCATTACACGGCCATGGAAGAAACCGCCAATGGCATGGTGATCGACCAGTACGCGTACACCACTGGCGAGAAAGTAGCGACGTTGGTAGAAGGCAGCACGCTGATACCCTCAGGTTCGAGGGAGCCCGTAGCAATTAACGGATACAGTTTCAGCGGTGACGAAAAAAAGATGATGATCGAAACGGAAAGTGAACCGATCTATCGTCACAGTTACTTCGCATACAACTATGTATATGATAGGGCAAGTAAGAAACTCGCTCCACTCAGTGACATCAGCAAAGCGAAACAACGGTTGGCCACCTTCAGTCCGGATGGATCCCATGCTGCATTCGTGCGCGATAACAACATCTACTCTGTGGATCTCGCAACGATGGCTGAAACGCAGGTAACCACTGATGGGGAATGGAACAAGATCCTGAACGGACTTACGGACTGGGTATATGAAGAGGAGTTCTCGTTCACGCAAGGCTTTGTTTGGAGCCCGAATGGCACCAAGATCCTGTACCTACGCAGCGATGAAACCGGCGTGAAGGAATTCAACCTGACCACTTACAAGGAAAACCTTTACCCTACCGAATACCGATTCAAATACCCAAAAGCCGGCGAGGACAATAGCGTTGTATCATTGCATGTATACACACTGGCTACCAACACAACGACTACTGTACCATTGGGTGTAACCGGCGATATCTATCTGCCGCGTTTCGGTTGGACGGCAAATGACCAAGTGCTCTGGTACATGCGCATGAACCGGTTGCAGAACGAAAAAGTGATCGCAACCGTGGATCTTGCACAGCGCACGTTGAACCCCGAGCCGAAGATCGTTTACCAAGAGACCAGCAAGACCTACATCGAAGTAACCGACGACCTGTACTTCATCAAAGATGGAAGCGGATTCGTGCTTTCAAGCGAACGCGATGGTTGGAATCATATCTATTCAGTGAACATTGCTTCAGGCAAACAACTCCAACTGACCAGGGGCGGCTGGGACGTTATCGCCGTTAATGGCATTGATGAAGCCAACCAGCGCGTGATCTTCACTGCCGCAAAAAGCGACCCTAAGAACCAAGATGTACTTGCTGTTCCATTGAACGGTAAAGGCGTTATGCAATTAAGTCCGTTAGGCGGAACGAACGATCCTGAATTCAGCACAGGCTTCCGGTATTTCATTAACACCCGCAGCACACTAAACACACCTCCGGTGATCACATTACACAATAGCAAGGGCAAACAGATCAAACTCTTGAAAGACAATACAAAGCTTGCCGCAACGGTAAAAGAGTATGGTCTTGTAACCAAGGAATTCTTCACGCTCACCACCGACCAAGGCATTGAATTGAATGGCTGGATGATGAAACCACCTGCTTTCGACAGCCGCCAGAAATACCCGGTGTTCATGACCCAATACAGCGGTCCCAACAGCAACGAAGTTCTGGACCAATGGGGAGGGCGCGATCAACTGTGGCACGGTATGCTGGCCCAGAAAGGATACTTGGTCGTTTGCGTTGATCCACGCGGAACAGGTCGTCGGGGGCACGATTTCCGCCACATCACATATGGTCAATTGGGCAAGTACGAGACCATCGACCAGATCGCTTCAGCCAAATGGCTTGGCAAGCAACCTTACGTTGATGCAACTCGCATTGGTATACAAGGCTGGAGCTATGGCGGATACATGAGCAGCCTATGCATAACGAAAGGAGCTGATGTGTTCAAAGCCGCAATAGCCGTGGCACCCGTTACCAACTGGCGCTACTATGATAGCATCTATACCGAACGCTACATGGGCCTACCAAAGGACAACGGCGATGGCTACGACGATAACAGCCCGATCAACCATGTGGAAAAACTGAAAGGTAAGTACCTCTTGATCCACGGACTTGCGGATGACAACGTACACTATCAGAACAGCGCAGAGATGACGCTCTCGCTCGTAAAAGCAAACAAGCCCTTTGACCAATTCATGTACCCGGACAAGAACCACGGGATCTATGGTGGCACAACGCGCGTACACTTGTTCAGCATGATGACGGATTGGTTGGTGGAGAATCTTTAATTAGCCCGAAGTCCGAACGTCAAAATTCAGGTCGGCGTGGTATCCGTGCGTCCGATACTTTAGTTGATCATTCGAGGGTAGTACCATTACCCCTTGGACCTACCTGTTTCTTTCACAATTTGTGAACGATCCGTTGGCATATCGCCTTCGGTCCCATCCCTTTTCTATCTTGGCGCGCCTCTGGAACTTAAACTCCTGACAAAGAACACATGAGTTCAACAACGATAACCGTGCCGAAAGGCCACCCACAGGGCCTTTATTGGCTGTTCGCCGCAGAGATGTGGGAGCGTTTTTGCTACTATGGCATGCGCGCCCTTTTGCTGCTCTACTTAGTAGAATCACTCGCCATGGGTGATAACAAAGGATTTGCGGTCTATGGTGCTTATACGGCCCTGGTGTACGTAATGCCTGTAATTGGTGGTCGTATTGCCGACCAGATCCTTGGGTCCCGCTGGGCAGTACTTCTCGGTGGAATACTAATGGCCATTGGTGAATTCATAATTGTAGGTGGTACGGAAATGCTTTTGTTCTGGGGAATGGCCGTGATCATCGTCGGTAACGGTCTGTTCAAACCGAATATCAGCACAATGGTGGGTAAGCTTTATGAGGACGGTGATCCGCGTAAAGACTCTGGCTTTACTATCTTCTACATCGGCATTAATCTGGGAGCTTTGCTCGCTACTACGGTCTGTGCCGAAGTAGGAAATATCTACGGCGCTCAATACGGCTTCGCATTAGCTGGCATCGGAATGTTGCTCGGTGTTATCATCTTCCAAATGGGGAGCAAACATTACGCCCATGTAAGTGCTCCTCCAAGTCCTGAAACATTGACCAAGCCGAAGTATGGCCCTTTAAGCCCGTTCACAGCAGTAGTACTTGGCTGTTTAGCGCTTATTCCCGTGCTTTATTTCTTGTTGCGCAATACAGATATCGCTGGCTATATGATCGTTGCAGTAGGTGTAGTGGTCATTGGCAGCTTGATCATGCGAGGAATAAAGGACGGCAAGGTCCAGTTGGATAAAATGTTCGGGTTCATCATCTTAATGTTGTTCAACATTGTGTTCTGGGCCTGTTTTGAACAAGCCGGAAGTAGCCTAACGCTGTTCGCTGATCGTAACGTTGATCGCCACATCTTCGGCTGGGAAATGGGCGCCGCCACTTCACAGTTCTTCAATCCTGCATACATTCTATTGTTCGGTTCCATCTTCAGCGTCATGTGGCTGAAATTGAAAGAGCGCAAGTTGGATCCTAACATTCCGATGAAATTCGGTTTGGGCATTTTGCAATTAGGCTTAGGCTATTTGGTGATCTTGATCGCTGCACCGCTTGCCGTTGAATACCAAGTACCACTTTGGACATTGGCATTACTCTATATGTTGCACACCACGGGTGAATTGTTCCTCTCACCGATCGGGTTGAGCATGGTAACGAAACTAGTACCGAAGGATATGACCGCAACCGCAATGGGAGCATGGTTCCTCAGCATTGCCGGCGCAAATTATGTGGCAGGCCTTCTTGCTACACTGACAGGAGCTGAACATGAACCTGTCGAAGGCGAGGTCATAGACAAGGCAGCAAGCTTGTTCACCTATGTTGATGTTTACAGCAACATCGGATATGTTACGGTAGGCCTGGGTTTGCTTCTGATCGTGATCAGTCCATTGGTGAATAAGCTGTTTCACGGAATTCGTTGATCGAGATCTACTAGTCTCACGCTACCGCAGTCCATCTTCCTATGAGCGAAACCACCTCCGCATCAAAACATCCTAAAGGATTGTACGTCCTGTTCTTCACTGAGATGTGGGAACGTTTCGGTTATTACCTCATGCTGGGCATTTTCAGCCTGTACATGATCGATGGCTGGGAAAGTGGTGGTATGGGATTCGACGCATTGAAGAAAAGTGACATCTACGGCACGTACCTCGGCCTGGTCTACCTAACACCGTTCATTGGCGGCTTATTGGCAGATAGGATCCTGGGGTTCAGGAAGAGCATTGTCGGTGGAGGATTGATGATGGCTGCAGGCTATTTGACCTTGGCCATACACGATACGACCGCTTTTTATGTTGGCTTGTTATTGATCATTCTGGGCAACGGCATGTTCAAGCCGAACATCAGTACACTGGTCGGGAATTTGTATAATAACGACACGTACCGGGCCAATAAGGACGCGGGTTTCAATATCTTCTATATGGGCATCAACATTGGTGCTTTTGTGTGCAATTTCGTAGCAGCATACATGAAGATCAAATACGGTTGGGGCCATGCATTCGCTGCTGCCGGCATTGGTATGTTGATCGGTGTTGTGGTCTTTCTCTACGGACAAAAACACGTAAAGCACGCCGATATCATCAAACCATTGCAAGAGGGCGATATGAGTACCGGCAAGATCTTGATGAGCACCATTGTTCCCATGTTCATCTTCGGGATCTTGGGCTATTTGATCCCTGGGAACCTGCTCGGTACGGATACCAATGATGCGTTCATCTTCGGCTGTATTCCCGTGATCGGCTTCTTTATCTATCTCTATGTTAAAGCAAATGAAGAAGACAAACGTCCTATCGGCGCGTTGCTGGCGGTGTTCGGCTGTTTGGTGATCTTCTGGGCCGTATTCCACCAGAACGGAGATGCGTTAACGGTATTTGCTAAGAACCACACCGACCGTGAAATGGCTACCAGCATAGCCAATGTGGCAGACAAGATCAATATGGCTGAAACTGTTACCAATGCAGGTGCAGCAACGGATGCGAACAGTTCCGAATACTTCAAAACGATGGCTCCAGAGCGCGTTCCGGCGGAAGGTGAGAGCATAAAATTGTACTCCACTCAGTTGTACCAAAGCATCAATCCGGGTTGGGTGATCCTACTAACACCATTGATCGTTGCATTCTGGGCGTTCATGCGCAGCAGAGGCAAAGAACCCACCACACCGACCAAGATCGCCATCGGTCTGGTCATTACCGCACTCAGTGCTTTGGTCATGGTTGGGGCTGTATTGGCAACGAACAACCTGGAAAGCAAGGCCAGCAGTATGTGGTTGATCGCATCGTATGGCGTGATCACCGTTGGAGAACTCTGTCTAAGCCCAATGGGCCTTTCGCTCGTTAGCAAACTCAGTCCGCCACGGATCACCGCGTTGATGATGGGCGGCTTTTTCTTGAGCACCTCCGTAGGCAATAAGCTAAGTGGCATGCTTAGTGGATTGTGGGAAGGCTTTGAGGACAAAACGCACTTTTTCTATATGAACTTCGGTTTGGCCATGGCAGCAGCGATCATGCTCTTCCTGCTGTTGCGGTACCTGAATGCGGTCATGAAGGAGAAGAACATTTATTAAGTGATAAGATCACATAAAGTAAAAGACCATGGCTAAGTTGTTGGACGGCATTACAGGGCATCCGAAAGCCCTCTACATGCTCTTTTTTACGGAGATGTGGGAGCGTTTCACGTTCTATGGGATGCGTGCGTTGCTTATCCTGTTCATGACCAGCCAACTATTCTATCCCGATGCCAAAGCGAACCACATATATGGCAGCTATCAGGCATTGGTGTATGCGATGCCACTTTTTGGTGGGATCTTGGCGGATCGACTTTTAGGCTTTAGGAGGAGCATCATTTTCGGTGGGGTTGTTATGGCCTTAGGAAGTTTCGTTATGGCAATACCAAGCGAGATCGCATTTTACACGGGGATGGGGTTCATCGTAGTGGGAAACGGGTTCTTCAAACCGAACATCAGCAGTATTGTTGGCAAGCTCTATACGGAGAATGACCCACGCCGGGATGCTGGTTTTTCCTTATTCTACATGGGTATCAACATCGGTGCTCTGGCCGGTGGATTGATCTGCGGCTACATCGGCCAGACCATCGATTGGCACTTAGGTTTCGGCGTTGCAGGCATATTCATGATCATTGGGCTTTTCGTGTTCAACATGGGCAAGCACCTGCTGGAAGGAAAAGGAGAAGCCCCTGATGAAAGTGCATTGACCAAACGGTCATTCATCGGGTTCCGTCAGGATTGGAGCACATTCGCCCTTTCATTGCTCTGTATCCCGGTTTTTGCATTGACGCTATGGCACTACGAAGTGATGGACTACGTGTTCAATCCTTTGGGCATAGCGGCGCTGGTCTATCTCCTCTACCTTGCTTTCACTCAAGTTGAAAAAGCGGCAAGACAAAAGATGTTCGCAGCGATCGTAATGATCTTGTTCAGTGTTTTGTTCTGGGGATTCTACGAGCAAGCTGGCGGATCATTGAACCTTTACGCACTGCGCAACGTCGACCTGAGCGCGTTCGGTGGACAGGACACTGCTGCAGCTGTTAACAATAGCGTAAATCCACTGTTGGTGATATTGTTGAGTCCGGTATTTGCTGCATTATGGGTATGGCTTAGCAGCCGACGAATGGAGCCGAACACACCGGTCAAGTTCGGACTTGCATTCCTTCAACTTGCCCTCGGTTTTTACATGTTCATACTTGGAGCCCAGTTCGCAGATAATGGCATGGTGCCGATCATCTATTTCATTCTTGGATACATGTTCCTGTCCAGCGGTGAACTTTGCCTATCACCGATCGGGCTTAGCATGATAACGAAGCTCTCTCCTGCAAAACTTGTCGGAATGTTGATGGGCGCATGGTTCTTGGCAAGTGCATTCGGGCAGTTCGTTGCCGGTAAAGTGGGTGCGATGATGGCCATGCCAACCGTTGATGGAGAGACTACTTTGCCTCCGGCAGAATCGTTGTTGATCTACAGCGGAGTCTTCAAGGACATCGCCTACATCTCGCTTGGCGCAGGGGTAATAATGCTCCTTCTGGCTCCGATCCTTAAGAAATGGATGCATGGTGTTCATTGACCGTTGAGAACGAACCTCAACGATCTCGGCTCAATTCATGAACGTGGTCCTGATCGCCATTTCATTCTTCGTACACACTTTCATGAAAGGCCTTCGTTAGAGCTCCCATTGCTCTTTGGTCGGAATTCACATCCTTGCATTTCACGGCATGGTCATTGATAGGTAAACGCATTCACCCATCCTATCATATGCGCACGCTCATTCTCGCCCTAACGTTTTTACCATTTGCTCTACACGCACAGACGAACCTGAAAGCAGCTGCTGAAAAGGGAGGCATAAAGTGGATGACCATTGAGCAGGCACAGGAAAAGGCCAAGGAAACACCCAGGCCGTTAATGGTTGATGTGTATACAAGTTGGTGCGGTCCGTGCAAAATGTTGGAAGCACGCACATTCAGCGATCCTAAGTTGGCCGAGTACGTCAACAAGCATTTCTATGCAGTGAAATTCAACGCGGAGAGCAGCGATCCCGTAACATTCAAGGGTCAGAAATTGGAGAATCCTGATTTTGATGCTGCTAAGGTCGGAGGACGGAATGGAACGCACCATTTGACCTATGCTATCGCGAACGTGGAGGGGCGTATTGCATATCCTACGGTAACCTATCTGGATAGCGCCCTCAACGTACTCGCCCCGGTGCAAGGCTATTTAACGCCTCAACAGATGGAGCCGATATTGAACTATTTCGGCGAAAGCCATTATAAGTCCCAGGATTACCAGACGTTCATGAGTACGTTCAAGGGCAAGTGGACCGCTCCATAGCGCGTTGAATATTCCGCGAGGTAAGATCAACGCAAGCATTGGTAGAGTCCATATTCTGCGGACCGGGTAGCACCTTGGCGATCTGATCGATCAGTTCGATCAACCATTTTTGGTCAGCGATGTTCCGTGCCCTGTTCTTTATTACCTTCGCTGCCATCCAAAAATCCACATTTATTCCGGAAAGAGTCCAATGAGTGAGAAGGCGCAGATAATATTTGACGGCAAGACATACGAATTACCTGTGATCACTGGTAGCGAGGGCGAGAAAGCCATTGATATTGGGAAATTGCGCGAACAAAGTGGATTGATCACGTTGGATTACGGATACAAGAATACCGGTGCTACTACCAGTTCCATCACATTTTTGGATGGTGAACTGGGTGTTCTCAGCTACCGTGGCTATCCAATTGAACAACTCGCAGCGCAAGCAACCTTTTTGGAGGTGGCCTACCTATTGATCTGGGGCGAATTACCCACAGCACAAGAGCTATTGCAGTTCGAGGACAACATCCGGAACCACTCCTTGGTGCATGAGGATATGAAGCACTTCTTCGAGTTCTTCCCGAGCAATGCCCACCCCATGGGTATCCTTTCGGCGATGGTGAACTCGCTGAGCACCTTCTACCCGAAAAGCCAGGACCCGAACAGGTCCATGAAGGACAGGGAGCGCACCATGATGCGCTTGATCGCCAAAATGCCAACGCTGGCGGCGATCAGCTTCAAGAATAACTTAGGGCTGCCATACATGTACCCGAACAATAAGTTGAACTACATCGACAACTTCCTTTACATGATGTTCGGGTTGCCGACCGAGCCTTATGAAGTGGATCCCGTTGTGGCTGCGGCGTTGAACACGCTCTTGATCCTGCACGCGGATCACGAACAGAACTGCAGTACCAGCACGGTGCGCATCGTAGGTAGTAGCCAAGCGAATTTGTACAGCGCGGTAAGTGCTGGCATCGGAGCGCTTTGGGGACCGTTGCACGGCGGAGCGAACCAGGAAGTGATCGAAATGTTGGAGACCATCCGCAACGATGGCGGCGACATCCGTAAATGGGTTGATAAGGCAAAGGACAAAGAGGATCCATTCCGCCTTTTCGGATTCGGACACCGTGTTTACAAGAACTTCGATCCACGCGCCACCATCATCAAGAAAAGCTGTGATGATGTATTGGCCAAAATGGGTGTGAACGATCCTGTACTGGACATTGCAAAACAGCTTGAGACCATTGCCTTGAATGACGAGTATTTCATTGAGCGCAAGTTGTACCCCAACGTGGACTTTTACAGCGGCATAATTTACCGTGCCATCGGCATTCCTACACGCATGTTCACTGTTATGTTCGCACTTGGCCGTTTACCAGGATGGATCGCACAATGGAAAGAAATGATCGAAAACAAGGAGCCGATCGGCCGTCCTCGCCAGATCTATACCGGACCTTTGAAAAGGGACTACACGCAGCTCAAGGATAGGAAGTAGTCAAACACCTATTTCTTCCATCATGAAATGAAGCCTCTCTGAATTCAGAAAGGCTTCATGCGTTCTTGAGCAGATGTCCTTTGTAGATCGATCCGCATGATCGATCGATCTTCTTTGCTATCTTCATCGCACGCAATACCATTTCATCCTATACCATTCACCAATAGAACTTCGTCCAATAATGCGAAGCATTTTTTTCACAGGACGATCCAAAAAATCGTTGCATCCGCCGTACGGCGGACGGAACTATTTTTCGGAGAAGTACTGGGGAAAAAGGGCGAGTAGAATGGGTGAAGTTCTATTGGTGAATGGTATTAAACCCCCATACCGATGAATACAGCAACAGCACCTGCTACACCAAGAACCATCAACGAACTAGGTTCCGATCTTAACACATGGTTGGGAACATTGCGTTGTTATCGTGAAGAGATCATGATCTTTGAGCATCGCATGGAAGAACTCGTAGCACGGGGAGGTCTTCCAAAAGATGAATTGATCAAACTGGAACATTTCCAGAACCAGTTCATACGGCAAACCGAGGTTATCGATGAACTACGCCACGACCTGAAGCAGCACGAGAACACCCTTGAAGCGGAGGCCACGGACCGTGTGATCCCTAGGGACCATAGCATTGATATTGCTCAAGAGACACTCCGCGACAGCATGATGACGTTCGAGAAACTGTACGTTGAACTGAAAGCTGAATATACAGAGTGGCTGGACACCGTAAATAAGAACTAGATATGGTTAATGGATCTTGGTCCATGAGACCAACACGCTTCGACCAGGATGCTGCATTAACCGGATCCAACTAACAACTATCGAGCTCCCATTTCGGTGAATAGGCTACATTCGCACTCGAATAAAAGCACAATTCCAATGAAAAAGCTTATCGGTATCGGCCTATGGCTCCTCGCTTTCGCGATCCCATTCCGTTTCTCCATCCTGGACTCGAAGGACGTACTATTAGAAAATGGTACAGCAGACAATATCACGGGACTGTTGAGCTTCCTTGCAGTTGTTATTCTATTATTCGGAGGGTACGCTTTAGTCGACTCTGCATCTTCGAAACCTACAGCAGAAGACCACCATTGATACACCGACCTGATGATGGACGAACCATCATCACATAGACAGCTTGGAACTTCAACGAATACCATTAGTTGAGCTGTCGTAACTTTACACGACATGGCGCATATATTGATACCCACGGATTTCAGCGCCAATGCGTTCAATGCCGCAGCTTATGCAATTGAACTTTACGGGTCAGCGGGAAACACCTTTACCCTGCTGCATGCGTACATGTCGATCTCTGACCCTACCATTCTTCAGGCTGCTGGATTAGAAGCAGAGATAATGCGTGAGGCAGATTCTGCACTTACGGACCTTGCAGAACAGCTAAGAGAAAAATTTGCCGGAGTTGACCTCGACCTTCAGCAGAGCATGATGACCGGTGATGTGTTCTCCGCCATTCTTGCACATGCTGACGAAGAACAGAACCCGGATCTTGTAGTGATGGGTACTCAAGGCGCAAGCGGCTTAGAGGAAGTATTGTTGGGAACGCACACTGCGGATGTGATCAAACGCTGCCATTTACCAGTGCTCACGATACCCGAAGAGGCCAAATACAGAACCCCTCGACGTATTGTAATGGCCGATGATGGCGGTCCTGTGGATCGTGCATCCATCAAAGTCCTGGTTGACATTGCACGATGGTCCCAAAGTGAGATCATGATCGTTCGCGTCTTCCAGAAAGAAGGCGCCAGCAATACTGATGATCACGATTCCCCCTACGATGTAGTGCTCGGCGCGATCCCGCATTCATTCCATAGCATAAGTGGAGAGAACGTTTCGAAGGCATTGCACGATATGGCCGATCAAAGCGATGCTGATCTGGTCGTGGTCATGCATCGTCAACGCAGTATGTTCGCCCAGCTCTTTCATAGAAGCACAGCGGCGAAGCTCGCCATGCACACCCACATTCCTATGCTGGTGCTGCAACAGGGTACGAACTAATGGCCGGATCCATCCGCGGCGGCTTGCCCATCTTTTCCTTCAAAGGCATCGGTGTATTCATACACTGGACGTTCCTGCTGTTGCCGGCGTACATCGCGTTCAGTGGCTGGCAGGATGGTATGGTGCTATCCGAGATCCTCCAGGAAGTGGGCTTAGTGCTGATCGTATTCGTCTGCGTACTGCTCCATGAGTTCGGACACTCGCTAACGGCGTTGCGCTATGGCGTGCGAACAAAGAACATCGTGTTATTGCCTATTGGTGGAGTAGCCAGCTTGGAGCGTATGCCCGAAGAACCACACAAGGAATTCTGGATCACGCTGGCCGGGCCGATGGTGAATCTTGTGATCGCGCTACTGGCGTTCGGGTTGATAGCGATCACGGGAGTAACTGAATCTTTCTCGGATATTCTTTTAGGCGCGACCGAGTGGACCAGCACATTGATGTTCATTTTCGGGATGAATATTTTTCTGTTCCTGTTCAATCTGATCCCGGCCTATCCCATGGATGGCGGAAGATTATTACGCTCACTACTAAGTATGCGTATGCCACGACCTAAGGCAACGAAAATTGCGGGTCGCATTGGTCAAGTGATGGCGGTGCTATTCGTACTGGCCGCTATTTATCAGGAAGCACCCTTCCTTGGGCTGATCGGCGTGTTCATTTTCATGGCAGCTGGTGCCGAGATCCGCACATTAGCGCCTAAGACCACAGCAAATGCCGGACTGATACGGTCGCACATGACATCAACCTTCACTTCACTATTGGGCACCAACACGGTCGCAAAAGCGTTGGAGGAATTGGCTCGTAACGATGAAGAACTAATAGTCGTGTTGGACACTAACGAAGTGAAAGGCATCATAACCCGTGATGAACTGCTTGCTACTTCTCCGGAAACGTTGCTTTCAGCATTATCAATAACCCGTGTACCGGCTTGCCGTATCAATGATATGGCGGAACATGTTGGTAGGTACATGCTTACGCATGGCTACCCTATCAGTCTCGTGATGGAGAATGGATCCCTGGTTGGTATTGTAACCGCTGCCAGTTTAAGAGAGCAAGTAGCACCACTCTCCGGCATCTCCGTGCAGCGACCAGAGGTGTTATAGATATTCGTCGTTGGTTGATCCGAGTTCCCTTTGGACAACGCGTTACGACTTCTTTTTCGGTGTATGCAGCGTGAATACCCGTGAGATATTGAATCCGTAATGGATCTCGCGCTTATCCCAGTGGTTGGTGGTCTCGGTAATGAACGCTCGTTCGAACATTCCCGTACTGTTGGTAAAATGTAACTGGAAAACGTGACCACCGGTCTCGATATCAAACCCTACGGATAAGGAATTGGTCGGTTTCAAGTTCGGGTTCGCATTCAATTGAGCAGCGGAATATTCGTGCATTTGATCGGGCAGCACGTAGAAATACTCTGCGCTGAAAGCAACACGCTTGGATAGTTTCACACGACCGCCGATGCCAATATTGATCACGTCGTTCTTATCATCCGAATACGTTGTCAAATTCCGGTGAATGACCCCTGGAGTGATCTGCAATGAGATCCCCTCAGAGAACTTACGACCGATCACCAACTGCATATTGTACGATAACCGATGTGAAAAATGATCTTCCTGCCCGGGCGCATACCATGGAACCTCCTGTGCTACCAATGTCGTTACGGAAGATCCCAATACGAACGAAGCGGTAATGGGCATGCCACATCCTTCTTCACATTGGCGGAGGATCTTATACTTGGCGAAACCATCTACTGTTTTCTGATATCCACTACGGCCTACTCCGATCATCAATCGGTCGGTAACACCATAATCAAACCCAATGCGGACCGAGCTTTGATCGAGTCCGAAAAAATTGGTAATGCCTTCTTCCAACGTTCCGAAGCGGTGCCCGATCTTGAAATCGAGCACTCCATGACCCACGTTCTCAATGCTCTGGCCATTGATCACCCGAGTGGTCTTGAAACTGGCCGTTGAATAGAGCGGCCCTGTTTCTTCGGCACCAAGAAGATCCAAAAGGTCATCTTGGGCATTGGCAGAAACGGCTGTGGAAACACTCAACAGGGCGAACACGAACTTTCTTAGCATCGACAAAGGCGGAAATAGAAGAAAACAACGATACAATGGATCACATTTTGGCAAGTACCAGCGCCACAACTACCTGAACGGTTTCTGCAATGCTCTTTCGTACAACACTAGGGATCACGATATCGTGATCCTCCGGAGCAACAATGAATGTACAATCAGCTTTCATGGTACCGTCCTCGTTCACCACGATGGTCGCTTTTTCCTCGATCCCTTTTGTAACACCGTGGATCGAAAGAACCCCCGCCGCGGTCACGGGATAAGTTCCGGGTTTCGATGCCCCTTCCGGCAAACCGGTAAGTGTGCCTTTGAACGTAGCTTTAGGGAACTTGGCACTTTCCATATAATTCTCGTTGAAGTGTTCCTGCATCAACGCTTTTTCGAACTCGAACCCACGGATCAATGCCGCGAATTCAATAGCACCCGTAGCTGCATCGAAAACACACGTCACCTTGCCATTCTCCGCATGGATCTTTTCCACGGGCGTATCTGATGTGAACGTGATATTACCATCACGCGTGGCATACCTATCCTGTGCGCATAGGCCTAAGGGCAATAATGCGGCTATAAGCATCAATTTCTTCATGTTCTTTCTGTTTTTCATTTCGAGTAGAATTTCCATTGGTAAATATGGGCAGGCTCTTAGGCTCACGATGCTTTACATCGAATGAGTACAATATCCAAAAGCATGCCGGTACAGATCCCTTTAATGGAAGCTTGGTCTCCTGCTTTCCATTCGTTCGGCATGTCGTTCTTTTCAAACTCGCAGACCACACCGGCCAATGCATCACCGGTTTCCAAGGTCACATTGATCCGATCGTTGCTCGTGGGATCCACGGAACGAATGGTTCCGGACACTTGGATCACCTGTTCAACGTGGCCAACGAACCTGTCCGTGGCCGCTTTTTCGTCTGAACTGAATGCTTGGTAAAGTGCATCCGCTGTAACGCTTTCTTTGACCGGCATTGTATCGGTCTCCGCCAGTCCTCTATTGAATTCACTCCAGGCATACCTACCTCCACCCACAAGAGCGATGGTAGCTGCTACGGCGATCATGGTCTTTGGTCTCATGCTGAATATCAATTTGGGGCTCCTGCGTTTACCCAGACCTGTAGCTTTTCCAGATCGCAAGCAGATAATGTACCGTTCGATGGCATGGACCTATCCACAAGTACAAAGGTTTGGAATCTTCCATTGTCCACTACTGCTTTCACTTCAACATATTGGGTAAAGTCACCCGGAGCAGTATTTGGTCCGGATACGTGGCAGCCCGGAATTGCACACCTGCTCTGAATGATGGGTTCTACTTTATTCACATAAAGATCCGCATCGTTCACATCGCCAATATTGCAAAACCTGTATGGGTACAATTCCTGTTCATTGTCATAGTAGCATCCTGAAATTGCAACTAGTAAGGCGAGTCTACCTGCGAGAAAAATAGGTCTTGGCATGTTCAAATTACAAAGATCTCTTACCAACTTAAGGATGAGAAACTAACAGTGACTATCGCATTCCCGGATTTCACATGGCGCGAGAAAGGCTAATATAGGATGAGCGTTCATGAAGGCGGAACAAATATCAGGTCGGATGTAATAAACTCAGTGAACAATGCTGCGAACCGATGTAGATCATCCATCTCAAGAATACCCTGTGAATGTCCTACTAATTGGCGTACTGCGGCTTTGAACGCGGGGCGTTGTCCCCTGCGGATCTTAAGCTCAAACTCCTTCAAAAGCACCGTCAGTCGTGCATTCTTGGCTGCTCCGTGTTCCGATCCTTGTCGACGTATCCGTTTCAAAAGGTCTCGCCCGAATTCTACACCCAATGCATTCCAAAGATCAATGCTCCAGCCTCCAGAATGGCTCAAATGATGGATATGTTTGGGATCCAACGTGTTTACAGAAATAGTATTCAGAACGAGCTGTGCTACCATATGGTAATCCCACCACGGTGCACCAATGAACAAGGGTACGTAGGTCCGCAGTTGGCTTAGGTCATTGCGGTGTATCGCGAAGACATCAAATCCCGCAGTGCAAACCTGACCATCCGTAGAATCCGGCGTAACAAGTTCCATGCGTTGACCTACAAGTGCGTGTCCGGCGGTAACGCCTTCCAAGGTCGATCTCAATTCCTTGAATCCGGCCAATTCAATATCCGCATTCACGAGAACGATCACCTCGGCATCGTCATCCAGAACCCGATCAAGCAGATCGTTCAGCGCTACGAGCGGTCGTGTGATCGCAGGGTGTTGTGCTCTGGGAACCGCTACTGTCCTCAGGTTCGGGAATCTGGTTGCAAGTAAATGCAATTCCGGGGTCGGGTTTAACGACGTGACCGGAAAACCCAACGCATCCCATGAGCGCATGCAATCGAGCTGGTACTGAGCACCCACATCAACACCATCCACCATCCGCACCAAATTCGGTGGAACGCTAGTAAAGAGTGCTATTTTATCACTTGGAATTGCCATTCACAGAACGGGCGATGTGTATGACCGCTTGTATCCGCCAAAGGTCACGCATGAACCGTTGGCATTCAACCGGGATCACATTGTTTTTACGCCGCACAGTTTGCACAGCCAGCTAAGATGTCCGGCATGCAGGGCTTCATGTCGAATTGAATGGGTTACCACATCATGCACGGTATGACCGATCATCGCTATCCCTGTCAAGTTAGGTCCTTGCAAGGCTTCATCCGTCAGTCCTGCAACATGTGCGATCGACTTCGCGTGGATCGAATGGAACAACGTGAGCACCTCATCGAAAGGAGGACGATCGGCGATAGGTACCTGCTGGGCACCAGGCATGAAATGTTTGGCCCATGAGAATTTTTTGAACTCGCCACCTGTGGCCATCAGAATAAGGCCGTTCTGGCTGGCCGTAAGGTGTGCTATCACCCAATACGCGGTGTTGAGTGGAACACCCTCGCAAACAAAAAGCCTTTGCAGGTCCTGATCTTTCAGCTTGTTGAAGTACAACATGGTGTACTCGCGTGAGCGGCCCATCATTTGGGCTAATTGTTGTCCTTGTGTCATGTCGCGTATTTGAAGGGTTGAAGTTGGGGAAAAACTAAGTGATCAACTCCAACGCTAGGTTCGGTACGACAGTCCTATCTTCGCGGCCCTAAAAACCAAAACGGAGAGGTGCCAGAGTGGTTGAATGGGTCTGTCTCGAAAACAGGAGTACTCGCAAGGGTACCGGGGGTTCGAATCCCCCCCTCTCCGCAAAGTCAAAGCCGCGCACGAAGTGCAAGGCTTATTTCTTTTTGGACCGAACCAAGCAAAGCTTCAGTAAAGGCCCAATAAGAAATAAGCCAGCGAGCGAAGCGAGTGCGGCCTTTACTGGAAGCCCACCCAAAAAGGGATAGACTGTCTTAAAGGAGGTGAATTCCGTGCTATAGTGATCTTATCCTTAGAAGCCTTCGAGTTCGCTTGAAAATACGCAGGATCAACTACAGGTGCATCGCATAGCGATTATCCATTGAAGCCAACGCTTCGTAGCTTATTTCTCTCATCTGCGTTGATCATCTCTTTCAGCGTCATCAGCGTTCTATCCTTAACCCTTACTAATTCCAGATCAACCAGAATGTGACAATACCACCAAGGTATCCAAGCACGGCTGGGAAGGTCATTTTCTTCAGGTACCAGATGAAATCGATGTTAATGATCCCCATCGCGGCAACGCCAGCAGCGGAACCGATGATCAATAAGCTACCGCCTGTACCTGCACATAGAGCAAGCAACTCCCAGAATAAATGATCTGCCGGATATTGGCTCATGGGATACATGCCCATGGCGGCAGCAACCAATGGGACGTTATCCACAATGGCCGAGAGCACTCCGATGGCGCCGTTGATCAAATAAATATCTCCTAATGCACTGTCCAACCCTTTGGCCAGTAAGGTCAAATGGCCTGCGACCTGCAACCCAGCAACGGCGACCAGGATCCCTAAGAAGAACAGAACGCTAGGCAGATCGATCTTACGCAGTACAGCGGAAACCAGGAGATCGCCGCGTTGATCAGCATTACTGCGTTGATGGAGGATCTCGGTAACTATCCAAAGAACACCTAGGCCTAACATTACGCCAACGAACGGAGGTAAATGGGTGATCGCTTTGAACACGGGCACGAACAAGAGTGCCGAAACACCCAACCAAAAGACCAACGAACGCTCACCATCGGTCACGTTGCTTTGGTGGTGCCCTGTCAACTTTACCTTATCCGGGCGTTCGATGTTTCCTTTGAGCATGCGGCCGATCCATAATAATGGCAGCACAACGCACACCAAGCTAGGAAGGATCAACTTCATCATGATATTGAATGTGGTGACCTGACCACCCACCCAAAGCATTATCGTGGTAACATCACCGATCGGGCTCCAAGCGCCGCCAGCGTTTGCAGCGATCACGACCACACCGGTAAAGATCCAGAGTGTCTCCTTGTCCTTGATCAACTTGCGCAAAAGCGCGCACATGACGATCGTGGTGGTAAGGTTATCCAGTACTGCGCTCAGAAAGAACGTAAGGATACCCACGATCCACATCAAACTCGTCTTCTTCGTGGATGTGATCCGATCAGTGATCACACGGAAGCCTTCGTAAACGTCTATCAGCTCGACGATGGTCATGGCGCCCATCAGGAAGAACAGAATGCTACCGATCTCGCCTAAGTGCTCATGCAGTTGGTGTATCAAGCCATCGGAACCATGCTCAGCACCATCGGGAAATATACTGTCCTGGCCCAGCATGAGCACCGCCCACACCAGCGCACCGACCAATATCGCCGATGCGGCCTTATTGATGTGTAACGGGTGTTCCAGAGCAATGGCGATATAGCCTAGAACAAAAATGACGGCCATTAAGATGAACATACTGTATCGTTTCCTTTTATCGGGCCACAAGTTTAAGGGTTCCGTAGTGTACAGCCTAGTCTACGACCACGAATACAGCACTAAAAAAAAGCCCCGCGAACGGAGCTTTTTATGTGGGTGGATGACCGGGGTTGAACCGGCGACCTCCGGAATCACAATCCGGCGCTCTAACCAACTGAGCTACAACCACCATTACCCTTCACCTTTCAGCTTGGGGGCTGCAAATGTAATACTTGCATTGCTCATTCCGTTCGGTGTTCCGCGATGATCTGCATTCGATCAACCGTATCCCTTCACTCAGACAACTAACTTACTTTGCGCAACCGTAAAGGATGCACGTTCTATTCATACCCAAATGGTACCCCGGTAGGCAAGATCCGCAGCTCGGGGATTTTCTACGGAAACAGGCGGAGGCAGCATCCAGCTACGTGAAAATGTCCGTGCTGGTCATCGAAGCGGTAGAGGATAATGATCTACAGGAAACGGTAGAAACAACGAAGGACCTGTGGGAACTCCGTATCCCTTATCGGCATAACCGGAACCCAATTGGTGTGATGCGGAAGCTGATCAACCTACGTCGCTATTTGCGTGCTGCGAACCGAGGCCAACAGCGCATTTGGCAAGAACGTGGCAAGCCGGATCTCACGCACGCCTACATCATGACCAGACCCGCATTGGTCGCTTGGTTGTTCAGCAGGAAGTTCCGTATTCCGTACATCATCGGTGAACAGAGCAGTGAATACCTTGATGGCACGATCGAAAAAAAGAGTGCCACGTATTTAGCGGCAAGCCATTTCTTCTTCCGACGGGCGAAGGGGGTAACAGCCGTATCAAGCTTTCTGGGAGATCAACTGATCAAATTGGGATTCACAGCGAAGTATGACGTTGCCCCCAATGTGATACCGGGGCTCGACCGCCCCTTACCACCGCGTGTAAAACCCGGCCAATTCCTGATGGTCGCGGATCTGGTAGACAAGACCAAGAATGTGAGCGGAGTCCTCAACGCATTGCACATCGCTCGCCAAACTGAGCCGGGACTGCGCTTGAGCGTGATCGGCGACGGTCCGGATCGGGATACCCTTCAAAAACTCGCTGCATCGAAAGGATTGAGCCGTTCGGTAGCCTTCTTAGGTCGATTGCCCAATACCGGCGTTCTGGATCATATGGCAACCGTTAGCGCGGTGATCATCAACAGTCGTGTGGAAACCTTTAGTGTAGTGACCGGTGAAGCACTTGCCCAAGGCAAACCAGTGATCGCCACGCGATGCGGAGGACCAATGGCCTTTGTTGAACCGGGAAATGGGATCTTGATCGACATAGATGACGATAATGCCTTGGCGCAAGCGATGATCAAGATCACGCACGATGCGGAGAGCTATGACCCAATTAAGATACGCGCCGGATTGAGTGAACGCTTCAGTCCAAGCGTTGTAGGTGAAACCCTTGCAAAGATCTACACGAAAGCACTGAATGACTGAGCCTAGGACAACCATTCGCGTCGGGGTCTTGTGCAACGGCACCACCTTTGAACGTTGGCAGGCCGATGCGATCCGGCATGTACTAACCGTACCTGGTGTGGATTTGGTAGTGCTCGTGGTGAACGACAAGAAAGCCCGGACCGATCGGTCTTTCCTTCAAAAACTAACGCACTACCCTTTCCGCACTGCGTTGTACCGCCAATACCGGAAGCGCTGGTCAAAGCCGGACGCGATGGTCAACGAGGACCTAAGCGAGTTATTCACGACTGTTCCTCAGTTGAAATGCATCACACAAGGCAATAGTGCCGTGGATCGGTTTGATCAGGAAGACCTGAATGCTATTGCTGCCTATGCACCGGACGTTCTGTTGCGTTTCGGATTCAATATTCTGCAAGGCGGCATCCTAAGACTACCTACATACGGCGTGTGGAGCTTCCACCACGGTGACCCTACGAAATTCCGAGGAGGTCCACCTGCATTCTGGGAGATCATGGAGGGCGACCCCGTGACCGGTGCCGTACTCCAGCGCCTCTCCGAAAGCCTCGATGCCGGACAGATCCTGCGCCAAGGGTGGTTCAAAACGATCGACCACGGCCATACGGAAACGCTGGATGCCGTGCTGAGCAACAGTGCGATCTGGCCTGCACAGGTCATGCGCGAATTCCTTGCTGGCAATACCGCCGCTGCCACAGGCCCAACACCGCTCGAAAAAGGCAAGCTCTATCGTTATCCGGGCAACTTCAAGTTCCTTGGCTTCTTGCGCAAACGCATGGCAAACAAAGCCCGTTTTCATAGTATCGACCTGAACAGGCACGAGGAATGGAACATCGGAATACTGCCGCAATCCATTGATACGCTATTAGAGGAAAACCCCAGCTTGAATGTACGCTGGTTACCTGCACCCGGGGCTGGAACCTTTAGGGCCGACCCCTTCGGATATATCGCTCAGGATGGTGCGTTGAACGTGCTCTACGAGAAATTCGAGCATTCCTTGAACCGTGGTGAACTAGCGCGCATTCGCCCCAAGCCGGACAATACGCTCAAACGCTCTCGGACCATGCTCAAGACCGAGAAGCACCTCTCCTACCCGTACGTGGTCACGCACAACAACACTGTGTATGTGATCCCTGAAAGTGCCGCCGAGGGAAATGTTTCCCTGTACCGGGTCAATGACGCGAATGAAGGACTGGACTTCATCAAGATCTTGTTGGATGAGCCGTTGTTCGACCCTACCGTGTTCCAGCACGATGGCCGTTGGTGGCTGATGGGTACCAAAGCCCCGTTGACCAACGTTACGCTCTACGCTTATTGGAGCAATGACCTGGAGGGGCCGTATACAGCGCATACCTTGAACCCGATCAAATTCGATATCCGATCAGCACGGCCGGGTGGTACACCCTTCCAGAAGGGGAATGAATTGTGGCGCCCTGCGCAGGATAGTAGCAAGACCTATGGCGGCCGGATCGCGATGAATCGCGTATTGGTCCTGACGCCGGATCAGTTCAAGGAAGAGACCGTGAGCTATGTGGAACCCTTCAAGAACACGCACTACGGACAAGGCGTACACACCATCAGTGCGATCGGTGATATGACCCTGGTCGATGGCAAACGCTACGTGACCGTACCGGAGCGAAAAAAGGCGATCCGGACGCGAAAACTGCAGAAATTGAATAGGAATCGCTTGGAATGATCAAACCCATTCTCGGCACGGTGGGTTCGCGGGTCACCATCACCCTTCTCAACCTCTTGTTGGTCATGGCCACCGGCAAAATGCTGGGCGTTACCGGGCTTGGGACCATCAGTCTGATCATTCTGGGCATCACCCTCATCCTGTTGCTAAGCCATGTGGTCGGTGGTGGCGCATTGGCTTATTTAGCACCACGCTATGCCGCGAAACGCTTGCTGGGTCCCGCGTATCTCTGGGCCACGTTATCGGCGTTGGTGGCTTATGGTGTATTGACCATCTTACCGATGGTACCGGACGGTTTCGCTTTGCATGTAGCGGCCTTGGCGTGGTTGTTCGCGTTGGTCTCTATTCACACCAACATGCTTTTGGGCCGCAAGCGGATCGGTGCGCAGAACATGCTGTTGATCCTGCAAAGTGCCTTGTTACTCGGCACATATTGGTTCCTCTTGCACCGCGATGGTGCCGACCTGATGGATTACATACACGCCGCTTACGTCGCACACGGTTGCACGGCATTGATCTCCTGGATAGCGATGTTCAGCTCGGGTGATCCTGTGCCGGACGATGGCCGCTCAGCGTGGAGAGCCTTGTTCCTCCAAGGCGGCATGGTTCAAGGAGCAAATGCCATGCAACTCATCAACTACCGGTTCACGTATGTCTTGCTGGAAACATTACAAGGCCTCGGCATTCTGGGCATCTTCTCGGTAGCCGTGCAACTCGCCGAAAGCGCGTGGTTGGCCCCAAAAAGCTTGGGCACAGTACTCTATGCCGAAGTCAGCAACACCACGGACCCCGTGCGCCAACGCAATGCCACGCTCACCATTCTCAAAGCCGCGCTGGTCTTTGCCGCAGTGGTCGTGATCCTGCTCTTGCTCGTTCCGGAACCCGTGTATCAATGGTTCTTCGGTGATGAGGTCGTTGGGCTGCGCCCCATCATCGCCATCATGGTACCAGGCCTGTTGGCCATGGCCGCCTCGCAAGCCTTCAGCCATTACTTCAGTGGCACAGGCCAGAATCAGCACAACTTGATCGGTAGCGGAATTGCTTTGTGCATTACACTGCTAGCAGGCTACCTCCTGGTAAAGGCCTACGGCCTCTGGGGTGCAGCCGCTACGGCCTCGGTTGCCTATTTCGCCAATGGCATTTACCAAGCGGTTGTTTTCTCGCGGCTTACGGGAGCTAGTGCGCGGCAGTTCTTGCCGGGGCGAGCTGATTGGGAGCGGTTGGTTGGGGTTTTGGGGAAGGTGCGGGGGCGTGGATAAGTTAGGTTGAGAACCTTGTTCCTTAGGTATTCAAGTCTATCAGCTTGTCCTGCACATTCAGATACCATTCTAAAAAGCGTATCGTACTTAACCAGTACATTGTACGGTGAATCCAAGTAGAGATGAAGCTATTCGTCACCTTTTTCGTCCTATCAGTTTCCGCATTCTGCATCGCTCAGCCCACCATTCCAATAACTGACGCGATCTCCGTTGGGAGCACCTTCACGCTAGTTTCTGGAACGTGGTTAGACCAAACTGAAGTGGGAGCGGATATAACGTGGGATTACTCTACAGCTGGAGAAATAAGCATTTTCAACATGACTGTTTCGGAAGTTACTACGAGCAGCTTTGCTTCTCTATTTCCAAGTGCATCAATGGTACTAATAGGCGATGGTTTAAACATGTTCGTGAGTAAAGATGAAGATGTGGTATACACACATGGGTCTGCAAGTGATTTTTCAGAAGTCGTTTTGGATGCACCATTGCCCCTGATCGAATATCCGATATCCATTTCGACGGATTGGACGGCATCGGTTAGTGGAATGAACCAGACAGACTCACAGACTGTTAATACCTCTAGCGTTGCGGTGGGATTTGGCACGCTCTTATTGCCTTGGGGCCAACTAGAGAATGTCCTAAAAGTACATAGTTATTCTACGACAACAAGATTCGGTGACATACTAATTGTCAGCGTAGATACGATGGAATTGTATTACTCGAACAACTTTCCTTGGTATGTAGCACGAACATTAAAACGTCAACGTTACGTCGGCGTTGGGATACCAGACCCTGAGTTCAGTTTCTTATATGCTGGAGAAAACAGTTTCGTCGGAATTGCCGAGCAACAGCATAATGGTATGGTCGTTAAAGCCTTTCCGAATCCAGCATCGGATATGGTGATAATTGCGGCAATGGGGCATAGTCAAGGAACGCAGGTGCAAGTATTCGATGCTGCGGGACGTTCGGTCCAACTCGGTAAGCTTGTGCCGAAGAGCAACTTGGTTCAACTCGATGTTTCTAGTTGGGAGAGCGGGCTGTATGTGGTGAGAGTTAAGCATGCTGATGGGAGCAATGGCAGCGCGCGCTTTATTGTGAATAATTGACTGAGAATTTTATTGAAGCCTGCCATATATAGCCTTCAACGATGTCGTAGTGTTTTGTGGTGAATAGGTGACGGACACATCCGCGACACGATCATACATTCGGATCAAGCAGCGGAACGATCACCAGCCAGCATGATTATCTTAGCCTTCTGCAGCGTTCTTCGCACTGATGCTGGGCAACCAAGAGTTGATCTGGAGCAAAGTGCCTAGACCTGAGCAAGATCCAATGGGGGCAAAAACCGTTTATACCATCGGGCATTCCACCCACAGTCTCGCAGAATTCGCGGAAATGTTGGAGTCATTCGACATTCAAACCCTTGTAGACATCCGGGGAATGCCAGGATCTAGCAAGTTTCCCCACTTCAACAAGGAAGTATTAGAGGTCTCCATGGAGGAAATGGGAATACATTACCTGCACCTTGCTGGCTTAGGCGGAAGGAGAAAGGTCCATAAGGATTCGAAGAATACCCGCTGGGAAAAGGCCTCCTTCAGAGGATATGCCGACTACATGGAAACCGCGGAATTTGAGGCTGCTGCCGCGCAACTGGAGCAGATTGCACGCAAACAACGCACAGCCTATATGTGTGCCGAAGCGGTTTGGTGGCGGTGTCATCGTTCCATGGTTTCCGATCATTTGAAAGCAAAGGGCTGGACGGTGATGCACATCATGGCGATCGGCAAAGCCCAAGAACACCGCTACACGGCGCCGGCACGAAATATTGGTGGAAAAGTCTTTTACAATGAAGAGGCGTAGTGCTACGTGTTGGTCACCTAAGCCGCGGGTCAGACATTGTGAAGTAAGTTGACCAATAGTTGTCCGGCACGGTTCGACCACCTTTACTGATCCCGCCCGAAGGAGCCAGCGCATACGCGTTGTCCAATTGAATAGCCCACTATACCTTCGTGGCCGATGACCAAGACCCTAACACTCACGGCTACGCTACTTTTCAGCGCAATAGGCAACAGCCAAACCGTTGGCTTACTTCAGCACACCCCAGAGAATCTGGAGGATGGCTATGTACTATTCGCGCCAATGTCCGGCACAGAAACTTATTTGATCGACAAATGCGGTCGTGAGGTAAAGAGCTGGAGCAGTGCGTACCGTCCTGGGCAATCGGTGTACTTGTTGCCTGATGGAAAGCTGTTACGTCCTGGGAATGTGGGGAACTTGACATTCAACGCGGGCGGCAAGGGCGGTATCATCGAGATCATTGAATGGGATGGCACGGTTTCATGGAGCTATGACCTTAGCTCGATGGCAATTTGCCAGCACCACGATATCCGCGGATTACCCAATGGCAATGTATTGGCGATCGTATGGGAGAGCAAGACCAGCGGAGATGCCATTAATCAAGGCCGCGATCCCGCGTTAACGCCCAATGCCGTTTGGAGCGAAACCATTCTGGAGATCCAACCCACAGGTCTGACTACCGGCACAGTCGTTTGGAAATGGGATCTTTGGGACCACTTGGTGCAGGACTTTGACCAGAGCAAGCCCAATTTTGGTGTGATCGCTGAGAATCCACAGCTAATGGACATTAATTATGGCGCCAGCGATCTGCAAAGTGATTGGGTCCACATGAATTCGATCGACTATGATCCGGTCTTGGACCAGATCTTACTCAGCCCGCACAGTTTCGACGAGATCTGGATCATAGACCATAGTACAAGCACTGCCGAAGCGGCCAGCCATAGCGGAGGCAATTCTGGCCAAGGTGGCGACCTGCTCTACCGATGGGGCAATCCAGCGGTCTACGGCCAAGGGTCGAACCAGGACAAAAAGCTCTTTGGGCAGCATAACGCACGCTGGATCGAAAATGACCTCCCCTTTGGAGATCACATCATGATCTTCAACAATGGTGAAGGACGTCCTGATGGTAGCTACAGTACAGTTGAAGTAATAGACCCGCCAGTAATGGGTTGGAACTATGATACCAGCTTGCCTTTTGGTCCGGCCACCACGGCTTGGAACTATAACTACGGCGACCCACACAATTACTATGCACAGCGTCTTTCAAGTGCGCAGCAGCTTAGAAATGGAAACGTATTGATAACGAACGGTCCGGCAGGCATTTTCACGGAAGTAAATGCTGTAGGCGATCCGGTTTGGAACTACGTTAACCCGGTTTCCGGCACAACGATCGCTCCTCAATATTCCATACCATCTTCGAATAATGCATTCCGGAGCGCCTTCTATCCAATTTCTTACTCAGGATTTGCGGGTCAAACGCTCGTTGCGGGAACTACCATTGAGGACACGAACCCTGTGTCGGATGCATGCGGCCTAACGGTAGGTTTAATGGAAAGCACAGGTTATGACGTTCTGGAAGTCTACCCGAACCCTGCGTTCGATAACATCACGATCCAGTTCGGTAGTGCGATCCCACAGGGCACTAGGCTCAGCATGTATAATGCAATAGGCCAATGTATTTACAGTCATTTCATAACCAGCTCAAACACAGTTTACACGATCCCGGTCGCGGAATTTTCCGGCGGGATGTATGTTGTGAAGGTAAATGGCCGTGACCTTCACTGGGAACGCCGCTTGACTATCGTACGATAATTTATCGGACTATGGAATTACCCTTCAATGGGTAAACACCAAGACTCCACTTTGCCCCTTAACCTGCATCTGGTCTTTCGTCTGAAATATCCTCGGATCAACTTTGATCAAAGGACAACAGATCATTGATCTTCAGTGGTTTTTGAGACGTATATCCTTCGCCATAGGTCGTTCCGATCAACCGGCCCATTTCGCGTGCTCTGCCTTCTAGAAAGGGTAGGAAATCAGGAGTTGCGATGGGGCTAGTTGGTTCGGTGCTGTTCGGGTCGTGGAACTGAGAAGCAAAGCACTTAAGCGCGGCTAACTTATTTGACCAATAAGGGGTTATGTCAACTACAAGGTCCGGCTGGATGTAGTGATCTTGGATCGCATGAAAAACCTGAGAAGGTCTCCATGGAACTTGATCCAATCCGTTATGTGTAGTAATAATTCGCCTTAATCCACTCAGGAAAGCGGCCTCGTTGACCAGTTCCGCACCGCGTCCATGATCGGGGTGACGGTCCCGTACGGCATTGGTCAACAGCACCTTAGGTCGGTGACGACGTATGGAAGCGATCACTTTGTGCAAACTTAGCTCATCGGGCCTAAAGAACCCATCTGGAAGCCCTATCTGATAACGGAAAGAGACACCCAGGAACTTCGCTGCTGCCTCAGCTTCTTGTTTACGGATCTCCGGGGTTCCGCGCGTACCTAGTTCGCCAGCCGTTAATTCCACCAAGCCAACAGAATGGCCCAAGGATCGATGGTGCAGGATCGTCCCAGCCATGGATATTTCAACATCATCCGGGTGTGCGGTAACGCACAACATATCAACATGATCAGCAGTTACTTGCCCAGCCATTCTACAATCTCTTTGTCAAGCGGAGAAACAGCAGAACCGAACGACATTACAAGGTGTCCATCGGCATCAATAAGATACTTATGGAAATTCCACTTTACGCTGGATTCCAGCACTCCGTTCAATTCTTTGTGAGTGAGCCAGTTATATACCGCATGCTGACCTTCACCTTTGGTCTGCACTTTACCCATCATTGGGAAGGTAACCCCGTAATTCTTCTGACAGAATGTCGCGATCTCAGCTTCTGAACCCGGCTCCTGTTTTCCAAAATCGTTACTTGGAAATCCTATGATGATCAATCCTTTATCCTTGTATACCTCATATAATTCTTGAAGCTGAGCGTACTGGGGAGTATAACCACATTCACTCGCCGTATTCACTACGATCACCTTATGTCCACGAAGCTGATCGAATTTGTAAAGTTGGCCATTGATATCGGTAGCTGTAAGATCATGAAATGCCATAGGGGGAGGTTGTTGAGGATGGTCGATAGGAACGGAAACCGGTCCAGCATGGACACGATCAAAACGCCCGCAGGACATCAAAGGAAGAACAAGGGCGATAAGAGCAAGCTGTGAATGCATGGTCGTACAAAGATCGGGGAATAATCAGGTTGGATCAAAAATATCCCAACCCTCGGAGTCCAATCCAATGTAGAACAACTGAATGGTCGTTCGTGTTCATTGATCGATCTACGGCACTGATACAACTTCTGGCAGCTTTCAACGCCACCCTGATCAGCGCCCAGTGAACCTCGATCATGACGATCGGAAACGAGCGCAAAATAAATATTGTCTCCCCCCTAACAAAAAGAGTGGGTCATGCGTACAAATGCGCATGTCACCTTTACCTACCCTGATCCTTCTGACCCTTCTTCCGTTCACATTTGACCTCTGTGCACAAACGGAAGTACGCATTACGAACGTTGCCGCTTTAAGTGAGCCGGTGAACATTGGCGCAGATCCCATAGCCAGAGCGGGCATACAGGCACAGGGGGTCGAACAGGAGCGCTTGGAGGAGGTCATCAACTTTTCTCGCCCTGCGTATTGGCCAATTGGCCTCCGATCCGATAGTGCGCGCAACGTGAATGCTGAAACAGCCAAGAACTATGTGGCTTTCCTTGTTTGCAGTTATCACACTGCGGAGATCCCGATGGTCATCATTCGTATTCCAGCCGCATCAAACATTCATATGCCAGAAGACATGCGCATGGGACAAGACTTCTACCTGGTGTTGACCGAAGACGACATAATTGCAGCCCCAACGCGGGTTTCAGCATCTAAGCCAAGCAAAGGGCCCGCTTATGGACGTATGCCTAAAGCCAGGATCAAAAAACCAGAGGGAGTGTATGCTACTTATGACCTCGGCAAGGATCCAGCGGCTTTGGAAGTATTGGAACGTCGAGGCTTGAGCAAACAGGAGATCGAAGCAGTGGTATTCCGCAGTCAACAACGGAACTGGCCTGATGGTATCGATAGTTTCGAGGAGCGCTTTCCAAAACTTGCCAAGTTCAAGAAATTCAAAGCCTTCAGTGCTGCCAAGTGGGACGGCAAGGTCCTGTTGATCATTCCAGCGGAAAAGAACAAGAAAGTCCACCCCACCTTACGGCCGTATCTCGACATTTACATGGTGTACGAGGAGAACAGTGTAGCTGTAGCCGGGAAAGGGCGGTAATTGTCCTCGGACACTTACACGTACTGAGTTACCTTAGCGCCGCGCCGACCATCCAATAGCGCAGGCAATTTGAAACCCACGGAAATAGCCCATCTCCTGCGTCTGGAATTGGCGCTGGATATGCGTCAGCGGGCTGCTTGGGGTGGTATGTTGCTCTATGTGGTCAGTGCTGTTTACGTCTGTTTCCTAGCTGTAAAGAATGGGCTGGGTACAGCCACTTGGAACGCTTTGTTCTGGGTCATTCTATTATTCGCAGCATTCAATGCCTTGGCGCGATCGTTCCAGCGGGAAGACAATAGCCGGCAACTCTACCTGTACACCTTAGTAGATCCACGCAGCGTGGTCATGGCCCGGACGTTGTACAATGCGGCTACCATGATGATCCTAAGCCTATTAAGCCTTGTATTCTTCGTCCTGTTCTTGGGCGATGGTGCTTTGGACAATGCTGATCTTGGCCTGTTCATTTTAGCAGTTGTGCTAGGCGGGATCGGATTTGCCGCAGTGCTTACGTTGGTCTCGGCTATTGCAGCGCGTGCTGGTAATGGCCTTGGTTTGATGGCGATCCTAGGCTTCCCGATCGTGCTGCCCATGTTGCTAGCGGTCATGCGGGCCAGTAAGCTTTCCTTGGATGGCGTGGCATGGAGCGTGAGCAGCACTTACTTCGGTGGGATCGTGCTGTTGGTGGTGATCACGGTCACGTTGGCGTGGGTATTGTTCCCGTACCTTTGGCGGGACTAGTTAGGATCAGAAAATTAGATGATCAGACACTTCGGCTTCGCTCAGTGCATGCAATTAGAAGATCAAGTGGGACACGCTTATGTTGATCAACTAGGACAAGAAGTTCAGACAGGGCCAAATATGTGCTGGCTATTAACCAATGATCATTCACGTTCCAGGCTGAACTACGCTCAACAAACACCTATCAACTAACATCCAATGTTACACTGGTGGTGGAAAATAGTAGGTGTAGTGCTGCTTTTGGGGGCATCGGTTGCTGCTTTATGGGTACCGCTTTCACCTGCGTTGGTGCATGTGGAACCGGGACGGATCTCTCCTGGGCCACAAGAGATCACGGTAACGGGCTACAACACGCAGTTCGCGGCTGAGCCTGTTCAGGTATACTTGGAAAATGGAACAGATCGGATCTGCGCCGATCAGGTTGAGGTGGTTTCCCCTACTCTGTTGAAGGCGACCTTTTCGATTCCCGAAGGGTTGAAAGAGAACTTGACGACCATATCCGTTTGGAATGCACAAAGCGGCAAGATCGTTATGCCGGGAGCCTTATTCACGAATGGGACCGGAGCTGGTGTAGGCACCACGGATTGCCCCGAGCCCGATGCAGCGTTTGGTGCGAAGGCGTTCACCTTTCCGAACCGGAGCATTCTGTACGAGAGCATTCGCAATCTCTGTTTCCACGTACCGATGTGGTTCACAATGATCGTGATCATGGGAATTTCCGTTTGGCAGAGCATCCGTGCATTGGGCAGCAATACATTGGTCCATGATCGCGCGGCTGTGCAAGCTGTTCACGTGGGACTCGTATTTTGTTTCTTGGGACTCATAACCGGTTCCATTTGGGCGCGCGGAACGTGGGGAGCCTTCTGGACCAACGATGTAAAACTCAATGGAGCAGCAGTAACAGCGCTTATCTACCTCGCCTATCTCGTTCTCCGCGGATCCGTCCAGGATGCACACAAACGGGCACGCCTAGCTGGCATTTACAACATCTTCGCCTTCGTGTTGTTGGTCATGTTCCTCTTCGTGGTACCGCGCCTCAATGCTATTGATAGCCTTCACCCCGGTAATGGTGGCAACAGTGGCTTCAACGACCTTGATCTCGACCAACGCTTACGCACCGTATTCTACCCTGCCTGTATGGGCTGGATCATCATGGGCGTTTGGATGTACGACCTTCGTTTACGCGCCGCCACCTTTCGCGAACACCTTGACCAATGAAACCGACCGCACTCATTCTACTGCTCTTTACCCCACTGATCGCTGCCGCTCAAGCCCCGAGCTGGCTGGAAAGCTCGTTGTATAGCGGAGGAAAGATCAATACGGTCATTGCCGTTGTGGCTGTGATCATCATCGGCCTTAGCCTGTGGATGTTCATGATGGACCGGCGGTTGAAGAAGATGGAGGAAAGGATAGACTCCGGGTCAAGCCCGGAGTGACAGCCGAGAGTGACGATTGCAAGAAAACACACCAATAAAAATGAAACGTAGCCACATCATCTCCATCGTGATCATCGCCGTAGCGATCGGCGCGTTGATCGGTTCATTGAGCGATAGCAGCACCTATGCCGATCTGTCCCAGGCCTTAGCGAATCCGGGAAAGGAATACCACGTGGTGGGCGTATTGGACCGTTCACAGGATATCGTTTACGAGCCATCGTTGAACGCTAGCCTCACTACGTTCACCATGACCGACCTCGAGGGCAAGAGCTGCACCGTGCATTTGAACAAAGCAAAACCGCAGGATCTGGAACGCAGCGAACGGCTGGTATTGATCGGAAATGCCAACGCCAATGGCGAATTCGAAGCGCATGACATGCTGATGAAATGCCCATCGAAATACAACGAAGAACATAAAATTGAAGGGTAACGGTTCGGGCGGATGACCATCCTCCCACAACTGATTACGCGAACGAAGGACTGCATGATCGACTACGTAGGTGAACACGCCTTGGCAGGGCAACTGGGACATTTCTTTGCCATCCTTTCCGTGGTGGGCGCTATGCTGGCAACGGTCGGCTATTTTTTTGGTGCGAATAAACTCGATAAAAGCTGGGAATCTTTGGGACGATTGGGTTTCCGGATGCATTCGGTAGCGGTGTTGGCCATTGTGGTAACGCTTTTTACCATGCTGTTCAAGCATTGGTTCGAGTATGATTACGTTTGGAAACACAGCAACTTGCAGATGCCCATGCGGTACATCGCGAGCTGTTTCTGGGAGGGTCAGGAAGGCTCGTTCCTCCTGTGGACCTTCTGGCACATGGTCCTTGGGAATATCCTGATCTACGGCTGGAAGCGCAATTCCACATGGGAAGCACCCGTTATGACCGTGATCGCGCTGGTACAAGTGTTCTTAGCGTTCATGCTCTTGGGCATCTATTTCGGTGATCTGCGCTTGGGCAGCAGTCCCTTCCTGCTCATTCGTGAATTGCCCGAAAATCTAGGACTTCCTTGGACCGGCATGGCGGGTTACCTCGCAGCTATCCCGCAGTTCCAAGATGGTCGCGGTCTGAATCCCTTGTTACAGAATTATTGGATGGTGATCCACCCGCCGACCTTGTTCCTAGGATTTTCCGCTACTGTCATCCCGTTCGCTTACGCCATTGCTGGACTCTGGCGCGGAGATCGCAAAGGATGGATCACACCCGCATTGCCGTGGGCCTATTTCGGAGTGATGATCCTGGGCATCGGCATTTTAATGGGTGGCGCTTGGGCGTACGAAGCTTTGAGCTTTGGCGGATTCTGGGCATGGGATCCAGTAGAGAACGCCTCACTCGTTCCATGGCTGACCTTGGTCGGCGCAGCGCATCTGATGCTGGTCAACAAAAAGAAGGAAACATCGCTCTTTGCCACGCTATTCCTTACGTTGCTCACGTTCATCCTTATTCTGTATTCAACCTTCCTGACCCGCAGCGGAGTATTGGGCGATACCAGTGTACACAGCTTCACGGGCGACGGCATGTTACCCGCGTTGGTGCGCTTCCTGTTGATCTTCATCGGGATCAGCGTGGCAATGTTGATCCCTAGCAAAAGTCAGCGTTGGTTTTATGTCGGGATCAGTTCCAGCCTAATGGTTCTCGGCATCGGATTAGAGATAGATGTACCGGCGATCATCCTATTCGGTGCCATCAGCATTGGGATGTTGGTCAGTGCCTTTCGCACCGGTTATAGGGATCATAGTGCTGAAGAGTCGTTGAAGTCGCGTGAATTCTGGATCTTCATCGCCTCCATCGTCCTGTTGCTCAGCGCGATACAGATCACCTTCAGTACCAGTGTACCGGTCTTCAATATCCTGTTGGAGCCATTCGACAAGGTCTTCAGCTGGCTCGGCAATGCAACGGGCAGTGAGTTCTTGAACACGTTGGCTACGAAAAAGCTTGCACCACCTACGCCGGCCATTGCGCACTATAACAAATGGCAAGTACCCTTCGCCTTTATTGTGAGCATTCTCGTTGCTTTCACCCAATACTTGCGGTGGAAGGACAGCGACATGAAGCGCTTTTGGAAGACCATCTCCATATCAGTGATCATTGCAGCAACAGCCACCGGATGGGGCATCTATTTCTTCGAGTTCACCTTGGCTGAACTACCGTTGATCGCGCTGTTCTTTGGTTCCACCTTCGCTGCTGTTGCCAATGCGACTTACATCGGCAAAGTGCTCAAGGGCAACTTCAATCATGCTGGTGCATCCATAGCACACGTTGGGTTTGCTTTGGTGTTGCTGGGCGCGCTGATCAGCACTGGCCGGCAGAATGAGGTCAGTCGGAACAGCCAAGGAATGGACCTGCGTTTCTTGAGCGAGAACTTCAGTAATAGCACGGATATTCTGCTCTACAAAGGGGACACCGTGCGTATGGCCGATCACTATGTCCATTACCGCAAGAAGCATGTGGATGGTGTGAATGTGGTCTTCGAGACGGATTACTTCGCAGTAGTGCCCACCACATACCATACCAACGACACCGTGCGTGTGGGCGACATGCTTTTCAGCGCAAAGAACGATCATACCGCCACGGCTGTATTCTTGGCCGATCAACCCGATCACTGGTTAGCCTTGGAACAATACCCGCGCCGCTTGATGTGGAATGCCCGCGAATGGAGTGCAACGCATCCCGGCAAGCAAGTATTTGAATTGGCACCCTTCATTCAGATCAACCCGAAATTCGGGAACGTAGCAGAGCCGAGCACCAAACATTGGTTGCACCGTGACCTCTACACACACGTGCGGTATGCGGATCAGGAAGTACCCGGTGGTGATACATTGGATGATGCTTGGATGCCGGATCGGCTCTATGAAAAATCCGTTGGCGATAGCATCGTGACCCCAACTGCTTTGGCGATCATTGATAGCGTGTACGTGGTGCGCGATAGCAGCACCAAGCAAATGCTGGGAGACCGCTTCACCGTTCATGCCATCAAACTGCGTGTGCGCGATCTCTACCGCCCGGATCGATGGTTCGAGGCTCGTCCGTTGGTAGTCTATTCTGACGGTGAACCGGTAGCTGGCAAAAGCGCCGAGATCGCAGCCCTGCGTATCCGATACGATCTGGCTACGGTAAACGGTGAAGCACTGGGCATCAATGTCGCTGAGAGCGAATTCCTGGTGATGCAAGCGATCGTCTTCCCGGGTATCAACATCTTGTGGATCGGATGTATCTTGCTGTTCCTCGGAACGTTGTTGGCCGTGGTGAAACGGGTGAGAGGAAAGCGATCAGACAAATAGATGGATCACAACTTTGCGCGGGGAAACAACGATCCGCACAACCTGAGCCGGTTCTGCAGTATCAGCTAATCCGCGAATCATCGCATCAGCTAATCAATGATCCTTCTCTACGGCACCGGACGCGCAGCAACCCACTTGGGACATGCCTTTGTGAAGGCTGGAGTGCAGGTCGTGGGTGTTGTAGGCCGCAATGAGGAAGCGCGGAACGCATTGGCCAAAGTCCTGGGGACGAAAGCCTATAGCAAGCGCGATGAATTACCCAAGGCGGATGTGATCTTGTTGGCGATCGCAGATGACGCCATTGAAAAAGTTGCGCTAAAGTTCCCGCAAAGCGAAGCAGTGATCGTGCATTGTTCCGGTGCGCGCTCGTTGGATGCGTTGGAACCACACGCAGACCGTGGCGTGCTGTGGCCCATACAAACGTTGGGAACAGGTGAACCGATCGACCTAAGCACCGCACCACTGGTGATCGATAGCAACACGGATCATGCGCGTACAGTGCTCAGCGAGCTTGCTAAAAAAGTGAGTTCGAACGTAGTCGAATTGGCGCACGACAAGCGCCAACGCGTGCACTTGGCAGCCGTACTCACCAGCAATCTCCCGGTTTTTCTTGTGCGCGAAGGGCAGCGCTTGTTGCGAGCTGCGGATCTCCCCACTACCCTCTTGGAACCACTCTGGCGGGAAACTGCGAAACGCATCACGGAACTAGGTCCCGAAGCAGCCCTCACCGGCCCGGCCCGCCGGGGTGATATACGCACTATAAAGCAGCACCTGGACCAATTGGCGGACGATCCGGATCTTCGGGATGCATACGCCTTATTGAGCAAGTTGATCATGCGGGCGCATGGGTTCTAAGGGTATAGCGAAATTGGTTGGAGAGAGATCGATGAGAACCCGCTGAACATTCGGTACGAATCGTCCACCGAGCATGGGATCTCTTACTCGCATGTAAATTCGCTTTTGTTGATCTCCCCATGCCCTACCGTGTCTACGTCATTGAATTGAATAAAAAAGTATTCTCTGAGAACCGCAAATTCCGTGAGGCCAATCCGCAGTTCAATGGTGTACTGCAATGCTTGTATGTGGGCATGACGAGTAAAACGCCGAAAGAGCGCTTTGAGCAGCACAAGGGAATTGTGCTTAGCAAAAAAGGGCACGACATTTCCGCAGCTATTGTCAAGAAATACGGGATGTATCTGCGCGGCAGCCTTTTCGAACATATCGACCCGATGTCCAAAACCGAAGCGCTGAAAGCAGAGAAGGCACTCACACTGGAATTGCGGCGCAGTGGTTATGCTGTTTGGTCCAATTGAGCGGATCGAACATCCAGCCTATATTCGTTCGAGCAATTGCGATCATGACCACAGAACTCCACGAAGAAATACCTGTGGCACAGATCCGCCCAAGGTTCCGGTTGACGACCACTGAAAAAGCGTCTACCATAGCCGACAAGCTTAGAACAGGACTGCGCAGCGAGAATGCCACATGCGTTGGTGAAGCACACCCAAGCTATGCCCTCTTGCGCATTCCAATCAAGGACGTGCATTATTGGTCGCCTCAGTTGCATGTTACCTTCGAGGAGACAGAGGAAGGAACCGTTGTAAGAGGGCTTTACGGCCCCAAACCCACCGTGTGGACCATGTTCGTTTTCTTCTATTCGATCGTCGGTTTTGCAGTTCTGATCATGAGTATTGTGGGTTACTCACACTACAAGATCGATGGGGCCTTTGGACTATTATGGACGATACCGGTCCTGGCCCTGCTCTTCTTCACCCTTTATGCCGTGGCCTACTTTGGCAAAAAGAAGGGATACGCACACAGTGAAGTGCTGCATCGTTTCTTTACACGCGCTACGGGGTTGAATTATTGAGACCCTGTAGATTCATCGTTTCATTCTACCTTGATACCGCTGGCATCCGAGTCGTTTGCTTTCCTACTTCCCATGCCCAACACCACCTACAAAGAAAAATTCGCCAACCTCAATGCCTTCTTATTTGATGTGGACGGCGTTTTCAGTACCGGACAGGTAATCCTCTTATCGGATGCTGATCCCGTACGCACCTTTCATAGCCGCGACACGTATGCATTGCAGCATGCGCTAAAGGAGGGTATGCGCATCATCATCATTACTGGTGGGCATAGCGAAGGAGTTACCGCGTATTTCAAACGGTTCGGAGTAACGGAATTCCATGATCGCGTGGCGAACAAGCTGAATAAATTGGAAGATCTGATCGCCACCACTGGCTTGGATCCTACGCGATGCGCCTACATGGGTGATGACATTCCCGACTTGCGTGTGATGCAGCGTGTTGCCTTTCCCTGTTGCCCGAATGATGCAGCAGAAGAAGTTAAAACGATCAGTGCCTATATCAGCAAGAACAAAGGTGGACATGGTTGCGTGCGTGATGTTCTGGAACAAGCGATGAAGATCCAAGGCAAATGGATGACGGAAGCTGCGCATACCTGGTAGACCGATCTTCGAGCAGAATGGGTCAAGAAATAAATCGGTCGAAAGCCGATCCGGTTGACGCATAAGGTCCGATCTTGCAGCCCTGCACACAGCATGTTCGACCTTCTACGACTTACCCGTCCCGTCAATTTGGTGATCATCGCGCTTACGATGGTCGCGATCCGATACGGCGTAGTGGCAGGTAATCTGGAGCGTGGGTTGAGCCATTTAATGACGGAGATCGGTGGCGACATCCAGCGAGCGGACCTCTTGGTCCCTGCAGGATATGGTCCACAACTACAGCCGATCCACTTCTGGCTACTGGTTTTCAGCACGGTATTGATCGCTGCGGCCGGCAATATCATCAACGACTATTTCGATACACGGATCGATCGCATCAACAAACCGGATGAAGTGATCGTTGGGCGCACTGTAAAACGACGCGTGGCGATGACGGCCCATATGCTATTGAGCGGTATGGGACTAGTGATCGGTGCGTTCGTAGCGTGGCGCAGTGGTCTCCTCAAACTGACCTGGATCCCGTTGTTCAGCATTGCTGCGTTATGGTTGTACAGCACCAATTTGAAGCGGTCACTGGTCATTGGAAACGTGCTGGTAGCAACGCTTACCGCATTGGTCCCGTTGAGCGTTGGCCTGTATGAGATCCCGTTATTGGCGAAGCTGTTTGCGGATCCAGTAGTGATCGCTGCTGGAGGAGAGGCTTATCAAATGGAAGCCGGATTCATCATTGAGCTCTGGTGGTGGGTATTGGGTTTCGCGGGGTTTGCGTTCTTAAGTTCGTTGGTGCGTGAGCTCCAGAAGGACATGGCAGATGTAAAAGGTGATGCAGCTGTCGGTTGCAGGACCGTGCCGATCGTCTGGGGCATGCGCAGGGCTAAAGCATTGGCACTATTTGATATGGGCATGATCATCGCTGGATTGATGACCATTCGGTTCTTATTCCTGCATGACCAATTGAGTTATTGGTACATCGGGGTTGGCATCACAGCGCCTTTGTTGTTATCCGCTGGATCCACCTACAACGCAGTATCCCGTATTGAGCACAAACGGGCTGGGAACCTGATGAAATTGGCCATGGTACTGGCCGTCGGGTTCGCATTCTTGATCCGTTACTTACCGTAAGGTTTTGGGGCACGCGATCGCCTCCATTCGCCGATCACCCATCACCATTCACTTTTCTAACAATGAACCTACGCCTTATCCTCGCTTCCGCTTCACCCCGGCGCAGACAATTGCTTCAAGGATTGGATCTACCTGTGGAAATAACAAGTGTGGATGTGGATGAAACTCCGCCTGAAGGTTTACCGAATGATCATGTCGCCGAGTATCTAGCACGAAAAAAAGCTAATGCTTGGAAAGGGCAATTGGCCCCCGATCAGGTTCTGGTAACCGCCGATACCACGGTTGTGATAGGTGATGTATTACTCAATAAACCGGAAGATGCTGCTGATGCGCGGCGCATGTTGGCCATGCTCAGCGGTAGAACGCACCGTGTGATCACTGGCGTGTGCTTGCGAACAGCGGAAAAGACGGTATCGTTCTCGGACATTGCTCATGTCACGTTCGGACAGTTGACACCAGAAGAGATCGCTTACTACGTGGAGCGCTACTCACCGTTGGACAAGGCCGGCGCATACGGCGTGCAGGATTGGATCGGATATGTGGCCGTAGAGCGCATAGACGGTAGTTTCTACACGGTAATGGGCTTGCCGCTGCATCTGATCTACGCAGAGTTGACCAAAATCATGCGGTAAACAAGTGACCGGCCCGATATTTGAACGTCAGAGATCAGACACCATGCCATTTACATTTGAGGTGTTATCCATCAAGACCAGAACCATGAACCATTCGACCCGTACGTTGATCAGTGCAGCAGCCTTGCTGACGATCACTTCACTTACTGCACAGGACAAGACCAAAGAGGGTTATTCCCTTTCCTGGAACAATGATATCACGGTAGTTCCGGACTCGTTGACCAATACAACCCATCGTTTACCTGCATACAGGATCACCGTCTTCGAAAGCAATGGAGGCGATGCGTTGAACTTGTGGAAGGATGAGATGAAGAGTAAGAGCAAAAGCGTAAGCGGATCCAACCCTACGACAGCTGATGTTGTGGTTTTACCTGCGGTAAGTACGTTGCCCATAAAGGTATTCGCCAATGCTACTACGGATAAGAAAGCAGAGATCGGCCAATTGATCATTGCTTATGCCCTGAATGATAGTGTTGGCATTGCCGATATGGCTTTGGCAGAAACAAATGCACGTGCAATGGCCGTTGCATTGAATAAGGCCAATGTGCAGAAGCAGATCGATCAGTACACTAAGACCTTGGACAAAGCTGAAGGGAAATTGGAAGGCGCACAGAAGGACCTTGCGAAGAACGATAAAGCATTGGAAAAAGCGAAAAAAGCAGGTGAGAAAGCGAAAAAAGCCGTTCTATCCCTGAACGCAGATATCAGCAAATTGAAATCTGAGGTTACTGGACTCGAGAGCAAATTCGGTATTACGAAAGACCCAAAGGATCTGAAGCCGTTGACCAAGGCGCGTGGGAAATTGTCCAAAAAAGAAGGTCAACTTGCCAAAGCAATGAAGTCGGAGAATAAAGCCTACGAAGACGTGAGCAAATACAGTGGTAAAAGCCCTGACCGCGCTAAAGAAGAAGCCGAACGTGCAGAAACCATGAATGCCAAAGCAGCTATCGTGGAGTCATTGAAGAAGAAGATGGAGACGATCAAGTGATCGGAGAATTAAGGAACTTAAAAAAGGGGCTGTCTCAAAAGAGGCAGCCCTTTTCATTTTGTTGAAAAGCCGTTGGAAGTTGATCTTGACAACTCGTTTTGGGTGATCGACCTTCGGGCATGGCTTCACAAAGAAAAGTCGTGTTCAAGGACTACGACCCGAGTCAAGCGATGCTCTTGCCACCATCG
>Ga0209063_1000119_pt1 | contig 89637 bp, 72 predicted proteins | sample KloWWTmeKNB19Kit_FD_187177 | JGI IMG/M metagenome (GOLD analysis project Ga0209063, IMG submission 187177) | Active sludge microbial communities from Klosterneuburg, Austria, studying microevolution and ecology of nitrifiers - Klosterneuburg... | ecosystem: Engineered > WWTP > Aerobic digester >... | reverse complement strand
CTTGGGTTCGGTCCTGTCCTTTACACGGGCAAGGCCGCAAATAATCCCGATCTGGTAGGTCTCTGAATCAGCACCACATCCAATCCCCATCAAAACAAGAAGGGGCCATCCCTTTCGAGACAGCCCCGGTAGGATAGGTCTTGCGGCGTTCAAGCCCTGCAAGGGCGAAATAGTTCGAGTCTAGCGTTGTTCAGGAGAAATATTCAATTTGCTATTTCGCGCCTGTAGAGCTCCAAAATTCTACGCGTTACAAAGTCGATGGGCCAAGACCCATCGCTCTGTTATTACGCCCCTCTGGGGATATGCGCTCATAAATTTTGCAATTATGGGCTATGGGCAATCTACATTTTGCATGCTGTCCTTTATTGGAAGTTCCTGACTTCTATCCGCAATGTAAACTGCCATCCTGTCGGCATAATTTGATCGGCACCTTACTTGCCATACCGGCTTCGCCGCACAACGGCCACGGAATAACACCAATGGCATTCAAGAACCCATTTAGCAGTACCAATAAGGAAAAGCCAGCTATGGAGCAGGAAGAATTGAAGAACGATAAAGGCGCAACCATGAACGAAACATCGGCTATGGATGAGCAGAACGAAACTACAACTGACACAGAGGCAGTGCCTGAATTGACCGAGACAGAGCGGCTGATACTCGATCTTGAATCAAAGAAATCAGAGATCTCAGCACTGAATGATAAATACCTACGCCTATTCGCGGAGTTCGATAATTTCCGGAAGCGCACAGCGAAAGAAAAGCTGGAGATGTTGCAAATGGCGGGTGTTGATACGCTGAAGAACATGTTGCCTGTTATGGACGATATGGAGCGAGCGATCACGAACAACGCCACGATCAAGGATGCTGAGGTCATTAAGCAGGGGATGAAATTGATTCATCAGAAATTCTCCAAATTGATGAATGATCAAGGTGTAAAGGCGATGCACGTAAAAGGTGAACCCTTCGACCCTGAGTTCCATGAAGCAATAACAAAGGCGCCAGCCCCAACCGCGAACCTGAAAGGCAAGGTGCTGGACGTGATCGAGAGTGGCTATTTGATGAACGACAAAGTGATACGCTACGCTAAAGTCGTGGTTGGTGAGTAGGAGCGAAGCAAGCATCGCCCACACACACCAAGAACGAACCCACCACTACTTCATAAATGAGCAAACGAGACCCTTACGAGGTACTTGGCGTAAGGCGAAATGCCAGTGCCGAAGAGATCAAGAAAGCCTACCGCAAACAGGCCATAAAATTCCACCCGGATAAGAACCCCGGTGATGACGCAGCGGAGAACAAATTCAAAGAATCAGCCAGCGCCTATGAGATCCTGAGCAATCAGGAAAAGAAGGCACACTTTGATCGTTTCGGACACTCCGGACCCGGAATGGGTGCTGGCGGATTCGGTGGCGGTGGCATGAATATGGATGATATCTTCTCCCAATTCGGAGATATTTTCGGTGGCGGATTCGGTGGTGGATTCCAAGGTGGAGGTGGCGGAAGACGCACGATGAAAGGAAGCAACCTTCGTGTACGCTTGAAGTTGACCTTGGCGGAGATCGCCAACGGCGCTGAAAAGAAGATCAAAGTAACCAAGCTCGTACGTGGAAAAGGTAGTGAATATGCACGGTGCAGCACCTGCGGTGGCAGTGGCCAAGTACGCCGTGTCCAAAGCACGTTCCTGGGTCAAATGCAAACCGTTGCTACATGTCCGGCATGCCATGGCGCAGGTGAAACGGTAAGCAAACGAGCGCCCGGTAGTGATGCACAAGGATTGGTGCGTGAAGAGGTGGTAGTTCCAATAAAAATGCCCGCCGGAGTTGAAGAAGGCATGCAGTTGAATGTTAGCGGCATGGGCAACGATGCTCCTGCTGGTGGCATTCCGGGCGACCTTTTGGTCGTGATCGAAGAAGAAAAGCATCCGGAACTTCGTCGTGATGGCCAGAACTTGCACCACGAAGTATTCATCAACATGGCAGATGCCGCATTGGGAAGCAAGATCGAGGTGCCACTTGTTACTGGCAAAGCCAAAGTGACCATAGAACCCGGCACACAGACCAACCACACGTTGCGCTTGAAGGGAAAGGGCTTACCGAGCCTGAACCATCATGGACAAGGCGACCTCTTTGTTCATGTTGCCGTATGGACTCCGACCAACCTTTCGAAGGACGAAAAAGCTACACTAGAAAAATTGCGCACCAGCCCCGGCTTTCAGCCTAAACCCACATCAAAGGACAAAGGATTCTTTGAACGGGTGAAGGAGATGTTTGGGAATTAGTTTTTGGTGAATTGCGTATGAGCGATTAGAACGCTAATGACGCTGAAAGATCTGATGAACACTGATTGAGGTGCACGGGGCTGCCCTTCATAGGTTGTGCGAACAAACTAAGTCGCTGTTGGTAGTAGGCAGATCACATTGCGGACTGATCATATCGACCTGAACATGCCGCTAATTCTCCATCAACAACTTCACAGCAGCTTCCAATTGCTGATCTCGGCCTTGGCTAACAACGGCCGGATCAAGTGGTTGGCGTACATCGGGCTCCAATTGTTGGTTCTCCAGGTAATTACCGGCATTGTCGATCATGCCCACTTGCGGTATACCGAAGACCATGTCGTTCTGTAGCGATTCCCACCACACTGCGGTGCCCGTGCCGGGTACTGGCATCCCGACCAGTTTACCCACGCCCAATGCACGATACGTTACAGGGAACATGTGGGCATCGCTGTAGTTGCTTTCGCTCATGACCACTACGCTGGGGCGCTGCCATTTGAACTGCGGCTCGGTTCCTAATTTTTGACCGCGTGGTTCTTCGCGCATGTACGTTTTGCCGCTGAGGAAGGTCGCGAGATCATCATGCAGCCAGCCACCGCCGTTGAAGCGTGTATCTACCACCAATGCCTTTTTGTTATAGAATTTGCCTAGGGCATCTTCATATACCGTGCGGTAACTTTCATCATCCATACCGCGCACATGCACATAACCCATGGTACCATTGCTTGCACTATCCACGATGTGCTCGCAACGCTTTACCCACCGGTGATACAGGAGTTCGCGCTCTTCTCCGCGTGAGATGGGTTTTACGGTCTCCGCCCAACGTGCTTTTGTTTCTGGATCATAAAGTGAGAGCAACGTGTATTTATCCGCTTTCCGGTTCAAGTGTATGCTGGGGTCTTCATTTGCTGCAATGTCTAAGCCATCGATCTTTTCGATCACTACACCTTTTTTGATCTTCGACCCATTCTTTGCACACGGGCTTTTTTCCATGACCTCAACGATCTTCAATCCGGTGCGTGTTGTATCGTCCACATAGAATAGACCGAGGCTAGCTGTAGCATCGCCATTCTCCATGCCGCTCCGGAACCCTGAACCGGTATGTGAAGCATTCAACTCACCGAGCATTTCGCTGAGCATCTCCGCGAAATCGTAATTGTTATTGATATGTGGTAAGAAGCGTGCGTATGCTTGCTTGTAGAAATCCCAATCCACGCCGTGCAGGTCAACACGATAGAATTTCTTAACTACCTGCCGCCAAACGTGCTCAAACAAATAAGCGCGTTCCTCGGCCTCGTTCAATACCATTTCGCCACTTATGCCGATGGGTTTCACTTCGCCCTTTTCAATATCGAGCTTGTTGATGTTTCCGTCACTGGTGAAGTACAGGTTCTCCCCTTCCTTATCCATTACCAAACTGCCCATATCATCAGCACCCAACTTTGCCAACGTTTTGGTCTCACGTGTACGCAGGTCGGTTTGCCAGAGATCATAACCCTTCTCGAAACTGGCCAAATAGTATAGTGTTTCGCCATCTTTGCTCAACACCGCGGCACCTAGATCGGAAGAGTGTATCGTAAGCCGTTCACGCCTGTCCTCAATGTTGTCCAACTCGAAGACCAGTGGCTTGATGGGTTCTTCTTTTTCCTCCTTCTTCTTGTCTTTCTTGTCCTTCTTTTCGTCCTCCTTGGACTCAGGATCATCCTTCTCCCTATCCTTTTTCTCTTTCAATAACTCAGCTTCCTCTTTGGTCTTTTGGAAATCATCATAGGCCTCTTGGGTGAAGAATGTTGCATACACATCGCCCTGGCCGCCCCAGCTTGCGTGGTTCTTCATACCATCCCTTCCGCTGATGCTCAGCATTGCCTTGCCTCCGATGGCCCATTGTGGTGCAAAGTGGTCATAACCGCTTTGCGTAATGTCGATCACTGGTTTATCTCCAGTTGCACTGACCAGTCCACATTGTGTGATCCATTGGTCCGGATGTAAGAATTGAACGAGTAACCACTTGCTATCCGGGGACCACTCGAAGTACTGATCGCCATCGGAATAACTGTAGTTCTGATCTCCCGGGACCACCGTACGCGTTTTCTTGCTCGCTACGTTCAACACCTTGATAGCAGTACGCTCTTCAAAATAAGCTACTTCCTTGCCATCCGGTGACCAACGCGACTGGAATTCTTCTGCTGGTGTCGCTAGTAATTGCTCTTCTTTCAGCACGGTGCTATTGAAGAAATGCTCCTCTTCTTTCCGAGTTAAAGCAACTGTGTATAGATCCCAGGATCCGTTGCGTTCCGAAGCGAAGAGTATTCCCCGACCATCCGGACTGAAACTGACCGATCGCTCTTGTTCCGGCGTGTTCGTTATACGCCGCGTGGTGCCTTCTGCAACTGAACTCACAAATACTTCACCGCGAGAAATGTAAACGACCTCCTTTCCGCTTGGCGATACTTCCAATTCCGAAACCTTGCCATTAACGGTGATCGTTCTTGCTGGGTTGTAGCGCCCATCCGTAGCAACGTTCACATCGATCTTCGCAGGCTTTTCGCCTTCTTTTAACGTGTAAAGCTCACCATCATAACTGAAACAAAGTATACCAACTTTACTGATGGATAGCGAACGTACCGGATGGTCTTTCAGGTTGCTGATCCGCTGCGGTGTTCCTCCTGTTGCCGCAACCTTGTATACATTGAACGATGTGCGACTTTCCACTGGCCCCAGCGGATCTTCGCTTAAATAAAAAATGCTCGAACCATCTGCCGACCATACGGGATCTATGTCCTCACCTTCATAAGTGCTCAGTTTGGTGTACTCCTTGTTCGCGAGATCATAAGTCCAGATGTCGCGTGTTACGGAGGAGGTGTGGTGCTTGCGCATTTCATCTTCATATCCTTTCAGATCATGATACACCAATTTAGTTCCGGAAGGATCGTATTTAGCTCGTTGCGCAGGCATCGTAGTGATCTGCGTTGCACGACCTCCGGAAACAGGAACCGAGTACAGTTCACCCATACCACCGATCGGGAAAAGTTGATTGCTGACCGCATCCAGTCTGTTGCTGTAAAAGATCACGCCAGAATCATCCGGTGTAAGATCAGTAGGCGTATCATCGGAGGAATGAAAGGTCAACCTTGTTGCAAGTCCACCATCACTGGGCATGATGAACACATCTTTGTTGCCATATCTATTGCTACTGAATGCGATCCATTTGCCATCATGGCTCCAGACCGGATCACTGTCCATGGCTTCATGGGTGGTGAGCAATAGCGCCCGCCCGCCAATGGCAGGCACACGCCAAAGATCCCCTTGATAGGTGAAGACGATCGCAGTGCCATCCGGTGAGATCGCCGGGCTTCTTAACCAAAGTGGTGATGCCGATGCACTCAACTGTGCAAAGGACTGAGCAAGCGATATAAGGGATAAGGCAACGAAGAGCAGCTGTTTCATGATGAACAGATAATTGTTTCGATCAGCCACAAAGATGAACCAACTTGCATTTGCCGCAAAGCAGTGGGTGGATCAATGCCACCGTTCATCCCAATTTCAGCTGCCGTTCAGCGTTGTAATGCTTTGATCATTATTCCAATTGGTTCTTCGTCGGTGAGCTCCATGCCCTTCACTAAGGCGATCTATGCCAACCTATATGAAGATCGGTTCCGACCTTCGCACCACAACATGGATGAACAGACCATTACCGGCAACTATGTCGATATTCCGAACGAACGCATTTTTCCAGCTGATGTGATCATTGCGAATGGTCGGATCAAGAGCATTACGGAACTGGCCGATCCGGTAGAAGGCTATCTTCTACCAGGCTTCATAGATGCCCATGTGCACGTGGAAAGCAGCATGTTGGTACCCAGTGAATTCGCCCGGTTAGCGGTAACTCACGGCACGGTTGCCACGATCAGCGATCCACATGAGATCGCCAATGTGCTGGGCGTGGAAGGCGTGGAATACATGATCGAGAACGGCAAAAAGGTGCCCTTCCATTTCTTCTTCGGGGCACCCAGTTGTGTTCCAGCAACACAATTCGAGACCGCTGGAGCCGTGGTTGATTCCCATCAAGTTGGCGCTTTGATGGAGCGAAAAGAGATCGTCTATCTCAGCGAGGTCATGGACTTCCCTGGCGTTTTGAACGGCACTTTTGAGGTAATGAAAAAGATCGCCCATGCGAGGCGCTTGGATAAACCTGTAGATGGCCATGCGCCTGGTCTGCGCGGCGAGGATGCACGGAAATATATTGCAGCAGGCATAAGCACCGATCACGAATGCTTCACAGCGGAAGAAGCTCTCGATAAGTTGAAGTACGGTATGTTGATCCAGATCCGTGAGGGCAGCGCAGCCAAGAACTTCGATGCCTTGATCGGTTTATTGAATGATCATGCTGGCAAAATGATGTTCTGTAGCGATGACAAACATCCGGACGGTCTGGTTACTGGCCACATCAACGTGCTTTGCGCACGCGCGATCGCGCACGGGGTTGATCTGTTCAAGGTTTTACGGACAGCTTGTTGCGTGCCAGTGGAGCACTATAAGCTCCCGGTTGGTCAATTGCGTGTCAGCGACCCTGCGGATATGATCCTCGTGAAGGATCTTATGCATTTCCGCGTACTGCGCACATGGATCAAAGGCCAGTTGGTGGCGATAGATGGGAATACGTTGATCAAAAGCGTACCCGCTGAACGTCCGAACAATTTCAATTGCTCGCCAAAGCAGGTATCCGAATTCAAGGTCCCGGGAACAGATAAAGACCTTCTTGTGATCGAGGCATTGGACGGGCAACTGATCACGCGAAAGAAGTACATCGCCCCTACCGTGATCGCAGGAGCTTGCGTGGCTGACCCCACCAAGGATCTGCTAAAGATCGCCGTGGTTAATCGCTATGACAATAAGCCTATTGCACTAGGTTGGATCACCAATTTTGGGCTTAAACGAGGCGCTATTGCAGGCAGCGTGGCCCATGACAGCCATAATATCGTTGCTGTAGGGACCAACGACGAGGACCTATGCACCGCTATCAATTTGGTGATCCATGAGCGTGGCGGTATCAGCTTGGCGAATAGAGACCAACATCGGATCCTACCGTTACCAGTTGCAGGGATCATGACGGATGCCGATGCGCATATCGTTGCCGACGCATACGCTGCCATGGATCGAGAAGCAAAGGACCTTGGCAGCACGTTGGGTTCGCCCTACATGACACTTTCGTTCATGGCGTTGCTCGTGATACCGCATTTGAAAATGAGTGACCTTGGCTTGTTCGACGGAGATACATTCCAATTGGTGAAAGCACTTTGAGCTGGTCCACTGGGCTGTTCTACCTTGCTCCTTGATTCATCGACCGGGTCTACTCATTGATACATGTTCAAACCGATCGCATTCTTTTCGAAGTTCTGGCCGCTTTTCACCCTGCTGTTGATCATCGGCTGCGGCACCAGCAAAGAATTCGCAGGTGATGGACGATTCGTAAAGCGTTCGCTGCGCCCAGGGTGGCATGTGGATCTTGGAATCCGGAAGAATAGGGCGCACCCTCCGACCCTTGCCCGAGAAACACAACCTAATGTTATTGAGAACCAATGGAATAGGACTTACGACCGGAGCACTCCTTGTGATTCGGACGAAATGTTGGCCAGCACTGGAAACCAAGTTCCTCTCGCTGAGGAGTATCCCAATTCATTACGTTCCGGAACCGTTACCGACCCGCAACTAGAGTGGCGGGCAACCAATTCCAATACCGATCAGGTCACCGAGCAAGAGGATCTGATGCCAAAAAAGAAGTGGAACCATTGGGCCATTCCATCATTATTGGCAGCACTAGCGACTGTGTTCTTGGCCTTTACAACGCTGGAATTCATCGCGGTGATCGTTGGTATCGTAGTAACCTTGACCTTTGCGGGGATCGCGCTACGCCGCGGTAGGGTCCACGAGTTGGCAGGTAAGGGATTTGCGATCGCGGCATTATTGATCGGCGTTCTGGCTGCGTTGGTCACTGTGATCAGCGTGGCATCGTACGGCTTTTGAGCGGACTTAAGGAAAGTGAATTCCGCTACGATGGACTCGGAACGACCCTGTTCCAATAGTTACAATCCAACAACGTTGCACGTTGATCTTCTATTGACATACTGGCATTATTCCGGTTCTGAAAAAAGATTTACTCGTTTCTCACCCTTGTTCAAGATCTGATCCTTGAACGTTCCTTTTTCGTTAACTCGCAAATTCGTAGGAGCAAAGGGAAAATATGAGGACTTTGCACTGGACATAAGGGATGACATCCACTAAAACGCGATGCTGGACAATGATTTAGACAAGGATATGTTCACTTCTGCTGTAACATATTGGTCCACAATATATCAGTTAGGCCATTTCTTTGGACATTCATGGGGCCATTTGACGAGACAATTACGTGGATACGATTCAAGACGGATCTAAGGCAAGCACCGCCTTCTTTTTGGTTGCTATTGGGCGAGTGCGTAGCAATGGTCAACCATATACGCGGAGCTCCTTTGCCGCCAGTTGAAAGCCGGTCGCTGGATAAAGAATTGCTTGCCTATGGGTTGTTAGCTCGCGTTGTTCTGGACGGAAGTACGTTGCGCGCTGAGCAGGTCTTGCTTCATCTGGAAGGTCGTCTTCGCGTGCCCGCTTCGCAGAGTCAAGACCTTGGCGATCTTGATAACCTATACCATGCAAGCAAGCGATTGCAAACCGGACTGTCTTCTGAACAAGGAACACTTTCGCCTGAACGCATTCTGGAATTGCACGGTGCATTGACCCAGATTGAAGGCAAGAAACCGCGATCCGTTTGGCGCGACGGACCTATGCCTCCCGGTGGTTTGTCCGGGGTGCCTTCTGAGATGATACCATTGTTCATGGTTGAATTATGCGATTGGTTGAACGGGCCTGAGCTACAACCTCCTACGCCAGAAGAAACACCGCATTACGCGATCTTGCGAAGCCTTATCTCCGAGCTTTATCTCTCTTGGATCCAGCCTTTTAATGTTGCAGGTTATCGCCTAGCTGGGCTAATTGGTCAGCAGCTCTTATCGGCAGGAGGTCTGTCAGGGTCTTGGACCTCCCTTTCAGCAGTTCACTACCATCGCACAAGGCCTGAATTTCTTCGTCAGATCAGTCATGCAGCGCAAGGAGTTGGAGACCCAATACCCTTTCTGGCATACAGCCTCAAAGGATTGCTCGATCGCCTTCGCGAGCTATCATCGGCGATACGGAACGCACAGGTCCACGGACAATGGCGTGCCCATATTGAGGACCTTTTTGAAGATATCAAAGGACCGCAGCGCATCCGTCAACGTACGTTGTTGCTGGGTTTAAGTGAAGAAAAAGACCCGGTTCCCATCGGTACCATCGCACTACTCAACCCTGAATTAGCTCGGCTTTATGCGGGTGTTTCCTCAAAGACGCTACAACGCGATATAGACGCACTGGAAGATCTTGGAGCGGTACAGCGCGATCCTGAGGGCGTCCGGGCGAGACGCGAAATGGTCCTTGGTTTCAGGGGCTGAAGAATTCCCTAATGACCATATCCGCCTTACGTTCAAAGACTTGTGGCGAAACACCGGCCTTCCGCATGGCTTTCAGCGACGTCGCGCCATCTGATTTCGAAAGCTTTCTTCCTTCATCGTCCATTTCCAACCGATGATGAAGAAAACGAACTTGCTCGAACTGTTCGAGACCTAATAGATCAGCGATATGAAGCTGGCAGGCAGTCGAGGCCAAGAGGTCCTTACCACGAACGATCCATGTAATCCCTTGGTCCAGGTCATCGGCCAACGAGGCCAGTTGATAGGCAACCCGAGGCATCTCGTTGCCTACTGAACGTTGACGGATCACGGGGTCTCCCATAACGGATACCAGATCTACCAGTTCTGTTCTTCCGTTCAACCCATTGATCTCGATCATCGTTGGATCCATAACGTGAAGGCGCCAGGTGTTCTCTAGTGCTTCCAATGAATGACCGACTGATCTACACGTTCCGGGATACCTCCCTTCCGCATTATGCTCCTGTAGTTGCGACCGCGTACACGTACAGCCATAGACAAGGCCCGTTGATCGCAATTCTTTCGCCATTAGGCCATAACGTTCCAATCGCATTTGCTGCGACCAATTCATTAAATGATCATCCGGACCGGTCGGGCCGCTCTGCCACTCGATCCCTAACCAATCCAATGAGCGGAAAATATCTTCCACATACTCCGTTCTCACGCGTTCCGCGTCCAGGTCATCTATTCGTAAGTGAATGCTGCTACCTAGAACTTGCGCAAGTTTCGATGTGATCAGGAAATTGATGGCGTTCCCAGCATGTAAGTAACCACTTGGTGTTGGTGCTATTCGCGTTCGACCACCACGCGGCAGGTCATGGTCTTCCAATTGAAAAGATGTGGTCTGGGGTGCCAAAGTGATGTGCCTATGGACAAGTAGAGCAAAGAACCACACTGAAACTCTTCAGATGTAAACTTCTGAAGCCCTTGCCTTTGCGTGTCTGGAGAATCAGCCAGATCGCAGCTAAGAATGTACCCGGGGCGGGACTTGAACCCGCACAGCCCTTACGGACCAAGGGATTTTAAGTCCCTCGTGTCTACCATTTCACCACCCGGGTAAGGGGTATTCGCTAGAAAGACCAACGAACAACGGTCAAAAATAACGATGCCCCCCATTTCGGGAGGCATCTGGAGCGAGAAACGGGACTCGGACCCGCGACCCCGACCTTGGCAAGGTCGTGCTCTACCAACTGAGCTACTCTCGCAATACGATCACTTTGGCAACTTGCCGCCGCGAATTGGGCTGCAAATATAGCATGTCTTTTTATTTCCGATCACACCTTGCTCAACTTTGACTTCTTTGGATGGACCAATCGCTTGATCTCATTCAACTTTAGTAACGCCTCTACCGGTGTAAGCGTGTCAATATCAAGGCTCGTGATCTCATCCCTGATCCTTTCCAGCGCAGGATCATCCAACTGGAAAATGCTCAACTGCAGCTCTCGGCCCATTCCTTCTATGTCCTTTGGAACAACGTGTGGACCGGTCCGATCATCATTCCCACCTAAATTTCCAGCATGGCTTTTCTCCAAATGTGACAATACTTTCTTAGCACGGAGAATTACCCTTTTGGGCATGCCGGCCATCTCGGCAACATGGATCCCAAAGCTTCTATCGCTACCTCCCGGTTCCAATGTTCGGAGGAACAACACTTTTCCATCGACTTCACGCACTGCAACATTGGCATTGCGGATCCTTGGGAATGTTGCGGCCATTTCATTCAACTCATGATAGTGCGTCGCAAAAAGCGTTTTCGGACGACCTACTTCCTCGTGCAAATACTCGGCAATTGCCCATGCAATGGAGATACCATCATAGGTGCTTGTTCCCCGGCCGATCTCATCCAACAAGACCAATGACCGATCGCTCAAGTTATTGAGAATACTGGCCGTTTCGTTCATTTCCACCATGAACGTACTCTCACCGGTGGAAAGATTATCACTGGCACCAACACGCGTAAAGACACGATCAATGATGCCCATTTCCGCAGCTTCGGCCGGCACATAACTACCTACCTGTGCCATGAGAACAGTCAAGGCTGTTTGCCGCAACAAGGCCGATTTACCGCTCATATTAGGACCGGTTATCACCACCATTTGTTGATCGTTCGGATCCAAGAGAACATTGTTCGCAACATACGGAACCCCAGGAGCCAACTGTTGTTCGATCACGGGATGTCTTCCGCCGGTGATATTCAAGACCTTGCCATCGTTGAACACTGGTCGGTTATAACGGAACGCAATAGCATTCAACGCAAATGCGCGTAGCACATCCAATGATGCCAAGCCAGCTGCGGCGGTCCGCACTTTGCCTACCACCTGTATGATCTCGTCGATCAACCCACCGTAGATCTCCGCCTCCAACGCCAAAATGCGCTCCTCCGCTCCTAGAATGCGCTCCTCCAAGCTCTTCAGTTCATCGGTTATATAGCGTTCGGCACCTACAAGTGTTTGTTTACGGACCCATTCCGGTGGCACCTTATCCCGATGGGTATGACGCACTTCCAAATAATAACCGAACACGTTGTTGAAACCCACTTTAAGCGAGGTGATGCCGGAACGTTCGCTTTCACGTCGTTGCACGTCCAACAATAATTCCTTCGCATGTGTACTGGTATGGCGCAATTCGTCCAATTCCTTACTTACACCCTCCCTCACTACCCCGCCTTTATTCACTGCGACCGGCGTGGATAATTCTATAATGCTTGCGATCCGTTCCGCTATTGCCAATGGTGGATCGATCGATTTCGCTGCAATCAACAAAGCACCCTTCTCATCACTCAAGCGTAGTCGGATCTTCTCAGCGGCTTGCAATGCATGGTGCATCTGTAGCGCTTCCCTCGGATTAATGCGCCCTGCAGCTGCCTTACCGGCGAGACGCTCCAGATCACTGATCCGATCAAGCTCCATACCGATCTCATCGCTTAATTCTCCACCCTCGACAAACGCCTGAACGCGATCCAAACGTTGTTCAATCTCAGTTCGATCCAACAATGGCAGCAGGATCCAGCGTTTCAACGAACGTGACCCCATTGGCGTAACACACGTATCCATTGCTTGGAGCAAGGTGCGCGCACCCTCATTCACGGGTGTGATCAGTTCCAGATTGCGAACAGTAAAGCGGTCCAACCCAAGATGGGCTTCCGGCCGGATCCAAGAGATCCGATCAATGTGGGACACTCGTTCATGACGCGTTTCACCCAGATAATGCAGTATCGCACCTGCTGCACGCTGTCCCAATTTCAGTTCTTCAATACCGAAGCCCTTCAAGCTGGACGTACTGAATTGCCGCAATAATCGCTCCCGCGCGAAATCATCCGTAAACGCCCAATCGTCAAGCGGGAAGGTCCTTTCCTGTGCAATGCATGCCGCGATCACCGCATCATTTCCACCTTTGGGAACAAGCAACTCACTTGGTGCATGGCCAGCAAGCAATTTCTTCACTTGTTCAGCATCATCTTCAGCCACAAGGAACTCGCCCGTTGTAACATCCAGGAATGCGATACCATATCGACCATCCTTCCCGCAAACGGACGCGAGCCAATTGTTGCTACGCTGATCGATCAGGTCATCACTGAACGAAACTCCGGGTGTAACTACTTCAGTAACACCGCGTTTTACGATGGTCTTTGTTGTCTTCGGATCCTCCAACTGATCACAGATCGCAACTCGGTATCCGCCACGTACCAATTTAGGCAAGTAATTATCCAAACTGTGGTGGGGAAACCCGGCCAATTCCATTTCTGAATTTCCCCCGTTGTTCCGCTTCGTCAACGTGATCCCGAGCACACGGGCTGTAATGACTGCATCGCTCCCGAACGTTTCGTAAAAATCGCCGACCCTGAAGAGCAGTATGGCATCCGGATACTTCTCTTTGATGCCGTTGAATTGCGTCATCAATGGGGTTTCCGAGCTTTTTACTTTGGCCATGTTATATTATTCATACTCCTTCCCATCGTAGAAAAACTACTTTCGCCACCCGTATTGGACGCCTCTCCGAATGGTCTGAAGTAAGCCGGAAAGGTACTGCCACTGCTACCGTTTTTTACGTTCCATTAACTGCTTCTTTTCACTTTTTCCCAACAAATTATGCCATCCGGAGATCGTAAGCTTAGAATGGAAGAACTGGATAGACCAGCTCCAGCAGTAAACTTCGCGGCTCCTAAACGGCCTCTTATTGTATTGCTTGAGGATGTACGCAGCAGGCATAATGTTGGTTCGATCTTCCGAACGGCTGATGCATTCGGTGCTGAGCGCGTGATACTCTGTGGATATACACCAAAGCCACCGCATCGCGAGATCGAGAAAACCGCGCTTGGGGCAACCGACTCCGTGCCTTGGGAACACGCACCGAATGCAAGAACAGCTGTTCAAAACCTTCAGAACCAAGGCTATACAGTCTGGTCCGTAGAGCAGACCCTCAATGCTATCTCCTTGAACGAGATCAAAAGCGCTACAACACCGACCGCGGTCGTATTCGGAAATGAGTTGAACGGTGTTTCTGATGAAGTGATCCAGGTGTGTGATGGCAGCATAGTGATCCCTCAACACGGCAGTAAACACTCATTGAACGTCTCCGTATGTGCAGGGATCGTTCTTTGGTGGATGAGTTCACTTCATTGAATCACGAAAGTCGATCATAAAACGAGGCCCCAACAATTTATTCGTTTTACCAATGTTAACGGGCATCACAGAGCATTCACATAAATTTCCTGAAACCCTTTGAACAACCTTTCGTATTTTCGCAGGATATGATGTTGGGATTTCTTTCAAGTGAAGTTGTTGTTGCCTAACAGAAACCGTCTATATTTGGCTGCGTCCGGACCGGCAACCATGAACCGATCGTTAAAACGAAGTGCTCTTCTTATAGTCCTGGTCGGGTGCTTTGTCACTGGGCCGGTATTCGGACAGTACTTCCGCCAATCGAGCTATTGGAAATCACACCGTCACGAGATCTCCGGCGGTTTCGGTGTTGCCAATTTTTTAGGTGAATTGGGTGGAAGGAATGAGATAGGATCTCCATTCGTTTGGGATCTTGAATTCAGCCAGACACGACCTGCCGTCAGCCTTGCCTATCGTTACTTTCTCGCACGCAAAATGGCATTGCGAACTACGTTGGGTTATGGGATATTGGCCGGGAATGACAATCTGACCACAGAACTCTTCCGTAATAATCGGAATCTGAATTTCAAGACCGATCTGTTCGAGCTGAGCCTTGCTCTTGAATTCCACCTATTCAGCGAAGAACTTGGCCATGTTTACGATCTTAGAGGAGTGAAAGGCACTAAATCCTCTCGCGTTGGATTTTATGCTTTTGTTGGTGTTGGCGGTATCTATTTTGACCCTAAAGCGCAGTTCAATAATGCGTGGGTAAAACTTCGCCCGCTAGGTACGGAAGGCCAAGGATTACCAGGTGGTGCGGATCCGTATTCCAATTTCTCGGTCTCCATTCCAATGGGTGTTGGACTTCGTAAGGCGCTAAGCCGTTCATGGAGTTACGGTCTGGAATTGCAATATTCCAAGACCTTTACCGACTATATTGATGATGTCAGTACGAACTATTATGACGGCGACGCGCTAGCCGCAGCACATGGTCCTGAGGCCGCTTATTTGGCCAATCCGACCTTAAACAATGATGGGTTGGAATATGCTACTCTTGCTGGTCAGCAGCGTGGTGACCCCGACGATCTGGATGCATTCCTATTCTTTAAACTGGAGGTCCACTATAAGATCTACAAATACAAGAGCAAGTCGAAAAAATACAGGTTCCGACTGCGAAGACAGAAGATCGTATTCTGATCTAGTACTCTTAAAATTTCAAAGGCCCTGCTTCTGTGGGGCCTTTTTTTGATATCGATTTTTCTGGAATACATTGACACAATTCCGCTTTGAACTAAAAGGGCCAACGTACAGATCGGCTGGTAATAAATGGCGATCATCACAATGGAATTAGATGCGGAATGCCGCGTGAAAATGGCAACTCCTCTTGACGAATTATCTATCTAGGGGAAACGAAAGACACACCTCTATGAAACCAGAACCTCTGACCAGCAAGAATATGGTCGGCTGGATCAAGAGCGTATGTTCAGTCATAACTACCATTGCGAATTGCCGGATCATGGTCCTCTCTTGATCTAGGCGAATGAGGTCTACTACATATTCTAAGGTAGACCAAGAAGCAAAAGGATCGATCAGCATTGCCTATGGATCCCAGATTCGCCCTGACCGAATTCGTTATCCAGAACCAATTTTGTCGGACATTATCGACCACGGGGCATACTCATTGAAAAAGCCCTCGCTTTCGGCGAGGGCTTCTTCTAAATTTCACTGAATGATCAAAGTCCCAATTGGCCTTTGAATGCGCGGAATTCAAGATCTTTCATTGCCTTGTCGCGTAAGCTTGCATCTTTCTGCACCGCCATGCCGATATGGTTGCGAACACCGTCGCCGTTATTAGAGCGTGCTGCAATGATCGCCGCCAGGTAATGGCCCATTGCGCTATCGCTATCCGGGCTACCTTCCAATAGAGTACCTGCCGCTGCTGCATCTCCGCCCAACATTTTTGCCAGTGCTGAGTTGAATGTTTTCTCACCACCCATGTTGCCTACTGCGGCACTGTAATCTCCGTTCTGAATGTCGATCAGGCCTTGATTGTACTTAACCTCAGGACCCGCCGACATAGCCTTCTTGAACAGATCGCTTGCTGCTTTGCGATCACCGTTCAAACGCGCAACAACGCCTAGGTTATTTGTGCTGAATGGATTGTCTTGGATGCCGTTCGCTTTTTCGAACTGAGTCTTAGCCTCGGCCAACTTGTTCTGCATCATATAGATCATGCCAACATTGTTTGCACCACGGAAATCCGTAGGATGAACTCGTTCCGCTTCCTTATAGATACGTGCCTTCTCATTCAGGTCAGTGGTCAAGGTTGCTGCAAACAAAAGTTCTTCAACATTCAATGAATCCGGTTGTGTACGGCTCATCTCCGTAAGCTGTTCATCCGTTTTACCAACCAGGTCGAAGTTCAACTTCATTTCACTGCGGCGCAATTGAGGCAGGATCTCTTCAGCGATCTCCTTATATGTAGCAGCCATGTTCTTGATCTCTGACTCACGCTTAGCAACATCAGGATACATCTCCAACACGCGCAAGACCAGTTCTTTATCAGGAACGGTGCTACTTGCCTGCATTGCATTTTTGAACCCATCCCAGTCCTCTCCACGTGCGTTCAATGTGTAGAACGCATCAACCTTGGCGCTATCCACCTTGGCACGTTTGAAATCTCCTTTGGCCCAATTCATTGCGCTTTTTGCACGGTCATCAGCCAAATTCTCATTTAGACTTAGCTCGCCTTCAGGGCTGGCCCAAGCATCAATGGTCATTCCTTTCACCTGGATATTGCCTTTTGCAGCAAAACCTTTAATGAAATCAGCCATTGCTTTGATGTCCGCATCTTTTATTTCCGTTGACCGAACTGAACTTGAATTAACCAGGTAATTCAAAGTTGCATCCTGTGAATGGCTCGTGATCCGTTGGAATGCATCCTTACCGATCAACACCTTATCGTCATTCAACATTAAGTAAGGCGTGGTAATAACACCATCGGCGAGCTTGAATTTCTCGAATTGTAGCTCCTTCTTACCCTCTTTTCCTTGCTTTCCGAGGATATTCACATAAAGCTCGCTCTCTGCCATGCTAGGCGTGAAAGCCACTTTGTGTGTATAGGTATAAGCCTTTCCCGTCTCGTAGGGTATCACGGTATTGTTTCCAACAGCCTTTTCACCTTGGAAGAAGACGGTCTTATAAGGTGTTTCCCCTCCTGTATAGGTCAATGTCGGAGTAACTTCCGCAAAGGCCTTCTTGTAGAAATATTTCGGCGGGAAATTTCCATTGATATTCACCTCAACAGAATCCCCTTGAACGATCAATGGATCGGGATTTATCGTGTATTTAATTGTAGCCACATTCTTGTTCATTTTCTTGATGCCACCGCATCCTGCGAACATCAGTGCAGAGAGAGACAAGACTGACAGGGCCTTTAAGTGCCGCTTTTCCATGAATTCGATCCGTTTTTCGGGTTTTCGAGTGCAAGTATAAATACTTATTCGGCTACCATCGTATTCCTATTTTACACAGTTGTTGACAGTCAAACGTTCGATTCACAGTGTTACCACGCTATACCCGGTTGCACGCGGCTCTAAAAGCAATTCGACGAACCGCTCATAGGCATCGATATCTTTCAGAAGATCACTACCTCCAAGGTCCACTACAAGCGCACTTTGTACTGAATATTTCTGTAAATGATCCAAATAACGTTCTTGCAATCGATCCAAATAATCGACGCTGATCTGTTGTTCATAACTCCTGCCTCTCGTACGGATCCGTTCACGCACTCGGTCCATACTTAAATGCAAATAGACCACAAGCTCTGGTTTCGGCAGGTCCTTGTACATGATACTGTATAGATCCTTGAACAATGCGGCCTCATCAGTAGGTAATGTGACACTTGCGAATACGAGGGATTTGCCCAACGAGTAATCCGCTACCGTGCATTCCGTGAATAGATCCTGTTCGGTAATACGCTTTAGTTGGTGGTACCGTTGGGCCAAGAATGACAACTCCACTGAGAAGGCGTAACGGTCCGGTTCTTGATAGAATCGGGGTAAGAACGGATTATCATCGAATTCCTCCAATACCAAACGGCCACTCCATTCCAACGCAAGACGCTTCGCCAAGGTGGTCTTACCAGCACCGATAAGTCCTTCAACGGCAATGTAGGTGTACGGAAGTGCTGATCGTTTCACCTCCATTAGGAACGGCTTATCTTGCTTAGCAATTGAAGAACCGTAAAATGAAGCGTTGGATGAAGGGCATCCGGACAAATATCCGCCGCCGGAGACAAGGCGAATAAGCGTTCGTGCAATCTCGGGTGCGGGATCTGAAGTTCACTACTTTCCACAACCCGATTTCCGTACAACAGGATATCAATATCCAATGTTCTTGAACCATATTCACCGCTCCCGGTCCGAATACGACCACCCTCTGATTCAATGTTCAAACAGATCTCAAGCAAATCAATCGGGGCCTTCTCCGTCCGTAAGATCAATGCTCTATTCAAGAAAAGCCGATCATCCTTAAAACCTACGGGCTCGGTCCAGTGGTCCCGACTTCGAGCGATCACGGAGCCAGTAGCTCGCGCCAATTTTTCTTCGGCTTCCCGAAGGTATTCGTGCGACTCACCCACGTTACCTCCCAGTAATAGGAGCACTTCATCATCGGCCAACATAGGGCGTAAAACTAACCTGAGCAAAGTGATAATCAAGGCTAGAAATGCCTTGGGCATTCTGCGGTAATGGTTCTGGAATATTCGGATCAAGCACTGTTCGCTCACATGCTTTCTTGCATCCACTGACCATTCGTCCCTTCCATCCCGGGCGCTATCCGTTCGTGTATTGCGCGAATATGCAGTCGCAATACCACCGTAGCTTCGTGCCGAGAATCAAAACCAGCGCTTTTAATGAGACAATTCTTCAAATTCATGTTCGCCTCCATGATCGGAACTTTTCTGGTCGGTGTGCTATTGGTGTTCATTTTCATAGGTATGGTAGCCGCTGCCATTAGTTCAGGGCTGAACAGTACAGGCAACACTGCAAACATCAAGGATGGCACCGTGTTGCATTTAATGTTGGACAAGGAGATCGTGGATCGCGGTGAAAAAGATCCGTTCGAGATCGATCTTGGACCATTTCAAGCAGAAGCAAGGATCGGCCTGAACACATTGCTCAATAGCTTGGAGAACGCAAAGACCGATGACCACATTGAAGGTGTTTTCTTGGACCTTACCTCGTTGCAGACCGGGTTCGCCACGATCAAGGAGATCCGTGAAAAGGTCCTGGAATTCAAGGCCGTTAGCGGTAAACCCGTGATCGCTTATAGCGAAATGTATTCGCAAGGTGCATATTATCTGGCTACAGCAGCAGACGCGGTCTATTTGCAGCCGAAAGGAGAACTGGCATTCATGGGTCTACGCAGTGAATACATGTTCTTCGATGGTCTGTTCAAAAAATTGGATATCGATATCCAATTCATCCGTGGCACCAATAACAAGTTCAAAAGCTTCGGGGAAATGTATACCCAGGATCATATGAGCGAAGCCAACAAAGAGCAGAACCGCGCATTGCTCAGCGGGATCTGGAACGAGTATCTGACGGCAATAAGCGATAGCCGGAAACTGGATAAGGCAAGACTGAATGTCATTGCGGACAGCTTAGAGGTCCGTAACGCAGACGATGCTTTAGCGCTAGGGATGATCGATGGAATAAAATTCCGCGATGAGGTCCTTGATATCCTGAAGGATAAAATGGCCTTGGACAAAGAAAAAGCGATTGAGTTCGTGCAACTGCGGAAATATGCCAAAACATTCACGCCTTCATTCTCTTTGAAGAACGACGGATCAAGCAACGGTAAGTTGGCGGTGATCTATGCTGAGGGGGGCATTTCCTCCGGCGAAAGTTCTGAGGGAACCATCGGAAGTACCTCCCTCGCCGAAACCATTCGCGAAGCACGTGAAGATACGACCATTAAAGCCATTGTATTCCGTGTGAACAGCCCTGGTGGTAGCGGACTAGCGAGTGATGTGATCTGGCGTGAGGTCGAACTGGCAACCAAGGTCAAGCCTGTTATAGTGAGCATGGGTGACGTAGCTGCTTCAGGAGGTTATTATATCAGCGCTCCTGCAACGCGGATCTTCGCAGAACCGAATACCATCACCGGTTCCATTGGTGTGTTCGGGATAATACCCAACATGCAGGGATTCTTCAACAATAAAACAGGGATCACTTTTGATGGTACTAAAACACACAAATTCGCGGATATGATGACCATTACCCGCCCATTGACCGAAGAAGAGAAAGGGATCATTCAGGGATATGTGGATGATTTCTACACCACGTTCAAAGAGCGTGTTGCAGAAGGTCGGAAAATGACCGTAGATCAAGTGGATAGCATCGGCCAAGGGCGAGTTTGGACAGGTATTGATGCTAAAGAACGTGGCCTTGTGGATGAACTAGGCGGTTTGGAAGATGCCATTAAAGCGGCAGCTGATATTGCAGGACTCACGAACTATTCCACGGTAGAGTTGCCTGTGCAGAAGGATCTATTTGAACAACTACTGGAAGACCTCAGTGGACAGACCAAAGCTTGGGTGGCCAGTGAAGTAATGGGTGAGGATCTCGAGTTGTTGGGTCAATTCAAACGTGCATCAGAGGTTCGCAAGCAAATGGGTATACAAGCCCGGATGGAATTCGATCTGAATATCAGGTAATTGTTTGCCAGTTCAACTGGCATGAATTCGAAAAGCCCCGTATCCAGCGTTTGCCGGTACGGGGCTTTTCTTTCCCTAGCATTCAATTAACTAACCAAAACCTGACCCTTGTTACGGAGGTTCTTGTAGAAAGTTCCAATATGTATAGACCGGGTGCTAGATCTGATAGATCCATATTCCCTGGATCGCCCATAGAACGGGCTGTTCGAAGTGTATGGCCTAATGCATCAACGACTGATAGCAGTGCATCCGTTTCTGTATGAGACCATGAAAAATGGATAATACCCGTAGATGGATTGGGGTATAGTTGGATACGTGTTGAAACTTGTTCACTCACTCCTACGGTGGGTTGAACAAGTTTCAACACGTATCCAGAGCATCGGCTCCTGATCCAATGCCACCACAAACGTGAAATGAGCCATTCGCTGTTTGCCCAATGCCTCTGATGTCCATTATGGCCTGGTCAGTTTCGCTAGCTATTAGGGTATTACTGGAATTGAACTCGGCTAATTCAGCCACCGGTGGCACAATACCACTACCATTGTATGCGACCGCGTTATAATTGTAGCTGATGGCCGAGCCGCACACCCAGAACGGCCTACCGTTGAACGTTCCGCAACCGGACCGGTAACTATTCCTAAGCGTAGCTACAGCCGGTAACCAGGTTATTTGAGCAGGGTCCGCTGGATCTATGACCCCAATTCGTAGATCATACTGGGCACTGAAACTTCCCGATGATGATGCACCGCCATAATAAAAGATCGTATCGCCGATGATCGTGCCACTCGCTCCGAATGCCTTATAGGTATTGTTATTCGGCACAGGTGTTCCAACCGACCAAAGGTCCAACGCAGGACCATAGATCTGTACGGCCGGCACATTCGTGTTCTGGCTCCATCCGGTAACCACATAGATCAGACTGTCTCTCCAAATAACCTGGACATGATCATCAATTGGGATGGGAATTGAAGCGCCATCGGTCAACCACGAATTCGTGTTCAGATCCAACCGATGAACCCGATCGGAACTGCGCTCGAACGGTGAATTCGGAAAAACATGGTACCCTCCGATGACATAGGCAATTCCATCCACAACGCTTGCTGCGGAAGCAATTTTTCCGGACGTATCCGGCATCTGTGGCAGAACTGTCCAATTTCCTGAAGCATTGCTATACATGTATGCTTCGCGATGGATATTCTCCAATTCCAGACCCGTTGTGATACCGCCGAACGAATACACGCGGTGATCGCCGTTCACCATGGCCGCACAAACGGCATTATTCGCCGTTGGCATGGGTAAGGGCGCTAAGGGTTGCCATGACCAATTCACCTGGGCATTCACCATATTGATGCAAGCGAACAAGAACACGATCAAAAAGCACCTCATCCTATGTTCACATGATAACCCGTGTGGTTCCGGATGTTCAACACACGACCATCCTCCCAGATCAGATATTGACCTTTAATTCCCATTAATCTTCCACTTACCTCAGGTGTCCTGGCCAATTGCACGCTAGTAACTTTCGGGGGATAAGCCAGCAGTGGATATTCAAGGATCAAGGGCTGCTCTTGCGGCAATAGATACTGATGCAGTTCCGCTGGTAGTGATGCAAATCCTTGATCTCGGATGTCCTTCAGACCTTCGCTGTCCGGTTCCACTTTTTTAAGCATAGCGCGCCAATTGGTGCGGTCTGCGAAGTCAGCTTTCAAGTTCACTTCGATCTCTCCTGCCAACTGACGGTAAGGCACGCGTGCTATGGCCAACGCAGCAACTGCGCCTTGGTCTATCCAACGTGTTGGAACCTGCGTGCTTCGTGTGATGCCCACCTTGACCCCAGAAGTGCGACTGAGGTAAACGATATGCTCCGTAAAGTGATGTTCCTTTTCCCATTCCGGGTCGCGGCCTTCACCTAGATGAGCCTTACACAACTCGGGACGTACAATGCATTCCGCTGCTTCCGGCGCGTTCTGCAAACACGGGAAGCAGAAGCCTTGCCCGTAGAATTTTTTCACGCGTTTCCCGCAGCTACAACAACTCAATGCTCCTGTTGCGTGCACTGCGAAATGGTTACCGATGTATGGAGAAAGATCGATCAGTCCATCCGGCGACCTGATCGCATAGTGCACTTCGCCATCGATGATCGCTGGCATTTTCGATATCGGGAAACCGTCAACCATCCGTATTTTTTTTTTCAACTTTCGGTGAAGGTATTCAACCGGAAATAATACCGTTCAAATGAAAAAGCCGTATTTTTCGTTGAGGTACGTTGATGGGAACACATTTTATTATCAACAAGACCCAACGTTTATGAACCATGTGTCGATCCGATAGTGTTTTGATCGAATAAGTTGACGAACTTCGCTAGTAGAAACCAGATGCCTTTGAACGCGCTCGTCTCTTTTTTGATAAAGAAACGTCTGCAACAGATCCAACTGTTCCGGGATAATCCAGGTATGGCCCAGTTGGAGGTTTTCTTGGCACTGATACAAGCTGCCAAGTATACCGAGTGGGGTCGTAAATATCACTTTGCGTCCATCACCAACCCCGATGTATTCCGCAGTCGTGTTCCGTTGCAGGATTACAACGACCTAAAACCGGTCGTACAGCGATTGCGCAAGGGTGAACAGAATATTACGTGGCCTACGGATGTACGTTGGTTTGCTAAAAGCAGTGGTACGACCAACGACCGTAGCAAATTCATTCCGGTGAGTCGTGAGGCGCTGGAAGAATGCCATTACAAAGGCGGTAAGGACCTCATCGCGTTCCACTATCAACAGTTCCCAGAAAGCAATTTATACAAGGGCAAGAGTTTGGTCGTGGGTGGTAGCAGCAACATTGAACAGTTCCGGACAGATGCTTATTCCGGCGATCTGAGTGCCATCATTATCCGGAATCTACCGATATGGGTCGAGGTCCGAAGAACACCCGTGATGGAAACCGCGTTGATGGATAATTGGGAAGTTAAGATCGAACAGATGGCGCGCGAGACCATGCGCGAAGATGTGACCTGTATTGCTGGCGTACCCTCTTGGACATTGGTGTTGATGAAACGGATCCTTGAGCTCACCGGAAAACAGAACATTCTTGAAGTGTGGCCCAATCTGGAATTGTTCATGCATGGTGGCGTGAGCTTCAGACCTTATCGCACACAGTTCGAGGCATTGATCCCATCTCCTACCATGAACTATCTGGAAAGCTATAATGCTTCCGAAGGGTCGTTCGCGGTACAGGACCGCCACGGTGCGGATGACATGCTGCTGATGTTGGATTACGGTATTTTCTATGAGTTCATTCCATTGAGCGAACTGGATAATGCCAAGCCGCGGACCTTGCTTTTACATGAGGTGGAGCTGGATACGCACTATGCGATCGTGATCAGTACCAATGCAGGATTGTGGCGGTACATGCCAGGTGATACCGTTCGTTTTACCAGCCTTGCACCACACCGTGTGCAGGTCAGTGGTCGCACAAAGAGCTTCATCAATGCCTTCGGCGAGGAGCTGATCGTTGAGAATGCGGATAAGGGGATACAAGCCGCTTGCGACGCCACAGGAGCCGTTGTGAATGAATACACTGCCGGACCAATATATATGGATACCGAACACCTTGGTGGACACGAGTGGATCATTGAATTCAAGGATGCTCCACATGATCCGGCCCGATTCGTGGAAGTTCTGGATATGACCATGCGCCAACTGAATTCGGATTACGATGCGAAACGCAAAGGTGATATGGCGCTTGTGCTACCCATTGTGCACGCAGTTGCTCCGGGCACCTTTTACGAATGGATGAAACAACGCGGCAAACTGGGCGGACAGAACAAAGTTCCACGATTGAGTAATGACCGTACGTACCTTGATGCGTTGCTGGTATCGGAATTAGCATGAAGGCGTTTTTTCTTTTGATCACGTTCGTATGCTGCGCGAACACGCACGCACAAGTTGTTGATCAGCCCATCGTGATCAATGGCCACTTCGATAAATTCACGACGGATGAATTGGGCAATAGTTATACGCTCCACGGTGATGAGCTGGAATTGTTCAATACCGAAGGAAAAAGTTGGTTACGCAATAGTGTGAAGACATTCGGACGCATTGGCAATATCGATGCATTCTATTCCTTGAAGCCGATGTTGTTCGCTCCGGAACAGGGCCAACTTGTTGTTCTTGACAATACATTGAGTGTTCAAGGTAGTGTCATGAACCTCTCTCGAAGCGGGTTCACACAAGTGGTGCTGGCTTGTATGAGCGTTCAGAATCATTTCTGGTTCTATGATGAGCGGGAAATGGGACTCGTTCGCGTGGATGCACAACTAAGGCGTACTGCGAATACCGGAAGGATCGATCAACTGCTCGGCTTCACTGTGCATCCGGTCTGCATGCAGGAGTATGATAATTGGCTCTATGTTCATGACAAGGAACATGGATTGTTGGTGTTCGATCTGTTCGGAACCTATGCACGCACGATCCCGCTGTTGAATATGCAAAGCTTTGAAGTTCGCGGTGGTGTGATCTATTTCTATGGAGAGGATGGATTGCAGCGCTATGACATGCGTTCGTTCGAGATAACACCGATCGAGATCCCGCTTCCTGAAAGTGAAACGATCCGGGATGTTCGCGTAGAGCTAGGAAGATCCTACGTTCTGCTCGATGAAAAGATCCTCATTCTGCCATTAAGCGGACCATGACGTTCGGCTCATTCGATCGATCCGCGTTGGATCGTTGATCGTGCAATTCATGAAATTCCGCAATGCCCCTAGCAACAGGTGATGACGTGGATCTGAACGCAACGACTTATCCACATCATTATCATCCGTACCATGTGGCGGGTATCTTCGCGCTCCTAACTACAACTATGCATATCGCGATCGCAGGCAATATCGGCTCCGGAAAAACCACTTTGACAAAGCTGTTGGCCAAACATTACAAGTGGGATCAATTGGAAGAGGCTGTTGACAACAACCCATACTTGTTCGATTTCTACAAGGACATGCAGCGCTGGAGCTTCAATCTCCAGATCTTCTTCCTGAACTCACGCTTCGAACAGTTATTGGAGATCCGTCGCAGTGGACGCAATGTGATCCAAGATCGTACGATCTACGAGGACGCCTTCATTTTCGCACCCAACTTGCATGCCATGGGGTTGATGACCTCACGCGATTTCGAGAACTACTTCCGGTTGTTCAGCAACATGGACAACTCCATTACACCTCCGGATCTATTGATCTACTTGCAAGCTCCGGTTGAAAAATTGGTGAAGCAGATCAGCGAGCGTGGTCGCGAATACGAGAACAGCATCAGTATTGATTACCTGAAACGTTTGAACGAACGCTATAACGGCTGGATCGAGAAATACGATAAAGGCAAAGTGCTGATCATCGATGTGGAGGACAATAGTTTCCACAATAACCCGGAACATTTAGGCAAGATCATCAACTCAATTGATGCGGAGATCCATGGCCTGTTCCCGTTGGAACCTACTCATCTCAAGGCAGCGAAAGCAGAACCGAAAGCAGCCGCTAAGGCCAAAGCGACGTTGACTTCAAAAAAGAAATTGGCGAAGGCCTGAGAGATCGTTGCGCTTTCTTGAGCCAAGAAGCCCCACATTCAGCATAACAGCTGAATGTGGGGCTTCTTCTTTTAAAGAATGAACCTCTTCCTTTTTTTACTTGCTACGGGATGTAGTGATACTTAGCCTTCAAATTGCATAACACGCTGAGGGTCTCAACGTGTTCTTAACACTACTCCTTGGAAGAAGTCAGTTCGAACTCAGCACTTCCATTCCAGTAATTCAGTCGGTCGAATTTGAACCAACTGGTCTGTACAAATGAAAAAGGGTTGAACGAACTTGCTGTTCGTTCAACCCTTTTTCCTGTTAATAAGATCCCGTAGAAGGACTTAGTTGTACTCGGCTTCGGTTACCGTAAAAGCGTTCTCGACAACGTTCTGCTTAACCGTTTCCACTTCTACCACTTCGACTGTTGGCGTTGGTGCAATAGCAGCACTACGAACATTGCTTTCGTTGATATGCGGAGCAATGATCAATGCAACGATCGATGTCAATTTGATCAAAATGTTCATGCTCGGTCCTGAAGTGTCCTTGAACGGATCACCGACCGTGTCACCGGTAACAGCTGCTTTATGTGGCTCGCTGCCCTTCTCGAAGGTCTTACCATCGATGATCACACCTTTCTCGAAGCTCTTCTTGGCATTATCCCATGCACCTCCAGCATTGTTCTGGAACATGCCCATAAGAACACCGCTAACGGTAATACCAGCAAGCAGACCACCCAACGCTTCTGGCCCGGCCAAGAAACCGACGACCAGCGGTGAAAGCAATGCCAAGGCACCCGGTGCGATCATTTCACGGATCGAAGCTTTGGTGCTGATCGCAACACATTTCTCGTACTCCGGCGTGGCAGTGCCCTCCATGATCCCTGGGATCTCGCGGAACTGACGGCGCACTTCATACACCATGTCCATGGCGGCTTTACCAACAGCGCTGATCGCAAGGGAGCTGAAGAAGAACGGGATCATACCACCGACGAACAACATGGCCAAAACGTTAGCCTTGTAAATGTCGATGCCCGTAATGCCTGACATGCCCACATAAGCTGCGAACAAAGCGAGTGCGGTCAATGCGGCTGATGCAATTGCGAATCCTTTTCCAGTAGCAGCGGTAGTGTTACCGACCGCGTCCAAGTTGTCCGTGCGCTCACGTACTTCTTTCGGTAAGTGGCTCATTTCTGCGATACCTCCTGCGTTGTCCGCAATAGGTCCGAATGCATCAATGGCCAACTGCATGGCGGTGGTCGCCATCATACCTGCAGCCGCAATTGCTACGCCGTACATACCTGCTAGCTCGAATGAACCCCAGATACCGGCAGCAAGGATCAAGATCGGCAACACGGTACTTTCCATGCCCATTGCCAAACCACCGATCACGTTGGTCCCGTGGCCTGTTCCGCTTTTCTGAACAATGCTATCAACAGGACGGCGACCCATGCTGGTGTAATATTCAGTAACCATGCTCATCAAAGTACCTACGACAAGACCAAGAATGATCGCTAGGAAAACGTTGGTACTGGTGATTTCTACAGAAACTCCGTTACGCACGAATTGCATGGTCTCGGGCATCATCCATTTCACCAAAGGATAGCTTGATACCGCTACAAGAATCATGGAACCCCAATTGCCCAAGTTCAAAGCGGTCATTACACTATCCGTATCCTTGTTAATGCGAACGAAGAATGTACCGATAATGCTGAACAGTACGCCAAGACCGGCGATGACCATTGGCAATAGGATAGGCGCCATTCCATCGAAGTTATCCGCGCTCACCACCTCACGACCCAATACCATTGTCGCCAACATCGTGGCCACGTAACTTCCGAAAAGGTCAGCACCCATACCGGCCACATCACCTACGTTGTCTCCTACGTTATCCGCGATGGTAGCCGGATTGCGGGCATCATCCTCTGGAATTCCTGCTTCCACTTTACCCACAAGGTCCGCACCAACGTCAGCTGCTTTGGTGTAGATACCACCACCTACACGTGCGAACAGTGCAATACTCTCTGCACCCAAGGAAAAACCTGCGAGGACTTCTAGGGCTTTCATCATTTCAACACCGTTCGCACCTGCCTCACCAACATACATGCGAAGGAAAACGATGAACAGTGTACTTAGTCCTACTACAGCAAGGCCTGCAACACCTAATCCCATAACGGCACCACCGTTAAAGGATACCTGCAACGCTTTTTTCAAACTGGTACGTGCTGCCTGCGTGGTACGAACGTTCGCCTTTGTCGCGATGCTCATCCCCACCCAACCTGCAAATGCACTGAAGAATGCACCGATAAGAAAAGCGATGGCAATAACCCAATCGCTATTCTCATGCAAGGTGCCGCTCCATGCTAATAGAACAGCAGCAATAGCAGCGAAAATGCCCAATACCTTCCACTCGGCCTTCAAGAATGCGCTAGCGCCGCTGGCTATATAGCCCGCAAGCTTCTGCATATTCTCATCACCTGCATCCTGTTTGTTCACCCAAATGGCCTTGGCGATCATTACAATCAGGCCGATCGCTCCCATTACAGGGATATAGTACATGATCTCACTTCCCATTTCTATTGTGTTGTTCTTTCGTTAACGTTCTGTTCTTCAGTTGAAAAACGCATTGCCCTCGTTTATTAGGGGCCGCAAAAATAGACGAATGGTTGGATCCAGCCACAGCGAAGGACAGAAGTCTTCACTACGAGCATGCTCGACCTAACATTCAGCCCACGAATTTTCGGCCTACTTGACCAGATACATGACCTCCTTTACCGCACGCACGGTGCGCTCCACACTAGGCAAACTAGCGTCGATCAGCGTTGGGGTAAAAGGCAACGGTGTATCCGCTTGGTTGATCCTCAGGACCGGCGCATCCAAATAATCGAACGCATCTTTTTGTACTCGGTAGGCGATCTCACTCGCTACACTTCCGAACGGCCAGTTCTCATCGACCACTACCAGACGATTCGTCTTGCGCACGCTTTTCAGTACCGCCGCCTTATCCCAAGGGCGTATTGTGCGCAGGTCGATAACCTCGGCGTCAATTCCTTCTTTCGCAAGTTCCTCGGCAGCTCCCAGGGCCACTTTCATCATCTTGCCGAAACTTACGATCGTTACATCCTTACCTTCTTTTGCCACGTTCGCCACACCGATCGGCAACAAGTATTCCCCATCCGGGATCTCCCCTTTCTCGCCATACATCCTTTCGCTTTCCATGAAGAGCACCGGGTCATTATCGCGGATCGCGGACTTCAACAACCCTTTCGCATCATAGGGGTTGCTTACGGTGATCACCTTCAGACCAGGGATATTGGAGTAGAACGATTCGTAGCTCTGACTGTGTGTTGCCGCCAATTGGCCCGCACTGCCATTACCACCACGGAATACAATGGGAATATTGAACTGACCACCGCTCATTTGCAACATTTTCGCTGCATGGTTAATGATCTGGTCGCTTGCCAATACAGCAAAATTCCATGTCATGAACTCCACAATGGGGCGCAATCCATTCATAGCAGCACCAACTCCTATCGCTGTGAACCCAAGTTCAGAAATGGGTGTGTCGATCACCCGCTTTGCGCCGAACTCAGCCAACATACCCTTGCTCACTTTATACGCGCCATCATACTCAGCAACCTCTTCTCCCATCAAGAAGACATTCGGGTCGCGACGCATTTCTTCGCTCATTGCTTCATTCAAAGCTTCACGGAATTGGACTGTACGCATAAGTTCTGGTTCAAATGGAGGGCAAAGGTATAGCTAGTTAGTGGTTGTCATTAGTGAATGCAAGAGAGCAAATTACTGAGGCCAGAGGATGGCGGCCGTGGAAGGTAACTGCCTACTTTTCCTGCCTCATGAACCAGACCTTTTATTAGCGCATCTTATCTCCCGACCTTAACTTCGCGGCCCGTTCCGCAATAAGTTGCGGATATCTCGACAGAAAAAGCATGAAGATCCTTGTCCTTATCAGTCACGTGCCAGATACCACAGCACGCATCGGCTTTACAAATGACAATACACAGTATGATAGCAATGGCGTTACGTTCATTGTTAATCCATACGATGAATGGTATGCCTTGGTCCGTGGTCTTGAGCTTAAAGAGGCGTTAGGTGGAACACTTACGACCATTACGGTGGGTGGTCCGGAAACCGACCCCACGATCCGTAAGGCGCTGGCAATTGGTGCTGATGATGCTGTGCGTGTTGATGCACAACCTACCGAAAGCTATGCCGTTGCCGCGCAGGTAGCAGCTTACGCAAAAGACAAAGCCTACGACCTAATCCTTACCGGTAAGGAGACGATCGATCACAATGGATCACAAGTCGGACCAATGTTGGCTGAGCTTTTGGACCTTTCGCTGATCTCCCTTGCAAGCAAGTTGGACATTGCTGGAACTACTGCAACTGCGGAACGCGATGTGAAGGGCGACGTTGAAGTTGTGGAAGCTTCATTGCCTTTGGTCGTTACCTGCGCGAAGGGAATGGCCGAACAACGCATCCCGAATATGCGAGGTATCATGGCTGCGCGCACAAAACCATTGACCGTTGTTCCAGCCGCTTCCATAGATGTGTTGACCGCAACCGTTAGGTTCGAACTGCCTCCACCGAAGCAAGCAGTGAAAATGATCCCTGCGGATAATGCCGGGCAATTGATCGAACTTTTACATTCCGAAGCCAAGGTGATCTGATCAGCCATGGGACGAAGAACATCGACCGAACAAGAAAGAACATGAGCACGATCGCATTCATTGATACCCGTGGAGAAAAGATCTCCAAGACCGCGTTGGAGACGTTGACATTTGCCAATAAAGTGGCACAGAAGTCTGGAGGCTCGGTTACGGCCATCACTTTTGGTAATACACCAGCGGATCGATTGGCAACATTGCCAGTTGCAAAGGTCATTGTAGCCCGCAACGCTAATGATGCCGACAGCCAGCAGTTGACCAAATTGGTTGCGGATATTGCGCAAAAAGAGACCGCTCAGGTGATCGTGTTCGCGCATGATGCAACCGGGAAGGCCGTTGCACCCCGCGTTGGTGCACGGTTGAAAGCCGGACATGTTGCAGGCGTGATCGCACTTCCTGAAATGGACGGCGGTTTCAAAGTGAAGCGCAATGTTTTCAGTGGAAAAGCGCAGGCTTGGGTAGAGATCAAAAGCGCCATCAAGGTGATCAACCACTTACCGAATAGTATTCCAGTGGATACTTCAACAGGCACTGCAACAGTAGAAGAGTACCAAGGGGATCTGGGTACTTCTAAGATCACCGTGAAAGAAACACGGAAAGCAGGCGAAGGTGTGCCGCTTCCTGAAGCAGAACGCGTTGTTAGTGCCGGTCGTGGAATGAAAGGTCCGGAGAACTGGGGTATGATCGAAGAACTAGCCAAGGAGCTTAAGGCAACCACGGCATGCAGCCGTCCAGTGGCCGATATGCATTGGCGTCCGCACCATGAACATGTTGGCCAAACAGGTGTTGCCATTCGTCCAGATCTTTACATCGCCATTGGTATCAGTGGTGCAATTCAACACCTCGCTGGAGTAAATGGGAGCAAGGTCATTTGTGTGATAAATTCAGACCCTGAGGCTCCTTTCTTCAAGGCAGCCGACTACGGGATCGTGGGAGATGCATTCACCGTGGTTCCTCAATTGATCGAGGCCGCCAAGAAATTCAATGCGGAAAAATAGTGGACCGGTTCCATTAATGATCATGAACAGCATCATTTCTTCGATCCATCATCCCGGAGATCACAAAGCGGTCATCCGGGGCTGATCCACTATCTTCACGGCCCGGTATTAGAGTATGGAAAAAGTTGAGTTGCGTTTCCTTCGTATCACCTATAGTCATACACATGCTGGTGCCTACGCGCTCATTCTATCGGAATCGCATGGTGACCGCAGGCTCCCGATCATCATCGGAGGTGTGGAGGCTCAGGCCATTGCGATCCAAGTAGAAAACATAAAGCCTGCAAGACCGCTCACCCATGACCTGTTCAAGAACTTGAGCGATAAGCTGGGCATTACATTGAAAGAAGTGATCATCAACGATCTTGTTGAGGGGATCTTTCATGCAAAGCTGATCTTGGATCAAGGCGGGAACGAGGTGGAGATCGATGCACGCAGTAGTGATGCGATCGCATTAGCGCTCCGGTTCGATTGCCCTATCTCCACATTTGAATTCATTCTAAGTGCCGCTGGCCTGAAGGTGGATGATGATGAAGAGAACGCCAGCTCCGAGAGCATGATGGAAGGTGCAAAGGAAAAAGGTGGTAAAGAACCAGATGCCACCGATACGATCGAAGAATTGCGCGAGCTGCTCGAAGAAGCATTGGACAACGAGGACTACGAGCGTGCTTCCAAACTCCGCGACGAGATCAAGAAACGGGAAGGGTCCAATTGATCTGGACCGAGTGCGTCGGTGTTGGTTGTTTCATAGTACGACACATCCTTTGTCTCGTGTTTCTTTCTCCTAACTACAGGCTTCCTGCAATTACAAACGATCTAACCCTACATTAGCGACCTAACCAGTCCTTATGTCGAAATCTGAATCGTGGGGTTCGCGGGTGGGCCTTATCCTCGCTATGGCCGGAAACGCCGTGGGCTTGGGAAACTTCCTCCGCTTCCCTGTGCAAGCTGTTAACAACGGCGGCGGGGCGTTCATCATTCCCTACCTCGTCTGCTTTTTGCTGATGGGCATTCCACTCTTATGGATCGAATGGTCCATGGGCCGGTTCGGCGGGCGAAGTGGCAACCATAGCACGCCATACATACTGGATACCATGCACCGCAGTAACTTCTGGAAGTACTTCGGTGTGTTCGGAATCTTCACCAACATCGGCGTAGCAGCCTATTACTGCTACATCGAAAGCTGGACCATGAGCTATGTGTACCATAGCCTTATTGGCACGTTCCAAGGAATGTCGCAAACAGGTGTAGCCGATTTCTTTACCAGTTATGTGGACATCGGAAAGAGTACTACGGGCATTCCATACGAGGCTGTTGTTTTCTATATTCTTTGCTTGGTCCTGAACACGTTCATTCTATCCCGAGGCTTACAAGGGGTTGAGAAAGCTGCCAAGATCGGTATGCCTTTATTGATCGGATTCGGCGTATTCCTAGCATATCGCGGTCTAACATTGGGTACCAGTGGAGCTAGTGCGGAGGTGCCTGGCGCTAGTGCATGGGATGGCCTCAATTTCTTGTGGACACCACAATTCGATTCACTGACTAACCCAAAAGTTTGGCTTGCTGCTGCGGGTCAAATATTCTTCACACTAAGCGTGGGTATGGGCACCATACACTGTTATGCCGCATACGTTCGCAGTAAGGATGACATCGCATTGAACGCGGTAAGTGCAGGATTCATGAACGAATTCGTCGAGGTAGTTCTCGGTAGTTTGATCGTGATCCCGATCGCGGCTGGTTACCTCGGTCTTGATTGGGTAAAGGAAAATGCAGGCTTCGGAATGGCGTTCCAAACCATGCCGTTCCTCTTCGATAAATGGGGGCCGATCCTTGGAGTAATGGCTGGCGTTATGTGGTTCGGACTCTTGTTCTTCGCGGGTATCACAAGTAGCTTGGCCATGGGTACGCCATGGATGGGATTCATGCGCGATGAATTCGGGTGGGGACGTATGAAGGGTGCTTGGTCTTTCGGAGCAATTGTTCTATTGCTCGGCTTGCCTACTGTGATCTTCTTCCAACACGGGGTTTTTGACGAGTATGATTATTGGGCCGGCACGGTGAGCTTGGTGGTATTCGCCATGGCGGAGGTGATCCTTTTCTCCTGGATCTTCGGTATGGACAGAGGGTGGAAGGAGTTGAATGAAGGTGCCGATATCCGCGTACCTCACATCTATCGTTTCATTATCAAATACATCACACCGGTGATGCTGATCGCCGTTTTTCTGGGTGCACTTTTAACACCTGTGGGAAATGAATGGACCGCCGCGTTCAGTTCACTTTTCAATGGCGATGGCTGGTCCTTGGATAATGGTTCCATTATTCGGCAAATAGCAAATACCGGCCTTCGTGAACAGATCGCGGCAGCACAAGGAACACCCGAATTGGCAGCACTCAAGGATCGATTGTTCTATACCAACATGGCGCGCGGAATTCTTTTGACTGCGTTCTTGGGACTTGCATCATTAGTGTACCTTTCCGGTGTGCGCCGCCTCAAAAACCAACGACCAGTATGAATACGATGGCAATGGCCTTAATGGTTAGCATACAGCTCTTGGTCACAGGTATGGCCGTGTATTTCTTTTACAAGGTGCTTACGGTAAAGCCGAAGCCTGAACCGGATAGTTACACGGACAATGACCCGGTGTAACGAGACTGACTAACACCGTAACCAAAACGGCGGAATGACAGGAGTGGATCTCGAGGCCAAACGCTTCCAGGATGCATTCAGCACACGCAAAGTGCTGTTACCTGTGATCATTGGCTTGAGCATTACCGCAATACTGATCTGGCGCAGCTGGGATGTGGAGGCCATGCGACGCGTGGAGTGGACCTGGTCCACTACCTTTTGGATCGTCATGGCTTCACTAAGCCTAGTTGTGCGCGATTGGGCGTATATGATCCGAATACGTCACCTGGCCGATAAAGAATTGAATTGGTATCGGACCTTCGTGGTGATCATGCTTTGGGAGTTCGCTTCCGCCCTTGCTCCCGGAATGGTAGGCGGCGGATTCCTTTTCGCAATTCTGATACTTACCCGTGAAGGGATCGCCGGAGGTAAGAGCATCACCATCATTACATTCACTTCCTTCCTGGATGGGATCTTTCTCGCGGTTATGGCTCCACTGGTCTATTTTACCATTGGGCGCGATGCTTTGTTCAGTGGTCTTGATCCGGCAGCAGCAGCATTGGAAACAGGTTTCTATGCATCCTTCTGGACGGTCTATTTCATCATACTCGGTTACAAGGTCTTTGTGGGTTATGCACTCTTCGTGAACCCGATCTTTGTAAAACGCGCTCTGGTCGGGATCTTTTCCGCACCACTGCTCCGGCGCTGGCGGCGGAACATGGTAACGACAGGTGACCAATTGATCATAGCAGCAAGGGGGTTGCAAAAAAGAGGCTGGGATTACTGGTGGCCAGCTTTGTTAACCACTTTCATTTCATGGACAGCACGTTTTTCCATCGTTAATTGTATCCTTCATGCATTCCATCCGGATAGCGCGTTGAATGATGCCGTTATCTACGGCAAACAAGTGGTCATGGGCATCATTGTCCTGCTCAGTCCTACACCCGGAGGAAGCGGATTGGCCGAGTTCATCTTCAACGATTTCCTCGGTATGTTCATCGCCACCGGCCTTGCACCAGCTCTTGCTCTACTCTGGAGATTGATGAGCTATTACCCATACATCGTAATTGGTGTCATATTATTGCCTCGTTGGATCCGTCATAAGGTCCTTAAGCCCTTGAAGAAAAACGTAACAGTCTGATCTCGCTTAAATTCAACCGCAATTGGACCCATCACCATGCAAGTAACCCGATCGAAGTACCTTTCAATATCTCGCTCTACGCTAGTGCGCATTGCATTGTTGCTACTTATCGTATTGCCGCTTCCAGCATTCGCTCAAGCTGCCCCATTGCCGCTCACAGGGCTTTCACTTTCAGGTGTACTTAGAGGGATATTGGGCATGGCCACCATCGTTGCGATCTCGTGGGTGTTCAGCGCAAAACGAAAACATGTTGATTGGAAAGTCGTCGGTATCGGACTTGCTTTCCAATTGGTCCTAGCAGTATGCGTGCTTTATGTCCCTGCCGTGCAATGGGTGTTCGAGGTCGTCGGGAAAATATTCGTCAAGATCCTCGATTTCACCAAGATAGGAAGTGAATTCCTGTTCCGGGATATGATGGATATCAGCAGCTTCGGGTTCATTTTCGCATTGCAGATACTGCCCACTATCATCTTCTTCAGCGCATTGACGAGTGTGTTATTCTACCTCGGCATCATCCAGAAAGTAGTGTACGCCCTAGCATGGGCGTTGAATAAGACCATGAAGCTGAGCGGTGCTGAAAGTTTGAGCACTGCCGGGAACATCTTCCTTGGTCAGACCGAAGCACCGCTGATGATCAAAGCCTACCTTGACAAGATGAACCGGAGCGAGATCTTCTTGGTCATGGTGGCCGGTATGGCAACTGTTGCCGGTGGTGTTCTTGCAGCATACGTCGGATTTCTGGGTGGCGACGATCCTGTGCAAAAGCTCTTCTTCGCGAAGCACTTACTCACTGCTAGCGTAATGGCTGCGCCAGGTGCAGTTGTTGTTGCCAAAATATTATTCCCGCAGACCGAAGTGATCAACGAACGCATGGAAGTGAGCATGGAAAAGGTAGGATCCAATTTCCTCGACGCCATGGCGAATGGAACCAGCGAAGGCTTGAAACTCGCGGTGAACGTGGGTGCCATGCTATTGGTCTTCTTCGCATTCATCGCCATGTTCAACTATGCCTTCTTCAAACTAGGTGATGTCACTGGAATGAACGCATGGGTAGTGAGTGTCTCAGGTGGCAACTTCAAAGCATTGTCATTGGAGTTCATTCTGGGGTATCTATTCGCACCACTGATGTGGTTGATCGGTGTGGCCAGTGAGGACATTACGCTAACAGGAAGACTTGTTGGTGAAAAGATCATCGCCAGCGAATTCGTGGGCTACGAGAGCTTAGCCGGTTTAAAGGCCGCGAACGCATTCACCTACAAGCGTAGCATCGTTATGGCGACATACATGCTTTGCGGTTTCGCGAATTTTGCCAGTATCGGCATTCAGATCGGCGGCATTGGTTCACTCGCACCTTCCAAAAGAGAATGGCTGAGTGAATTCGGATTCAGGGCGTTGCTCGGTGGCACACTCGCATCGTTGCTGAGTGCTACGATCGTTGGGATGATGATATGAGGGGATCAGAAGATGTGTTGATCAGCTGATTTGCTGATTTGTGGGGATGGTCGAAGAGGGAACGCTCCCGCATTTTTCTTCTGCGGGACGCCACTGAAAGACATGATCTTCACAGATAGGAGCGGACGGTGATCATTATGATTAACACTGAATTTTGTAATGTCTTCTGGGTTTCAACAGTTAGTTAGCTCCGGAATAATTGGAGGCGCTCCTCCCCTCTCCTCGGGAGAGGGGTTGGGGGTGAGGTCCTTTGTGCAGTGCGGATGTTGATCCCTCTTTTTCACTTGACCTGATCTTGCTGTAATTGCAATGTTGTCATGTCTGTTACGTTGAAGGAACATGGCCAAAAAACGATTGATAATGGGTGGTTTGCTGATCTGTTTTGCTACAGCGTTTGTGGTATGGCAACAGTGGGAACCTTCTAATAATGCTGTGCCTCATGCTGCCGGTGATCCGTTGGATAGTTTGAATGGCGTTGTGGTTTTCTACAATGCGGGCATAGGAAATGTGAGCGGAAGAAATGTGGTTGATGGATACAACGTTGGCTTGAAATACCAGTGTGTTGAATTCGTGAAACGCTATTATTTGGAACACTATTCCCATCGAATGCCCAATAGTTATGGCCATGCGAAGGACTTCTTTTCAGCAAGGATCGCAGATGGTGATATCAATCCGGATAGAGGATTGTTGCAGTACACGAACGGAAGCAAGACCGTGCCCGAGGTCGGGGATCTCGTAGTCCTTGACGGATGGAAAGGAAACCCTTATGGACATGTAGCAATAATCAGTGCCGTGGAGGATGGGGAGGTCGAGTTGGTCCAACAGAATACGGGTAGTACACGTGTGGAATATGACCTCGATCTTATTGATGGGCGATGGAAGATCCAGAACAAAAGGATCCTGGGGTGGCTGCGTATGCCATGACCACTGTTGATCACTTTCCAGGTTCAACGCTGTTCATACACTGAAGCCTTCTACTTTTAGCCCGCTTCGCAATGAAGGAACCGTGGCATAAAGGGATCCCTACCAGAGTACAGGCTGTAGCTTGGGCACAACTCGAGCGACTTCGGCAATGGGTGCTCAACAGCAACGCCAAGAACTTCGTGCTTCTGGCGCTACCGTATCAAGTGAGTGCCATTCTTACTGCTTTGGTCGCAGTGGGCTATACCAAAGCGTTCCAATGGGCGGCTCGTTGGAACCATGGCCTCATCGATTCCAACCCGCAGTTGATCTTCCTCACCGCACCGCTCGCTTTCCTTGCCAGTTGGTGGATGGTCAGGTTCTTTTCACCCATGGCAGGTGGCAGCGGTATTCCGCAATTGATCGCAGCGGTAGAGACCGGGAATGATGAAGAAGAGAAAGATGGAAGTTGGCGCTTTCTGAATTTACGGATCATCATCGTAAAGATCGCATCCAGCATCGCCATGGTTCTTGGCGGTGGCGCAATTGGCCGTGAAGGTCCTACGTTGCAGATCGCAGGTAGCATTTACCGCACGGTTCACAAACTACTGCCACCATTCTGGCCAAAGGTTAGCCGCAAGGTGATGATGGTGACCGGAGGTGCTGCGGGACTGAGCGCGGCGTTCAACACACCGCTCGGGGGGATCGTATTTGCAATAGAGGAATTAACGCGTACACATATCGCCAAATTCAGAACGGCCGTATTGAGCTCAGTGATCCTAAGTGGGATGACCGCACAATGGCTACTTGGGCCGTACCTGTTGTATGGTTACCCAAAAGTGGCAACGGTCGGTATTTCATTCATGTACAAACTCCTTGCAATAAGTGCCGTGTGTGGTTTCGTCGGTGCAATTTCAAGTAAGATGATGCTATTGCTTGATAGGGCCCGCCAAAGCTTCAAAGGGTGGACACCGCAACTATTCTTCGTGCTGGCGTGCGCATTCGTTTTTGCTGGTGTGGTCTATACCTTCGGTTCCATTTCTTTAGGCAGTGGCGGCAATCTCTTGGACGCCTATTTGTTCGAGGACAATCCCAACCCCACTTTCGCGAATGCAGCAGGACGTGTGTTCGGTAATATGTTCACGATGGGCGCTGGCGGCGCAGGTGGCATTTTTGCGCCAGCCCTTAGCTCCGGTGCCGCTATTGGCGGGTTGATCGGCTCATGGTTCAGTGTTGATCGCGGTGAACTGAACATGCTCATACTCGGTGGAATGTGCGCTTTCCTCACTGCCGTTACGCGCTCGCCGTTCACCAGCGCGATCCTTGTATTGGAAATGACCGACCGGCATAGTGTGATCTTCCAATTAATGTACGCCTGTATGATCGCATCCATCGTTTCGCATGCCGTTGATAACCGATCCGTTTATGATAGATTGAAAACGAGGTTGTTGGACCAACTGAAATTGATGCCACCCAGAGGTAAGTCGTGATTTTTTCGACCCCAGTAGTGTGAAGAAAGCGCTTGTTCGTAAACTGTGAAAACACATAGCCTTGTTATCGGTAATTTTGCAGTGATTAACGTTCACCGCACTGATCCATGCAGCAATACCACGACCTACTTCGACACATTCTAAAAAATGGTACGCGCAAGGAAGACCGCACCGGCACTGGCACGGTGAGCTGTTTCGGCTACCAGATGCGGTTCGACCTTGCCGATGGTTTCCCGCTGCTTACCACGAAAAAATTGCATACCAAAAGTATCATCCATGAACTGCTCTGGTTCTTGAAAGGTGATACCAATATCAAGTACCTCCGGGATAACGGTGTGAAGATCTGGGACGAATGGGCGGATGCCGATGGCAACCTCGGTCCGGTATATGGTTACCAATGGCGCAACTGGCCAGCACCCAATGGTGGAAGCATCGATCAGATCACCATATTGGTGGAGATGATCAAAAAGAATCCGGATAGCCGACGGTTGATCATAACCGCGTGGAACCCCGCTGATGTGGACCGCATGGCACTCCCACCCTGTCATTGCTTGTTCCAATTCTATGTGGCCGATGGTAAACTAAGTTGCCAATTGTATCAACGCAGTGCGGATACTTTTTTAGGCGTGCCCTTCAACATTGCGAGCTATGCCCTCCTGACATTAATGATGGCGCAAGTGTGCGGCCTGAAGCCCGGAGAATTCATCCATACGTTCGGTGATGTGCATTTGTATGCGGATCATATGGAACAATCGCAATTACAATTATCGCGTGATATTCGTCCATTGCCAACGTTGCATATCGACCCAAGCGTTACCGATCTGTTCGATTTCAAATTCGAACATTTCACATTGACCGATTACGATCCACATCCGCATATTAAAGCGGCAGTTTCCGTGTAGGGGCGAACGATCGTTCGCCCGGTAACGAAAAACGATCGTTCGCCCGGTAACGGTGAACGATTACACCTGCCGCATTTTTGACAATACGCACACGAAAACATGATCATCTCAGCAATTGCAGCCGTTTCGGATAACGGTATCATCGGGCGTGATAGCGATCTGCCGTGGCATTTGCCGGATGATATGCAGTTCTTCCAGCGGACAACGCGCGGGCATCATATCATCACCGGGCGCAAGAATTACGAAACCATTCCTGCGAAATACCGTCCGTTGAAGGATCGTGTGAACATTGTTGTTACACGCAATAAGAATTACACGGCCGAAGGGGCTATTGTAGTGCATTCACTCAAAGCAGGTCTCGAACTCGCTAAGAGGGCTGATGAGGTCGAGGTATTCATAATTGGAGGGGGCCAGATCTATGCTGAGGCCATGACGAACGTCCTGATCGATAAATTGTATATCACTGAGGTTCATGCCACTGTTGAAGGCGATACCCACTTTCCGGATATCGATAAAAATAACTGGAAAGAAACGCTGCGCGAATTCCATTCTTCCGATGAAAGGCACGAAATCAGCTTTAGTTTCGTTGTATTGGAGCGGCTCAGTTAAACCTTTTGGACCGATCGTGCGTCAAAACCCACCAAACCTCCTCAAAATGCTCCTACGAACTTCGATCGCTGTCTTGGCAGCCGCCACCCTACTGCTCACCTCTTGCCGTAGAGAAAAAGACCCCGAACCTGACTTGGACTACACAAGTGCCAGTGATAACTCACGTGCCGAGGATGTCTTCAATGATATGCTCTTACAGGTTGACAATGCCGTTGACGAGAACGGTCTACGTGATGAATGCGCACCAACGGTTACGTTCGACACAACCTCAACGCCGCGCACGATCACACTCGATTTTGGTTCCGTGAATTGCACAGCCCCAAATGGTAGGTTGCGCCGTGGTCGGGTCCAGGTCAGTTATACCGGTCACTACCGCGACCAAGGAACGGTGATCACCATTACGCCTGATAATTACCATGTGAATAACATCTTTGTACAAGGTTCCAAAACCGTAACCAATCTAGGCCCCAACACAGCAGGGCATCTTGCTTTCAGTGTTGTAGTGAACGGCACCCTGACTGCTGATGATGGATCCTGGACTTCTACCCACCAAGCTCAACGGACGCGCACCTGGATCGAAGGATCTACCACAGCACAGATCCTGGATGATGTGTATTTGATCACCGGGAACGGAAGTGGTGTGAACCGGAATGGCGTTGCCTATTCACTTGCGATCACCAACGCATTGCGTGTTCAAGTGGGTTGTCCTTACATCACACAAGGCACTGTACAGGTCACACCGGTGGGAAGACCCGTGGTTGGTATCGATTGGGGAAGTGGTACGTGTGACGGAACGTTTACAGTTACCGTCAACGGGCAGACCTATACGGTTACGATCGGTTGAGGTAATAGCCCGCTATTTGCTGCTGGCTGCTGGCCATTGGCTATTAGCTGCTGGCTATTTATTGTTCATGGGTGTATTGAATGTTCATGCTTTCAATACGCCCATGAACGAGCCGATCTTCTTTTGGACCAAAACGATTTTTTCCAACCACGCGATCAACAAATCTTCAGATCAGTCACCCCGGAGAGCGTGAAGCGATAGTCCGGGGACCAGCCTCTGCGTTGCAGGATCATCATTCTTGTTTGCAACTCGAACGCAGGACCCCTGAGCGTATTTGAAGTAACGGTACTTCTCCTTTTTTCGCTCCTACGCGAACTTCCTTCCATAATATTCGATGGGATCGAACATGTTGCATCATCGGCTTGGTCGCGTATTAGGAGTAACCCGAGTTGCCTGTAGCTAAAAGCAATTGACCAGTAGCGAATTACACATCCTAACTTCGCCGAATGCACTTCAATTATCCGCGCAGCAGCGCGTTCGCATTCGCGACTATCCTCGTAGCTTCACTTTTCGCTCAACGCCCGCCCGCACAACCCAACGCTGCCGAGATCCTGCACAAGATGCAGAAGCTGCAAGTGCTTGGCAGTGTGCTCTACATCGTAGCACATCCGGATGATGAGAACACCAAACTGATCGCATGGTTAGCCAATGGCAAGAAAGTGCGCACTGGCAATCTGAGTCTTACCCGCGGTGATGGCGGCCAGAACCTGATCGGCCCGGAACTCGGTGATGCGCTCGGCATCATTCGCACGCAAGAGCTGATGGAAGCACGGCGCATCGATGGCGGCGAACAGTTCTTCACCCGCGCGGTGGACTTCGGCTACAGCAAAAGCGCCGATGAAAGTTTTGAGAAATGGGGTAAGCAGGAAGTTCTGAGCGATGTGGTGCGCGTGATACGACAGTTCCGTCCAGACATTATCATCACCCGTTTTTCGCATATTCCCGGAGGCACACATGGGCACCATACCGCAAGTGCCATCCTCGCGCACGAGGCGTTCGATCTGGCCGGTGACCCGAAGGCTTTTCCTGAACAACTGAAGGAAGGTCTTGAAGTATGGCAGCCGCGCCGCCTCTTCCATAACGGCAGCACATGGTGGCGGAAGGATCTTGCGGATATCGTGAAGACTGACAAGGATTGGTTCAGTGTGGATGTAGGTGGCTACGACCCGCTGCTGGGCCTGAGCTACACTGAGATCGCCGGGCGCAGCAGAAGCATGCACAAGAGCCAAGGGTTTGGTGCCGCTGAAACGATCGGCGAGCAGCTTGAATACTTGCATTTCGAAAAAGGCGACCGGCCGAAGGGTGATGATATTTTCGAGGGGATCGATATGACGTGGGGGCGGGTTGATGGAGGCGCATACGTTAGCTCGGTATTGTCCGACGCAATCATGGAATTCAATCCGGAAAAGCCGGAGAAGGTGAGCAAGCATATCTCGGGTGCGCAAAGTGCCATTCAAGAACTGATGGTCATGACGAAACACTCAGCGATGTGGTCCATCCTCAATGCTCGTAGAAATCTCGCACTCAATACTTTACGGGACCTCAATGGAGTTTCATTCGAATTCCTATCAAACCAACCAACATACAGCTCGAATGATTCTGTCCCATTGGATATCGTTGTCGTTAGGCGCGGTTCACTTTCCCTGAAATATTCAATCAATGTAGCTAGTTGGCCATGGATGAAGAATATCATGAACTCAACTGGAGACCAGACAACTATGCTAAATTTCAAGGCGCCAAGTCCTGAAGAGGTTGATGAACCGTATTGGTTGACGAAGGCGAAAGTGGGCGCTCTATATTCAACTACGGCCGAAGGAATTCAACCAATACTAGAGTCCTCGCTGAACGCATCCTTCTCGGCCACTATTGACGAAAGTGAACCACGAAGCTGGATTAGGTTGTCCGCATTCCATAAATGGGTCGACCGCGTAGACGGCGAACGCATCCGCCCGGTCTACATAACACCCGTCGCAGCCATCATTCCCAAGACCGAGATCCTTGTTGCAACAGGCGGCACACAGATCATCGAGGTGGAAGTGAAATCGCTAACCGATAGCCTCACCGGCCAACTCAACGTTACACTGCCCGAAGGTTGGAGCACCACCAAGGACCTGAAGCGTGTGAACATCGCAAACCGTAACGAACGGCAAACATTCACATTCCAACTTATGCCTGGCGAGCTTTCGCAAGGAGGCGTTGCGCAATTCGAGTTCAGTGGTCCCAAGGGTAAGGCGGATCGCACACTTCATGAGATCGACTACCCGCACATTATGCCGCAGGTGTACTACACCCCCGCCGAAGTGAAGTTGATCCCGCTGGATGTGAAGGTGAATGCGAAACGCGTGGGCTATATCAAAGGCGCTGGAGACGATGTGCCACAAGCGATCGAACGGCTCGGTGTTACTGTGGATATGATCGATCCTTCAACCGCCACCTTGGAGAGCATTTCGAAATATGACGCGATCGTGGTCGGCATTCGCGCATACAACACCGAGAAAGCAATGGCGCAATTCAATCCCACGCTGATGAAGTTCGTGGAGAATGGTGGCACCGTGGTGGCCCAGTACAATACGATGAGCCGCGATATGATCTTGCCGGATTCGCTGATCGGCCCCTATCCTTTCAAGCTTTCGCGCAACCGGGTTACAGTTGAAGAAGCGCCACCAATTTTCCTGGATCCAAAACTTCCGTTGCTGAACACCCCGAACAAGATCACACTTGCCGACTTCGATGGCTGGGTGCAGGAACGGGGACTCTATTTTGTTGGTGAACGCGATCCGAAATATACAGCACTCATCAGCTGGAATGATCCCGGCGAAGATCCGGTAGATGGCGCGTTGATCACCTGCGACTATGGTAAAGGACGATACGTTTATACGGGGATCAGTTTTTTCAGGGAGCTGCCGGCGGGAGTTGCGGGCGCTTATCGGCTTTGGGCGAACCTTATTTCTCGTAGGACAGAGAAATAAGGAATGGAGAATTTAGAATGAAGAATGGAGAACTTTGAATGTAGCGCCTGCTTGTTCCAAGTCAACCACTTGGGAATGGTCTCAAAGAAAATGGAGAATTTAGAATGAAGAATGGAGAATTTTGAATGTAGCGCCTGCTTGTTCCAAGTCAACCACTTGGGAATGGTCTCAAAGAAAATGAAGAATTTAGAATGAAGAATGGAGAACTTTGAATTAAGCGCCTGCTTGTTCCAAGTCAACCACTTGGGAATGGTCTCAAAGAAAATGAAGAATTTAGAATGAAGAATGTAGAACTTGGAACTTTGAGCACGTGAGCCCTATGGAACGGAAATACGATCTGGATGAACGATGCGTGAATTTCAGTGCGGCAATCCTTATTTATGTTGACCGAATGCCAAGATCTGAAGCCGGCAGACATATGGGGCGACAGCTTTTGAGAAGCGGTACTGCGCCCGCATTGCACTATGGTGAAGTTCAAGGCGCCGAATCACAAGCCGATTTCATTCACAAAATGCGAATAGCCTTAAAGGAATTACGAGAATCTCGGAATAATATCCGCGTACAGTTCAAGGCAAAGCTGATGGATGGGTCCCGGAAAGAAAATGCATCGCTTTTGAATGAATGCGTTGAACTCGTCGCCATTTTCGCAGCTAGTGTAAAGACCGCAGAACGAAACAAGATCAAAAAATGAACCGGCCCTTTGGGAATGTAGAATTTAGATTGAAGAACTTGGAACTGCTTCTCCACTGGGACACACTGCTGTTTGGACAGGGCGCGTTGATCATTCTCCATTCCTTTGGCTTTGTTCGAATGAAATGAAACAGTTTTTCCAGACGATAGATCTAAATGCGGCTCTAAGGTCCCCAAAACCAGCCGAGGCCCTAGTTGATCATTCTACATTCTCCATTCTTCATTCTAAATTCCATTAGGCAGTGCATTGGCTCGACTGGCTCATCCTCTTCGGCACGCTCGGCTTCATCGTGGGCTATGGTGTGTGGAAAACACGCAAGGATGCCACAAGCGAAAATTATTTGCGCGGTGGTAGTGATAACCGTTGGTGGGCGGTTGGCCTTAGCGTGATGGCTACGCAAGCATCGGCAATTACGTTCTTGAGCACGCCAGGGCAAGGGTTCTTGGATGGCATGGGATTCATCCAGTTCTATTTCGGGTTACCGTTGGCGATGATCGTGATCGGCTATGTGTTCATTCCGCTGTACTACAAGATGAACGTGTACACGGCGTATGAGTTCATTGGCAAGCGATTCGATAATCGCACTCGATTATTAACTGCCGGTCTGTTCTTGTTCCAACGCGGTTTGGCTGCCGGAATTACGATCTATGCACCAAGCATTATCCTCAGTAAGATCCTGCATTGGCCTCTTTCATGGACATGCGTGTTCATTGGTGGCTTGGTGATCCTGTACACAACATCCGGTGGTGCCAAGGCAGTAGGAGTTACGCACAAGCAACAAATGGCCGTGATGTTCCTCGGCATTTTCGCGGCTTTCGGTTTTACCATTTACTATCTCAGCAGCAATGCATCGTTCACTGAAGGCATGTCGCTTGCCGCTTCGTTGGGAAAAATGGAGATCGTGAACACGTCCTGGGATCCAGCTACCAAATACACCCTGTGGAGCGGACTGATCGGCGGTTTCTTTTTGCAACTCTCTTACTTCGGCACGGATCAAAGTCAGGTGCAACGGTATTTGGGTGGTAAGGACATTAAGCAAGCGCGACAAGGGTTGTTCATGAACGCGATCCTGAAGATACCCATGCAGTTCTTTATTCTGCTCACTGGTGTGTTGGTCTATGTCTTCTACCTGTTCCACGCCGCGCCGATCCACTGGAACTCTGCCAATGTGGAAGCGATGACCAACATCGCATATGAAGAGCGCGGACCTTTGGTTGTTGGTGAAAAAGAATACCTGGACTATCCGCTAAACCCTGTGCAACTCATGCACAGAAGCACCACCGATTCGATCCGAACGAACGCGAACGCATGGATCACTGCTGGAAGACAACAAGACACAGAAGCACAGAATGCCGCACATGAACGATTGACTCAAAACCTTGCACACGACGGCCAGCTTCGAAGTGCCTATCGCGATGAAATAAAAGAAACATTACCCGACCGTGAACCGAACGACAAGGATTACATCTTCGTGAGTTACGTGATGGATTTTTTGCCCGTGGGGATCGTTGGTTTGTTGTTGGCCATGATCTTCAGTGCGGGCATGAGCAGTACGAGTGCAGAGCTTAGCTCACTTGCCACTACCAGCATCGTGGATATTGTACAGAGGGACAGAACGGATGCCCAACAAGTGAAAGCCACGAAACGCGCCACCATCGTATTCGGCTTATTAGCGTTGGCTTTCGCTGCCATATTCCACTTGTTCGAGAATCTAATACAAGCAGTTAACATTCTTGGATCCCTATTCTACGGAACAATACTCGGTATCTTCCTGGTCGCATTTTTCATAAAGCGCATTGGCGGTACTGCAGTATTCGCTGCCGCTTTGATCACACAAGCCTTGGTATTGATCCATTTCGCATTGGATACCCTTGAACTTTTCGCTGTAACGGATACGTATGGGATCACTAGCGACCCTTTGGAGATCGGATTCCTATGGTACAACCTTATCGCTCCGGCTATCCTTGTTGCGTTGGCCTTCCTATTTCAACAACTGATCCCACCCAGGACGGATCCTCCCGTTGAATTCAACGTTTAAGCTGCACTCATCTTGACCGAACCGGAATACCTGTAAGACTTATTGAACGACGCTATCCTTGGACGTACCGATGGAAAAGACCAAGGTGTACGCTCACACATGAGTATGATCGAATTCCCAAGAATGGTTGCCAGATCTGTTCTTTTGATCGCAAATATTACTTGGAACCAAGCGGCCTGTTTCGTTTCTTTGCGGTTCAACCCTCTAAAGTACCCTCATTAAAAGGACATGAAAAAGATCTACATTTCCGCACTCGCCGTTGCGTTGATCGGCAGCAGTGCATATGCGCAGAATTCGATTACGCAATTGAATACCAGCAAGCAACACAATGCTGGCGACTACGTCCCTTCTCATGGCACCACACAGGCGATCCCGAATGCTGGGGAGAACCGTGTAACACCATTCTGGACCGAAGATTTCTCAGGCGGTTCCATTCCTGCAAATTGGACGAATACTGATGACACTTCAGCCCCTACTGAACTTGCCGTGTTCGTATGGTCCAACGTTTCTGCGGATGTTGCAGCTGCTGCACTGAACTATCTGCCATCTTCCGATTTCATGGCTTCATCGGCGTCCAATGGATACCTCTGGTGCAATTCTGATCGTGGCTTAGCTGCTGCTCCTGCAGTTCCTCAGCATACACAGCTTACAACAACAGCGATCGATTGTTCTGGTCAAGCTTCGGTTCTATTCTCTATGGAGAGCTTGATCGGGGTTTACGAGAACAATGCTTCTGAATTCGTGAAGCTGCGTGTGAGTACTGACCTTTTGACCTGGACGGACTTTTTCCCTTTCCCATGTTTGGTAACCGGTGCAGCTGCACCTCCTTGCACACGCTGGTCCGGAAACCCTGATCTGGTAGAGGTCGACATCACCTCTGTTGCTGCTAACCAAGCCACTGTATACCTACAGTTCGAGTGGAACGGCGGATGGGAGTATTTCTGGGCAATTGATGATCTTGCATTGTCTTCTGTTCCTGATTACGAGCGCACCTTCCTCTTTGGTGTTCTGTCTCATGCAAGTGAAGGTGTTGAATATGGACGTATTCCTTCTGGCCAACTCGGAAGCGATTTCGTGCTGGGTGCTCAAGTTCGCAATTTCGGACAGATGGCGCAGACCAACATGACCATCACCGCTGATGTTCTCGATCCAAGCATGGCTCCTTCGTTCAATACTTCTGAGTCATACGCTTCCATTGCACCAGGTGACACTGCATTCATGAATATGGCCGTACCACTGCCGGGTACAATGGCGCAAGGTATCTACACCGTTAATTTTGCGGTCACCTCGGATAACGATGCTGATGAAGAAGATCCTTCTGATGACGGCACCCAGCGTACGTTCGAGATCAATGATGACCTCTACTCAGTAGATAACCTTGGTAACCACCCTGCTGGAACCGAGATCACATCATCCTTGGGAACTGCAAGTTTCGTAGGTGGCGAAGATGGCCTGATCGCATTTACCAAATACGACATCACGAATGACCTGGAGGTGTTTGGTCTGGAGATCGATCTTACCCCAGCTTCTGTTGCAGGAGCCACGCTTGTTGCTGCGCTGCGTGATACAGCAGATGTTAATGCAGACATAACAACAATTCTTCTTGCAGAAAGCGATCTTTATGTGTTGACCGCCGCTGATGTTGCAGCAGGTGTGGTACGCGTGCCATTCTTGAATTCGTACACACTTACTCCGAATGCTTACTACGCTGGAGTTGAGATGTTCAGCAACGCCAATGCAGAAGACATGGGCGTAATGGATGATGCGACAGTGCCACAACCTGGTGATGTGAGCCTTATCTATATTGCAGGTGACCAAGTATATGGTAATGGTAATGCATTGGCGATCCGCCTTGTTAACGAGCCGATAACCATTGGTATCAACGAAGTGGAGGAACTGAGCGGTATCTCCGTATTCCCGAACCCAAGCAACGGTATCTTCACTGTAAACGCAGCTGTTGCTGGTGTGTACACTGTCGAAGTTACCAACGTGATCGGTGAGATCGTTCACGCTGAGCGCATCAACGGTACCACCTCGATCGACATGAGCAACGTAGCAAAAGGCGTCTACATGGTACGTGTAAGCAGCGAGACTGCTAGCACCGTGCAGCGTGTTACGTTGAAGTAATTTCTTTGACCTTTATGAGAAGGGGCCGTCTCGGAAGAGGCGGCCCTTTTTAATTGCCAATTTATCTTTCCGGTCAACAGACCCGAAAGCTGCACATCCATGCACCTAGGCATCCAATGATCGATCCGGTTATCCCTTGTACTTTATTGGATGATCTTTACACATTATCACCTTTAGCTAAGCGATCTTGCGATCCAGAAAAGTATCGATCTGCTGTCTTCCGGATTATATTGAACGCTCTAACGCTCATTCATAATGGAAGTGACCACCATACGACAACGTGCTACGTTCGCTGCCTCCCCTGAAAAGGTCTATGACGCTTTGATGAATGCACGATCGCATAGTCGCTTTACACACCAAAAGGCCCGCATCGGAAAAAAGGTGGGTGACCCTTTCATCTCCCTGGACGGCTATATCGACGGTGTTAACCTTGCGCTCGACCCCGGAAAACGGATAGTGCAAAGTTGGCGTGCGCACCAGATCGGTTGGCCGGAACTACATTATTCACAGATCAGTGTACGCCTAGAGGCGATCGCTAACGGTACCCGCATGATCTTACGGCATGAGCGCGTCCCAGCTCAACTGGCCGCTCGATTGCGCCACAAATGGCATAGTACGTATTGGGTTCCACTAAAGGCGATGCTGAACAAATGAGTTTACCTCATCACTTAGCCGAGACGCTACCATAGACAACACAGCAACAAAAAAGCCCTCCTGAGAGGGCCTTTTATTAACCGATCGGCCAAGTACTATTTGGCGTTCAAAGTGCTACCCTTATTCGTATCCACTTTCCCTTTTAGACTGATCAATAGTTCATTGTTCTTCTCAACATACGCATCAGACTTGGCCTCTTTTGCCAATCCTATGCTCAAATTCGCAGTTTCCACGGCTTTGGTGAACTGGCCATTCTCGGCATAAGCCAGTGCCAAGGTGTGCGTATTCCAATACTTTTTCTCAAGATCAACACTCTGCTGAGCATATTTCAGTGCTTCCTCAGGCTTCAGCTTATGATCCACCAAGTATCGTGCACTACTAGCGTAAGCACGATAATCAACAGCAGGATCGGCTATTGCCTTTTTTATGTTCTCCAGTGCCTTTTCTTGGGAATCCGCATGGATATTCATTGTGGCTTTGGTCTTTTCCCAACGTAATTCCAGCACCGCATCGTCATCGATCACGCTCTCGAAGCCAATGGTGAATGTCTCGGTGAATTCAGTTCGCACGACCCTGACCTTAACTGCAAGTACATCTTCTTCGGGCTTACGATCACTTTCTCCCCATAGCTCGGTGTTCTTATTGAAAATAACTTCCCACGCACCTTCACGGGGTACCGTGAACAATGAGTACTTCCCCGCTTCAAGCTTTTGGCCTTCAATTTCGATCGTGCCATCAGTTTCGAACTGGGTTGCCTTGTTAGCTCCTGTACGCCAAACCTGACCATATGGAACAAGCCCTCCGAAGATCGTTCTTCCTTTTACACTTGGTCGGGAATACTCCACCTCGATCTTTGTAAGGCCTACGATCTGCTCCACTTCACCATGGGAACTTGGTTGGGGCAGATCTTGCGCAAATGCTGGCGTAATGACAAATAGCAACGCCGGGAGTAATAGGTTCTTCATCTTTTTAAGGTTTCAATTGGAAAATACGGTCTTGGGTCCGCAGTATGGATCTGCGGTGCAAATTTAATGCCTCAAACTGTAATTCGTACGCATGAGTAAATACAGTGACCACATGCAAAGCCTGAACATACCACGACCGATCAGGCAACCTTCAGCGCACTTAACCGCGAACGATCGAATTTATCGCGCGCATAGCTCAGCGTGATCCGCAACTCGGCCGGGCGGTCTTCTGCTCCAGGCATCTCGTACATAGCGTCGGTGAGAATGGCTTCACAAATACTGCGAAGGCCACGGGCACCCAATTTGTAATCGAATGCTTTTTCCACAATGAAATCGAGCACTTTCTTATCCAAGCTCAATTTAACCTTATCCATATCAAAGAGCTTGACGTATTGTTTGATCAATGCGTTCTTCGGTTCGGTAAGGATCCGACGCAAGCTATCGCGGTCCAAAGGATCCAAATAGGTCAGAACAGGGAACCTGCCTATCAATTCGGGGATCAAGCCGTAGGCGCGCAGATCCGTTGGAGAAACATATTGCAACAAATGTTCATCGTTGATGCGCTGTTCTTTGCTTGCACTGTATCCGACCGCACTGCTCTTTACCCGGCGTGCAATGATCTTCTGGATACCATCGAACGCTCCACCACAGATGAAGAGAATGTTCTTCGTCTCCACTTGTATCAATTTCTGCTCCGGGTGTTTACGACCACCTTGTGGAGGTACGCTTACCGTACTACCTTCCAACAATTTCAACAAGGCCTGCTGCACACCTTCACCACTCACATCACGTGTTATGCTCGGTGTATCGCTCTTCCGACTGATCTTATCGATCTCATCGATGAAGACGATCCCGCGTTCCGCTTTGCTGACATCGTAATCCGCGGCTTGCAACAGTCTGCTCAATATGCTCTCCACATCCTCACCTACATAGCCCGCTTCCGTCAATACCGTGGCATCCGCAATTGCGAATGGCACGTTCAACATTCTGGCAATGCTTTTCGCTAACAGGGTCTTTCCACTACCTGTTTCACCTACTAGGATGATGTTGCTCTTTTCGATCTCCACATCATCATTCGTGCTCACTGGTTTTTGTACAATGCGCTTGTAGTGGTTGTATACAGCAACGCTCAATACCTTTTTCGCATCGTCCTGTCCGATAACGTATTCATCCAGGAACCGTTTGATATCGGAAGGGCGTTGTAGGATCAAATTACCCTCGACCTCGGAACGCGTGCGTTGACTTAGTTCCTCGGAAATGATGTTCTGCGCCTGCGTAATGCAACTATCACAGATATGCCCGGTAATACCAGCGATCAACACGTTGGTATCCTGCTTATCGCGCCCGCAGAACGAGCATTTGATCTCTTTCTTTTCCATAACCCTTTCCTAACTCAGTAAATGCCTAGTTCAGAAGTGAGTCCACAAAGATACAGCGAATGATACCGGAGCGCCAATTTCTCAGATCCCAGTGATCGATCGCATTCCGGAAAATGAAGATCCCGGACCGTAAATTACCGGTCCGGGATCGCATCATCGTAGATCAACAGAGGATCGTAACACCGAAACTATTTCGGATTCCTTACGAGCAATTCATCGATCATACCATAGGCTTTGGCTTCTTCTGCCTTCATCCAATAGTCACGATCGCTGTCCTTTTCTACCTTCTCATACGTTTGTCCACTGTGGGCCGCGATGATGTCATAAAGCTCTTTCTTCAATTTCTGGATCTCGCGTGCCGTGATCTCGATATCACTGGCCTGCCCTTCTGCTCCACCCATTGGTTGGTGGATCATAACGCGGGCATGTTTCAACGCACTGCGCTTTCCTTTTGCACCTGCGCACAATAGCACGGCGCCCATACTTGCTGCCATACCTGTACAGATCGTAGCAACATCACAATTGATGTATTGCATGGTATCATAAATACCCAAGCCTGCATAAACGGAACCTCCGGGTGAATTCATGTAGATCTGAATATCCTTCTTGGCATCAACACTTTCCAAGAACAACAATTGCGCTTGAATGATGTTGGCCACTTGATCGTTGATCCCTGTACCGAGGAATATGATGCGGTCCATCATCAATCGGCTGAACACATCCATCTGTGCAACGTTCAATTGACGCTCTTCGATGATGTAGGGTGTTACGGAGGATGTGATGTAACCGTTCAGCGTTGTGCTACTGATGCCACGATGCTTTACAGCGTATTTTAGGAATTCGTCTTTCGGGAACATGGTTGATCTTGTTGTGTGGTAAAGTAAGGCAGCTTATGAATGGCGAACTACACCGTGCGAGCCAAGGTTACGAACTCATCAAAGCTCACTTTCTTTTCAGTGGGCTCCAATAAGGTCTTAAAGTGGACCATCAGCTTCTGCTCAACGATGGTACCGCGGATACGGTTGATCTGCTCTTGATCACCCAACATACGTGCTGCCATTAGCTGGAGTTGCTCTCCCTCTGGTGCTGGCATGCCGTATTGCATGAATTGATCGCTGACATAGCGTTTTGCGAATGCATCCATTTCCTCCCCCTTCGCCTCTAGACCGTATGTCTCAATTACACGATCCTGCACCAATTGGCGCTTCAGACCATTGGCATAATCGGTGTATCCTTTTTCAACATCCTCCAATGTAACAGGCGTCTTGCTCGTTTCTTGGATCCAGCGTTTCAAGAAGGTATCGGGTAGTTCAACATTGGTGCGCTCTTGGATCTTCTTCATCGCGAAACGCAAGAATAAACGGTCGCTATCCCTGCGGAACATCTGATCCAGACCTTCACTGACCTTTGCTCGAAATCCGGCTTCATCGCTTACGGCGTCCTTGCCGTAGACACGATCAAATAGTGCTTGATCGATCGGAACGGGTGCCATACGTTTCACTTCGGCAACTCGGAACATGAAGCTATCGCCTATTTCATTTGCTTGATCAACGCTAATGCCGAGCATATGTGCCATGTCCTCCGGATCCTTGCTCACTTTATGTGGATCCACAGTGATCTCATCATCCTTTTTCTTACCGACCAAGGACTGTCGCGTAGCGTCCTCCGTGACGAATTCCAAACTGATGGTGGCGCGGTTCAGGATCCCTCCTTGTTTGATCGAACCGTCTGGATCGAGCTCGATCATATCACCTAGCAACATATCCTTGTCTTCACTCACTTCGGCATCCTCGACCTTGCCAAAACGGCGCTGCATGTCCGTGATCTCACGCGTCACAAGCACTTCGTCCACATCGACAGCCGGGTATTCAACCCCTAATTTGTCCAAGTTCACTTCAAAAGAAGGTGCCATTCCCAGTTCATAACTGAAATTGAATTCGCCGGGTTCTTCCCAATTGTTGTTTACTGCATTCTCTGCTTTCGGCAATGGCTGGCCAAGAACGCGCAAGGAGTTCTCCTGTAGATAACCTTTCAAATTGGCATCTATCAAGCGCTCCACTTCTCCGATAAGAAGAGCCTTACCGACTTTCTTCTTGATGATGGTCATGGGCACTTGGCCAGGACGAAACCCAGGTAATACGGCGTTCTTACGCTGCTCTTTCAGTGCCTTCTCCACGCCGGGCAGATAATCCTCCGGTTGGATCTTCATTTTGAGCGTGGCGGTGAGGTTGCCGGTCTCTTCGCGTTCAATGTTCATTTCGTTCAGTGCTGTTATTTGGCGCAATTCGTCTACTAAAAAGCTAAAAAGGGCGATGCATGCATCGCCCTTTAATTGTACGGACGGGGGGACTCGAACCCCCACACCTCACAGTACTGGTTCCTAAGACCAGCGCGTCTACCATTCCGCCACGTCCGTTCGTGGTTTTGCAATAAGGGGTGCAAAGATAATGGATCCTTTGATCGCAGGACACCTTGGGAATAGATCATGTAAAAGGACCGCGATCACAAATGTGGATCCTTGAAAAACAGACCTCCTCACCCTTGTATCGATCATTTACCTTTGCGGGCAGTATTATACCATTTCATCATACAAAACCCCCCAATCTACTTGCTCTTTTTCATCGTTGCTTCCTCGAAATAATAGTTCCGTCTGCCGTACGGCAGATGCATCGATCATTTCGATTCGCCCTGATTAAAAATAGCTACGCATCTTCGGGTGCTTGTGCATAATGTAACGGTATCAGATGAAACATTTCGACACTTCGGCCCTTACCGTTCCACAGGTGCATGGCCTCTTAGTAGGCTCGATCGGTCCACGGCCCATTGCATTTGCCAGTACGGTAGATGCCGAGGGGCGACCGAACCTTAGTCCGTTCAGTTTCTTCAATTGCTTCGGTGCCAATCCCCCTACGTTGATCTTCAGCCCAGCAAGAAGGGGCCGGGACAACACTACGAAGCATACGTACCATAACGTAAAAGCGGTACCCGAAGTAGTGATCAATGTGGTGAGTTATTCAATGGTGGAGCAGACCAATGTTGCCAGTGCGGAATATCCCGAAGGAGTGAATGAATTCCAGAAAGCCGGTTTCACACCGATCGCATCAGAAAAGGTAAAACCGTTCCGCGTTAAAGAGAGCCCGGTGCAGTTCGAGTGTATCGTGAAACAAGTGATCGAGACCGGAACGGGAGGTGGAGCCGGAAATCTGGTGATCTGCGAAGTAGTGATGATCCATGTTGCGGAGAGCGTCCTTGATGAAAATGGCAGGATCGATCAACGCAAGATCGACCTGGTCGGACGCATTGGCGGCCATTTCTATACCCGTGCACACGGCGATGCGCTTTTTGAACTTCCACAGCCCACATCCGGTATCTGTGTTGGCGCGGATGCGCTACCAAAGGAAGTGCGTGAGAGTCATGTACTGACCGGTAACGACATTGGAAAACTGGCCGCTGTACTTTCCGTTCCGGATGAAACCAGTGTAAACGAATACAAGCTCACGGAGCTAAGTGATATATTTATCGACCTACAGAACAAACCCAGCGAACTACTTTCCGCATTGCATAGCCAGGCCCATCAACTTATTCTTGATGGTGAATTGGAGGATGCATGGAGAACCGTTCTCGCTTACAACGCAAGATAACACCATGGCACAAGTCACCATTACCGGAAACATCAGACAGATCGGCAACGTTCAAGAAGTTGGAGCAACGTTCAAAAAACGTGAATTGATCCTTACCGAACCAAGCGGACAGCGCAGTCAGCAGATCCCGATCGAATTCACGATGGATCGCTGCAGTATGCTCGATGGGTTCAAGGAAGGAGAAGAAGTTACTGTTGCAGCTTTTGTCAACGGCCGCGAATGGACAGGCAAGGATGGCGTAACAAAATTCTTCTTAAGCCTCGCTGGCAACCGGATCGAACGGACCGGAGCGGCCGTACCAAGTGGTGGTGGCCATCAGTCCGCACCCCCACCGACAGCTGCGGATATGCCGCCTATCGGAGGTGACGATGACGACCTGCCTTTCTAAAGCATCGTGCTTTAACACCTACGGATCTTAAACTTTTCTTCCTTTCCACATGGGTCGGATGAAAGTGGAAGCGAATGCGATGACCGGTGCGTATATGGTAAATGCGATCAGCGCAAAAAGCGGTCTGAAGAACGATCTTCGTGGTAACCGGTCCTCCTTATTGTGTTGCAGTTCGGTACTATTGAAGAAGGCTTTCATTTCTTGGGTCAACCTCAGGATCGGGAACAACCAGAGCGCCCAAGCGCCAGCGAGCAAAGCACCTGTATAAAAAAGGCTTTCACCGATACCGACATAGCGCACCACATGAAAGGTGATCGCCAATAACGCCCATGGGAAGAGCAGGATGAACAGCCCCGCAAGCATGCCGGAAAAATTGCTGTACGATCGCATTTTACCGGACCAGCGCAGTCGCTGTTGAAGGAATGCTTTCCAAGTTGCTTCAGGCTCGACGTTCACCACCGCATTTTGATCCAGTAAATACTCAATTGGAAATTGAGCCTTCTTGAATTTTTTCATGAGGAACAGGTCGTCCCCACTGGCCCAGCGGTCTTCTTTATAACCCTCTACTTGATTGAATCGCTCTTTTAGGAATGCGATATTCGCCCCATTGGCCAATATCGGATCCCCTTCAATCGCACTGCCCGCTGTTGCGGCTTGAAGCGCACATTGCTCCTCGCTTTGCAAACGACCTAGAACAGAACTATTCCCATTGGTAAGGACCGGCATCAGCACCATGGCATCATTGTTCTTCAGTTGATACTGAACCAGACTGGGCAGCCTTTCTGGCGTGCAACGAACATCCGCGTCCGATAGAAGGATCAATTCTCCGGTGGCCAGTTCCACTCCTTTCGCAATGGCTGCTTTCTTACCATATTCATTCTCCAATTGGATCAACCGTAGTTGTGACCAAGTTCGCATGAATCCCTGAACAAGCTCAACCGTGCGATCCGTGCTACCATCATCGACCACTATCGTCTCGCACAATTCCTTAGGATAGCGTTGCGCGTAGAGGTCCTGTAACAAGGGTATGATCGTAGCCGCGCCGTTGCGCACTGGTACGATCATGGTTACGCGCATATCCGTTGTTGCGCTCGGGTCATAGGGTACTTTAAGAGGATGTTTCGCGATCCGGGATCGCCAACCCTCCAATATAGCGGCTTGCGCAAAGGCGCACATAAAAACCAGTAGAACCGTGATCAACCCTACAGTCATTCAGGTAACCGTTCAGTTCGTATCCGTGCAACGAGCAATATCAAACTACCGACCAATGCAGGTAATACCACATTAATGGACCAAAGCACTGTAGTTGCGAGCAACACGGATATCTCAGCACCACCAAGCGGGGCCAACAATGCTACGGCAGCTGTGCCACGAATACCCAATTCAGTAAGCATAACCGTAGGGACCAATGTGCTTAGTAAATAGACCACCGGTACAGCAAGTATGGCATCCATCATACTGAGTCCGGAGCCGAATACCACAAGTAGCATTACATACTGTCCCGTAAAAACCACGTACCGCATTAGGCTCAGAAAAAAAACGATCAAAAGCTCAGGCCAAGCATATCCGTTCAGCACGCTCGAGGCACGCTCCAATCGTTTCAAGAATGGAACAAGTAGCAGTAATTGTCGAAGTAACGATGGATGCAGATACAACACCAACGTACCGAAGGAAACAAGCAACGTAAGCGTTAGGATGAACCATGTTACCCACCCATTGGGCCATGGGAACGGGTGATCGAGGATCCGCAGAACAACCAGCGCCAGCGCACCCATTAGTAGTGTAACAACGAATTGCGCAATGCTTCCAAGCGCTGTGGCGAAACTGCCTTTTACGCGATTCTCAGGCTTTAGAAATAGCACACGGCCCAAGAATTCACCTGTCCTGTTCGGCGTAACAAGACCAACACTGGTTCCAGCGATCGTTGCCACCAACGACCTCCAGCTCCCTATTCTTTCCACTGGGCGCAAGAGCCATCGCCATTTGTGCGACTCCAGGCTCCAGTTCACGGCCATGCACACGAGCATTACCAACAATACCCATGGTGCAATACCATCCGTACGTAAGTGGCGGAGCGCAGCTAATGCCTGCGTACCTTTCGCAGCAGAGAGCTGTGTGTATAGGAACACACTGGCAAGCAAAAAGATCCCCCAACGGAAGACTATGAGTAGTGTGCGGCCCACGGATAGCGTTTATGAACAAGACGTTGCTTCAGCCAAAAGTAGGTCCCGGCCATCGGAACGCATCATTCTTGGCATAGACCCCGGCACCACGGTGATGGGTTTCGGGGTTTTGCTGGTACAGAATTCCAAGGTTGCATTGCTGGAAGCTGGTGCCATTCGCTTTACGGTAGGAGATGACCATACGTTGAAATTACGCGCTATTTTTAAGCATGTTACCACGATAATTGCAACGCATCACCCGGACGAGCTTGCAATTGAAGCGCAGTTCTTCGGAAAGAATGTCCAGAGCATGTTGAAACTCGGACGCGCGCAAGGTGTAGCGATCGCGGCAGCATTGAACAAGGATATCTCCGTTGTGGAATATGCTCCCAAGCGTGTGAAACAAAGCATTACGGGAAACGGGAATGCCAGTAAGGAACAAGTTGCGGCGATGCTTCACAACATTTTGAACGTAAAGGAACTGCCGTCCAGTACCGATGCTACGGATGCGATCGCGGTGGCTGTGTGCCACCATTTTGCGAACAGCGGGATCGGAAGACGTTCATCTTCCCGTGGAAGCGCAAAAGATTGGAGTTCGTTCTTACGGAACAACCCGGATAGGGTCAAGTGAACACATTTCACTACTTGCTGTATCACCCGTTACGCAATCGCTCGGCCATCGCTGCTAGCTGGTCCTGCGTCAATTTCAGTTTCGGAGCGCTAAAGTCCATATCCCGTTCGCTATTGATCGGGATCAAATGAATATGTGCATGCGGCACTTCCAGACCAATTACCGCAACTCCGACGCGGTTGCATGGCACCACCGAACTTATCCTTCGTGCTACTCCTTTGGCGAACGGCAACATGCCCGCTAGAATTTCATCGTCCAGATCGAACAATCGATCCACCTCAACTTTGGGTACTACAAGTGTATGCCCTTCCTGTAATGGGTTGATATCCAAAAATGCAAAATACCGATCATCCTCTGCCACTTTATGACAAGGGATCTCTCCGGAAATTATCCGCGAAAAAATGCTTGGCATGGTCAGCGCGTTATTTCCAGCACTTCGAATTTCGTGCCTCCGGTCGGTGTGATAACTTCCGCAGTCTCCCCTACACTTTTTCCAAGCAGGCCCTTACCGATCGGAGAGGTTACGCTGATCTTGCCCAACTTAATATCCGCTTCACTTTCCGCGACCAGCGTAAAACTTCGCTCTTTGTCACTGCCCAACTGTTTCACCCTTACAGTGGTATGAATGAACGCCTTGCTTGTATCCAATTGATCGGGATCGATCACACGGGCATTTGCCACCACTTCTTCCATTTTCGCGATGCGTGCTTCCAACATGCCTTGATCCTCCTTTGCCGCGTGGTACTCCGCGTTCTCGCTCAGATCACCTTTATCTCTTGCATCGGCGATCTGCTGGCTAAGATGCGGCCGTTCCACTGAACGCAAATGGTTCAGTTCATCCAACAGCTTCTTATAGCCTTCTTCCGTATAGTATGCCGTGCTCATGTGCTATGCGTATTTTATACAACGACTTTCACGATGGGGTTCATGCAGTTTCGGAAATGCATGAACCATGGTAACAAATATAGAAGAGGACCCCGAGAGGTCCTCTTCATTACTTCTTGAAATGAGCTCACATCGCGATCCGAATACCAATGCTATGTACCCCTGAGAACGGATTGGTCGTACGGTAACCGTAGTCCAATGCGATAGAGGATTTCTTCTCCTCGCCGAACGGGAAGTCGACGCTAAGCCCACCACTTGGTCCAGTAAATACCGTTGTACGATCCGTATCGCTAGTAATACCTTCCTCATAAAGGAACCCGCCCCGCAGATGGAATATTTTCTTGAATGCATATTCGATCCCGAACACCCCTTGGTCCTTCGTAAAGGAATTGGAGGTGAACGTAGCAGCAAAGGATACACGATGCATTTCGCCCATGTTCAGATCATACGCCGCACCGATGTTCAGCATAGAAGGAATTTCGAAGTCCGCTGAGCGCTGTTCCAATGTCAACTGATCGCTGCCTTGCACCAATAGACCTTGTACGGCAAGACCATCACCTTTAAAGGCCATTGCCGGGCCAACGTTCTTAAGCGCAATACCAAAATGAACGTTGTCCGTAGGACCAGTAACATAATGAATACCGGCATCGAAGCAAACTCCTGATGTTCGCACATTCGCGATGGATTCACTGACCATCCGTACCAATATCCCTCCATGAATGCTGTTGGAGAAGCTCTTCGCATAGGACAGACCGATGTTGGCCATTGTAGGTCGGAATGTTCCAAGACCACCTTCCGGAGAATCGTAGGTCCGAACATCGATCTCACCGAACGACATCATGGTAGCCGTAAGCCCAAGTACACCTGAGGCACCCAGCTTCTGGCCTAATCCAATGCTATTGATCTTCACTCCGGAACCTTCCAACCACCGTGTGTTCGTGAACAGGACCTCTGTCTTGTTCACCATGGCAAGTCCTGCGACATTGCCATACATGGCTTCTACGCCTCGTATGGATGCGGAATTCGCCAAGCCCCAGCCAGCGGAACGCGCCCATGGGTTGATCAGCAACTGTGTGGCTCCTGCTGCACCTGCGCGATCCGGATTACCCGCCATAGCAGGTATACTGGAAAGTACTGCGATCAAGCCTACAAAAGCAGAGGACCGTTTAATAATTCGCTTCATGTCCATTTATTATTGCGTCGTCAGCTTAGAAATTCTGTAGATCCAGTGGGCGTAGTGCACCGAACCACCTCAATACGGTTTCACCTACACCCGGAACATCAATATGGCAGATGTATACTCCACCGGCGATCGGAATATTGGTACTGTTCTTCAGGTCCCAATCCAAGTAGGTCAGATCATTGGACTTTTTGAACTTACGCACCAGCGTACCGCCAACGTTGTAGATGGAGATCGTACATTCTTCAGGTAGATTGATGAACTTCACACGATTGTCCAACCGTGTGGTCTCATAACCGCTGAAACCATAATACGGATTCGGAACAATACCGATGATGTCCAACGTTTCGTTCGCTGTCTCATCATCGCTGAGTGTAACCGCGTAATCACCGCTACCGAATTTGTACAACGGTAACCCATTGTTCAGTGGTGTTTGGATCGGATCACCGACCGCCCCCGGATATTGAACAAATGCGTTGTACGGTTTTGCCACGCTCAGTACAATATTGACATCAGTCGCCATATGAGCGAAGCTTGCATTGCGTATTGCGCTACCGACCCAAGCTACGCCACGGTAAAGGTTGATCAGATCAGCAGTTCCGCCGCTAGCGGCAAGTCCATACATGAATTGCGCTTCATCGTAGGATGGTACGCGACCCTGATTGCCGGTAAGCCTGCGATCGTTCTTATACACATAGATCCAATGGCTACCACCGAATGTTGGGTCACCGGAGTTTGTAAAAATATCCGTTCCAGGGTTCCAGATCATATCCTGACCGATGGCACCTCCCCAGAAACTATTCTCACCGAAGGCAAGGTTCAATCGCTCACCGGTCTCCAGTTCAACCGCATAGCCTGGGAACCAGCCCGCACCGGTTGGTTGGGTACCGTTCAAGGTTGCCTCCGCTTCGTTGCAACCAGGGGTGCCGCTCATACGGCCTTCTTTGTCCACGCTTGGTGAACTACGAAGTCCAAGTTTCTGCGCACCACCCATTGACAACGACGTATTCGCTTCTTCTTCAACGACCATACAGCGTGACCACTTGCTCTTATCCGAAGTAATGATCACTTGAATACTTGGTGTCTCAGAGATCTTTGATGGTGTTTGCGTAGAGCTACCTAGACTTCCAGCTCTTCCCGGCTGGAAATCGTCAATACCGGCAAGGGTCCACGGAGCCCATGTTCCACCAAGAATACTCTCGTAGATCTGATTATTGTCCTTGTTCAAACGGTCATTGTAGATCGGGAAGTCCTCGTCTGCCGTAAGCCCGGATAAGATCCAATTCACCGGGTTATTGATGCCTTCTCCATCAGGTATACCCTGTAGCCAAGGTTTCGATTGATCCGCAAATGTCATAGTACCATTACCAACGGGTAAAGTGGACAAGAACTCAGGACCCTGTGCCGTTGAGTTGTAGAACGTTTGCCCAATGCTCACCGAAATTCCCCAATCCAATAACAACTGCTCGTAATTGAGGTCTATGGTACGATCACTGGGGACGGTTTCTACACCGTCATCATCTGTTTTGGTGATGTACCAGTAGGCATCATTCAGATCACCCGGGGTAACGCTATCCTGCATCCATACCTCAAACTCCGCTTTTGGCACGGCAAGTGGATCGATCACACGCACGGCAATAGGGCCTGCACCCGGCTTGTAGCTCAACTCTCCAACGCGACCGCTTGGGCTGGACGCAATGGCATCCAAGCTGCTCTGTTCCAACTCCAATCGCAGACCACCGTTTCCTTGCCCTTCCAGGCGAGTAACCGGCATAAGGTCACCGAAGTTCGAATGTTGTACGGTTCCTCCACTTTCAGGTGATGGTTTATGCGGAATTCCGACATATGAACGGATGGACCCGAACGCTGCTTTACGACCCGCAACATAGGGCTTGCTTTGGCCGGTACCTGCACCAATGTTGTAATCTTCATAGTTATTATAGCCGTATGCAATGGCCAAGTAGTAATACGACTTGAAATTCACCAAAGCAGGGTTCCCTTGGGCAAATTTGTCCTCCACAATACGGATCGCGTGAACAACACCATTGTCCGCACCATTGACCTGTTGGGTAGGAACAGCCTGTTGCACAACATCACTATAGGTGTAGTTGATCAATTGCCCAATGCTATCCTTAATGTCACCTTGATAGACCAACCGTGCAAGGTTAATATCACCCAGGTCCGAAACACTGATGGTATTATCTCTCAACTGATACACTTTGTACCCTTGGAACGTATAGGTACGATCATAAAGGCCATTCGGACCGCTCTCCGGAATGACCGGATCAAGTTCCTCATAGGTCTCACTTTCGTTGTTGCTTCCTACTGGATTCACCAAATAAAGGATCAATTCACGGTCCAATTCCTGGATCGCTAGATCGGGCGCATCCGGACCATCAAGGATCTTGAAACAGTTATCGAACAAAGCCTGTGCTTTATCATCTGCAACGCGTAGCGGAATTACACTGGCCGCAGCACCTCCGGAAGCCGCACGGGCATAAACAACTCCAACGGTAACGTTATTGTACGCACCAGGTTCCAATGTGAACGGACCAGCGCTCTGAACAAAACGACGATCGGGAAGTGCTGGCGTTGGGGCGGTCTCCCGCCAATCGGGCTGTGGCACACAATCCGTGCCCCAACCTACTACATCCGTATCCCAAGGGAACATGTAATAGCAACGGATGGCATTCGGATCCTCTGAATATCCATTCCCTCCATAACTCTGAGGCCGACCATTCTTCCAAATACTCCGCAGATAGTTGTACCAATGTGAAGCGTTACTTGGATCGGTCAGGTTCGAGTTACCCTCACGGTTGAAGTAGATGAACGCACGCATACCGAATCGTTCGTTGTCTATCACATCATCACCATAGCCGATACCGAGACCCTTGTATGGAATACCATGTTGATCGCGTGCGATAATGCAATCAACGAACTCACCTGTATTCTCCGGCCCTGGATTATCCACGTTGTCATCATCCTGATAGGGCCCTTCGAAAAAGTCAACTCCAATTGCCGGTGGCTGAGCTCCATAACCGATACTGCTACCACCTTGGCATGTTTCATCATTGTCATCCCAATTATAGGCAAAACCTAAACCACGTTGTACATCACAACCTACGAAGTCATCATCCGGGCAACCGAGGTCCGGATCAATAAAGTGACCGAAATAGGTATTGGTCAAGGTCTGAGAACCTTGGTTGATCACCGTATAGTTGATGAAGGTCATGTTATTGATCTCATCATTGCTATTGAACGAGAAGGCCTGTGCGCGCACTTCAAGACCGATCGGTTCGCCGTTGGTCTCCGTGTGGGCGTCTCCTTTATCATTGAAGATCCAGTAGATATTATTATCTCCGAAGAGTGCTACAGGTTCATCGCGATCCTTGTTCTTGCAATCCTCAACCGTGGTATTGAATCCATAATCCGGATAATCACCTGCATACGGGTCATAGAACCCATCTCCATCCGAATCTATGAACGGGGCCAAATAAAGGTCTTGTCCTGCACTGGGGTTACCATTGGCCGGCCAATCGACAAAAGCAGTTGGAATGGAGTATCCATCAGGGAAGAGCTCCTCAATATCACAATCGGGATCATTGGAGCAATTAAAGTATTGCAGGTGTGTTTCCGCCATTGCACGGCTTGTGACATAGAACCGATCGTACTCAAGACAAACCTCGGGGGTAACCGTAGCAGCACCATCATTCGTAAGCGGTCCCGGCCAGAAGTCGTTACCATTCTGACGGTATTCTACAGCCGCGATCTTCAATTGTCCTGTAGAAGAGATCCCTCCCATCCAGAGCGCACCAGCGAAGATCGCATTCGGACCGCTGAAATCATCAGTCTTCGGAACCTCATAGCCAGAACGCGAGTTGCCCGCTCGGCGTTCCCACATGTTTCCGCCGTTCTCGATCACCGCCCTAACGTTGTTGAACGCCAACTGTGTAACCTGAGAAGCAGGCGAACACGCTGCCGCCTTTGCCACTAATGCAGGACCGGAATGTGTTGTCATTCCACCGGTAGGCGGAGGGTTCTTTGCAGAGGCGGTGAGGCCAATGCACGCGGCTAAGCTCAGTGCGAAGGTTCTGGTAGGAATTGCGCTGGTAAAGCCTTTCATGATCTGTGCTCTTTTATTCATCAGAAATCGAAACGTACCCCGAGACGAATGGTGCGGGGAGCACCGTAATTTCCTGGATCGTTCACTTTTATCGCATACAGATCACGGAATGCATCCGGGTCGATCTGTGAACGGTCTGTAAGTTGTTCGATGTAACCATCATTATTCGGTGAACCCGTATACCGGAATACATCCGTGATGTTCTGGGTGTTGAAGACATTGGTAACCACCAAGTAGACGTTCAAACTCATCTTCTTGACCTTGTCCCCTTCCTTACCACCGAATTGCACGTCAAAATTTCGATCCAACTGCATATCCGTGGAGAATTGCCAAGGCAAGCGTGAGCCGTTCAACTTACCGTCCAAGCGGTAGTTGGTGTTGCCTGCGCCTTCATTAACAACCTGGCTACTACCACTGTATGGTGTACCGCTGCCCAGTACGATCGCTGTGTTGAGACCTGTGTTGCTAAAGATCGGTTTACCGAATAGCATAGGACCGTTGTAGTCCTTCCCGGAACCATAGCGGTAATCCATGTTCAACGTGATACGATGGCGCTGATCAAAATCCAATGGGGAAATAGTTCGCAGATTTGCCTGTCCGCTATTGATCACGGCCAATCCGCTCCGTGGTCCGGAACCCGTACCATCGGCGAATTGCAAGGTATACGTGGCGCGCATCGAAATATTCCCTGTGCGTCGAAGATCGAAGGCAGCGCTGAACCCTTTTACCGTACCAAAGTCAATATTGTCATAAGAACGATAACTACGCGGCCATGCATTGTTGCGATTAACGATCTGGATCTGATCGCGAAGTTCACGATAGAACGCTGACAATTTCAACGACGACGATTTGCTCAATACTTGCTGGAATCCCAGTTCGTAGTCGATCGTTTTGGTCGGCTTCAGGTTCGGATTATTGAGTTCATTCAATGATGTCTCATAATACGCATATTCAGCGAGGTCCCCTCGGGAATAGATCGCATTCGGACGTTGCACCAATACGTCATAGTGGGCAAAGAAAACGGCTTCATCCGAGATCGGGAATGAGAAAGCGATACGCGGCATCACATTCACCGCAGGTGTGTAATCACTGAATGCTTTCTTGCTCAATTTTGAACCATCCAGATCTCCCGCAAGGCCTTTCTCTATCAAATATGGATGGATCTCCCCCGCTTCCTGAACCGAGCTACCTCCATCATTCAATTCAACTCCAGTAGCACTGTACCAGGTATCACCATCACGGTAACCTTTGATGGTGATCGCATTCGATTCATCATTCACATACACGACGAAATCATCACCGATATTGCTCGGACGATCGGCCAATTGATTCGCAATGTCCTGGTCAGGAACCACTGATCCCGCAGTGTATGCTTCCTGCATCAAATAAGGGTCGGTCAATACGTTCTGGTTGGCATCATAACGATCAACACGCACACCAACGTTAAAAATGATGTCATCAAAAGCGAACTTGTCCATCAGATAACCAGCGATGTAGATCGGCTGGAACGGTGCTTGCAGTCGTGTGAAATTGCCTTTCTCATCCTTTGCGGTAAAGAAGCTGTCGAAACTTGGCTTGGAGGTCAGGCGATTACCAACGTGGTCATAACCTGCATAATTCACCAAATTGTTACCGTTGTTGATCAACTCATCCGCAGAGAACATATCCAACGAAAATGCACTAGGATCCAATGCATCCACATTGATGAAGTCCGAACCGTTCGGATCCAAGCCCAACGAGGTTCTCAAATTGCGATCGAAATTCCGCTGATCGGAGCCAACGAGTGGTGAGAAAACGTAGAATGGTAACGGGCTGAATGGTATCTGGAAGATAGCAGTTGGAGTCTCGGTCTCATACTCCGAAGTATGGAAGTTAGCCAGCGCACGTGCACGGGTCCACAGACCAATCGGTGCAAGATCATAACGGCGCTGGGTCAATTGCTCATACTCCACACCAACACTTACCGCATGGTCACCTATATCCGCACTTCCGAGCGCTGTAAATCGGATCTGATCACTTTGGCGCTTGCGGAATTCCGCCCCATTCGGATCATCAACGAATCCGATATTGTTCCAGAGACCATATAGGTCACGTGGACGTAAGCCGTTCCAAATAACACCACGCCCTTGGGTTTCCGCAAAATTATTGTAGTACCCAACATAGTTCGGATCCTCAGGTGCACCTGGAGCACTGAAAAGGTCGCCTATAGGAAACTGCTCATGGGGTAATGCATTGAAATAGAAATTATTAATGGAGGCAAGGTCCGGATTCTGGGTGCCAGGGGTGAACGACACCAAGGTATCGCGCATTCCTACATTATTCCACCGCGCATTCAGAAAATCCAACTCGTACTGTGGAGCACTGTAAATATCGAACTTGCCCACATAGCCATAATCGAACAGGTTCTTACCGTGTACAAAGTCCTCCACGTTATTCTGATAACGCGAGTAATCCAATTGAAGGCTGTAGTAAGCGTTCTGGATGGTCGCTTTCTTCTCCTCCTCATCCGTACGGTTCACGAAGCGTTGAGTGAATTTAATGAATCCTCTGTAAGTACTCTCCTTGGTACGATAATTATTCTCCGCATTCAACAATGCATTCTTACGGTTATAATTCTGACGGTTACCGTAATCCATCGAACCACCCATGGTCAGCGTGATCGTTGGCGACGTTGTGATATCGATCTTACCCGAAGCCAGATACTTTGTCTCACCCGCGTTCTGACGTGTCTTAATGCTCTCTATATCACCTGTACGCAAGTAATCGCTGGCGTAGGTCATTGTAAAATCATCTCCTCCCGTTGAGACCAGTCGAGCGGGATTCTCCAAAAAGTCTGCACGTAAGGACGGTTTCACACGCACGTCGCCTAAATACGATGGAGAGGGATCAACAATATTGCTGTACTGTCCGCTCAGGAAGAACCCGATCAACGGCTTGTCCTTATTACCCAAACTATCCTTCTTGAATAAAATGGGACCGAACAGAGAAGCTTCAACCTGGTTGAAGGCATATTTATCGAGACCAACAATATCCGTGATATCATCTCCGACTTTGTATCCTGAAGTAAGGTATTCCAACCCACCGCTGAAGTTCCTGCTCGGACCACGCGTTGTGATATTAATGAGACCACCGGTAACGTCCCCATAGTTAGCAGGAACACCACCTGTAATTACTTGTACTTCCTCGATCGCGCTCTTTGGGAGACCAGTGCCTGCTCCAGCAGGAACTTTTACTCCATCAATATAATAGTAGGTATTCTCGCCACGTGATCCGCGAATGCTGATCTCCCCATCAGTAGTACCGGCTGTGCTTGCTCCTGCAACGGATGTTGCAATGGAAGCAGCCGAACGACCCGGCATCTTTGCAATATCCTCACGTGTAACGGTTCCACCCGATGCACCACCATCCCGCTGGATCAATGGCACATTATATTCCACTACTTCGAACTCCACCAGTTCGATACCAGAGTTCAGCGTAATGTCCAAGAACGTGATCTGGTTACTGTTAATGACCACTCCGGTCTGGCGTGATGGTTGGTATCCCGTATAAGCGATGACCACATCATATGTACCCGGATCGATCGGTTTGATGAAGTAGTTTCCATCAAAATCCGTGGAGCCGCCGGTCACCTGAGTGCCACCACGTTCTATGACCACACTAACGAACGGAAGTGGTTCCGAACTTTTCTTGTCTTTGACGGTTCCTTTTAAGCTACCAGCACCCACCTGAGCATTCACGGTGACTGCGGCACATAAGGAAATTACTACGATAGAGAATAGTCTTCTCAACATCAACGGATGGTTTTACGTCTAACTGAACTGGACAACGAGGGGGCGCTAATATAGGAAGATCTCTTTTCGCCAAAACGTTCAAAGTTCGTTGTTCGCATTGCTTTTTTTCTATAAGGTGCAATAGATCAATTGGAGAAATCCGATCGGCACACCTTGTCCCGAGGTAAAGATATCACCGATCGTGTGTGTGATCCGTTCAAAATTCGGAGCGAAATATACAGGTCCAACGCAGCTTGCTCACACAGGCACCAATACTACCTACGACCGAAAAGCCTTACGAAAAAGCCATCACGATGCCGATCCGAACCACTTCTATCCGCTCGTTTCGTATTCCGTTTCAATCTTTTTCTGACGTCCTTGCTCTGGATCTTAAGGTGGCGTTTTTTACCCTGCTTTTCTCGCTTAGCCTCAGCTTTTTTGTCTTTCACAGCTTTTTTCGCGAGGATCTTTTCCTGCTTCTTCTGGCTGATCCCGCCATCTTGTGCGTACGATGCAATAGGTACCACGAATAGCAGGGATAGGACGAGCAATGTGCGTATCAGTTTTCGCATGATCCAGCAAAGATGATACCTACGAACTGAAAATCCGACGGACCAGCCTGGGTCGTTGAGGTGTGAGGAACGGCCACTGAGCTTATCATACGATACCTTTGTATTTATTCGTTAGACCGTTCATGTACCGCAATCCGGCAATTACCTTGATCATCGTGTGCTGCTTTTTACTGGCAGCTTCTTGCAGGAAAGCAAGGCCAGGCGGTGTACCATTGACGAATGTGAACATTAGCATAAATGTCAATAACCCTTCTTATGCGGATATTGCGGTAACCGGCGGATGGCTCTATCTCAGCGGTGGTTCCCAAGGGATCATCGTTTACCGCAGCAGCCCGGATGACTTTGTGGCCATGGACCGGCACTGCCCTTATCAAACCGCGGAACTGTGCAGGGTGATCGTTGATGACAGCAATATCATTGCCCGGGATACCGCTTGTTGCCAATCCGCCTTTTTGATCCTTGATGGTAGCGTATCCGAAGGTCCAAGTGCACTGCCCTTACAACGGTACAATACATCGTTCAACGGAACCACATTGAGGATCTACAACTAAAAGCACCTTTCACTCTTCCATAAAAAAAGCCCGGCTGTAACAGCCGGGCTTTTTGCTTTTAAGTGATCTTTGGAATCAGTAGCGATACGCATCGCTCTTGTACGGACCTTCCTTTGGAACGCCGATATACTTCGCTTGTGTATCGTTCAACTCTTCCAATTCAACACCGATCTTCTCCAAGTGGAGACGAGCAACTTTCTCGTCAAGATGCTTTGGAAGCACATAGACCTTATTCTCATAATTCCCGTTGTTGTTCCATAGCTCCAACTGGGCCAACGTTTGGTTGGTAAAGCTGTTGCTCATTACAAAACTCGGGTGGCCTGTTGCACAACCAAGGTTCACCAAACGGCCTTCAGCAAGGATCAGAATATCCTTCCCATTTATGGTGTACTTATCCACTTGCGGCTTGATCTCAACTTTGGAAGCACCGTGGGTCTTGTTCATCCAAGCCATGTCGATCTCATTGTCGAAGTGGCCGATGTTACACACGATGGTCTTGTCCTTCATCTTCTCGAAGTGTTCAGCACGAACGATATCCCGGTTACCTGTGGTCGTTATGATGATGTCCGCACGGTGCACACAATTCCCGAATTTCTTCACTTCGAATCCGTCCATTGCAGCTTGCAACGCGCAGATAGGGTCGATCTCGGTAACGATAACACGTGCACCTGCACCTGCCAGCGAAGCGGCGGTTCCTTTGCCTACATCACCGTAACCGCAGACCACAGCAACTTTACCGGCCATCATTACATCAGTTGCCCGACGGATGGCATCCACTGCACTTTCCTTACAACCGTATTTATTATCGAACTTGCTCTTGGTAACGCTATCATTCACATTGATCGCAGGCATCACCAATGTTCCGTTCTTTTCACGATCCAACAAACGAAGAACTCCAGTCGTGGTCTCTTCGCTCAGCCCTTTGATGCCTTTGGTCAATTCGGGAAATTTATCGAACACCATGTTCGTTAGGTCACCACCATCATCCAGGATCATGTTCAATGGCTTGCCACCTTCGAAACCGAAAATGGTCTGCTCAATACACCAATCAAAATCTTTTTCGTTGAGGCCTTTCCATGCAAACACAGGAATTCCTGCTTCTGCAATTGCAGCTGCGGCATGGTCCTGTGTGCTGAAGATGTTACAGCTGCTCCAGGTCACTTCAGCGCCAAGCTCAACCAATGTTTCGATCAACACGGCTGTCTGAATGGTCATGTGCAAGCAACCTGCAATGCGTGCGCCTTTCAGCGGCTTCTCTTTACCGAATTCGCTGCGCAAGGACATTAGTCCGGGCATTTCCGCTTCGGCAAGTTCGATCTCTTTTCGACCCCAAGCAGCAAGGGACATATCCTTTACTTTGTACTTGAGTTGTTCTTTTGTCTGTGGCATGGTCGTATTCATTTGGGGCGGCAAAGGTAAGGTTTGCATGTGAAACCAGTGGACCTTGGGTTTTTTTACCACTGTCCCGTTCTTTCTCTCATAGAAGCAGGAACAACCTTTGGGACTTTCATTCGTCCAGCTGTGGACCTTGGTCACTTCAAGGCGACTTCGTCCCGGCTCAAGGCCCGGAAAGAAGGCCCGGAGTGATCAAACCTCCGTAAGTTCGCAACGATTTGGAAAGCGTAATTCAGCATATCGTATCTGCAAAGAACACCGGGCGCAAACTCCTTGCTGTGCTTATAGACCCAGACTTTGGGCAAGATGAAGCGAGGTTGGAACGCACCGTTCAGAATGCCTGTATGGCAAAGGCGGATCTGCTATTCGTCGGTGGGAGCTTGTTGACTTCCGCTGCGTTCAACAGGTGCGTTGAATTGGTGAAACAATGGAGCGATAGACCGGTCGTGCTGTTTCCTGGAAGTCCTGCACAATTGAGCAAACATGCAGATGCCGTTCTACTACTCTCCCTGATCAGTGGACGTAACCCTGAGTTGTTGATAGGCCACCATGTTACGGCAGCACCTACCCTGAAGGCCATGGGTATTGAAACGATCCCCACCGGGTATATGCTGGTGGATGGAGGGAAGCCAACGACAGTAAGTTACGTGAGCCAAACCTTACCCATACCGCGTGACAAACCTGGTATTGCCGCTTGCACTGCTCTAGCTGGCGAAATGCTGGGCCTACGCACCATCTATATGGATACAGGAAGTGGCGCGGAATTCACCGTATCTCCTGAAATGATCGCAGCAGTGCGCAATAGCGTGGATCTCCCGATCATTATTGGTGGTGGGATCCGGGATGCGAAGACGGCTCGTGCATTGTGTACTGCAGGCGCCGATGTGCTCGTTATCGGAACGGCATTCGAAGAAGACCCGGAGCGGATCTTTGAGATGCGCGAGGCAGTAGCTTGAATTGCCTACCTAGGCGAATTTCACGTGGAGCATTTCTCCGAGCAGTTCCGTTTTGTAACGTGGCAGGTCATCTTTCGAAGGACCTTTTATAACGTGGCCGGTCGTATCGAACGCACTTCCGTGCCAACTACACACCAACTGCCCACCCTTCATTTTTACGGGACCACCTTTGTGTGGACATTTCAACCCGATGGCCTCATAGGTTCCATCCGTATTCTTGATGACCATGAAGTTATCCGGTGCACCTTTAGCTTTTACCATCGTGTTGCCACTCACATCCAATTGCGCCACTGGAACCTGCACCATCCCATTCGTTGCGGTAAGGGCTAATCCTTTAGCACCTGAACAGCTCGCTAACGTGGCCGCTGGGATAATTGCCAATGCTGCACAAGCCTGACATGAGCGTAAAAGAAAGTCGCGCCTTTTCATTTGGTTAATGGTTCGTTGGTCAGGGCTAATGTACTATGGTGAAGCATCTTCTCAAAATGAAACAGTTAAACCACACATAAAGTTCAGCGGTGCTTGGGGATAAAGACCTACCAATTCATTTCGTTCACCATCCGAAAGAAAACCATAACTCCATCCATTGCTCGCGTACAACTCATTGAAAATATTACGGGCCGTCACATTGAGATCAACTTTAGGCGCGTTCTTCCGCTGAAGCAAGGATATGTTGATCCGCAGGTCATTCACGAAATATGCATCCAACGCACGATCGGCACTTCCACTGTTATCCAGATATTGTTCACCCACGTACTTCGTAACCAGCGTGATATTCGCAGAGCCTATTCCTTCGTTCTGCCAAAAACGAAGCCCAAGTTCACTTCCGGCGATCATCTCCGGACTGAATGCGATCGGTGTTTCCGGATAATTCACTGCCTCTTGCCCGCCCGTATCCCAATCATCAACAAACTCGGTAAGGTCCAAGATCCGGTTCCGACTGAATGTCGCATTTCCTTTCCAGCTCAACCAGTGTGTGAATTGTGCGACCCATGTCAATTCCAGGCCAGCCCGATAACTTGATGCAACATTCGTTCGCAGCGCTGCGCCCACATCGTTAAGTTCTCCGGTGAGGACCAATTGATCGGTGTAATCCATGTAGTACAGGTTCAATCCAGTGGCATACTTCGACCCACGCCGCTCATAACCCACTTCATGGTCGATCATTCGTTCACTCGTCGGCCTGCTCGTTGGAGTGGTTTCCGTGAAATCATCGCGATTCGGTTCGCGGTTCGCTAGTGCAACGGATCCATAGAGACGCCCACCTTCATGAATGCGCCAATTCATGCCGGCCTTCGGATTGAAGAATGTGAACGCACTGTTCTGTATCGCACTGTTCAGGTCGTCATTGAATCCCAAAAAATCATACTTCACCGTGCGCATTTGTAGATCACCGAATAGATGTAGTCGATCTTTCAATTTCAAATTCAGCTTAGCATAGATGTTGCCATCCGTTTTCCGCGCGTCATCATCATAATAGCGGAGATCATTGCTGAACGGTCCTGCGAAACGCGCCCAGATCACCTCGCCAAAATGTGAACCTCGGTAATCGCTATATGACCCACCTAGAATTAGATCATGACCGTTGAACCGATGCGAAATTGAGGCATTCACTCCTAACATTGAGTTATCAAGCCAGCGACGGATTATGAAGTCGTTCATCAGCACCGTGTCACTTCCAACTACGATAGGATCCGGGAAATAACCGGGACTCTCAACATTGGCCTTCAGGTTCTCAAAATAACCTTTGCCATCCACTCTGAAACCCGTTAGATTGAAAGTGGTATTGACGCCCAGCTTTTCTTCGAAGATCAATTGAAAATGGGACTGATCATAATTGTCCACTTCATTCTTATACGTGTACTCGTTGTATGTTCGGTTCGTATCGATCACCTCGCGAGGCACTCCTCCCCACGACTGGTAGGTCAGTTCTTTTCCACGGAAGGTGATTAAGCGAAGTGATCTTTTCTTTCCTGCCCATGCGCATTGAAGGAAGTAACTTTTCAGATCGGATGTCGCACGATCGATGTACCCATCGCTGGTAATTGAACTCAACCGCAGATCAAAACTGAAGCGATCCTTGATCAACCCCGTACCAGCAGACATACTATAACGTTGCGTATTGAATGACCCACCACTGACACCAATTGTTCCCCAGGGATCCTTCTTTACACTGGTCGTACGAAGATTGACCGTAGCACCGAATGCCGCCGGACCATTGGTACTGGTGCCGATCCCGCGTTGTATTTCAATGTCCTCAGCACTTGAAGCGAGATCCGGCAAATTCACCAAGAATGCACCTTGACTTTCCATATCGTTGAATGGAACGCCGTTCAATGTAATGTTGGTACGCGTTGCATCGGTTCCACGAATACGCATGCCCGTGTAACCAATTCCAGTACCTGCATCACTGGTAACAACTACACTTGGTTCCAACTCCAGCAAATAAGGCAGGTCAACTCCTGTATTCCTTTTCGCTAACTCTTCTTTTGTAACCAGAGATCTTGCAAATGGCGAATTCTCACCACCACGCAATGCGGTTATTTCCGCCGAACGCATCGTCAACGGATCCGGCATCATAGAGAAATTATAAATGAATTCCTCATCTGCAACGACATCGATCGTCGTATCCAATGGTGCATAACCAATGAAGCGTAAATGCAGAACCTGTCGACCAGTTCCGATCCCACGTAATTCGAAGGATCCATCCTTTGCGGAAGTAGTACCCAGCAAGGTTGCTTCTCCTAGGGTTGCAACGACACCGACCATCGGCAAGTCCGCCTCATCCGTTACCGATCCGGTGATCGAAGATTGCGCAGATGCAAAAGCGCCAAATGTTAACGTGACGATAAATAATAAAGACCTCATTTTCCTCCGTATTGATCGTCGACTTGCGGAGGTGCCTAATTGAACAGGCCTTGATTCCCTTCGCAGCATTACCTGCGCAGGTTCTTCGGGTTTGATCTCAGACCATCAAATGTGATGGACACCCCGTTTGCTCGACGGGACAAATGTACGACGTTGTGTTGATGATGATCATCGGAACGCACTCCGGTCCCCGTGTCGTAGCATGTGATGACGGGACCGGAGTGACAGGCACAGTCCCGCATCGAGTGCGGGAGATCAGATCAACTCAGATATTGAACACATGTCGCGCCGATATCCTAGGCATGGTTTGTCCGAAATTCAGCTTATCCTTTGCTCTTGGAACAGACTTCTTTTTTGAGAAGACCTATGTCAGATTTCCACTTCTCTATTGCCGAATAATAGATCGAGTTTGGCAGTTGCTTTTTGCATACGCTCTTCTCTTCCTCCCTCCACAATAAAATACGGTTTACCGAATTCCTTCAACGTTCGTTCATAGATATCGAAAAGACGATCCCGGTCGTGCGGATTCTCTCTCAACGGGTCGGGCTCCCAGGGTATATCCGGTTTGCATAAAAGCCAATGATCGAAATTTACGGTTCTTGCCATTCGTTCGATCTCGGGATGTGCTCGTCCGTATTTTTCCATACTCCAGATGTAGATCGTGATCAGGTCCGTATCGCAGAACATGTAGCCACGCAATTTCCGTTCACGTGCTTGACCCCGCACCATGGGAGGCGTTTGAACTTGGACCTCGAACCCTTTGAAAACCTCTTCACCAAAACCATGAAACCGGCACTGCTCTTTTGCGATCTCCAACAGATCTGCTTCAATATACGGACGTTCCAATTCGTTCAGATATTCCCGCGCCACTTCGGAAGAGTATCCTCCGTGAAAATGGAACATAAGTTGTTCCGCTAGCGTAGTTTTACCACTACTCTCCGGACCTACGACCGTGATCCTTGGCATGCTTTTGCAAATGAAATAGTGTTAAAATTCAATCCTAGGCAGCGGAAACTTACTGGCATTCGTCTAAGCTATGAACACGATCAATATTAACAAAATGAAACGACACATACTCCTCCCCTTGCTCGCCTTCCTAACATTTTCCGGCGTCGCACAATTAGCACCACAACAACCTGCTTCACTCCTTGAGCATATGATCGAAGTGAACGCAGAATGGAAAACGAACGATACCACGAACCCAGTTTATGACGGTCCGGTATCCTTTGCGAATGAGGCTGAACGTATTGCAACACACCTACACATGGTCGGCGAGCGCTTGAGCGCTACATCCAGTGCAGGTCTTTCTGCTGAAGCATTCGCAAACCGGAACGTACTGCTGGAAAAATTGGATGCGTACGCTGATCGCGGGATCTTTCCTCAGAACATTGTGCTTCCGTTCCGCAATCCGATCTTCATAGATCCAAATGGAACCGCATGTGCCGTGGGTCAGTTGATGATCGAGAGTGGCGCAATGGATCTTGCTCAACGCATAGATGCTGAAATGGAAACAGCATACGTTCGCGAGATGCATTGGCCCGAGATCGGCGAATGGGCGAAGACCAATGGTTTCTCTACCGATGAATTGGCATGGATCCAACCAGGATATGCTCCGCCCATTCCTTGGAGCACATTGGGTGGCGGGACCAACGGGTCGGTGACGGTGGTAAGAACGCTCGCGAGTGGGGAACTTCTCGTTGCGGGGAATTTCACGGACGCAGGGGGCGTATCGTGTATGAACGTGGCGCGATGGAATGGTGCGAATTATGTTGAGATGGGTTCGCCAATGAATGGAACAATTTCCGCTGCGATCGAACACAATGGAGATATTTATCTTGGAGGGTCCTTCAACGGAGGCACTAGTGACCTTCTGCGTTGGAACGCTGGCAACTGGGAAGCACAAGCCGCGTTCTCCAGTAAATATGCACAGATCAATGCTATGCATGTACACAATGGAGACCTCTATGTAGCTGGGTCCATGAGCGGCTTTGCAGGGATCGATGACCTGGTGTTGCGCAAGAATGGGACTATCTGGGAACAGGTCGGTGAAGTCTTGAATGAAACCATTTTCTGTCTAGCCACTCTTGATGGCGATCTTGTAGCCGGTGGCCTATTTGATGGAACCTATTCATCAACGACCCCGGATATCTCCCATGTTGCCGTGCTCAGTAATAATTCTTGGACCCAACTTGGCGACGGCCTGGATGCTCCGGTACATGCGTTGTTGAACGTAAATGGCACACTATACGCCGGTGGAACTCTCTTTGCGAACGTGGTTCCTGTATTCGGGCTGGCACGTATTGGTGGTACCGGCATCAGTTGGGAAATGCTCATGCCGAACAAAGTGGATTACATGTTCCCGAACCAAGGTCCGGCATACATTGGTTCACTGGCTTTGTATCAGGACAAAGTGTATGCTGCAGGCGATTTCAATTACTCAAGTGGCGCGGTCGGTCTATTCAGTTATAACCTGGTACAATTCAACGGAACGCCGGATGACCTTTCACCAATGATCGGTGTGTTGGATGGTAGCATCAATACCCTTGCCGTGAACAACGCCAGCTTATTGATCGGTGGGGAATTCACAACTCCTCACGCTCATGTTGCAACTACAGACCTAACCGCCGCCATCAACGATGACCTTCAACTAGCACCCCTCGCGATCTCACCGAATCCATCCTCGGAGATCATTACGATCCAAGTTCCAACGGGCATGACCACAAATGCAATGCTCCGTGTGACCGATGCGTCCGGAAAGATCATTCGTGTTGAGTCTGTCCGGAACGGCAATTCCTATCGATTGAATGTTGGAATATTGGCGACCGGAAGCTATCAGATCGACCTGCTGGAAGGGAATGCACGCGCAAGCGGAAGGTTCATTAAACAATAAGACAATACGCTATTGATGGAATGCCCTGCATGATGATCATGCAGGGCATTTTTTCATTTTTCAGAAGTGGCAATTTGGAGCGTCATCTGCTTTCGCCAATTGATGAAACCAATTACGGCCAAGACGATGTACACCAGCATCAACAACGTGTAGGCATTGAACTCCATTTTGTAGTTGTAGTAAACACCGAACGCATCGCCGATCGTCCAATAGAACCAATTCTCCAAGACCTTTTTGCTCATCAACCACGTTGCAATAATTGCGAACGCGGCTATGAATGCTTCCATCCATAAATACTCTCCTTCGAGTCCGATAGCACGCATCAATAACACCAGCCCGAATGTGATCAGCCCACCCAACGCGATCATGCCTACATGCATCGCTAAACTCATGGTCGTGATCTTGCCAACAACCTCCGTACGGCCCCAATTCCACCAGCCGTAGATACCCATGGCGGCATAGAATCCGTTCAATGCGCTCATCAACCAAGCGCTCTGTTCTGCATACAGCCAAACGCCGATAGCACTCGCAACGAATCCCAATAACCAACCGAGACGGATCTCTCGTCCGAGCAGGATCGTAAAAAGAATGTTGAGGATAACCGATATCCATTCAAGGATCTCGGCAGTCGATAAACCCAAGATCATTACATACCGCAATTACACGGTTGCGAGAAGTAGACCTTTGCTTTGGGGACAAGGCCTTCAATACGCTCCATTTCCGGTTCTTCGAACATGATCGCCCGTAGATCCATGAATCTTAGTTTGTCCAACTTCTCCATCTCTTCCGGAAACTCCGCAAGATCATTGCTCCAGAGATCCAAAGAGGTCAGCTCCGTTAGTTCACCAATGCAAGGTGGAAGACCGGTCAGTGCATTGCGGCTAAGATCCAACCGTTTTAGATGTATCAATTTGCAGATCAACACAGGAAAATCAACCAGTTTGTTCCGTGCGATCCGCAACTCCTGGAGGTATTTCATTTCTCCCAACCATTCCGGGACCACCTTCAGCTTGTTACTGCCAAGATCCAACGCGTTCAAGTTCTTCAGGTCACGAATGCTTTCCGGAAGTTCTTTCAGTTTCTTACCGGATAGGTCCAACCTATATGTCTTCTCTGGTTCCAGAAGTGCCTTCTCCAAACTGGTATACGTATGCACTGAATCAAGCGCGATCGCATCGAGTAATTGTCCATTCACTTTGGAAACGACCAGCACGAACAGTATGAAAATGACGAGCCTGATGGTCATGTGTTGAGCTGCAGTAGTTTCATTGCGATCGTCCTGTCCCGATCCATTTGTGCTTTCAATTCATCCAAGTTACTGAATTGCATATCGCCTCGGATGCGATCCTTCAAACGTACGGTTATCGATTCACCATACAGATCCCGGTCCAGATCAAAGATGTACACTTCGATGGATTTCTGGGTCTCCGTTGTTCGGATCGTTGGTCGGTCTCCGATGTAGAGCATGCCTACGTGTTGTTCACCGCCCACTTCAACGCCAGTGGTATAGATGCCATCCAAGGGCACCAGTTTATGCTGATCGATGGCACCGATATTCGCTGTTGGGTATCCCAAAGTACGCCCGAGTTGATCTCCTTTTACCACAACGCCGCTCAACGGATAATGGTATCCCAACAATTCATTGGCAACCTCCACCTTCCCTTCCAGCAATGCGTTCCGCACCTTGGTACTGCTCACACGGACATGGTCGACTTCTTGCGCGGGGATCTCTTCCACACGGAAATCATTCATATCACCCAACTGACGTAATAATAAAAGGTCTCCTTCGCGGTTGCGCCCGAACCGGTGATCATACCCTACTACTACACAACGAACACCGATCTCGCCCACTAGGAACTCGCGGACGTAATCGGTTGCACGCATTCTGGAAAAATCCCGCGAGAACGGAATTACGAGCAAATGCTCCAATCCGGCGGCTTCCAACAAGGCGATCTTTTCTTCATGCGTACACAGCAGTTTCAGATCATTATCACCCGGAAAAAGAACCATCCTGGGATGTGGATGAAACGTGAAGAGCACACTTTCCCCACCCTCGTCCTTTGCGATCGCCGTGAGCCGTTGCAACATGGTGCGGTGGCCGCGATGAACACCATCAAAAGTGCCCGTCGTGAGCACCGGACGACGAACTTGCTTGATCGTCTCGAGCGAAGTATGAACGCGCATTAGGGCCGTAAATGTCGGGAAAGATGTTGGGGTTCTCATGCACGACCCGTAGTTGTGCTTGTTGGAAGGCTTGATCACCAAGAACGTGGTGGAAAAGGATCCGAATGCTGTGCAAATGCTTCCTAACCCGGCAAACGAAATGGCGACCTTGGTATTGACAACGCCGTTGAATGCTTCCGGCTGGTTAGTGTTCTACAACGGCGTAGGGGCAGAGGTAATGACCCTGCGGGTACCGGGCGAACAACAGCGATTCACCTTCGGAACGGCTAACTTAGCGCCGGGCATGTACCATTACCGCGTACTTAGCTCCGGCACTCAGCTTGGTGAAGGCAAGTTGAGTATCACGCACTAAAAACGTATGAGCTTAAGAGCTACCTTGATTGCGATTAACCTACTGTACATCTTTGGTGTGCAGCAGGTTTTCGCACAAGGTGTAAATAACTTTTGGTTGGGTGGGTATGCGAATTGGTCTGGGACACCTCACGGCGGGGTTAACCTCAATTTCTTAAGCGGTAGTCTTGACAAATCTTATATCATCCGAGAAATTGATTTTTACCGGTGCAATACGAATATTTCAGACAATGTAGGTGAAAGGTTAATTTCTAGTAACGGCAGTTTCTTAGGCAATGCAATGGGTGATACACTCATGAATGGGACAGGGCTCAGTCCTAGTTTTTACACCGAGCTTTATCCTGAGGGATTGCACATCAATCAAGCAGTTTTGGTTCTGCCGCAGCCCGGTGGTGCAAGTACTTATCTGCTTTTTCATAGCACAATTGATGACGGACCGAATTCAGCTGCATCTTTTCTTTATGCAACCACGATAAACATGGAAGGAGATGGTGGTTTAGGAGAAGTGGTTATTAAAAACGAAGTCGTAATTGAAGATGCCTTGAATCCGGGTAAGATTACGGCAGTCAGACACGCGAATGGTCGCGACTGGTGGGTTTTCTGTAGAAGAACTAATAGCAATATATTTCAACACCTGTTAGTTACACCCGAAGGGGTAACCGTTGATGGTACCCAGGCCATTGGCATATTTCGCCCCGCAGATGCCGGCCAAGTTTGTTTTTCACCAGATGGTACCAAGTTCGCGTATTACTGGGGTGTTCAAGATTTAGAGGTTTTCGATTTCGACCGTTGTACTGGTTTGTTTTCCAATCCGGTTTTCATACCCATCGACGACACGAATGGCGGTGGCGGAGTAGCGTTTTCGCCCAATAGTCGGTTTCTGTATGTGCCATCTGTAGCAGATGTATACCAGTTCGATACGGAGGCCGCCGATATTGAGGCATCTATGGTAATTGTCGCTACGTGGGACGGGTTTTATTCACCATCCGAACCGTTTGCTACAGCGTTTAGTATTGCCCAACTTGCACCAGACGGCAAAATCTACATCGGCACCGGCAATTCCACCTTTCACCTGCACGTAATTCATAATCCCGACCAACCCGGTTTGGCATGCAACTTAGAGCAACACGGCGTGGAGTTAGATAGGTGGTACAGCAACTCCTTACCCAACCACCCCAACTACCACTTAGGCCCCATAGATGGGAGTGTGTGTGATAGCTTGGGGATCAACGTTGGCGTTGTCCCCCCTCTCCACCGGAGAGGGGAAGGGGGTGAGGTGGGCGTGCGCGCCCATCCCAACCCAAGCACCGGGCAGTTCACCATCAGTTATGCGGCAAATTCAGAAGTAGGTTCTTTGGAGGTAATTGATGCAGCGGGCCGCGTGGTCTTGCAAGAGCGCATACCGCAATGGAGCACCATTCATAACTTCGATATCAGTGATCAAGAACACGGTGCATACACAGCCACAATACGCTGGGGCGTTACAAAACTGTCAACGTACTTAACTGTTTTACGATGAGGTTGATCACATTCTTTTTCGTGCTTTTGTTTCCGTTGTTCTTGTGTGCGCAGCAAAAGGAGAGCGACTCCGCTAGGCTTCTCGACTCCGCTCGAAGACCTAGTGGAGTCGAGAAGCCAAATGCACTCACCATGCAGGTGATCATGGCGCAGCGCCCTGCGACCATTCCAGAAGCGCAATGGAAGGAAATGATGCTGAAGCCCGTCAACTATTCGCTCTATCCCATAAAGATTTCGCAAGCGCTTGTAGATACAATTGATGCTACGCAGTTGGATATGCGGTATCAGTATGTTTTTGTTGGGGAGTAGCGCCGAACTTTATTTTTTCACTTTGGCTTTCCCCATTTTGCCGGATTACGTTTGCCATGGAAAATACTGAAGATGGTGACCGTTCCTTTTTGATAACCATAGATCACCAAGTAAGGAAAGTGTACAAGAGTGATCTTGCGATAGTGGGACCGCCACTTGGGATTTGCACTCGGATGGTCCACTACGAAAGTGACATATTCGTCCAACTCGCTCAGGAATCGTTCCCCTGTCCCGCTGGATAAGGCCTCGTACTGATCATAAATTAGTTGAAGATCCCGAATGGCAGCTCCACGCCACACCAGCGTTGACGTCATGCGTCCTTGCCTTTGCCCGCACGGATCATCGCCTTTGTTTCTTCCCACGTATAGCTCTTCCCCTCACCGCGCTTGTATTCTTCGTAGCGCTCCTGAACTATGCTATACTGCTCGTCGGTGACCTCTTCTTGGTCAACATCCGTTTCCTGCTTGAAAAGTGATGCGATCTTATTCAAAAGACCTTTATCCTTGGTCATGAGCAAGCGCTCGATCAGTTGAAGTTTAAGCGTATCTGTTGTCATGGCAAATGGTCCAGAGCAAATATAAACCAGAAACGCTATGCCGTCCTTTTGATCTATTCGTCCAGAAGTTCAAGACCAGAACTTCCCTAGTTGATGAAGGCATTTTTGGGTAACCACTATGATGGGTCAGAAACGGAACTGAACTACCGTTCAAGGTACGAAGCGGAACTGCCCTAGTTATCAACGACCGTTCATATTCTCCTTTTGTTCGATCACCCTATTCTCTTACCTTCGCGCTCGCAAATAAGGGCAAAATGCCTTTTAATCGCATAAAACACTCATGTCCAAGCAGATAGGAAAGGTCGTTCAGGTCATCGGACCCGTTGTCGACGTTCGCTTTGAGGCCGGTAAGGACCTCCCAAACATCTATGATGCATTGCACGTAACACGTCCGGATGGATCGTTGCTCGTGCTCGAAGTACAGCAGCTGACCGGTGAAGACACCGTGCGTTCCATTTCCATGGAAACTACGGATGGTCTCGCTCGTGGCACTGAGGTTCTTGGTCAAGGAAAGCCGATCAGTATGCCTGTTGGCGATGAAGTAAAAGGCCGTTTGTTCAACGTGGTCGGCGCGCCGATCGACGGTATGAAGGAAATTGCTTCCGGTCAGAGCTATCCGATCCACCGCAATCCCCCAAAATTCGAAGACCTTACTACCAGTGCGGAGATCCTCTTCACCGGTATTAAAGTGATCGACCTGATCGAACCTTACGCGAAAGGCGGTAAGATCGGATTGTTCGGTGGTGCTGGTGTAGGTAAGACCGTATTGATCCAGGAATTGATCAATAACATCGCCAAAGGTTACAGCGGTTACAGCGTATTCGCCGGTGTTGGTGAGCGTACCCGCGAAGGAAATGACCTTCTGCGTGAGATGATCGAAAGCGGTATCATCAAGTACGGCAAGGATTTCGTGCACAGCATGGAAGAAGGCGGCTGGGATCTGAGCAAGGTTGATTATGAGCAGTTGAAGACCTCACAGGCCACCTTCGTTTTCGGACAGATGAACGAGCCTCCTGGAGCACGTGCGCGTGTTGCATTGAGCGGTCTCACACTCGCTGAATATTTCCGTGATGGCGATGAGGAAAGCGGTGGACGTGACATTCTGTTCTTCGTGGATAACATCTTCCGCTTTACACAGGCAGGTTCCGAAGTAAGCGCGTTGCTTGGTCGTATGCCGAGCGCCGTTGGTTACCAGCCTACGTTGGCCACCGAAATGGGTGCCATGCAAGAGCGGATCACTTCCACTAAGCGTGGTTCCATCACCTCCGTACAGGCCGTTTACGTTCCTGCGGATGACTTGACCGATCCTGCTCCTGCTACCACATTCGCTCACTTGGATGCGACCACGGTATTGAGCCGTAAGATCGCTGAGCTAGGTATCTATCCTTCCGTTGATCCATTGGATAGCACAAGCCGGATCCTTACACCGCAGATCGTGGGTGACGAGCATTACAACTGTGCACAGCGCGTTAAGGAGTTGTTGCAGCGCTACAAAGAATTGCAGGACATCATCGCGATCCTCGGTATGGACGAGTTGAGCGAGGATGACAAACTGAGCGTTTTGCGTGCACGTAAAGTACAGCGTTTCCTGAGCCAGCCTTTCTTCGTGGCGGAGCAGTTCACGGGTCTACCCGGTGTAATGGTTCCGATCGAAGAGACCATCAAAGGGTTCACCATGATCATGGACGGAGAGCTTGATGAGTATCCGGAGAGCGCGTTCAACCTGAAAGGCAATATCGAAGCGGTTATCACCGCTGGTAAGAAACTGATGGCCGACGCTGCGAAAGCGTAATTGAGAACATGCGCGTAGAGATCATCACTCCGGATAAGGAACTCTTCAAAGGAGAAGCCATCAGCGTAACCGTACCCGGTGTTGATGGCAGCATGGGATTCATGAACAACCACGCCCCGTTGATCACCGTACTCAAGGCCGGTGATGTAATAGTGAAATTGGCAAATGGCCAAGTGGATGTTTTCCCTGTGCTGAATGGTGTAGTGGAAGTAAGCAACAACACCGTGCTTGTATTGGCTGAGTGACCGTTGATCATAAATCGAACTTTGAAAGGGCTGTCCGAAAGGGCGGCCTTTTTTGCTCAATCCGAACGGTACCATTCCTAGATCCAAGAACATTAGACAACCGCCTACCGAAGCTATCTTCGCCGCTAATTCCATGGTCCTTCATGCTCCACCTCGAGAATATCGTAAAACGTTTTGGTGACTACACGGCGCTCAGTGGTATTACCATGGATGTGCCCACCGGTAAGGTCTTTGGGTTACTTGGGCCGAATGGCGCTGGCAAGACAACATTGATCAGGATCATTACGCGGATCACTGGTCCTGATGAAGGCCGGATCCTGTTCGATGGAAGACCGATGGTGGCTTCTGATGTGGCACAAATGGGTTATCTCCCGGAGGAGCGCGGCCTGTATAAGAAAATGAAGGTCGGGGAGCAGGCCATGTACCTGGCCCAGTTGAAGGGAATGCCGAAGGCAGAAGCGCGTAAACGATTGACCGCTTGGTTCGAGCGTTGGGAAATGGATGGCTGGTGGAACAAAAAGGTGGAGGAGCTTAGCAAGGGCATGGCCCAAAAAGTCCAGTTCATCACCACCGTAATGCATGAACCGAAATTGTTGATCCTCGATGAACCATTCAGTGGATTCGACCCGATCAATGCGGAGCTGATCCGAAGTGAGATCCTGCGACTACGCGATGAAGGGATCACCATTATGCTCAGCACGCATGGTATGGGCAGCGTTGAAGAACTCTGCGATAACATTGGTTTGATCGATCGATCCAAGCTGATGTTGGAAGGAAGTATTGGTGAGATCCGCAAACGGTTCAGTACGAATACCTACCGTATCGACTTCAAAGGCACCAAGGTTGCGTTGGCCAATGCACTTTCGTTCACGGGTGAACTGATCGATGCCAAAGAACATGGCGAGACCGCCACTGCTCGCGTAAGACTTGGGAAGGGCAGTTCCGTGAATGATGTGTTGCGCCAGTTGTTGCCCGCAGTGGAAGTGCATGGTGTGCATGAGGAAATACCGCGCATGCACGATATTTTCATCCGTATCGTTAGCGAGCGGGATCCTTCGGTAGTAACACCGGGTATGACCGAATAGATGGTGACACGATCCATACTACGAACACATTTTTCCTTGTCCTTATTGGTCATTCTCTTCGGTTTATGCTCAACCGGCTGCGGCGGAAAGGCAGTCACTACGATCATTGTCGATGATGAATCCAACCTATTCGCATCTGTTCTTAATGATGACCAGAAGATAAAATTCGTTACTGCGAATTGGCATGTGACCAGCGAAGCGTTCCAAGAGGATACAATGGATCTTTTGCTTCGCATTCCGAGTGATGTTCTTTCCAGCAACAATGTCGAATTGGTCTTCAAGGAAATACCGTCCAGAGAAATAAGAGATCTTCTGAATGCTGAGATCGATCGTGTAGCGAATACACAACGAAAAGGATCCACTACCCCGGCTCCTAAGATCCTGGTGCGCATGCACGATCTGGAAACCATTGAACTTCATCAGTAAATGAACATCATCAAACTGATCATCTGGCGCGAATTCTTTACGCGAGTGCGAAAGCCCAGTTTCTTGATCATGACCCTTTTGGGGCCTATCCTGATCGCTGGTGGTGCCATGTTCGCGGCATACCTCGGCATGCAGGACAGTAACGATCACCGCGTCCTCGTGATCGACCCCAACCAAGTGATCGCAACCAAGTTGACCGATACCGAGAACATCAGCTTTTTCGTGGACCAAGCCCCTTGGAGTGATTCGCTTTTTGCACAAAGTCCGTACACGGTAATGGTGCGGTTCACGGATGAGATCACCGATCCTACAGCGATGATCTATTACAAAGAGCTGCCGAATCTTGCGGTCCAGCGCACGGTTAGCAACGAACTGGAAAAGGCGATCGAACTGCTGAAATTGCGGACCGAGGGTGTTGATGAGGATGCCTACCGCAGGGTGCGAAAACAATTGATCACAAAGTGGGTGGATATTGATAATGTGGGCATTGAATCCTTGGAGCAGGAACGCGCCGGGATCGGCTTCTTCTTCGGCTACTTCATGTTCATTTTCATTTTCATGTATGGGGTGCAAGTGATGCGTGGGGTCATGGAAGAAAAGCAGAACCGCATTGTGGAAGTACTGATCAGTTCAGTGAAACCCTTCCAATTGATGATGGGCAAGATCATCGGTATTGCATGCGTTGGCTTTACACAGTTCGTGCTGTGGATCGTGATCACTGCGTTGTTGGTCACCGTCGGCTCCGTAGTACTCTTAAAGGATAAGCTGAATGCGAAAGCAATCGCGGAAATGCCGATGACACCGCAAGTGCAAAAACAACTACAAGGAGAACTTGAAGCATCCGGTGTGGATGAGGAAGATGTGAAACTGTTCAAGGCAGCCAAGATGATCGACCTGCCATTGACACTGACTGCTTTCTTCCTGTATTTCATCGGTGGCTATTTATTGTACAGTTCATTGCTTGCGGCAGTTGGTTCCGCAGTGGATAGCGAAGCCGAAACGCAACAGTTCATGCTACCCGTAACGGTGCCGATGATCATTGCGTTGTTGATCGCTCAGATCGCCGTTTTCAATCCGAACAGTCCGGCAGTACTCTGGTGCAGTTTCATTCCGTTCACCAGCCCCATTGTGATGATGGTACGCGTGGCCATGGGCAATGCACCGCTTTGGCAATTGGCTTTGAGCATCCTGATCCTGATCGGGACATTCATCGCCACAACTTGGTTGGCAGGACGTATCTACCGTACGGGAATTCTGATGTATGGCAAGAAAGCCAGTTGGAAGGAACTCGGAAAGTGGTTGTTCTATAAGGGGTGAGTGAATGTAGAATGACGCATGAAAAATGTAGAATGCTAGCGCCTGCTTGGTCGAAGAAATGGAACGCACTCCGGTTCGTAGCCCGGAGTGATAGACGCTGATCTTTAGGATAAAGGCGGATTCTGACTTGTGGGCTGAGCTACTGCTTGGTCGAAGAATTGTCCCACAGAAAAGTGCGATAATTGTTGGGAATGATGAACGCATGACGCAATGAAAGCGACCCGCACTGCCATTATTGACATCGGTACGAATACCTTCAACCTATTGGTGTTCGAAGGTGATCTACTGATCGTGCATGCAGAGGAGCTGCCTGTTTTTCTGGGGCGAGGTGGGATAGAAAAGGGAGTGATCGCCGATGATGCAATGGAACGTGGGAAGAACGCGCTTCGGCTGTTCGTTGCGAAGGCTGGTGCGTTGCGTGCTGAACGTATTGCGGGTTTCGGGACTTCTGCGTTGCGTAATGCGAAGAACGGATCATTGCTTGTCGAATTTGCGCAACAGGAGTTGGGTGTTCTTATCAGCGTGATCTCTGGTGATGATGAAGCGGAACTGATCCTTGAAGGCGTGCGAAAAGCCGTGACGTTCACGCGCAAACCGATGCTCATCATGGACATCGGTGGCGGCAGTATTGAATTTATCCTAGCTACCGATAAAGCACTGATGTGGA
>Ga0209063_1000117_pt1 | contig 90028 bp, 60 predicted proteins | sample KloWWTmeKNB19Kit_FD_187177 | JGI IMG/M metagenome (GOLD analysis project Ga0209063, IMG submission 187177) | Active sludge microbial communities from Klosterneuburg, Austria, studying microevolution and ecology of nitrifiers - Klosterneuburg... | ecosystem: Engineered > WWTP > Aerobic digester >... | reverse complement strand
CGTTCAACGGGTCAGTAACCTGAAGCAGTTGACCACCCGTTGAGTATGAATAAGTAAATGTGCGGGTGGGGCTGGCCATAGCATCTATTAAAGATGCTATGCGCCCTTGCGAATTATAAGTAAAGGTGATGGTTTGTCCTGCGGCATTGGTAATGGATGTAAGCAAGCTATCAGAATATCCAAACAGAAGATAGTTGCCATTGGGCTCTTCAATTTTTGTGATATGTTTATGTTGTTCATTATCAAAAAAGTATTTATCACCACCCGTCTCAGTAAGTACATATTTTCCAGGTTGATATTGTGCCAACGAATTAAAAAATCCACGAGGCGATTTATATCCGCCCCCGGGTATAGAATCGTATTGATCTTCGCGGCCATCACCCCACATAATACGCCTGATACCCATCGTATCACTACTATATTTTATATTATATTCAAAAGTCCATCCTTTACCAAAACCAAATTCTTCATTAAAGAAAAAACTATTGTAATAGAAAGAAATATTCAATTCCAACTTTCGTGCTGCAATCAATAAATCGGTGCGTGGGATAAATACATTGCCACTCATGGTATTTACCTGAATACCCATAGGGCCTACTTTATTTGGATTGTTCAGGTTTTGCGATTGAACATCAAAAGCTACGCACAATAGAAGCAGCATTAATCCTTGTATAATAGCATTCCTGAAAGTAAATGCTTTATTATATTTCTTATTCATTCTTAACATAACTAATAATTTATAACAACCAATTATTTCAATTTAAATAATACAAAGCCCGGTGGCGGCACATGATGAGGGGCATTTGAGTATATAAGAATAGAACCACTACCACCTGCTCTGATAATACCCGGCGGGCCACCTTCTTCTACCAGCTCCAGGTATAAAACAGTAGTGCCTGTAGGTACACCTGCTTTGGTAAGAGCCATTTTGACGTCATACTCGGCGTATAAAATTCTGGTTTGCGTTGGTATATCAAAATTGGTAGGGTTTGAAAAATTAAGCTGCATTACAATTGGTCTTTTTATTAATACTCTGTCGGGAACCAAAAATTCAACAGATAACTGTGAGTTCCAACCGCTAGCAGCTCCGGGATCACAACCGGGTGCATTGCCATTTCCGGCTCCGGTATTGGGTCCGCCGCCAGTAATTAATCCCCCATTATTGGCAGGTACTATTGAAAATCCATTGTACAATACTGCTTCGCTCATATCGGGTTTTATAAGTGTAACATTATAGATACCTATTGGCCGGCCTTGAAGCGGGAAGGTGGCAAATACCTGTGTACTATTGGTATAGTAAACTGCTGATGAATAAATGGTAGTAGTGCCATTACTCAGTTTAGCAACCATACTGTCTCTAAACAATGAACCTCTGATACGTATGGTAACATTGCCAATATTGCCGCCACTATTGGTATGCACATTAAGAATGGCAAAGGGTAGTTTCACCGCTTTGAGTTTCATATTAGTTTGTAGCGGAGGATTAGGCGTTACACATCGATACATGATATAATACACCGAATCTGTAACATCCGTCATCACAATCTGCTGATTACCGTAGTTTGGAATTTCAAACATATAATCATGATCGGCAGCAGTAGGAATACGGTTGCCGGCTATGTACATCTCGTTATAAACCGATGAAGAGTCATTAGTTTTTAAAGTAACAAGAATGGTTGCATTATACAAAGAATCAGGAATTCTTAGTTTGTAATAGCGATTTACATTTTGTAATGTATTAGGCTCATCCACATTTAAAGGCAATTCTTTCACCTTCACATATATTGGAGTAAGCGACATTCCAATATTATTTTCTTCATCCGATTCTATGATATTATTCTGTATATCTGTTTTTACCAATACATTGTAATTACCTTCTACTACTCCTGTAACCAATGGAGCCATTTTCAAAGAATCGGTTGCCAATGGATTCATCGTAATATTTTTATACCTGAGTCCTAGCAACACAGCGGAAGAGTCAAATATTCCAGCATTAGATAAATAAATTCCATCTTTAGTTGAACCTCTTGCCTGTTCACCTGAATTGTTTACAACTACCCATCTGGCAGTATCCATAGTATAACCCAACATTACTGTATCCGGCTTCGTTACACTGCTTACTATCAAATCGGTAACAGGAGGTTCATACACTTCCAGAGGCCAGAAACCAAGATTATTTGTATTGTTTGATTCAATAATATTATTGCTTGCATTGGTTCTGCCCATTAATACATAATTGCCTACTGCCATCCATGAAGGGATGGTTACAGTAACAGTATCATCATAATACTGGCCTGGAGGAAGTGGTGTTTGCCTGTAGTTTGTAGCCAGTAAACGTGCTCCGTCATTTGGAGCATATACATAATCATTATCCAATCGAAGTTCATTACTGAAACTATTGCCAGGGAAGGTTGTAAAGTTGCCTTGATTTTTAATCCTATAAATAACTGTAATAGGCTGACCTTGGGCAACAATGGTAGGTGCCGAAAGAATTGAATCCACTAAATCGGGCAATGCCGGTTGAATTACATGAATTTTTTTGGCAGCACCTACGCCATCTCTCACAAAATTCACATTGTTATTCAATACCTTCTCAACTTCAATACCATTATTATAGTTATTATGTACATATACATAATAATCTCCGGTAACCATATTCGGTGTATATGGAGAAAGCGAAAAATTCACCTCCTCATTTCTGTTTATTTTACGCCATTTCAATTGAGATGCCGCTTTTAAATCATTTACACTGGCTACGGAATCTGATGAAAAGAAAATACCATCATACCAACCATAATAATCATTGTTATTGGGATTGTATCCTATATTCTTCACAGACCAATTGAGCGTATAAGCCTGCCCTACAGTTGTAGTATCTGCTGCGGTTACAAATGGCACAATATGATCTACCAAAGGATTCACTAATACTTTGCTGCCACTACCCCCTACATTGTTATTGGTAAAGGTTCCCTCATAAGTACCATTATTTGCATTGGTTACTACATAGAAGTAAGCAGGTGCATACATTTGCTCAGGAAAGCAGGAATTAATTTTGTAGCTATAATTCATATTCACTGTAAGTGTATCTGTATAGCTTGTCGAATTAGCTAACGTTCTTGTTTGTGTACGTCTGCCAATGTAATAACTGTTTGCCAATGAAAAAGTGGGGCTACAGCTGATATAGACACTGTCTATCCAACTTCCTTGTGTAGTACCTGCTCCATTGTTTACAACGGTATAGGCAACCTTACTGGTAAACTTAGTGAAGATTGTGTCACCCGGATTTACATTTGAAACAACAAGATCGGCGGTAGTAGCTGCGGTTATACTCGTAGCTGCTGATGCGCTCAGGTTATTGGTGCTATTCGTTTCTCTAAAGCTGCTGTCGAAGTTGGTAACTACATAGAAGAATTTATTTCCTGAGTAGGCCGGAGGAATATAATAGCTGAAACTCTGTGGCACTGGTGTTCCTACAGGCAAATCCTCTGTTACTGTGCGAGTGCCTATCAGTTGCGCACTGCCATCAAAGTTGGAGAAATTGCTGATATAAATTCTATCATTTCTAAGATGATTGAATACAGCACCCGGGCCATTGTTCAACACACTATAATTTATATTAATAGTCTGTGCTCCAAAAGCAGTAGCAGGTGTATTTATTGATGAAACGACTACATCTGGTCTTTGAATGTCAATGGCCAAATTACTTCTTTTGATTTGCGGCGTACCCGGGTATTCAAATACCGATTTTGTAGGATTGGTATAAACATATACATAATAATTGCCGGGTTGTAATGTATCTGGAATATTAAATCCGGCTGATATTGGATAATTCGCTCCCGAATGAATAACATTGGACACATTTACATTTCGACTGACTAAAGCTGGACAACTTACATAGCTCGGGTCTGGATCGGCATAAAGACCGGAATGTTCCACACCATGTTTTGTTTCATTAACCAGATAAGCATTATTTATATTTAAACCGCCGGAGTCTTTACTAAGGTAAACTCTATCTACCCAATAGCTGCTACCAAAAGCAATACTGTCTTTAATAACTGATGGCGATGTACAAATAGTTAGAGGAGGAGTGCCAGGGGGGCAAGGAACAGTGCAAGTTGACATAGTAATAAAGTGCCCTCTATTCCTCTCTATATTATCACGGAAGCCTTCATTTTTAATATTCCAACTAGTACCTATTTGCTGTGTAGTACTGGCTGAGGTTACCGGCACCGTTAAGCTGCTTATGGTTAGCTTTGGTGTAGCCGTCAGATATACTTCTAACTGAGCTTTATTGAGATTGTTATCACCAAATGAGCCTTCATAAATTTTGGGAGCAGTTGTTACTGCGTTTGTTTTTACATAAATAAACCAGGTTCCAAATATTTCATTGGGGATAACCACTTGTGCTGATTTTATTACTGTTGAATCTTGTAATAGCTGATTGGTATGTATAGCTGTTACAGGATATGCATTTGGATAATACGAATCATTAAACTTTGGATAATTCAGTGCTATAGCTTCATTTCTGTTGAACAATGGATTTTGAGAAATAAAGAATGAGTCCATCCATATGCCGCCCGGTGGTGTTTGTACTCCATAATTTTTCACTTTGTAGGTTACATTCACCGTATTGCCCGAGAAAGTGCTGCCGGCTGTAAATACTGAATCTACTCTCAAATCTGGCACCGGTGCCATGGTAATATTCATGGGTGTTGCTTTGCGAGCCGTATCATTGGCAACAGACACCTGAAGTATTTTCCAGTTTGGATGCTCATTGTCAGTAATCACATATATATAAACCGGGAAATTATAAGCTTGTGGTAATGTAAAATCAATTGAATTGGTATAAAACTGACCTGGCGAAAGTGACGAAGGCCTGATTTTTTTGCCAAGCAATAAGGGCCTGCCGTTAGCAGTCAAAGAACTCCAAGAATTAGGATCCCAATTTGGTGATCCACGAAAACTTACAAAAGGAACTGTATCCAATGCAAAATAAACCCCATCATACCAGGTAGCACCGGGCAAGGTGCTGCCTGGGCCTACATTCGATATTTTCCAACTAATGGTTACAGTTTGGCCTGACACAACTGAAGCAGGTGCTGTAACATCACTCACCATTAAATCAGGCAATGGAATTAATCTGAAATGCTGTACCGGCCCCACTGTTTGCGAACAGGGATTTTTTGAAACTACTCTCCATTTGTAAGTAGTGTTATATGGTAAAGGAGCGTTTAATGGTAAACTATAACTAAAGGCTGTAATGTTTGAAACAAATGGTAATGCAGGCTCGGGTGCTGCAGAATCCCAAACAAATAAATCATAAGATATGGTATTAGCACCCGGTGTCCATGATAATAATAAAGGCAGTTGTTGATCTATGGCATGGTCGGCTGGTAACATACCTGAGACTACTCCCGGCTGATTATTGGAATTTGTAATATTAAATGTTTGCGTATTGGTATATACAATATCGCAAGGGCTATTTGCTTTTACAGTAAGAAAATGACTGCCCGGTGTTTGCCATTGTACCCAGGCAGTGTCATTGTGGGTAGTTAAAATTCCGCCACCGCTTAGTGTCCACTCATAGTTAGCACCGGGCACTTTTTGTGTACGGTATTGATATGTAGCCAGACAGGGATTGGCATCTCCCGTTATTGCACTGAGGCTTCTGATGCCAATACAGAAAGTTCTTTCAACCGGAGTAGCTGCATTATAGTTTGCATTACCATTTTGTGATGCTCTTACTGTAACAGTTCCTACTCCTTTGATTATTATTTCGGAAACCCCACCACTTAAGTAGTTTACCTTTGCTGCCTGAGCACCACTAATAATAGTATAAGTTATACTCAGACCCGATGAAGTAGTTCCTGGTAAAATAAAATCAGGATCACCAAATAACCGATTGGGCAATGAATCAAATGTAATGAACTGATTTCCTTTTTTAACAATAATGGTGTCATTAACTGTTGCAGCTGCGCTATATACATCATCACCGGCCTGACTAGCCTTAATGATGATAGTACCAGCCCCTGTAACAAATAACGAATCGTTGATAATATTACCGGGGCCACTTATCTTTTGATATTGAACCGGCAAGCCTGAGCTGGCAGTAGCCAGCAATTTCACTCTTGCTGTTGACGACATGGTAATCGTATCAGTATGTGGGAAGGTTATGGTTTGTGAAAGAGCCGGATTTGGAAAAACAATTGCATTGGATGCCGGGCCGGAGCCACAGTCGTTTACAAACTTAACGGTAAAACTACCTGCATCAGCAGCATAATAAATTGAATCAATAGCTCCCGTTATCAGTGTATCATTTTTATACCATTGGCAATGCGCACCCGGTGGCAAGGAATTGGTACTAAGGGTTCTTGCGAAATTATAAGCTACAGGCGATTGTGTTGGCAACTCGCCATTTACAATTATATTTAAAGATCTGGGGATTGAAGACCCAACGGCATTTGAAACATAAAGTTGTACACTTCTGTTTCCATTTTGTGTCCATTCTACAGTAGCCACACTATCCACAAAACTTATATTGCCTCCACCCAATGGCAGACTCCAATGAAAACTTATACTACTGTCAACAATGTTGGAAACACTATAGGTTTGTATAGAGCCTTCGCAAGTTGTAGTGTCACCACTAATATTAAACCAGTTTGAAGGCTTAATACGATCGGTTTGAAAATCATAATTAAAAATACCATCTCCATTAAATCGGATATAAACAGTATCCATAGCTGCAATAAACACCTTCAAGCTATCAGCTACTGTTTCTCCGGCATCTACTGTACCCCATCCGCTTGATATATATCCTTTATAGAAAATCTGATTAAAATTTTTATTATACCCAACTATCATGAACTTGCGGCCATTATCACAACTGATATTGGTAGCCCGCCAATGCAGTCGAAGCGTATCTGGCCCAGGTACTACCATTTTAAAATAATCATCTACATCTGCCTGACCACTATACTTTAATCCTAAAAACTGGGTGCGGTTTTGGCCACTTCCAATTCTTGTTGACTGTGCAAAGCTGTTATTGGGCTCAATATCTGTAGTATCAACAACCTCCAGCTCATATCTGAATTTATAACGGATAGGGCTTGATGTAGAATTAAAAACAAAATAAAGCGAATCATCTGTAATAAAACATGGAATAATGGTGTCATAGACCGTAACACCGGGTGGTACTGTATTCTGCCCTCCAATTTTTCTATTCAAAAAATCAGGGCCTACATCCGTTTTATATGCGTAAAACTGTAAACTATTAGCTATTTCACATGTAGCATTGGTGGCTTCTACAAATATTTTTAGTTTACCGTTCTGAGGAAGCATTGCTTTGTAATAATCATTAACATCATTGTATGTATTAAGTCCAACCTGGTACCTGTCTTCATAATATCGTACTCGCCCGGTTTTTATTTCGCCGGGGTTGATGCGAATAGCTTCATTAAAATAATTGTTAGGCTCCAGGTCTTTTACCCATGAAATGGTATCATATAGCTCATAAGAAAATTCATATTCATAAGGATAAGCAGAGCTGATTTCAAAATAAGCCATACCAGCTCCTGTTGGACAAAGATTTACTGTATCAATAAATAACGTATCTGGCGGGAAACCAATAAAATCCAATGGCGGAACATATTGGCTGACATTGCCGTTATAATAGCTAATGCGTAAGGCCTCATAACCATAAATATTAGGGCTATTACCCGTAGAGTCAGGATGCCCATTTATGAAATCTCCTGCACTATAATCGCCTCTGTATTTTGCTTTAATAAATACTCTTACTTTTCCTTCTTGTGGTAACATTGCTTTATAAAAATCGACTCCATCTTCTTCTCCTTCTATTCTTTTGAAATTAACATGCCCCTTCATTACCTGCCCCTGTGTCATTAAAATTGCAGAAGCAGTATCATTATTGGGTTCCACATCAGACCCCGTACTATCCATTAACTGATAGCGGAAATTGTAATTTATGGTTGGATAAGTTTCCGTATTGTCATAACTATATAGTCTTAAATAAAATGTATCTGCTTCAAATGCTCTGAACTTCAGTGTATCAAATTTTTGCATCCCGAACCCGGAATAGCCCGGAAAATCAACCAGCGTATTATATGTTTGTAAATCGTTTCCGTATTTATCCAGTATATCAAATTTTATTTCGGCATCATCATAGCTGCCATAACTGGCTATTTGGCCATAAGTAAATAATTTAACTGTACCAGCATGTGGCAATATAAATCGATAGGTGTCAAATTCGTCAATATACTCCTCATTAACAAAATCATATTCACCAATATTTCCATTCACAGCAGAGTCAGCATTTAATTCAACAGCATTCCAGGTACAGCAGTTATCCTCCGGGTCGTAAAAAGGTCCCATATCAGAGTATCTTAATGTATATCCAAATGGGCCTGTGGAAGTAAGTCGAATATAGAATTGATCTCCTTCAACAAAACTGTTTAAAGGAATCTCCGAATTTATTACATAATTGGGTGGCACATTGGGTTGATTACCTACAAAGCCTTGCGCAATTGGGGTAGCTAAATCGGGATATTTGAAAACCATATAATTAATATTGGCCGGACTTCCGCTGCATTTAGCATGTGTGGCCTGTATAGTCAACTTCATATTACTATAATCTCCTGCAGGAAAGGGCAAGGATTGAAACCAGTCTTCAGCATCATTTATACCTCCTCTAAACTCATATCTGATAGAAGCTAACTTATCGGAATGCATACTAAAAGGAATCGCATTACCGCTGGTATTATTCGGCTCATCGGATGCGTAATTTGAAACAGCATACCATTTTAATATATAATCAAAACTTTCATTGGTAGTGAAACTGAGATAATAATTATCTGATGCTTTGGCGCATACATAAATGGTATCATATACAGTTTCTCCATCCGGTACATTAAGGTTATTGCCAATAGTTCGTGTTAGCAATTCACCTGCCGCTAATCGGCCATCATACATTTTCATTTCTAAATAGGCATCATCACCACTAGTATTAGTGGCCTCTACCAATAAATAGAAATTAGCATTTTCAAAAAAATTAATTTTATGATAGTCTATTGCATCGCCCCCACCTACACTTGCGGTATAATCTTGCCACATTGGGAAATTACTTGCAGTTGCAAAACTGTTATTAGGTTCTGATTCATTTTGTGCAAAACTCACAGAATAAGTAAATAATAGCAGGATGGGTAAAAATCTTTTCATATCAGATAGTTAATAATAAAGCTATACAGGCTTGCCTTCAACTCAATTAATCTTCAATATTGGTACTAAACATCAAAAATTTTAAATTGATGAATAGCTTCATTGAAATATCAGATCTGGAAAAAGATAAATCAGGAAGGATAGTGAATTGTGATTGTAAAAAAACCCAAAACAAAATACTTTACCTATAATCCATTTGGATTAGACAGAAATAAGCAACTGTTTTCGTAATTTGACCCAATTAAAAATATAATACTGAAAAAACTGAGTTTTTATATTGCTTTCATCGTTTTGTTGTGTCAAAATCTCTCAACATTTGCGCAAACAATGATTCGATATAATTCTGTTAGTTATAATGTAAATGAAGGACTGCTACAAAGCACAATCGCCGAAATAGAATTTGATAAATACAATTTTTGCTGGATTAGCTATCCAAATGGTATTCAAAGATTTGATGGGGCTACATTTAAACTAATACCTATACAACCTGGATTACCCGATAATAAATTTTGTAAATTTTTCAAAACCAGTACAAATGAATTAATCATTAGCCATTCAAAGGGTCTCAGCAGATATGATGCCGAAAGCAATCGATTTATTCAGATTTACACTTACCCAACAGAAAATATACAACCAGCTAAAATTATTGGAGAAGACGAAGATTTTATTTATTTCCTTACAAATGAAATGGATATTTATTCAATAAATCTGTCCAACTTTTCCTTTGCTCAAATTACCCAAACAGGGTTAAAAAAAATTGCTAAAAAAATAGCAGCTAATACTAATATATCCACCCATATTTTCAACCATAAAGTATCCATATTGTATGATAATACTATTTATCAGTGGGATTTAAAAAATAAAAAGATTGTTGGTCAATCGCCTGAATTAAATAGAATTTCAATCTTTTTTCTTTATCAAAAAAATGAAGACGAAGTACTCTTTTATAAATACAAAGGCACAGAAACTGTTATCGAATCCTTTAATTTTAAAACACACAAAATCAGAATGGTCGCCAATAACCTGACCAGGAAGAATGATGTAGGTCGTTTAAATATTTTTGACTGGAACGGGCAACGATTTACAACTGTCAACAATAGAGTCTATCAGGTAAATGCAGTTACCTTAAAGCCGGAAGCGGAATTAGTCAATTTCAAAAATCAGCCCTTTGGCGGAGAGAATACAATAACAAAAGTTCGCAAAGACAATTTTGGCAATATTTATTTGCAAACCGTTTCTGGAGGCATCAGAAAAATTATTAGTAATAATTATCCAATAAGATTTTACAATAACGGAGACGCCGATAGAAACTTCTGCTTAGCGGTATTGGCTGATAAAAAAAACAACAAAGTACTGGCAGGAGCCATTAGATCAGGCATATTAGTTTATGACACCTTACAACATTTTATCAAACAAGTTAAAATAACTGACCAATATGGCAATATTGCCACCATCAATGTATTATTAAAAACTCCTGCTGGTAGTTATCTGGCATTTGGCAATGGCCTGAAAACTGTTTTTGAATTGGATACAGATTTAAATATTAAAAAGAGAATCCTTATTAATAATCAGTCAACCATAACTTATCCAGGCACCAGTTATTTTTCCAAAATATTAAAACAAGATGAGCACGGCGCATTAGTACAAACAGAAACAAAAATCTTCAGAATTACTTTCTCACCACTTTCTGTTACTATGTATTATATAGCTATGCCTTATACCATGAGCGGTGTTTACCTACACCCCTATATTATCACACATAATAATGATGAGTTGGTTTTTTTGAATGCAGAACATTTCAATACCATCAAAAAAATACCATTTAAAAACACAGGAAATGTAAGATGTTTCACACTGGATAAAGACAAATTAATTTATATGGGATCCAATAATGGCATATACATTATTGACTCCACGGGAAAAACACTTTCTCATTTTACAAAAGAAACCGGGCTGCCCGATGATTGTATTTACTCCATGGAATTTGATAAAAGCGGTTATCTATGGTGTAGTACCAACAAAGGTATTTTTAAATTAAAAGACGGGAAAGTACTGGAGCAACTCAAAAAAGAAGACGGCATTCAAGAAAATGAATTTAACACCAATGTATCTGCACAGAATCCCGATGGCGAACTTTATTTTGGCGGCGTCAATGGAGTAAGTAGTTTTTATCCAGATGCTATTTCAGTTAAAAAAGAAAATATTAATTTATTAATCACCCGGATTTTGGCCAATAACGAAGCAGCAATAAAAGATACAGCCACATGGAAAATAGATAGAATTGTATTGCCTTATTCCAAAAGTTCAATCGCCGTTGATTATATTGCCATGGGTGGTCTCATTCCAGATCAATATCTCTATCAATATAAAATGAAGGGTGTAGATAAAGAATGGATTTTTGCTACTTCATTACAAACCATACGCTATAGCCTGCAACCGGGAAAATATACTTTACAATTATATGCAGCCCGTTCGTTTGATAATAATGCGATACCGCTGAAGGAATTGTCCATTATCATTCGTCCGCCCTTCTGGAAAACCTGGTGGTTTTTATCAGGTATAGGCATTCTTATACTTTCGGGTGTAGGCATATTTATCAACCAGCAAAACAAAAGGAAGTATGAAAAAAAATTACATCTATTAGAAAATGAACGGCGGTTAAAGGAAGAAAGAGAACGTATCTCCCGCGACTTGCACGACAGCCTGGGCGTATATGCCAATGCAGTACTTTATAATACCGAATTATTAGAAAAAGAGAAGACCACTGAAAAGGGGACATCCATCATCAGTGACCTCAAATTTGCATCCAAAGACATCATCACTTCACTTCGGGAAACCGTTTGGGCTTTAAAAAAAGAAACCTATACGGCAGCTGACTGTCTGGTACGCATTCGCAATTTTGTACAACCGCTTACCCGATATTACCGGCACATTCATTTTCAAATAGAAGGTGAAGCGCCGGCCGATACTTTTTATAATTACACAAAAGCATTAAATATCGTAAGGGTGGTGCAAGAAGCCATTGCCAATGGCATAAAACATGCAGCTGCTTTTCATATATCCATTACATCAACAACAACCTCTGAAAATAAATGGCAAATTCTGATAAAAGATAATGGAGCCGGGTTTGATTATGAACAGGAAACAGATTCTGCAGCAGGAAACGGCCTTGCCAATATGAAACAAAGAACCCAGGCATCCGAAATAATTTTGAATTGCGAGTCAGTATTGAATAAAGGAACCACCATTACTTTAACTATTTAATATATGCCTATACAAGTTGCCATAGTAGATGATAAAGCGGGTAATCGACTTATTCTAAAAGACAAATTACATCATCACTCACAGATAAAGGTTACGCTTACTGCCGAAAACGGAAAAGATTTTCTAGAGCAGATGAAAAGTTTATCGCCCGATAAAATTCCTGAGATTGTATTGATGGATTTGGAAATGCCTGAGATGGATGGCGTAGATGCCGTAGCTGCAGGCTCTTATTTGTATCCTACAGTAAAATATGTAATGCTCACCATTTTTGATGATGAAGAAAGAATTTTTAAAGCCATAAAAGCTGGCGCATTCGGCTATTTATTAAAAGATGAAAGTGCAGAAAATATTGCAGAAGTAATAAAACAAATGTATGAAACCGGTGTAGGCCCTATTTCTCCCGGTATTGCCTATAAAATGCTGCAACTGGTACAAAACAATACTATAGAACTAGCACAAAAAAAATCTGAAGAAAAAGAGAAAACTCCCTTTAACCTTACTGACAGAGAACAGGAAATATTAAAACTGCTGGTAAAAGGAATGTTGTACAAAGAAATAGGAAACGAATTGCAGATAAGCCCCAACACTGCAAAAAAACATGTACTCAACATCTACGCCAAACTACATGTAAACAGCAAGGCACAGGCACTGGCACTGGCTTATGAGAAGGGGTTGATTTGAGGGGGGGGGATCCTAATTAACCGTTGTGCCCAAAAGCTGAATCGACTTTGAAAGATATTCGTCTTTGAAATAAGAAAATACGAAAACTTTAAGCATATTACATACAGCAATAGATCAAACTCAAAATCACAGGTGTATGAACACAAGATGTGAACTCGAGTTTATATTGCAGTGGGAACAAAAATTTGAAAACTGTGTTCTACTATGAAACAAGGGCAAAGATTATGGACAAGAGATGAATTAATTTTAGCAATTAATTTGTATTGCAAATTGCCATTTGGCCGATTACACCGATTAAATCCTGAAGTAATCAATCTTGCTAATCTAATTAACAGAACACCAAGTTCAGTTGCGTTGAAATTAGTGAACTTTGCAAGCCTTGACCCAAGTCTGAAATCAAGAGGGATTAAAGGTGCTACTAACGCAAGCAAATTAGACAATGAAATTTGGAATGAATTTTTCCGTCATTGGGATATATTACCCTATGAAAGTGAAAAACTGTTAGCAAAATATGTACATACCTCTGTTGTAAAATTAAATCACATTCCCGAAGAAGAATTACCCAAAGAAGGAAAAGAAAGAGAGCAAATTGTAAAGGTTAGAGTTAATCAATCCTTTTTTAGAAGCACTATTTTGGCAGCTTACAATAACACCTGTTGTATCACAGGAATTAGTCAATCGGAATTATTAATTGCAGGTCATATTCGGCCATGGGGAATAGATGAAAAAAACAGATTAAATCCCAGAAATGGTATTGCAATAAATGCACTTCATGACAAAGCGTTTGAAGCAGGATTTATAACAATTACCCCTGACTATAAAATAAAAATTTCTTCCCAAATTTTAAAGCAAAAAGGCCAGCACTCAATTGATTTCTTTAGAAAATTTGAAAATAATAAAATTATTCTTCCGTCAAGATTTTTACCAGACGTTGAATTTTTGAAGTATCATAACGAAGAACGATTTCGGGTTTAGGCTGCGTAGTCTAATGAAACGAAATGAACTCATTTAGCGGATACACTGAACAAAGTGGAGCTACTACAAAAGACAACATTTAAGTTGAAAATCCTCTAAACTTCTTGATAACTCTTAGTAAATCTCAAACTCTTATCAAATCTTTTCCTATTTTGGCAGAATCAAAAAAAACAACCTCCATGACAAACGTAACCAACTGGATGAGCTGGGAAAGCGGTATTGATTTAGTAGCCGTTACAGCTCCCTACCTGCAAATGCCCAATGTAATTGTTCACCTGGGCTGTATGGTAAACACTCCCGCTGGCAATGCACCCAGCGGTATGATTTTCTGGCAGCCCAACCCCGCAGCTTTACCCGAAGTAATGGGCTTTGTAAGTACCGATGAAACCGTAGGTAAATATTTTGGCCCGCATATTTTTGCAGACACCCCTTTTGAAAATGCACCCTTATTAAAAGCAACGATCGACATCCACATTACATCTGAAAAAGCGGTAGCCACCTGTATAGTGGGTGCTTATACTTTTGAAGTAGAAATGAGCGATTTTAGCACACCTTATCTGATTGATCGCAAACCGGCAGCTATGCCACCTTTTTATCAGCAGGGAGTAGAAATACATGCTAAAAAAGTGGTGTTGAAAGTAAATGGAGAAACGATTAATATTATAATACCACCAGTAGGCATTACTGGCGGGCCAGCTAGCGTAGTATCGCCCAATGGTGTATATGCCCGATAATAAAACAAACCTTTCTGTATGAAAAAATATATTTTACTGTTGCTGTTAGCTACCTGCTGTTTCAACAGCTATGCCCAGCTTAACAAAGAACAGGAGTCAGTCAAAAAAATATTTTTTGATTTCTTGAAATTCTACCAGAAGAATGAATCAAAATTTCACCAGTTCCGGTTGTACAAAGGCACCGGAAAAGAAGATAACCCGCCTTTTAAAGTTTTGTGGACCGAAGTAGAAAAATATTTTGCCTATCTGCGCAAATCTGTTCCTTATGTAGGTGAAGCTTATATAAAAACAGAGAGAGCAAATTTTAAATTTTCCGACAGCTGTTTTAAAGCCGACAAAGAAGAAATAATGCCCGTGGGTTTTGACTACGATCGCTGGGCCGGCGGCCAGGAAAGTATTGATTACACGATTCAATGGTACACATCGCCAAAAAATATTTATCAGGTCATCATTACCGGCAATACTGCCGTACTCAAAATAGGCTCCGAACTATGGGAAGGCGCCACCGAAGCCGACCGCAGCTGGAGCTTCGTTCCCTTTACAAAAGAGAAAGGAAAATGGAAAATGGCGGACAATGTTTATCCATTGGATGACGAAAGCGAGGAATGAGAAATCTCATATAATTTTTTGAAGTATCGCCTGTTAGTTTTGGCTAAATTTGACCAAAACTTTTTATAATGTCTTCTACCCTTATCGACCTGAATAATACACAGGAAGAAAAAATATTTCAGGAAAAAATAGACGGCGAATTAAAGATAGAACCCAAAGACTGGATGCCCGATGCTTATCGCAAAACCAACATCAGGCAAATAAGCCAACATGCACATAGCGAAGTAGTGGGTATGTTGCCCGAAGGCAACTGGATAACCCGTGCCCCATCTCTCAAAAGAAAAGCCATATTAATTGCAAAAGTGCAGGACGAAGCGGGTCATGGACTTTATTTATACTCGGCAGCTGAAACACTGGGTCAGTCTAGGGATGAAATGATAGCCGACCTGCACAGCGGCAAAGCCAAATACTCATCCATTTTTAATTACCCCACACTTAGCTGGGCCGATATGGGTGCCGTGGGTTGGCTGGTAGATGGGGCTGCTATTATGAATCAGGTAATGCTTACCCGCACTTCTTACGGTCCTTATGCAAGAGCCATGGTGCGTATTTGTAAAGAAGAAAGTTTTCATCAACGACAGGGTTTTGAAGCCCTACTTGTTTTATCAAAAGGAACGGCTGAACAAAAAGCCATGTGCCAGGATGCCATCAACCGGTGGTGGTGGCCTGCATTAATGATGTTTGGCCCTCGAGACAGCGAAAGCACCAATAGCGACCAAAGTATGAAATGGAAGATAAAGAGAAAGACTAATGATGAACTGCGTCAGAATTTTGTGGACATTATAGCCGAGCAGGTAAAATTATTAGGTATGAAACTGCCAGATGATAAACTGAAGTGGAATGAAAAAAGAAAACATTACGATTTTGGAGCAATAAACTGGGATGAGTTTTGGCAGGTGGTAAAAGGTAATGGCCCCTGCAATAAACAAAGATTAGATGCACGAAGAATGGCACATGAAAATGGCAAATGGGTAAGAGAAGCTGCACTTGCCTATGGTAACAAACGAAAACAAAAAACAAACGCAGCCTGAAATTTTTTAAATCAAAAAACTTATATGTCAAAACTCTTAATTCTATTAACAATAATTTTTGTAGCCTGTAGTCAAAATAAAAAGGGCATTGAGACATCACAGAAAAACAAATATGTTTCATTAAGAACAGATACTTTAAATGTGGTAAAACTTTCAGATACACTTATTATTTATGAAGGCACCTGCCGTGGTTGTGCTTATGAAGGATCGACATCGTTTAACATCAGCGACAGTACAGGCTCCATAGTGTTAGATCAAATTAAAACAACAGATAACAATTCACCCGATATGAATGGAGGCAACATCAGCAAAAACCTGATATTGATTCCCAAAAAAACAGGTACGATAAGTTTTATTATGTATAAATTTTTTAAACCGCCCACCAATGCCGAAGATTCTGCAAAAGGAGCTACAACATATAAACTACAGATAAATCAATAAAAAATTATTTATATGAATTTACAACTCATCAAAAAATACTATTACGGAGATATACCGGAAGAAACAGGAAGTGGATCTCCACAATCTGACACAACTTCAAAAGATAAAAACGAATGGCCGCTTTGGGAAGTTTTTATTCGCAGCAAAAACGGGTTGGATCATAAACATTGCGGCAGCCTGCATGCGGCAGATGCAAAAATGGCGATTGAAAATGCCAGAGATGTTTATACACGGCGCATGGAAGGCGAAAGCATCTGGGTGGTAGAAAGCAAATACATTACTGCAAGTAATCCTGAAGAAAGTGGTGAGCTGTACGAACCCGCAAAAGATAAAATTTACAGACATCCTACTTTTTACAATTTGCCTGATGAAGTCAATCACATGTAATTAAAGAAAATGATGCAAGAACAACTACTAAACTACACACTTCACATTGCCGATACACATTTGATACTGGCGCAGCGCAACGCTGTATGGTGCGGACACGGGCCCATACTGGAACAGGACATTGCCATCACCAATATTACACTGGATCTGCTGGGTCAGTCAAGAAATTATTATCAATACGCTGCAACACTGATGGGTAATAATGCTACGGAAGACTCATTGGCTTATTTGAGAAACGAAAGAGAATTTAAAAACCTTTTATTAGCAGAGCAGCCCAATGGCGACTGGGGGCAAACCATTTTACGTCAGTTTTTATTTAGCAGTTTTCAGTATCAGTTGCTTCAGCTATTAGTTTCATATAGCGATAAAACTTTGACAGCCATTGCCGAAAAATCTTTGAAAGAAGTAAAATATCATCTTCGCTGGAGCAGCGAATGGGTAATACGACTGGGCGATGGTACCGAAGAAAGTAATCAGAGAATGAAAAATGCTGTTGAGGTTCTTTGGAGATATACAGGTGAGATGTTTATCCCTGCCGCTTTTGAAAAAGAACTGGGTATTGATGTGGCTTCGCTGAAATATGAATGGTCGAAAAATGTAAAACAGGTTTTTGATGAAGCCACTTTATCAATTCCATCGGGCGTATGGATGCAGGAAGGCGGCAAAACCGGTACACATACTGAGCAATTAGGATACATCCTTACAGACCTTCAATATATGCAAAGAGCCTATCCAAACAGTGAATGGTAATGAATAAAGAAATGAATACAGCAACTTTTGATAAAACAACCATTTACGCTTACCTGAAAGAAATCTGCGATCCCGAAATTCCTGTTTTGAGTATTGTAGATCTGGGTATGATCAGAGATGCGAAAATGGTGGATGATGTTTTGGAAATCACCATCACGCCTACTTACACCGGATGCCCGGCAGTAGATATGATAGCCGCTACCATCAAAATGGATTTACAATCAAGAGGCTTTCAAAAAGTTAATGTACTACAAGCGATCAGTCCGGCATGGACAACAGATTGGATGACCGAAGAAGGCAAACAAAAACTAAAAGCCTACGGCATCGCACCACCCAACCCCAAACAACAGGTGTGTAAGCAGGAATTATTTGTGCAGGACGAAGCCGTGCAATGCCCACGTTGCGACTCTTGGCATACACACCGCATCAGCGAATTTGGAAGCACGGCCTGCAAAGCACTTTACCAATGCGATGATTGTATGGAGCCTTTTGATTATTTTAAGTGTCATTAAATATTAAATGCCACAAATCATTTTCAACATTAAAGAATTTGTCACCCTATTTATTCTTTACCCGGACTAAGCATAGAATTATAAAGAATTATCTTCGCTATTAAAGAAATTATATGTCATCCATTCTTTTTGAAATCAAAAATTCAATAGGCTACATCACTCTCAATCGTCCTGAGAAGTTCAATGCATTTAACCGTGAAATGGCTCTGTTGTTTCAGGAAAAACTGGATGAATGTAAAAGTGATGAAGTAAGGTGTGTGTATATTACCGGAGCAGGTAAAGCCTTTAGTGCGGGACAAGACATCAGCGAGCTGGTGGGCGAAAACAAAGTTGAATTAAAACAAATTTTATCTGAACATTACAATCCGGTTGTAAGCAGAATCAGGCATCTGAAAAAACCGGTAGTAGCCGCAGTAAACGGCGTAGCTGCAGGTGCCGGTGCCAATATTGCACTCTGTTGCGATATTGTAGTAGCCGCACAATCCGCTTCCTTTATACAGGCATTTTCAAAAATTGGATTGATACCCGATAGTGGTGGCACCTTTTTTTTACCCAGACTGATTGGCTGGCAAAAAGCATCTGCACTTTGTATGCTGGGTGATAAAGTGGCAGCAACTGACGCCGAAAAAATGGGAATGCTTTACAAAGTATTTGCTGACGAAGCTTTTGAAGAAGAAAGTAAAAAGATTGCATCCACATTATCTCAAATGCCCACACTCGGCCTGGCATATACCAAGCAATTATTCAACATGTCTTTTCATTCAACCGGTGAAGAGCAACTGACAGAGGAAGATATTTATCAACAACGGGCAGCACTTACCGAAGACTATCAGGAAGGCATCAATTCTTTTTTAGAAAAACGACAACCCCTATTTAAAGGAAAATAATTATGCAAACAGAAAAAGACTTACTTGCCAAGAATGTTGTCAGCCACATGATGCAGCACGATGGTTTCAGCAAATGGCTGGGCATAGAAATTATTGAAATAAAAGAAGGCTATAGTAAAATAAAAATGAAAATAAGGGCAGAAATGGTGAATGGCTTTGGCATCATTCATGGCGGTATCGCCTTTTCATTGGCCGATTCTGCATTTGCATTTGCCTGTAATAACAGAAATGTATTGTCCGTTGCGTTAGATACTTCAATAAATTTTATAAAACCGGTACATATAAGCGATGAGCTTACGGCGGAAGCAAAAGAGTTGCACAATGGCAAATCAACTGGCTTGTACCAAATCTCTATACACAATCAGAACAATCACGAAGTTGCGGTTTTTAAAGGATTATGCTACCGGACGGATAAAAAGTTGATTTAAAAGGTGTTTCAAAAAATTAATAAGTACACTTTAATCAATTAAAAATAACCGGCCTGTTATTCACAAATCTTCATTCGTTCACCCCCAAGCCGCCGTTACAGGTAATGTCTTTAATGGCAAAACTGTTATGTCGATTTTTGGGGCAACACTTTGCTGAAATTTTGGAAATATTTTTATTGAAGATGGCTGCAATGATTGAATGGAAAGCCGAAGGAACAAATCTGTATCAAAAAACTGGCAACAGAAATGCTGAAAAACTGAAAAAAAAACATAACTCGAAAATCCAATAAAAACAAGGAAGTTTTTTCAAAATATAACCCCATTTAATAAATAAGCCGTTTGATTTTATTATTAATTTGTTAACCGTTTGCATTTATGCTCAATTGATTGTATGTTTGTCCTCTCATTTATCCATGATCCCCTGAATGTCCTCTTTTATTCTTCCTCATCTTAACTGAAAACTGTAAAAATTCATTCCTACTGATGGCTATTTAACAATAACCATGATGACCGGTTTTATCAAGTTTATTATTAACTAACAATAAAAACCGAGCAATGAAAAAATTTACATTTATTTTCAGCATTTTTATGCTTAGTGGCTTATTATTCAGCCAGTTAAGCTTTGGACAAACAGTTGATGTAGGAGCCGACAGACTTGTAGGAACCACCTCTATCAATTTAGCAGGTACAACAACAGCCCCAGGATCTCCAACATTTGTATGGACACAAACTTCGGGTCCGGGTGGTATTACATTTTCTACGCCGAATAGTGCAACAACAGCTGTTAATGGCCTTAATTCTGGTTCTAATTATGTATTCAGACTTACAGTTAACGGAACAATTTTTGATGAGTTAACTGTGAAAATGAGACAAGGAACCAATCTTTGGGCTATCTCTGGTAGTAATGATGGTACTGGTACTCGTGTTTCCTCTTTTTCAGTTTCAGGCACAACTTACACCAATGGTCCATTAAATATTTTTACCCCAACTCTATTAACAGCAGATAATGCAGCAGCTCTGGGACGAACATCTTTCCCCAGTCAATCTGCAGGTTATTTTTATTGGATGCCTAATATTTTTACAGGCAACCAGGGAAGTGTTTACCTATACGGATCATCTGCTACAGGTAATGACAAAACCCAAATAGCAACATATGATTTTAATGGTGGAGATAATTCAAATTTAGGTTTTGTTCGTCTGGGAATGGATGGAAGTGGCAAAGGCTGGATTTTAGCTAGATCTGAGAATGCATCCAAAACATTGTATCTGGCTTCTTTTGTCCCTAATGGAGTAAATCCTACTACAATTACAATAGAAGATGCGGATGTACAATTAGTAGGCGGAACAAATAGTGCATTCTACAATGGCGATATTTGTTTTTCTTCAAATGGAACCATGTTTGCACTTGCTAACAATGGCAGTCAAACTCAAATATTCATTGGTGCTCCCAATGGCAACTCAACCACATTAACCAAAAGATGGGATCTTGAAGATGAAAATGGTGATCCTTTTAACGTAAGTGTGAACGGTGTTGCCTTTGACAACTCAGGTGGTTTGTATATTTCAACCGGAGATGGATTGTATTACATAAGCCAATCAACAGTTAATAACACTACCGGCATAGTTCAGTGTGCCTTGGTTCATTCTGTAACTGGTCTTACCGACCTGGCAACAAACTTCTTCCCCAGCACTATCTTATTACCTGTAAAACTTGAAGACTTTACAGTTGTAAAAAATGGTAATAATGCTTTATTAAAATGGAATACCTCAAGCGAGTTTAACAGCAGTCATTTCGAAATTGAAAGAAGCTATGATGGTGTCAATTTTGTAGCAGTAGGCACTAAGCAAGCTGCTGGAAATTCAGCAACAGATATTTCTTATGACTTTACTGACCCAATCACTGTTTCTACAGGCAACATCTATTACCGCCTGAAAACACTTGATATAGACGGAAAAGGATCCTATAGCAAGATTATTTCTTTGAAACTGAATGGCGGATTTGTAAAACGTCTTTCTACATATCCTAATCCGTTTACTTCCAATTTAAAACTGGAGCTAAACGCTGAACAGTCAGAACTTGTTAATCTGCGTATCAGCAATGATGCAGGACAAATTGTATTGAATAAAAATATTTCAGTACAAAAAGGAAATAATGTTATCGTTCTTTCCTCCGAAATAGCATCACTAAAACCTGGAGTTTTTATAGTAGAAATTAATACAACAAACCAAAAGTTTGTTGAGAAGGTCGTTAAACACTAATTGCTCAGGGTTTAATAGTTGCCCCCTCGCATTTCGGAGGGGGCTTTTTTTGCCTTTTATAAAAAAATCTTCCTCTTGAAATGGAAAAATAGTACCTTAAGCATCAGATTTAAATCTCATTAACTTAAACCTGAATTTTATGAGTAAACATCTACGCACTGCTTCACTCCTTTGCGGAGTACTTTTTTCAACTTCAATGCTTAATGCACAACAGGCCGATCGTTCGGCTTATGCCATTACCGACATTACCGGGCAAACAGCCAACTGGACCTATCTCAGAAAAATTGATTTAAATACCGGTCAGTATAGTGCTGTTCTTTTAGATGGTAACGATCAAAATTTAAAAGCCTGGGATGCTGCTACTCGTAAGCAAATGGCGGCTCCGCTTATGGATGCCCGCTTTGGTCAATGGGCCAATGCTGCCTTTGGAACCTCTGTTGCTGCACTGGCTTTTGATAAAGCACACAACCGGCTTTATTACACACCTATGTTTATTGACCAGCTTCGATATATTGATCTGAAAACAATGAAGGTGTATTTTGTAAATGGCGAATCATTTACCGGGAAACCTCAAAAATCACCTGATCAGGGAAATATTGTAACACGTATGGTAATAGCCTCCGACGGAAACGGCTATGCGTTAACGAATGACGCCACACAACTCATTCGCTTCTCCACTGGCAAAAAAGCACATATCGAAGATTTAGGTACGCTGGTTGACGACCCTGCCAATAAAAATATTTCTGTACACAACTCCTGCTCCAGTTATGGCGGCGATGTAGTGGCTGATGACAATGGAAATATTTATCTTTTCACTGTACGCAATCATGTTTTTAAAGTAAATCTGGAAAGCCGGGTGGCTTCACATTTGGGTGTTATATCCGGTTTGCCCGCAGGTTTTACCATTAATGGTGCAGCAATAAACGAAAAAAATCAAGTAGTAGTTAGCAGTGCCGTACTTACAGCTTCCTTTTATACTTTAGACATTAATAGTTTGAAAGCAACAGCACTTGGCAGCAATGCAGAATGGCATAGCTCCGATCTGGCTAATAGCAACTTATTAGTCTCCGGCAATAAACCACGTGAAAATAAAATTGACCTGATTTCAAAAAACAATCCTGTAGATCTTATTGGCAATGATAAAATTTCTGTTTATCCCAATCCTGTTACCAACAATCAATTTACGATTCAATTTAATAGTTTAGATGCCGGAAATTATAGTATTCAATTAACTGATGTTACCGGAAGGCAAATCATAAAGCAAGACCTGGTTGTAAACAGCGAAAGTCAGTTGCAGGTTATGAAACTTCCTGCTACCGCTGCCAAAGGAATTTATGTAGTGAAAGTAGCTGACGCAAAAGGGAAGACAGTTGCAGATTCCAAGATTGTGGTGCAATAAATAATGCAGATTTTATAGAGAAACACCAGATTTATTGCTGGTGTTTTTTTTATCGATTATCTTTCCATACCAGCTTAATATGCTGTGCTTCGTTACTAAAATTTGCACAATTTCCATCGCCTTGTCCTGTAATACCTCCAGATGGTGCACATATTAATTTACAATTTTCATCATACAAATAATTATATTGATCGCAGCAATCGGAAGAAAACAGATAAACCCTTTTGCCCTGATATAGGTATTCATCAACCTGTGCAGGTGGATTCCATTTCTTTTGCGCTTTTATTTTCGCTATTTTATTATTGATGCAAGAGAAATCAGTATAATTTTTGGCGCAGCTGGAAAATAGAAATGCGCAGAAAAACATCTTAAAAATTAATTTCATAAAAATCAGTTTGCCATATTGACAAGGTATATTTGCCAATAGCTGCAAAATAATTATGGAAAAGAACAATTTTGTTGATCAGATACGCATTTTTTGCCGAAGTGGCCATGGGGGAGCCGGCAATAAACATTTTATGAGAAATAAATTTACTGCTATGGGTGGCCCCGATGGTGGTGATGGTGGCAGAGGTGCTCATATTATTTTAAAAGGAAATCGCAACCTGTGGACATTACTACACCTTCGATATTATAAAAATGTATTGGCCGAAGATGGCGAAAAGGGAGGTTCAAACAATAGCACAGGACATGATGGTAAGGATATTATTATTGATGTACCTCTTGGCACCATAGCAAGAGATGAAGAAACCGGCTTACAGGAAGTAGAAATATTGGAAGACGGACAAGAGGTTATCTGGCTTCCGGGTGGTAAAGGCGGACTTGGAAATTCTCATTTTGCAACATCAACCAATCAGGCTCCGGAGTATGCGCAGCCCGGCCTTCCAGGTATTGAAGGCTGGAAAGTTCTTGAACTTAAAGTTCTGGCCGATGTTGGTTTAGTTGGCTTTCCCAATGCAGGAAAATCAACATTGCTTTCCGTCATTACTGCAGCAAAGCCCAAAATTGCCAATTATGCCTTTACAACCATCACACCCAATCTGGGTATGGTAGCCTATCGTGATGGAAAAAGCTTTTGCATTGCAGACTTGCCTGGTATTATTGAAGGAGCAGCCGAAGGCAAAGGCTTGGGGCATCGGTTTCTTCGCCATATAGAAAGAAATTCATTGCTCCTTTTTTTAATCCCCGCCGACAGCAATGATCATAAAAAAGAATTTGAAATCTTGGTTAACGAATTGGAAAAATATAATCCTGAGTTGCTTCACAAACAATTTATTATCGCCATAAGTAAAAACGATATGCTGGATATTGAATTAATGGATGAAATAGAAAAGGTGCTACCCAAAAATATTCCGCATCTGTTTATTTCTTCTGTTACGCAAAAAGGAATCACCGAATTAAAAGATCTTCTATGGAAAGAATTAAATAAAGAAGCTCTAAAATAAATTTACCTTCCTTTTTTTTGGTAAAATACATTTACAAATGGAAGGGTATCATCATTCCATTTGCTATTTTAGCTGAATAACTAAGCTATGCCGCTATCCAAAGAAAACAGACGCCTGCTGTTATTAGGTGAATTTTTTGTAACACATACCTGGCGAAATTTAATTCGTTCGCTCTGGCTGTTTTTCCCTGCCATATTATTTATCGTATTAGCATATTTTATTTTTTGGATACTACCTCAGGGCAAAGATCTGATGGTGATAACACTTGAAAATCCAAAAGGCAAAACTTCATTATTAGAATTTTTTACTTTCATCGTTGCGTTAATATTTTGGGTATATGTTACCTGGTACTCTACCCGCATCGTAGCAAGAGCAAAATATTTTCAGGAAAAAGACAACGATGCAGTTTGGGAAATTTTCAGAGTTCAGGCACCTCGTGTTTTAGCATTTACCTGTATTACAGTTTTAATACTGGCCTTTTTTCAGTTGGAAGATTATGGCTATCCACATCTTTCATTTGGGTTTTGCAATATTTTATTGATCTTAAGTTATGGCTGGTATTTCTTTTTATATAAAGCCTGGTCAGGCTACATCAGTCAGGGAAAGCGGGAAAAAAAACAATGGATTATTTTTTTAAAACAAACACGCAGTGCTGCATTTTGGTCTATGGTTTGGTTTGGGTTGATTATGATGTGGCTCAAAAGTTTTTGGAGTGTAATATTAATGTTGCTTGCGCTTCAGATAGGGTTGGTTTTATTGATGCTGGTACGTCGTGAAATTGATGAAGCCTCCACCGAAGGAGAAATTCAGGATATAAAACAGACAACACCCAAAAGCAATCTTTGGCAAAAAATGAAATACATCATTTTGCATGATGAGAACCGCAATTATGTACGCTTGTTTATGATTATCAGTACGATTGGCTTGTGTATTTATCTGGCATGTATAGTGTGGCTTCGTTTTGCAGTTTTTATCGGCTCCTTCCCATTTTTACTACTTGCGTTTGGCGTTTTATTGGGCGCAGGCAATATCATTTCCTATTTATCAGTATTGCAAAGGTTTAATTTTCATTTGGTGTTGTTTGCGATTGCTTTTTTGTTTGGGAAAAAATTTGACTCACACATTTTAAAACTTCCTTTAAAGGAAAAAAATCAACCTCAATTCAGTAAGCGTCAAAATTTAAAAGAATATTTTTATCAATGGTTGCAGGAGCCGGAGCGGCAAAAAATTTTATCTGACACTACTAATTCAAAGTATCCAGTTTATTTTGTGATGGCCAATGGTGGCGCTTCACGGGCAGGCTATTGGACATCCAGCCTGTTGAGTAAACTTGAAGACAGTTCGAAGGGCAATTTCTCCAAACATCTTTTTTGTTTATCTGGCGCATCGGGAGGCAGTGTAGGCAATGCTACTTTTTTCAGTTTACTAAGGTCAAAAGACAGATTGCTACAACAAGATCTCAGCTATACTGAAGCTACAACCCAATATCTGAAATCTGATTTTCTCACTTTTACAATTTCACATTTACTGGGACCTGATATATTTAGAAACTTCCTTCCGTTTCTCAACAGCCTGGAAATGGATAGAGGAAGAGCGCTTGCATTGTCATTGGAAAAAGCACCGGCAAAAAATTCTTTTTTGTACGACAGTTTTGCTGTCAAATTTTCTTCACTGATTACTCAAAAAGGGAAGTCCTATCCTCTTCCTGTTATTTGCATTAATGCAACCAGAATGAGAGATGGTGCGCCGGCAGTGTTTAGCAATATTTTAATTGAAAGCAATGGGATGAAGGATAACTATTTTAATAACCGCATTGATGTTTTATCCAAACTGGGAGAAAGCCGAGATATTAATTTGAGTACGGCTGTAGTTTTAGGTGCCAGCTTCCCCTACATCAGCCCGGCAGGAAGAATCGACAATCCCTATCTCGCAAAAAACAAAAAAGGGGAATGGGTAAAACGAAAAGAATCGCAATATTTTGTTGATGGCGGATATTTTGACAATTCGGGAGCCGGAGTGGTAAATGAAATGATTACGGCACTTCAGAACCTGATGGAAAAAGATTCCACATTCATCCCATATAAAAACAAATTAGAATTTTTTGTCATCCACATTATGAACACTGATCCTAAAAAAATAAACAAGGACCCCATCAATTCTCTTACCAATGATTTACTGGCTCCTGCCAAAACTATAATGGGCTCTTATGGAAAACAAACCACTATCAATGATCAGCGTTTGAAATATTATCTCTACAACTTATACAATAATGAAAAGCATTATACCAAAATAGACCTCTATGACGATGCAGTTTCTGAATTCAGCTATTCCATGAACTGGGTATTTTCGGAGCGGCAAAAAGACACGATGAATGCAGCACTAAAAAGAAATACAGCTTTCAATAATGAAATGAGCCGGATATTATCATTGAGATAACACCCGGCTCAGGTTTTCAAAATATTTTTTAATAACTACGACCGATGGTATCACAGGCTGCCTTGAACAATGAGTTATTGTCATGTACATCCTGCCCCGCTTCCCAAAACATAATACCATTTGCTACATCTTTTGCCAGCTTTGCTTTTCGCTTGGTAGTGTATTGACCATTGTAATATATGGTATAGTTGGTAAAACTTCCGGCTGTTACAATGGCAGAATCAGACAATGGGCTTCCACCCTGACTCAAAATACCACTATAGGTAAGCACTGTACCACTTTGTGTAATGCCAGAAGGGCGGCCATAGCAGGGTACACCCAAAACACATTTTGACGCAGGCATACCTCTTGTTACCAACCAGTAGTTGAGACAAACGGAGGCTAATGTATAATCACTGTGTTGTCTATATGGAACGGATGTGTTAAAATCGTCATAAGCCATGATGTTGAAAAAATCTACATAAGGAAATATTTCATTTTTAATAGCATCGCGATAACCCCCTGCATATTTACCAGCAGTGATAGCCGTTGATAAATAATAACGACTGTCGCGATGAAGTGAATCACTCAACTCTTTCATTAATGCAGTAAAGGTAACATCGGTGCCATCTGAAGTAGATGGGAATTCCCAATCCATATCTACACCATCAAGATTACTGTTTCTTACTTCATTCATTACAGCTTTTATAAAATTAGTTCTGCCAGCAGCGGTTGCTGCCATACTTTTAAAATTTCCAGCTACGCCATCATTAATTCCCAGAAAAATTTTTGAATTATTGGCTCTTGCTTTGTCACGTACTGCAGCCAGTGTAGATGATGGTGAAGCTGGTGCTGTAATGGTACCGGAGCTATTCACTCCATAAAAAGCATATACAACAACATTAGTCATTCTGAATTTTACATCGGGTATAGATGCTACGTTGCGATAGGAAGGCAGATAGCCAACTACATAATAACCAAAAGGAGCCGGTGCAGCAATAACTGCAAAAGTAAAAGAAGATGCCGCACTACTGCAACTGGAAGCAGTACCTGCAGTATTCTTTGGAACTACATACCAGTAATATGTAACTGAAGTAGCTGTTGCAGGAATTGAAAAATTATAACTCGTACCGCTTACATTGGGAGCAACTACTGTGGCACCTGCTACAGATGTGCCTACATACACATCATATCCCGTTGCCCCACTTGCGCTATTCCATGATAAAGAAACAGAATTGGTTGTTACAAAACTTCCACTCGCAGGTCCGGCATTGGTTGTACACCCCGGTGTTGATGGTGGCGGTGGTGGCGGTGTATCTCCTCCTTTTTTTCCGCATGAATAAAAAAGAACAGAAAGAACAAAAAAGAGTAGCAGATTTTTTTTCAAATACATAAGCAGTTTTTTAGCGATTAAGATATATGTTTTGCGTGAATTTAAAATTAGTATTAATTATATTTTATACTTGAAGCTTATTAAAACTTAATTTATAGTAATTCTAATATCAAAAAAATAAAATACAAATCCTCCGGTTGCGTTATTTTGCAGTCGGCAGTTGATTTCACATTTGTTTTTGGGGAGAACCTGAATAAATCGACAAACGATAAAAATAATAAAAGAGGCCACATCAGTGGCCTCCAATATTGAACAGTAAACCGAGAACATACTGTTCAGGATATAAAAGAAGGACTGGTTACTGTTTAATGATTTTCAATACTTCTTTATTTTTTAGCCGGATAAAATAAATACCATTTGTATATTGACTGATGTCAATACTTTGTGCCTGTGCTGATAATTTTATTCTTTGCAATAGTCGACCCGTTTCATCTATCAACATAGCCTCAGTTCCCATCAATGCATTATCGCCAATAGCAATGGTAAACAGTCCTTGTGTCGGATTGGGATATACAATAGAATTTAATGATTGGCCCTTGTTTATTTGCAGTCTTACAATATTGCTATACTTAAATCGTGCGTCTCTGTCTGTTTGTTTTAGTCGATAATAAAAAATATCCTTTTGTAATCTGTCCACATTATGGTCAGTATATTCATAAAGTGTGGTGGTATTACTATTACCAATTGCAGGCTTGCTGCCAATGGCAGAAAAACTATTTCCATCCACCGATCTTTCAATAATAAATTCACGGGTATTAAATTCTGAACCAGTAGCCCATTCCAGCAAATTATCTTTTCCGATATTTTTCCCTTTAAAATAAAGCCAGGTAACAGGCAATGAAGAAGACAAGAAGGTGGATTTCACTTCATCGGGGCGCAATGTTTCTGTATTTCCTACACTATCGGTGCCCAATACAAAGAAAAAGTAAGTGGTAGCATTTGCACCTGTAAATGTAGTATCGGTTCTGGTAATTCCTGATCTGAGAATATTAAAGTTAATCCCATCGGTAGATACATATAAGGTGTAATAGCGTACGCCGCATCCATTTACATCATCAGCACCTGTCCAGGACAAATTAACAACATTCTGACTAGTGGCAGGCAGATTGTTTAAATGTGTAGTGGGTGCAAAAGCATCAATTGTATTCAAATGCCTGTTAGTAGGAATGGTATCGTTGAGGTCAAAAATGATACTTGCCTGTGCTGAAATGGTATCTAACGTAACAGCTGATTGTTTTGGTTTCACACTAAAGTTGATAAATGCGTGGCCATCATTTTGCTTAGTAGAATCCTGTAGCAATAAAAATCCTTTAGTAGGGTCCGTAGGTGGCAACAATGTCGTAGGGTCTATACTTTGTAATTGCCAGAAAAATTTATTCGTTGAGATATCGTAACCGGCAATGACATCGACATACAACCCTAAGGAATCACGACAGTCAAGTCGTTGAGAATAGGTGCTGGTGTTGGGCGGAACAGTAAAGGTTAGATTATTAAATCCAAAGCTTGCCAATTGCAAGGTTGTAGCATCTTGTTTGGCTTCAACATTTGATGTTACGCTTACATATTTTGCCGGAGCAGTTGCAGCTTTACTGTTTTCGTATAAGATGGTATATGGGATTCTATCTTTTACACTGATCCAATGTTTTTGTGGTTGTCCATCAGGCCCTATCATGGCATTGGGGTCGCCGGATTGGATGATATTTGTTTTGCCTTTTCCTCCACCTGGTCCACCAGGCCCAGGTCTGTCATTTCCACCACTATTATTCTGAGGGCAATCTGGTTTTTTATTTTTCAAATATTCTCTACGAATTTGCTCTCGTCTGATTTTCATGTATTGCTTTATTTTCCCTTGCCGTCTATACATTTCTTCCATTTCTTGTTCTTGTTCACTGCTCATATCTTTAAATGAATGCTCGCCTGCATACTGGCCGGCATCAGCCAAATGCTCATTCATACTTTTGCCTGTAACTTTTTGCTGAAAAAAATCCACAAGATTATAAGCTGCTCCTTGTGGTGTAAAGCCAGCAATACTCTGAATAAAATTCGCCTGAGCCATCCCAAGTTGTGTCCCATCAGGGTCATTGGCATAGGTAGCATTGTATAAGCTATTTGCCTTGAAACCAACATCCACAACATTTAATGCAAATCCAAGCCCTTTTAATGCCTTTGTCAAATCAGAAGCCGGAATTTTGGCACCTGATTTCAATTTTGACAATGTTTCAGTTGCCAACTTATGATTATTACTTGCAACCAGCGCATCAGCAAGGTTACCCTCATTCTTAAAAAATTCAAAAAGTGCCTTTTGACCATTAACATAATTTTCGTACCATTTAATAATTAATTTTTTATCTATTTTTTCAGTGAAAAACTGAGTCCATGAACCATATCCATTTGCGTCTGAGGCTTGTTGTTCTGCTTTTTGTGTATAGTTTATTTCACTACAAGGATCATCTGCTAATCCAAAGACATCTACACCATTTGCCGGATTATTATGAGTATATTGATACATGCCCATACCATCTGCATAACCAATCAGATCCCGTTGGTTAAACAATCCGGTTTCGGGATTGTATTCTCTGAAATAAAAATCAATTGCTCCTGTGGCTGTATCAAACTCCTGACCGGTAAAGCCAAAACGATTTCCGGTACGAGATCCATTCACAATATTTCCTGCAGAATCACGAATGGCCATTTTTCCATACACATCGTATTCATATTGCTCCACTATTTTTCCCTGTTCATTTGTTATAGCTTCAATAGAGTTTAATTCATTAGAATGAAAATAATAAGGCCTTCCGTTTTTTTCATTCATCACCGGAGAAAGAAATCCTGAAAAATATGTTTTGTTCAAAACAGTCCCGCCATCATTTCTTTCTTCAATGGGTAATATTCCAGAAAAAGTAAAGTTTGCAGACAAACCGTTCACACTTCTTTGTATTCTGCGATTCAAAGCATCATATTTATATGCAATTACATTAGAGGGCGATGACGAATCTTTTATCAGCCTCTTTTCTGCATCATAAAACTTATAATATTGACCATCAAAAATCAGGTTGCCGTTATTATCATATTGAAAATTGACATTGGAACCACCAGTTGTGGTTGTAATCTGATTAATATTATTAACAGTATAATTTGTGATGGTCCCGTTTAAATTAGCTGCTGTACGGTTTCCCAAAGCATCGTAGGAATAAGTGTTGTGTATAACAGGGCTGCCTTGTGGGCCTCTTTTATAATCTATTAATCGGTTGTTATTATCATATACAAGCTGTTCAGATTTGTTATTATTAATCCTTGTCAATTCATTTTTATTATGTTCTTTATCGTAGGTAAAGGTTATATTTTGAATTGTATCGGCATTTAAAGATATCAACCGGTTATTTGCATCATACTGATAAGTAGTGGTGGTTCCATTTGCAAGAATCTTTTGTATGAGGTTGTTTTTATTATCATAGGCAAAAGATGCAATGGTTACATTATTTTTCAAAATACCTGAAAGTCTGTTTCTTAAATCAAAGTTTTTTACAACAACTGTATTATCAGGGTAAGTTGTAGTTTGTGTTCTGCCTGCAATGCTATAAGAGTAATTAACAGTTCTGCCGTTAAAGGTTTCTGAAACCAGACGGTTAAGTACATCGTAATTAAAGTAAACCGTACCGTTTACATTTGTTGCTGTTTTTACTCTGCTGGATGAGTCGTAAGTATAAGTAAATACATTACCGTCAGGCAGCGTTTTTGAAACAATACGATTAAGAGAGTCATAAACATAATTAATAGTTGTACCATCTGCCAATTGCTGAGTAGTGATATTGCCAATATTATCATAAGTAAAATCAATATGGCGTCCATCAGGATAAGTAACTGAAACCGGCCTGTCAAGATTGTCATAAGTGTACAGGGTTGAATGATTATTTTGATCCTTTACACTTGAAATATTTCCTTTTACAGTATAAGTATAACTGATAACACCGCCCAGATTGTCTGCAATTGTTTTTACTTTGTTCAGACTATCATAAGTTATGTTTGCTGTATGCCCATTTCTATCTGTTACTGAAGTAATATTATCGTTATTATCATACACAAATTGAAAATCGTTTCCTAAAAAATCCGTAACCTTTGTTTGCCGGTGTTTATCATCATACTGGATTGAAAGTGTATTTCCGGATCCATTGGTAAAAGCACTAACATTACCGGCTTGGTCATATCCATAAGAGCTGATGTTTCCTGTACCATCCTGTACGGTTTTTACTCTGTTCATTGCATCATAAGTAAAGTGTGCATTGCTTCCGTTTGGCAGGTTAAGGTTTGTAAGGTTTCCATTGGGATCGTAGCTGAAATTTGTAACATCCCCTGTCGGAAAAGTCAAAGACGTTAGTTTATTTCGGGTATCATAAGCATACTTATATTCAAAACCAAGAGGCCCTTTAATGCTTGTGATATTATCCATAGGATCGTATGCCAGCATATATGTGTTACCCTTCGCATCAATATATTTTACTGGCCTGTTAGATGCATCATACTGAATATATGTAGGTTGATTTTTCTCATTTTGATAATTTATAACATTGCCGATGCTATCTAAAGCAAGATTGAAATTATGATTAAGCGGATCTGTAATTTTCTTTAATCTGCCTAATATATCGTATTCAATAGTGTTAGTGTTATTCGCTGCATCTGTAAATGAAACTAAGTCGCCCCTTGCAGTATAGCCCAGTGTAGCAATAGCACCATGCGGTGCAACAATAGAAGAGGGGTTCCCGTATGCATCATATATATAAGAATAAATATTCCCTTTCGGGTCAGTGCTGGTCAAAATATCTCCATTAGCTGCATAGGTGGCATTGTATTTCAAATTACCCGGTTCCGTGAGTTCTATCAGGTTGCCCTTGACATCATATGTCATAGTGGTGGTATTTCCCTTTTCATCCCGGAAACTGTTCATATTATTAAAATCAGGAGCATAGGTATAAGTTTTTGTATTGCCCAATGCATCCGTTATCGTAAGCACATTACCTTTTGCATCATACGTATATTGTGTTAGATTTCCATTTGCATCCGTTTCACTTGTTTTGTTGCCCTGTTGATCGTAGGTAAAAGACATATTGTAGCCGCAGCAGTTGCTGGTAAGCTGTGAAAGCCAGACCGCGTTTCCGCTTTTTTGATAGCCATAAGTTGTAACCTGATTATTTCCATCTGGCATATAATCTGTACAAATAGTTTTTAAAACAGAAGTGTCATAGCTAAAACTGATTCTTTTATTACAACCTATCACTTCACTACAGGTAATATTTTCAAAATAAACAATATCAACTACATTTTTGTTTTTATCGGTCATGCTTTTCATTGGCCCGTTAACCAAATAGTCATACTTTGACTTTCCGCCCAATGGGTCGGTAACCTGTGTCAAATCCCCATTATTGTTATAAGTATATTGTATAATTCTTGTTGGAGAAGCTACTGCATCGGTCACCGTTTGTAATTTGCCACCTGCATTATAAGCCAGTGCGATAGATTGTCCTGCCGTTGTGGAGATTGATGTAAGTAAACTATCAGTATAGTTAAACTGAAGATAGTTGCCATTAGGCTCAGACATTTTTGAAATTTTCTTATATACAGGATCATCAAAGTAAATCTTTGTACCATCAGGCTTGGTTAATAAAAATTTTCCAGGTTGATATTGAGATAATGCTCCAAATATCCCTTTTTCAGTTTCATAATTTGTTCCATTTTTCACATACAAATCTTCCCTGCCATCCCCCCAGGAAATGGTAACATTATCAATTGAGTCAACTCCATAATTTACAGAATACAAGCAGCGCCAGCCATTACCAAATCCTACGTTTCTGTCAAAGTCAAAACTATTATAATAAAAAGTCAGGCTGATATTAAATCCACGAGAAGCTATATAATCATCGGTGCGTTTTATAAAAACATTCCCACTCAAAGTATTTACTTGAACACCCATTGGACCTGTTTTATTGGGTCTGTTCAGATTTTGCGCCTTCAGGCTGCCGGACAAACCAATAATTAGTATTGCCAACAACATCATCTTTATTTCTTTTCTGCTACTCATAGCTTTTATTTAAAGCTGAACAATATTTTAAAAGTTTTTCAACTTTATTTAATAATATAATTTGCGTCACCATGTGCCGGGTATGTTACCGGCGCTTTACTATACACAACTATAGTACCTGAGCCTCCTGCTCTGATGATACCCGGCGGGCCTTCCTGTCCGCTTAAGGTTAAATACAATGAAGGACTTGCAGTATTTAATCCAGACTGTGTAAGTGCTATTGGTAAATTTTCCAAGCTATATAATACTCTTGTTTGTGCCGGTATATCATTATTGGTTGGATTATGATAATTTATCTGAATGGGGAATGGCCATCCTCCAAATGCATGTGCTGGTAATACCAGTTCTATTGATAATTGTGAATTGAGGCCGGCAGCCGCACCCGGATCGCAACCAGGCTGATTGCCATTACCTGCACCAGTGTTGACACCACCACCGGTAATCAACCCGCCGTTATTAGGGTTTACTACAGAGAAACCATTGGTTAAAATTGCGGTAGATAAATCCGCCTTGGTTAAAATGACATTGTAAATTCCTAAAGGTCGTCCCTGCAAATTGAATGTGGCATATACTGTTGTGCTATTAGTATAGTAGATTGCTGTTGCAGGAATGACAGTTGCATTTTTCACCAGCGTTGCCGTCATGTTATTAGTAAACAAAGAACCAACGATGCGAATGGTAACATTACCGCTATTACCCCCCGAGTTAGCATCAACCGAAACAATACTAAATGGTAACACTTCGGCTTTCAATGTAATATTTTGATTTAGTCCACTACTTACGGATAATACATTGATATAATATACCGAGTCGGTAACTGAAGCCATGATGATTTGCTGATTGCCATAATTGGGCGAACCATACGCATAATCAAAATGTGCGGCAGATGGGATATAACCCCCGCCTATATACATTTGATTGTTGGCAACAAGTGAATCATTACTTTTTAAAGTAACCATTAGAGTAGCTCCTATCAAAGAATCAGGGATACTCAATTTAAAATATCTTGGAACTGATTCAAGCGTTGATGGCGTAAGCGTATTTAGTGGAAGAGGTTTCACTTTCACATAAATGGGCGTTACAGATACAGATGTATTGTTTCCTTCCAATGTTTCAGGAATATTGTTCAGTACATCCGTTTTTATAATCAGGTTATAGCTGCCTTCTGTTACACCCGTTACTAATGGTGTATGCGTTAAAGAATCTATAGTAAGCGAACCCATGTTGATATTTTTATTCTTCAACCCAATTAAAACTGCAGAAGAGTCTAGCACATTATTCTTTGACAGATAAATGGCATCAGTTGTAATACCATTTGCAGTATTGGGAGAATTATTAAATACCTTCCATTTTAAAGTATCTATTGTAAATCCAAGAAAAACTGAATCTGGTTGTTGAATGTTTTGTACCAAGAGATCAACAGGAGGTGGATTGAAAATTGTAATGTAACGTATCGCCAGATTATTACTCTCGTTACTTTCTGTTATTTCGCCATTTGCATCAGTTTTAAAAAGCAAAACATAATTACCGGGGGCAAGATTTTGGGGAATAATGGATGTTGTTATAGTATCATTATAATAAGCTGCAGGCAATAAGTTACCGTAATGCCGTTTTGAATGTAATAAGATATCACCGTATCCTAAAACTGCATCGGTTGAAAGATAAATATTCTCAATCCAGCTATTGGGATAAGTAATACCAGCACCATTATTATTTACCCGGTATGCTACTGTTAAAGGTTGTCCAATAGCTGCATTATTAGTAACAGACATGATGCTGTCTGTTAAATCAGCCAGTAAAGGAACTTTTACATGTATTTTTTTGGCAGCGCCTGAAGCATTGCGAATAAAGTTGACATTATTCGTATTGTCAATCTCTATTACATTACTCATATTTGTTTTGACCAGCGCATAGTAATCTCCTTCCGGAACTAAAGGAATGACAGGAGATTTAGTATCACTATAGGTTTGATTGGTATTTAACGAAATAAATTCATAATAATTATTATTGAGATATATAGCATTGCCATTAAAAACTGAATCTGGCGACAGATATGGTGCATCGAGAGTATTGCCATAGTAGTTTGAATTATTGGGGTTCATTCCCAAATTTTTTACAGTCCAGTTGAAAGCATAAGGATAACCTACCACCGCCGTATCTGCGCCATTTACTGAAGTAACAATAAAGTCGGGGAAAGTATTTTTTAATACCCTTTGACCACTACCGGTAATATTATTGCTTGAATTGCTTCCTTCATATACACCAGTATTGGCGTTTGTCTTTACAAAGAACCAGGCATTGGTGTTTAAAGATTGTGGGAAGCAGGAGTTAATATAAAATGAGTAAGGCATCGTTAAGTAAAAAGAATCACGATAAGATGCCCCTGAAGAAAGGATTTCGTTATGATTTCTTTTTCCAATATAAAATGCAGTAGATTGATTAAATACAGCATTACAACTTACAAATAAACTGTCAACCCAGCTTCCACTTGTAGTATTGGGCCCATTGTTGACGACAGTATAACGGAATAGCTGCGCATGAGAAGTTAAAACCGTATCAGCTAATGTAAAATCTGAAACTGTTAAGTCAACAGGAGAACCCGGACTTACAGCAATTGCTACAGCACTGCTTATATTATTATTGATATTGGTTTCGCTAAAGCTGTTATCACTGTTTCCTTTTACATATAGATACCAGGTGCCGGTTGTTGCAGGTGGAAAAGCATAGCTGATTGTATGTGGCACACCCGAGCCTGCTGGAACATTTTCAGTATAGGTATAGGTGCCTGCCAATTGAGCTGTATTGTCGTATGTAGCCGATGTACTTATGTATAAATTGTCTTTTCTGATATGATTGAAAATTGTACCCAATCCGCTATTAGTAACCGTGTAAGAAATATTGAATGGAACTCCACCTGTTGCATTGGCAGGTGCCGATACAGAATTTATAACGATATCAGGTCTTGAAATAGTAATGGGCAAAGTACTCCTTTTGATTTGTGGTGTACCCGGATATTCAAACACTTCATGCTCAGGATTAGCATATACATAAACATAATAATTACCCTCCGATAAAGTATCGGGTATAGTGAGGTTAAGATTGGTAGGAAAGTCTTTGTTCGGCTCTATTACGTTTTGAGTATTGATGTTGAAGGAGGCTGGATTCGTTCCTGCTGGTTTACAGATGTTGAAACCATATTGGAGATCACCAAAATAGCCCAATGCCGACATTGCATTTCTATCTCCTCCATGTTGAAATCTTCCCATATAAACTGCATCGCCAACATTTAAAACCGGGTCTTTACTTATATATACTTTATCCATCCAGTAGCTGGATCCCCATCCAAGGCTGTCAGTAAGTATAAAACCATTTGGCGGGCAGGATGCACCCTGAACGCCATAGTGTCCTTTATTTTTTTCAATATTATCAGTAAAGCCGGTATTCTTAATATTCCAATTGATCCCTACATTTTGAGTAGTGCTGGCTGTAGTACCCGGCACCGTTAAACTTGAAACTGTAAGTGTGGGTGTAGGAGTAAGGAATACCTGTATCAATTTATAATTTACATTATTATTAGAAGCGGTTCCTTCATAAAGAGAATTAGTAGCATTAGCAAATACATAGATATAATATACACCTGGCAATAAATAATTGGGAACTACTACCTGTGTATTTATGGTATAGATGCTATCATGTTGAATTTGAGTATTTCCATTTCCTATAATAACATCTTGAGCTTCGTTATAATAAGTGCCATTGGATTTTGGAAACTTGAGCTGTGTTGCCGTATTGACATCAAAGAATGGACTATTGGATATATACACTTTATCGTACCAACTTGCATTTACAGGTGTAAGCACTCCATAGTTTTTAACCTTATATGTTAAATTAAGCATACTTCCGGTAAATGTGCTTGCAGGAGAAAATACGGTATCTACTCGTAAATCTGGCTGAGGCGATAATGTTATATCTATTGGTTGAGGTGCAGTAGCTGTATCATTTGCAACGGTAGTTTGAGGAAAATTAATATTGCCGGGGAAATTAGATACAACATAAACATATAACGGAACACTATAGTTAACAGGTAAAGTGAAATTTATAGAGTTGCTGTATTGCTGACCAATATCCAAAGCACTGACATTGGGTTTTGTTCCAATGAGTAATGGCCGAATAGGGAACTGCAAACTACTCCATCCACCAGGATTAGTTTCCGGAGGTATTGAAAAATTGGGTGATGTATCAAATGAAAGAAAAACAGCATCCGTCCAGCTTTTACTACCGGTACTTCCCGGGCCATTATTTTTTACTGTCCAGTTAATGGCTACCGTTTGACCCGAGAAAGCAGATACAGGCGCCTGCACATTGATCGGCTGCAAATCAGGCAATGGGATTAAACTAAATTGCTGTATTGGGCCAGTATTGATTTGAGTACATGAACCATTGTGTGCTACTACCATCCATTTATAAGTCTGATTATACTGTAAGCCGGAGTTGATAGATAAAGTATAGTTAACTGTTGATATACCACTTACACGAGGTGTTACAGGCTGCGTAGAATCGGATCTCCATACATAAATGTCAAATGTGTAATTCAAACTTGGGTTCGCTGGTATCCACGAAAGTGTTAAAGGCAATTGTTGATTGATTGCATTATTCTCTGGCAACATTCCATTCACTGAGTCGGGCAATGCAGATGTAACTGCAACAATCGCTAATGAATCATTAGCGCTGGGCACACCGCAACTACCTTGTGCACTTACAATCAACATATAATTTCCAGGGGCAGGCCATATTGTAGTAACTGAATTAGTATTTGATGGTAGTGTACCACCTCCTGCTATACGCCAGGTATAATTTGCACCTGGGATATTGTTAATTGTATAAGTTGCATTTACACCGGGACAAATACTATTGGGTCCATTGATCGTATTTAGATTTGTAATACTTACACAAAAACTTCTATCCACATTGGTTGCAGGTAAATAATTACTATTTCCGCTTTGAGAAGCTCTTACAGTTATTGTTCCCAAGCTGGTTGGTGTCAGTAAATTTCCAGATAAGGTGGCAGAGCCAGAAACAAGGCTAAAACTAACGGGCAAACCGGAAGTTGCAGTAGCCAACAAATTAATATTGCTACCAAAATTTTGATCCGGTATTGATGTAAAATTAATTGTTTGCGAAGCTTGATTAACATTAAAAGTTCTTGTTACCGTTGCAGCAGTATCATATACATTATCTCCTACTTGAATAGCTTTCACCGTTACAGAACCTACACCTAGTATGGTCAACAAATTGTTGATAGGGTTAATACTGGCAGGGCCGCTTACAATAGAAAATGAAACGGGCAAACCGGATGATGCTGTAGCGCTGGGCACAAATGGGGGCTCGTTATACGTTTTATCTGAAATGGCAGGGAAATTGATGGTTTGTGGTATGGCATTCGCCGCAAATGAAATTGTATTTGATGAGGGGCTTTCACCACAAAGGTTATAATATCTTACTTTAAATGCTCCGGCCTCATTGGCATAATAGGAAGCATTATTGGCTCCTGAAATCAGTATATCATTTTTATACCAGTGATAGCCCAATGAGTTTTGTGATGGTGCGGGAACACTAGCATAAAGCCACCTTCCAATATTATTGATAACAGGAGTATCTGTGGGCGGCGGAGGTGATACAGATACGAATTTAGATCTATTGATGCTACCCCCACATATATTATAACAAACTACACTTATCTGATGATTGCCAGTACTTCCCCATTTTACATAAGCTGTATCGTTATTGGTAGTTAGCGTATCACCAGGAGTGACAGACCAGGTATAATAAATTCCCTGCTGTGCAGGCGTTACCCAATACTTATGTACCCCGCCATATAAACAACCTGTTGAAGGGCCATTTATAATAGTTGTATTATCTGGATATGGTTTTATACTTACTGATTTTACGGCGCTGGTGTCATATGGAGAATCTCCAATTATCCGGATTTTATAGCCATCACCACTAAGTACAGGCATATTATATAATGTAATAGAATCAGAATTAAATGCGTTTTTAGAAGCGCTTGAAAATGGTGGGGAGAAACTTCCGTTTTCATCCGACAACTGAAGTGTAAATGCATTATTGGGAAACATTAATGTATCAACTGTAAAGTGTACTTTGAAAAGTGAACCTACACAGGCTATACTATCTGCAGGATTAATAGTAATAATGGGAATTCTTAATGGAGCAACACCCATTGTATATATTCCTAAATTTTCTTCCGGATTTAGCGAAGTTACAAATGACTGAAAATTATTACCAGAAATAGCGGATGCGCCTTTATCATCCCATTCACTTCCATTCCAGTTTGCAACACGCAATTGGAATATTGAGTTAACCTGTTGGCTTCTGGTGCTGTCGTAGCTCAATGTTATTTTAATACCTGTAGGCATTGGCCCGGCAGGAGTTCCGCCCGGTGGGCCTTCGCTATATCTTATATTCCAGTATTCTTTTCCTGAAACTTTAATCAAACTTGCTGCATGTAATGAAGTATCATAACCATTCAAGGCAGGATTTTTTTTGAAATACTGAACCGTAATACTATCATCAGAATTTGGTGGGCTCGTAATATCGCAAACCGCCTGATAAATACTATCACCCACAGGGAAACGAAAAGACCCAGTACCAATTTTTCTTACAGGACCATCTACATAACTTCCAGATGAGGTTTGACTTATTCCTGCATATTCTTTAAATATCAACATCTTGCTGCTATCCGTATGTATAATACCTAAACCAAAACTTGCATTATTTCCAATGTACAAGTGTTGGTCTAAAATGATATCGCCCCATTTGTTAGTTGATAAATCGCCAAATTTCAACTCAGGATCACCCGTTTTGGTAATATGCACTGTTGGATTATTGCCACTAATAAAATCAAAAGAGGCATTTTCCGTATTTGGATATCCGGCAAAACTGCTATTAATTGTAAAATTGCCACCAATATGAGTTATACTATAAAAATCAAAAGTAACAGGCTGGTTTATCGTAATTGAAAGATCACCCTCTATAAAATCGTCGTCGAAATTACTCATATATGTTACCGCACTTTGATCGGTGGCATTTCTAACAATCGTGAAATTTTCATAAAAAGTATTTCCAGAAAACTCATCCGCCATTATCCTGTTGCTTTGGTCTGATATATTTACATCATCATAGAACTCAGTATAAGAAAAATTAACTGACCCGGTATATTGCTGAATATCTACTTTGGGATTAATATATGAAGATTCAATATATATACTATTAGCAGCATACTTTACAGAAAATGTGCCCGATCCTTCAATATCGGAAGAAATTATATTAACATCACCATAAACGGATAGGTCATAACTGTTCTGATCTAGCATTGAACCATATTCCATATTCAAATAAGAGATAAGTACATTGCTATTTAATACCGGATACCGAGAAAGATTTGTGGGAATAAATACAGAATCACAAGGTTCAGGCACTCCTGCAGGCGACCAGTTTTGAGGCTCGTTCCAGTCATCGTCAATATTTCCATTCCAGGTTTTTAAATAACTGGTGTTACAAATCAACTGTCCACAATTCGAAGAAACTTCTGTAGTGTCATTACATCCCGCTGCATTATCATGTATTTCAGCACCAGCAATGTTGCTCGATAAGTAATTACAAACCGGCGGGGAAGAACAAGTAGCTAATTGCGGGTTATCATATATGCGAAGTGAATCCCCGTTTATATTATTAATTACCAATGCAGGATTAAGGTCTGCCAATGTAGTAATTAAGGGATTATTGATTAACCAGAAGCCATTCTCCATTAATGTGATGTTCTCTAACCCTGATAGACTAGTTAACATAGGTAGCTCGTTCAGCTCTACTTTATCATAATAATTAGCCGTAATATTACTCAACTGAGAAATGTCACTTAGATTTTGATTGTACCAAATACTAAAACCATAACCATTTCCAGTTAAATGATGTAAACCTTGTAATGAAGTAAGCCCGGGATTGAACCAAATGTAAAAATTGAAGCTACTATAAACGCTATCCATTCCAGTAAGGCTCGTCAATTGTGGTGTATTGATAAACCAAAACGTAAAGATTGACTTACTGTCCAACTCATAACTTAGTGGTCCCAGGCTACTGAGTACCGGTAGATTTGCTAACAAAAATCCATAGGTAGAATCAATTTGGGTAAGTCCGACACTTGATAACAATGTGTCATTATTCAGATATAAATAATTGAGTCGTCTTAAAGTATTTATACCTGAAAGTGTTGTAATGGCTGTATTTGAAACTTCTAAATCTCCATTTATATAAACAATTCCATTGAGTTCAGAAAGGTTGGTGATGCCCACACTATCAAACCTTACATGCCCATAAATACTATCAATATTATTGGTAATACCATTTATTGAAGTAAGAGCCGGAAGCACACGCAGCTCCATTCCACCCAATTTGGTGAGATTATTTAATCCAATGCCAGTTAGCAGATTATTATACTTAAGATATAATGGGCCTTCTATTTGAGTAAGTGCAACTAAATCCGAAAGATCAGTTATTGACGTATTTTGAATAGAAAGCAACTCCGTAACCTGAGTAATATTTTGCAGACCATCAAGTTGTGTTATTGCCGGACTGGCTCCCAATCCATCAATAATTATTTTTCGCAAAACTGTACAGAGGGGATTATCTATCAAAAAACTATCTAATTGACTTTGTCTTGTAAAAAAAACACTATCGTTGGCACATGAGGAGTTTGCTCCAAATGGTCTTTGATGCTGTTGATAATTTATTTTCTGGTTGAAATTTTTTGTGTTTATAAAAAACTTTCCATGTCCTTTAATTGATAAGGGAACCTGTTGTGAAATACCTAAGATTGAAAAAAGGCATAGACAACAAAGCATGAGCCCTGTACCAACAAAATTTCTCTTCATGAGTTATCAATTAATAAAATGGAATAGTTGGTTTTTCCCGGGTTAGGACAAATAATTAGAAAAAGGCCAAAGCCATAATGCTGCTTAACATTAAGTTGATCATTATCTCGGAAAAGATTTCTTTTATATCCCTTATTGAAGATAATTTTTCAACAACCAAATGTAGAATGAAGGCACATTGAAGACAATACCCAAACTTGGGTAAATTAATAAACCAATCGACCAAACTAGACAATAATGAAAAAAATAATTAGGGAAGAAGATTGTGTTGCATTACAAACTGTATTAATGAAGCCTCTCCTTTAGTATTGGTTTTGCGATATATGTTTTTGCGGTGCGTTTCTACTGTTCTTTCGCTAATAAAAAGCTCGTTTGCTATTTGCTTATTACTATAATGCTTCATAATACATGCAATTATCTGTAACTCTCTGGCAGTAAGATGAAAAATTTCATTCCCTTCCATTATCTTTTTATAAGCCTCATATTGCTGCATTACAGAATCAGAAAAAAAATATTCTCCTTTTGCTATTGTTTCAATTGCATATATAAGCTCATCCTTACCTCCCGCTTTAGAAATGTAACCATTTACAGCTGCATCATCAATCATCTTAGAAATAATAGCACCGCTTTCATTCATGCTCAATGCCAGAATTTTCATTTCTGGAATTTCTCTTCTTATTTTCATTGATAATTCATACCCATCCATAGCAGATGAAGGCATGGTAATATCAGTAAGTAAAATATCAATATGCTTTTTATTAATTTGACTCAATATGTCCGCTGCGGTATTTGCTTCAGCTACAATTTTAATACCCTCATGATCGTTTAGCAATAGTTTCAATCCATCAATCACTATTTGATGATCGTCCAGAATGGCAATAAAGATATTTGGTAATTTAACTGATGACATTGTTTATATTACAATAATAGGAATAAAAAAAGCAAACAAACTGCCTTCTCCTGTCTTTGAATGAATGTCCATTGTTCCGTTTAAATATGCTATTCTGGATTTTATATTTTTTAACCCCAACTTGTTCTGAGAAATTTTCTCCCTATCAAAACCAACGCCATTATCTTCAATAGTAATATCTAGTTCATTGTTTTCGGCAATTAATGAAACATCCATTTGTGAAGCTTTTGAATGTTTTAAAGCATTTTGTACACATTCCTGAATGATCCGATATATCATCAACGATCTGTTCTCACTAATTTTTTCAAATTCTCCGGAAGCATGAAACTGAATCCTTAATCCAGGTATGGCAATTTTATCTAAAAAATCTTTTACCGCATCTGTAAGACCCGATCGAGAAAAAGCACCGGGCATCATACTGTGCGACAGATTGCGTACTTCCAATGATGATTCTTCAAGTAGTGAATGAATATTTTTAAATATTTTTTGTTCTGGCTCCTTTATAGCTGCCAGTTTATGATTCAAAGATTCTAAATTCATTTTAGCTGCTACAATCTTTTGAGCCACACTATCATGTAGATCGCCGGCTATGCGTTTTCGCTCTTCTTCTTCTGCAAGCATTACAGCCTGTATTGTTTGTTGTTTTAGTTTTGCCTCCATTTTTTGCAATTGCAGTACTTGTGTTTTTCTTTTGTTCTTTATAAAAACATAAACAAAAAACAGCGTTGCAATTAATAACCCTGCTGTGCCATATATAAAATAGTTTTTCTTTGTCAGTTTCAGTTCTTGTTGAATTATGGTATTCTCCTTTTTTTGAACTTCATATTTCGTCTGCATTTCGGCAATGGCATTTGCGCTATTGTGCTTATATAAACTATCCTGAATCTCTATCACTTTACTCAAAGCAACTGCATAGTTGTTCATATCACCACTTGCCAGGTAAATGGCTGCCTGTTGTTGATAAAGCAATTGCAGTTTACCATCCAGTTTTTTTTGATGCGCAATTGCAATAGCTTCCTTAATCGTTTTTAACCCTTTTTCTGTCTGGCCGGTTTTCGAATAAAAATCAGACATCTCTGCCATGTCCGAAACGATATAAAACGGATCTCCAATTTGTTTTCGAATATCAATTGCCTGATTCATCAATTGTTCAGCCTTGCTATTATCCTTTTTTATGATGGATATATTGGCAAATACAAAGTATGCATTTGCAAGAAATAAAAGGTTGCTTTCCTGCTTTGAAAATTTTATAGCCTGGGTAACGAAATATTCTGCTGAGTCAACCTTGCCCATATTGGTATAAATAGCTGCCATATTTAAGCAGGTTGCTGAAGGAAAAAATCCTGGTATTTCTGTTTTGGCTTCATCTAAAGCACTATAAAACCAGTCTAACGCATTGCGCTCCTGCCCCAACTCCATATAAGCCCAACCAATTGCAGTTTTTGTTTTTACTATTAAGATTTTGTCTTTCCTGTCTTCAGCATAAAGAAGTAAATTGTGCCCAGCCTCTATGGCTTCTTTTTGCTTATTAAGTCTTACCAGATAATTAGCTTTAGCCAGCTTGCACTTTACCTTAACCAAATCGCTTACCCCAATTGAATCATGTATAATTTGTTCAATCTGCAATAAAGCATCGTCCGTTTTACCATTCTTTAATAACAATAAAGCCTTTAAATAATTTGCATTGGCAATATGATCTTTATTGTTTGACTGCCTGGCAACTTTTTCCGCTAGTGATATATAAAATTTCAAAGTATCAGGATTTAGGGAAGCGTACTGACCACATAATTCAAACAAGGTTGTAGCATCTACACTCCCTGCCACCTGCTGCTGAGCAATTAACTTCTTTAAGCTATCAATTTTTGGAGTTTGTGAAAAAGAGAAAGATGTCTTTAAAATCAGAAAAAATATAGTAATCAGCAATCTCATAGTAGGTTTATTGCAAGTAAATTAATCATTTTATATTAAATTCAGTTTTTCGTCTTTTCCTTTTTGTGTAGGTTTGCTACTCCTAGATATTCTTCAACTCAAAATTTTCAAAATGAAAAAGTATATTCTGTCTTTATTCTTATTTATCAGCATTGCTTTTCGCTCTTTTGCTGATGAAGGTATGTGGTTGCCCCTTTTGCTGGGTAAACAAGTTTATAATGACATGGTAAAAAAAGGGCTAAAACTCAACAATGCGCAACTTTATAGCATCAATAAAGCTTCGCTCAAAGATGCTATTATCATTTTTGGTGGTGGCTGTACTGGAGAAATTGTAAGTGCTCAGGGCTTGATATTTACCAATCACCATTGTGGTTATGATGCGATAGCCAATGCCAGCACCGTTGAGCATAATTACCTGCGTGATGGCTTTTATGCAAAAAGCAAGGAAGAAGAAATTAAGTCCAGTCTTTCAGTTCAGTTCTTAATCAGAATTGATGATGTAACCAAAGAAATAATGGACTCATTAAATGGCCTTACAGGTGCCGATAGGGTTAAAAAACAAAATGAAGTATTGGCTGTCATCAATAAAAGAATGAGTGACGAAAGTAAAAATATTGAAACCCGCGTTAGTGCGCTGTTTAAGGGAAATCAATTTCTAGCATTTGTTTATCAGCGTTATTATGACATCAGGCTGGTAGGCGCTCCTCCAGAAAGTGTTGGAAAATTTGGTGGCGATACCGACAACTGGGAATGGCCCCGCCACACAGGCGATTTTTCAATTTTCCGCGTTTATACAAAACCCGATGGCAGCCCTGCCAAAAGAGATGAACCTACAGAAGCAAATATTCCAATGAAACCCAAATGGTATTTACCTGTTTCTCTCAGACCTTTAAAAAACGGAGATTTCTCTATGATATGGGGCTATCCAGGTGGCACTAATCGTTATGAAAGCTCTTATGGCATACAACTGGCAACAGATATTAATAATCCGACATTGGTAAAACTTCGTGATGCAAGATTGAAATACATGTTTGAAGAAATGAAAAAAGATCCGGCAACAAAACTTCAACTTGCTTCATCATATGCCAGTATTGCTAATTATTGGAAATTTTTTGACGGCGAAACAAAGCAACTTTTGAAATATGACATCTTTGGCAAAAAGCAAGCTGCTGAAGTAAAATTTAATTCATGGGCAAAAGGAAAACCGGAGTTTGAAAATCTGTTTGCCGATTGGGGAAAAGCTTATGACGCCTGGAGACCCTTTGCCAAACATCGTATGTATATCAATGAAGGTATTTTTGGTTCTCCATTGATGGGCTTTGCTGCTTCATTAATGCAATTGGAAAACCTGCTGCTCAAAACTGGTGCTACGCCTGCCGAAATTCAAAAGGCTGCCGACGCAGCCAAGGCTCAGCATAAATCTTTTATGGAAGAAGAAAATATTATTTCTGATAAAAATATTTTAGGCACCATTACACGAATGTATTATGAAGATGTAGAAAAAGATCAGCAACCTGTTGGCTTCTATGGCAATCTTAAACAAACCTATGGACCATTAGATGATGATGCTACATATAAAAAATATGCCGCCGACGTTTTCAGCAAAACCATGTTATTGGATGATGCCAAATGGAATGCCTTTATTGCCAAGCCCGATGCAGTTACATTACAGAACGACCCTGCCTATTATCAGGCTTCAACTTTTGCCCGCAACTATTCATCAAAATATGCCCCCAAGTATTCTCAATTCAGCGCTCAAAATGCTGAGTTCGGAAGGCTTTATCTAAAAGGCATTATGGAAATGGATCCTGCTAAAGCCAAAATGATGTATCCTGATGCAACATTTACAATGAGAGTAAGTTATGGTAATGTAAAAAATTATAGCCCAAGAGATGCCGTTACTTATGACTATGTAACAACTTCAAAAGGAATTTTGGAAAAATACAAACCTGGTGATTATGAATTTGATTTGCCCGCCAAACAAATTGAAATGCTAAAAGCAAAAGATTTTGGCCCTTATATCGATCCGGTACGCAAGGATCTGGTAATAAATTTCATAACCACCAATGATATTACAGGTGGCAATTCTGGTTCACCGGTTATCAATGGTCGTGGCGAATTAATTGGTCTTGCTTTTGACGGCAACTATGAAGCGCTAAGCCATAAGCTTGCTTTTGACAAAGACCTCAACCGTACCATTTGCGTCGACATACGTTATGTGCTTTGGTGCATTGATAAATTAGGCGGCGCCAAAAACATTATCAAAGAACTGAAACTGATGAAATAATCCTCAAAAGAAATATTTACCGAAAGAGCAACCTGAATGAGTTGCTCTTTCGCATTTTATAAGCAAGAATTATTCATTATTATTGTAAAAAAATACATCCTCTGTATCGCCTGATATACATAATTTTTGCTTTTATTTTTATCTCTCTGCCGGCAGCTGCTCAAAAAAAATCTATTAGCATTGCTACTGACATCGGAGTACAACGAAGTTTTAAAAAAGAGCAACAATACTGGGCTGTAGGACATACTTTACAGCTTCAATACCATGTATCCCCAAAAGATGCCCCTTATTTCTGGCTATCATATTATAGTAACGGAAAATATGTAAACCCTCTTACGGCTACAGCAAAACTTCCTTCAACAATACCTCAGCAAGTCAATTATGACAACAGTGCCAGAATGCACTTTAAACAATTCTCATTAGGATGGAAACGATACTTAAAAGGAAATTATGATGCTTTTGAAAACTGGAATCTTTATGGGTATGGAGGTTTTGGATTAGTCTTTGGTTGGGTAAATAATTCTCATTCTACTTCTGTCGATACAACTATTTACTTTGTTCCGGTTAGAGAAGGAAAAGCAAATTTTAAAAGACTCACTGTCGACTTAGGCTTGGGTGCCGAATTTCCCTTAGGTGCCGATATCTATTTTTATACAGAAGGAAGAGTGTGGATACCCACTACAGATTATCCAAGCAAATACATCTTCGTAAATAAAGATGCTCCATTAATGGGCATGTTTAATTTGGGAATAAGAGTATTGTTTTAAGCAATTATTGACCTTATTGAAATTTTACATCAAAGCGACCTTCTGTTACAGTAAGCAACTCGGGTGTATTATACATATTTAATGCATTGAACTGAAATGTACCTGAAGCGATACGATTGATCTTGTCAAAGCGGGTAATCGTAACTGTACCTGTATGACCCGAAGAAGTGATCCATTCATTTAAAGGAGTCACTTTTCTTTTTACATAATATCCGTAACTGCTATTGGGATAAGGATGTGATGGAATATCCTGATTGAATGAATAAGTGCCAGGACCAGATACATTTTTAATCAAAAGATAAAATTCAGTTTCATTGGGAGAGGATGCAAAATTGCGTGCCCATATCTGAATATCATTGCCAGCCACTGTAGATTCTAAAATATCATTTGCTGGAAAAGGGCCAAAGCCCTGAGGCTTCCACATTACGCCATTGACTTTTGCGCCAAATGTATGAGCGCCAGTATCAGTAGCTGGTGGCAGATCATTTATTTCTTTCTTGCATCCGGTTATAGCAAATCCCAGCAGGAAAAGGATAAAAAAGTGGTTCTTCATAAAAATAGTATTCTATTAAACGATTTATGCTGGTTTTTCGTATGCTTAAAATCATCTGATATGGCAAAAACAAGGCCAGATTGGGCATTTATTCATTATTATTCAAGGAAAAAATTTTTACTAAAAATCATTAAGCAGGAAATGCTTTATAAATACCGACCATCTTGTTTCAGGATTTATCTTTACCCACCCAATTAAAAATCATGATACAGCCACTCACCATTTCGAGAATTGAACTTTTCAAACTGTCTATTCCACTTATTGAACCTTTTACAACTTCTCTGGGTACAGATACAGATGCTGAAAATGTATTGGTAAAAATATTTACCAAAGAAGGCATAATAGGACTTGGAGAATGTAGTCCCTATATGCCTATCAATGGCGAAAGCCAGGATACTTGTTTTATTGTTGGCCAATATTTTGCAAAAGCATTGATTGGTAAAAATCCATTGGATATAGAAGCTTGTATTCAATTGATGGATCGCATCATCTATGCAAATAGCAGTATTAAAAGCGCCTTTGATATTGCTCTTTACGATATTGCATCACAACATGCCGGCTTACCCTTGTATCAATTTATAGGTGGAGAAAATAATAAAACCATCATTACTGATTATACAGTAAGCGTGGGGGAGCCAGAGCAAATGGCAAAAGATGCTTTGAAAATAAAAAACCAAGGTTATCCTGCCATCAAAGTGAAACTGGGGAAAAACGGACCTACAGATGTTGAACGTATAAAAGCAATAAGAATGGCAGTTGGCAATAAAATACCCATAAGAATAGATGCCAACCAAGGATGGAAAGTAAAGGAAGCAATTGAAACTTTAAAGGCACTTGCAGTCTATGATATTCAACATTGTGAAGAACCAATTGCACGATGGAAATTTATGAAACTGTCCAAAGTAAAAAAGCAGAGCCCCATTCCTATAATGGCTGATGAATGCTGTGGCGATGAACACGACGCTGAAAAACTTATTGAATTAAATGCTTGTCAGTATTTCAATATCAAACTAGGAAAATCAGGCGGTATATACAAAGGTTTAAAAATAGTACGACTGGCTGAAGCTGCCGGTATTCATTTACAAGTAGGTGCCATGCTGGAATCTCGCATTGCGATGACAGCTTTTGCACATTTCGCACTCTGCAGTCCGTTGATTGAGCATTATGATTTTGATACGGCGCTTATGTTTAAAGAAGATCCTGTAACAGGAGGTATTCAATATAAAGCCAATGGCGTTATCACAATTACGGAAACGCCGGGCCTTGGTGCTACCATTGAGGATGTATGGCTTCAAAAAATGGAAAAAGTTATTATACAATAGCAAATACCAGAAAAATTTCTTTACGATTCTCTTTGCATACTATGAATGACACTATTTCAAATATTCATTCCATAAGAAAAAGAATATTGAAGGCTTGCGAAAATGCCAATAGAAACCCACAGGAAGTAAAATTATTATTGGCAACCAAAACTGTAACAGCACAAAATATTGCTATTGCATTGCGAACAGGTGAAACTTTGATAGGTGAAAATAAGATACAAGAGTTAAAAGATAAATTTGAAGGCCTTAAAAACTTTCCGCATCAATCTCATTTTATTGGTCATTTACAATCCAATAAAATAAAAGAAGTAATTAAATATGCCGATTGCATACAATCAGTCGATCGCTTGTCGCTAGCGGAGAAGCTGCAAAAAAGACTGGAGCACGAAGGCAAATCAATTGATATTTTTTTGCAATTCAATACATCCAACGAGGTAAGTAAATTTGGTATGCAACCAGAAAATGCAATTGCATTTGCCCAACAAATAAAAAAATTTGATAAGCTCAATATAAAAGGATTGATGACCATAGGTCTGTTTTCAGCTGAAAAAGAAAAAGTAAGAAATTGCTTTCGGATATTGAAAAATATACAAATCGAACTTCTTGAAAATGGCATAATAACAAACGAGCTTTCAATGGGCATGAGCGGTGACCTGGAAACAGCAATTGAAGAAGGAGCAACAATCATCCGGGTAGGAACAGCCATTTTTGGCAAAAGGCCTTATCCTGACAGTTATTATTGGAATGAAACGAATGGCTAATCTTTAAAAAAATGTGGCCAAAATATTATTGCTTTCCTAAACATCATTATAAGAACAGGATTTCTGAAAATAACCTAATGTAGTTTTATTAAAATGTACGGCAATCAAATAAGAGTATTTAAATGCTTTTATTAAAAATCATTGTATCTTTGAATTAACAGCCAACATCACTTAAAAAATAAGATTTTATGGAACCATTAAACACCAGCCCCATAAAGCGACATAAGGCAATTGTCAAATTTTCGCAGGAACATCATTTTGGGTTATTATTAGTCTGGAAAATAAGAGAAGGAATTAAAAAAAATATTGATGCAGTTCGAATAGCACGATACACTGTTTTTATATACGACAACAATCTGAAGCAGCATTTTCAAGAAGAAGAAAATCTGTTGTTTTCCCGTATCTCAGAGCAGGAGTCATTAAAACACCGAGCCTTTGCTGAGCATCAATCTATTTATGATATAATAGAACAAATAAGAAAAACACACTCAACACATATTCAATTGGCTGCTTTTGCCGACTTGCTTGATAAACATATTCGCTTTGAAGAAAGAGAACTATTTAATTATATGCAGCAACATTTCGGCGAAGATCAATTAGAAGAAATAACCAACCAACACCATTCAGAAAAAGTAAAAGATGTTGATGGGCAATGGGATGATCATTTCTGGCTGAAATAAAAAATTATAAAACTATGCAGAAGAAAATAGCTCCTGAAAATTTGGAATGGAAAGAGGGCAAAGTAAAAAACTTTTTTGGAAAAGAATTAATCTCTTTAAAAAATGGTACTTTGAAATTGATTAAAGTAGCTCCACAAGCTTCCTATCCACTACATCATCATCCTGATAAAACTGAATATGCATACGTTTTGAAAGGGTCTCCTGAATTTGAAATTTCAGGTGAGCATTTTACTGGAAAACCCGATGAGTTTTTCATCTTCCCGCAGAATGAAAATCACACAATTTTAAATAAAACTGATGAAACTTGTTTGATGTTAGTAGGCGCTATCAATCACTAAAAAGATCTTTTACTTTATAACTTTGAAATTATTTTTTAGAGGTAAACTGTCTTCCTCTTACAGCTATCTTCAATAATTTTCTTTTTAATGAAATGTGAGGTCTTCCTTTTAATTCATCATTCATTTCAATTTTATAGACTGCCAGAATATTTTTTAACGACAAAATACCAACTATACTATTGTTGGCTTCTACGGTTAAAATGTCACTGTCGTGTTGCGCCATTAATTCAATAGCCTCCAGCAATGAATCGTTGGTGTTTATAAGAAAAGGCTGCTGTATCAGTGACCCGATAGAATTATTTTCATTCTCTTCAGTAATACTAAGTAATTCAGTAAAATTGATAACCCCTTTGTATTGTTCGTCTTTATCAATCACCATAATACATTCTGCTGTTTCATCAATTTCCTGAGTTTTTATCCAATTCTTAACTTCCAGAATACTTTTCATATCCTGCACAAGTAATGGTTCTTTATCAAAAACCTGACCGACAGAAAACCTTTCCAATACATTGGGCCGATAAGAGTCAGGGGTTTTAATTCCTCTTCTTGCAATCTTTTCAGTCATGATATTGTGTTCCATTAAAAAATAGGAAACAATATACGATGCCACACAAGCACCCATCAGCGGCAACAGGGCATTGGATTGCATTGTAGTTTCCAATGCAAAAATGATTGAAGTAAGTAAGGCCCTTGAAGCACCTGCAAACATTGCAGCCATCCCTACCAATGCAGTTAGTGGAATTGAAATTTCAGTACCTGGGAAAAGCTGCACTATCAATAAACCTATTAAAGAGCCTGTAGCCCCGCCAATAGTTAAGAGTGGTGCTAATGTACCACCTGAAGTACCACTGCCCAATGCAATTGCCCATGATATAAACTTCATGATACATAAAGAAAGAATAACCTGCATGCCCATATTTCCCGAAAGCAGATTGCTGATATTATCGTAACCCACACCTAGTGTATGAGGAGCAAAATACCCAACAACACCTACTACCAAACCACCAATAGCCGGCCACCACATCCAATGCACCGGAATTTTTTCAAACCATTCTTCAATAATATAAACAGCTTTGGATACCCCTACTGAAATAACACCTACCAAAAGACCTATACCTGTATAAATAGCTAAGGCAGAATTATCTGGAAATGCAAAATCAGGCATTGGAAAAGTAACACCTGCATCAAATAAAAAATGATGTCCTGCTGCGCCGGTAATACAAGCAATCGCAACCGGAATGATTGACTTACTGGAAAACTCAAATAACAATAATTCTACAGCAAGAAAAATTGCAGCTAATGGACTTCCAAAAATTGCAGACATACCCGCAGTAGCACCTGCTGCCAATAAGATTTTTCTTTCATAATGAGAAATTTTTATCAGCTGACCCAGTGTGGACCCCAAAGCACCACCTGTTGCAATTATTGGACCTTCAGCACCAAAGGGGCCACCCGTTCCTATTGAAATAGCAGATGATATTGGCTTAAGATAAGTAATGGTAGGTTTTATTTTACTTTGATTGGTTAGAATCTGTTCCATGGCTTCCGGAATACCATGACCTCTTATTGCCTTAGAACCGTAATAGGCCATTAAGCCAACAATTAACCCTCCAATCGCAGGTAATAATATTACGAACAAACCAAGCGTATTATCAGCTGGAGAGTTATGATTTAAAGAAACCCTTCCATAAAAAGAAATATTGGTAATCAGGTTAATCAACAACACTAAAAACTTAGCAATTACACTGGTAGCTATTGCAATTAGAAAAGAATAAAAAGAAATAGTAAGCATTCGCCTTTTGCTCTCTCCCTTTTTAGACTGATCATTATCTGCATTGATAATAGGATCCAGCAAGGGTGAAATAGGTATCCCCTTCTCAATTGTTGTACTTCCTTTCATAAAAAAAATCCAGTATAGTGATAAGAAAAAAAACTATACGGCAGTAGTGGTGTTTTTGAATCTGGCAAGCAAAAATAAGATAAAAAAAATTTATAGATCTTTGAAAACAACTATAGACCTGAAAACAATCAAAAAACAAATTCCTAATAGTTGAAAAAAATATCCTTGCTAACGCTTGAGTGTAATATTAAAAGCCAAATCAATTCTTTATGAACAAAGAAATAATGGATTATAATAAGAAGCAGAAAGGAGTAGAAAAAGAAATCTGTAACCTACTGGCTGAACAAATTGATGCTGTTTTAATAGATGCAGAAAATAAAATCTGGCATGGCCATCCGGTATGGTTTCTTCAAGAAAATCCAATTGTTGGTTACAGTAAATTAAAAAATTGTATTCGTTTGCTTTTTTGGAGTGGTCAGTCATTTGAAGAGCCCAACCTGATGCCTGAAGGAAGTTTTAAAGCAGCGGAAAAAAGATATACGCAGGTAAATGAAATTAAAAAAACAGTTTTAAAACGCTGGTTACAAAAATCAAAAAAAATACAATGGGATTATAAAAATATTGTAAAGCGAAGAGGCGTTTTGATTCGCATTGAAACAGGCATAAAAAAACCCGACTGAATTCAGTCGGGTTTTTTTTCGCTTTTTGTATTGTTTAACGCACATGCACTTTTCCTTCTGCAAGTTTTTTACCTTGCGCATCTCCTACTACTACAAAATAGATTCCGGTATTTGCCTGACGTAAATCTATATTGAGTAATGTATAAGGACCCGTTATGCTAAACTTGCGGCTATAAACTGCAGCTCCTTTTGCATCGTAGATCATTATCTGTCGCTGTGTATTGTTGCCTCCTGCATTATAATAAGAAACAGAGAATCTTCCATCATTTGGACTGGGGAAGATAAATAATCTGTTGCTCGCAGGTGCGTCTATTGTTACCACTGGTGATACATTGGAGCAAACTAAACCACCAGTCCATGTTTCCTGAATTCCCACCTGATAATTGCCTGTTTTCTCGACATTAACTACATAAGTGTTTCCGACTACAACAAGTGGATTGGTATTATAGGTCCAGGCTGTACTTAAAGTACCACCCGTAGATGCACTAGGTGTAGCAGTAAGTGTTGTCGTTTGCCCAGGTAGTAAACTGGTAAGCGGTGCAGCTGTTAAACCTACCGACGGTAATTGTCTTACAGTTAATATAGCTGCCGCCGAGTAAACAGAAATAGGGCAAGTAGCATTGCTTAATGCGCAACGATATCTGTTATTGTTCATACCCGCTGTAGTTCCTGTAATAGTGAGTGTTGTTGAATTAGCTCCGCTGATATTATTCCAGGTTGTACCACCGTCTGTGCTTACCTGCCATTGATAAATGATGGTTTGTGTACTAGAACCAGAAATTGTGAAAACAGCATTGCTGCCTGAACAAACCTGAACATTTGCAGGAGGGTTGGTTACAACAGGTGGATTGATAACTGTTAATATGGCGCAATTACTGGAAACAGTATTACCACATGCACCTGATGTTACATTACAACGATAGCTTGCTGTACTGGCACCTACAACTGAATAACAGTTGGAAGTAGCTCCGGCAATATTACTCCATGGGCCGCCACATCCGTTTGTACTTATCTGCCATTGATAAGTAAGATTGGTGCCATTTGCAGTTATACAGAATGAATTGCTGCTGCCTGAACAAACCGTTGCATTGGCAGGATGCGTACTGATTGCGGCCAATTGATTTACTGTTAATATTGCTGCATTGGAAATTCCGGGTGTAGCACATACCCCATTGTTAATTACACAACGGAAACGATGACCGTTTTGTGAGAATGTAGCATTTGAAATTGCATAGGTTGAACTGATAGCGCCAGATATATTATTCCAGTTGGCACCACCATCAGTACTAAGTTGCCATTGATAGATTAATCCTGTTCCACCTGCATTAGCAGTAAAGCTTGCACCGCTTCCTTCACATACGGTTTGATCTGCTGGTTGTGTTGTAATAACTACAGCTGATGCTACTGTTATGGTAGCGCAATTTGAATTTACACTGCCTGCACAAGCGCCAGTAGCAGTAACAACGCAACGATAGCTTGTAGTGGTTGCTGGAGAAGCCGTATAACAACTGGAGGTTTCTCCGGTTATATTTGTCCATGGGCCTGCACAAGTAGCTGCCGATTGCCATTGATAAGAAATACCAGTGCCGGTTGCTGTAACACAAAGTTGTGTAGATTGACCAGTACAAATAGCTGCATCAGCAGGTTGATTGGTAATTGTTGCTGCAGTATTTACAGTAAGTGTTGCTGCATTTGAATTTGTGCTTCCACATTGAGTAGATGCTACACAACGATATTGATTTCCGTTCATTCCAGTTGTAACACCGGTAAGGTTTAAAATAGTAGCAGTAGCACCGCCAATGTTATTCCAGCTGGCACCACCATCTGTACTTACCTGCCACTGATAATTAGTTGCTCCCGAAGCAGTAATACTGAAACTGGCATTGCCCCCTGCGCACAATGTCTGATTAGCAGGCTGTACGGAAATTGTAGGGCCACTACCCGGGTTAATTGTATATGTAAGTACAGCAGTTTGTGTAGTTGCACCACTCGCTGTTCCTTCTATAGTAATATTATATGTACCTGCTAAAAGTATATTGGTATTATTTAAAAATACATTAGCACTGCTGCCTGGCGCTATCGGATTTGTGCTAAAAGTAACATTGGTTCCTGCGGGTACTCCTGCGGTTGCAGACAGTGTAATAGGGTTTGAAAATCCACCGGCAGCTGTAGTACCCAGATTGATGCCCATAGTAGCAGGAGCAGGGCAAGTAGCTGTAGCTGGTGTGGTACTGTTGAAAGTAAATCCTGTAGGAACAGAATTGGGAACTGTTGTCGTCCAGAAACCACGACCATGTGTTGCCGCAGCAATGGTACGATCGGATGCACGATATTTTATCATATCTGTTCTTACTGTTGGGAAAGAGGTATTGGGCGTCCAAATTGTACTTGCCCCATTTAATAAATCGGTTTCCCACACACCAGTTTCAGTAGCAATATATGCCTTCGTATCAGCATCGGGATGAAATAATGCCCAGCGTACCGGCATATCAGGCAGGTTGCCATCGCTGGCGGTCCAGGATGTACCACCATTATTTGAAACCCATACATTGGTAACACCATAACTGGAATAAGTGGCTATAAGATTATTTTCTGTAGATCCGGTAACAATACAATTTACATAACCTGTGGCACCTGCTGGTGTAATAGCAACCGCAGCTGGTGAGGCAGTATTTGCATTATCCACTTTAAATATTGTTGAAGAACCTGTTCCAAAGAAAACACGGTTAGCTGTAAATGGAGAACAAAAAACTGCAGATACATTCCCAGAACCAAAAGCAGAAACCGATACAACAGAAGTAGTACTACTAGTATGTGCATTATCCCATCTCAAATAATTTCCTGCACTATTACATGCATAAATAGTATTGGTAGTATTATCATAATCCCATGGATTAATAAATCGACCCGTGCTTTGATTATTTACAGGTGTCGACCAACTAGCTCCGGCATTGGTACTACGACGATAAACATTATATACATAGGAGCCAAACTGATATTGCGGCTCATTTTGATCAATAGCAGCGTAAGCGCCATCACCACCTACAACTTCAGCAGAGCTGTCTAAACCTACGTGGTTCATACGATGCATACCGTTGTCCTGTGCTCCACCAATTATGTAATTGGTTTGAACCGGACTGATGGCCACTGAATAAAATTGTTTTAAACGAAGCCCCTTATTTCTGTCAGCATTATTGGCACCTCCATCAGTAGAATAATGTACACCACCATCACAGGCAAATAATAATTTACTGCCCCCATCCCACCATTGTATATTGTGCTGATCAGCATGTATGTAATCTCCGGTTGCAGATGTTGCCCAACTTGAAATTTTAGTCCAGCTGGCTCCACCATTTGTTGTTTTATGACAATCAAGACCTCCAACAATACATTCATCGGGGTTACTTGGATTAATTCCGCAAGACAATGAGTACCAACCCTGGCCGCTTGCCCAGTTACTTGCGGGCTGGCCACCGGTAGCAGCCCAATTATCCCCACCGTCGGTTGTTTTATATATTGTGGGAACCTGAGCTGATGCATTTACAGGTAAAGCATAAAGCGTATTCCCCATTACAGCAATTTCACACCTGTCATTATAAGTAGGAAAAGCGGTAGTAGGTGAATTCCATCCGGAACCAGAGGTTACAGTGGTGGGGTTATCAGTGTAACGATAAGCTTGACCGCTACCAATTCCTGTTACCATGTGTAATCTTGCAGGACCCGAGGTAGAACTAATTTCTAAATCACAAATGCTTCTACTTGGAACTCCAGTTGGCGTAATATCTGTCCAAGAAGTACCACCATCTAATGAGCGATATAAACCGCCCGGAGCACCTGATGCATTTCGAGTTGCCAGATAAACATTTCCCTGATAATCGCATACAATTCTTGTACATAAAGTATGTGCACTGGTACTGCTTAAGAAATTCCAGGTAACTCCTCCATCCACACTTTTAAATACACCCACACCTCTTACTGCATCAGCATTTCTAAATGATTCGCCTGTGGCAGTGTACATAATGTTCTGAAAACCGGGACGTGGATCCTGGCAAATAGCAGCAATAGCCATATTACTCATATAGTCATTAATCAAAGTCCAAGGTGAAGGTGATACGGTAATATCTGTTGTTTTCCATAATCCGCCATTGACACCGCCAACCCATACCGTTTTGTGTGTAGGATCTGTAGAGTCAATCATTGCCGCCCTTATCCTTCCTGCAGTTTGCTGTCCGGCTGGTCTTGGATTTCCACCAAGTGTAAAGTCTCCATCCGGTCCTCTTTCCTGCCAAACTAAAGCCTGAACACCTGATGGTCCATTGCGAAGTACATTTTTCTTTTGCTCAGTTTGTTGAACGGCGTTCCACAATCTTTCTGTAGGTACACGACCCAATGCAGGATCCTTTGTTCTTTCGATTTCAAATTGCATAGAGCCTGCTATTCCATCATAACCTTCCCTTCCTTTTTCCTCTTCTTCCATCTCATTTTCCTGACGGGGACCAGAACAACCTGGAACTAAAAAAAGTGAGCAACATGTAACAAAGCCACAAATTGCAAACAAGAAAATTTTTCTCATAAAAATGCTTGTAATGATTTAGTAATTGTTTGAAAAAATGAATCCCGAAAATACAAAACCTATGCTTACAGTACTGAAGTATTGTTTTTTCCCAAAAAAAATAAATCCAGAACAATCGTTAACGTACGGCAATCATACTGATTTCTACGTTTACAAATTTGGGCAAAGCAGCTACCTGGACCGTTTCTCTCGCAGGAAAATCGCTTTCAAAATATTTTCCATAAACCTCATTAACTGCTGCAAACTGGTGCATATCAGTAATAAAAATGGTGGTTTTCAATATATGACTGAAGTTCATTTCGGCTGCCGCTAAAATTGCCTTCAGATTTTTCATTACCTGGTGAGTTTCTTCTTGTATATCCTTGTTCTTTAATTCGCCCGAAACAGGATCAATACATATTTGACCAGAAATATAAAGTATATTACCCGATAATGTGGCCTGATTGTATGGCCCTATTGGTGCTGGTGCATTTGGTGTATTTATAATTTGCTTGCTCATAAAAGTTTTATTTGATTGAAAGAAGCGAATTTAGGTTTATATGTTTTCTTTGCAAAAAACGGGTATGAAGATAGTAGTATTAGCTAATGAATTTCAAAAAGCAGAAATACTTGCACAATCTGGCCAAACGCCATTGGGTGTTGAGTGGGAAAAGCAATTAACGGCATCCATTAATTGTAATAGTTTAATTGATTTGCTGTTTGAACCCACACCAAGTCGTATAGCTTTATTACAAAAATGTAATGCTACATTAATAGTGATTAATGATGTGGAAGGGGTATTAAAAGAGCTGCCATCCAATTTTGTTCGTATCAACGGATGGCCGGGATTTTTAAAAAGAGAACTTGTTGAAGCCGCTACATTAAATGAAGACAACAAGATTGTGGCCACATCCATTTTTGAAAAATTTAATAAAAAGACAGAATGGGTTCCTTCTATTGAAGGATTGATAACGCCTCGTATTGTGAGTATGATCATAAATGAAGCATATTTTGCTTTGGAAGAGAATGTAAGCACCAAAGCAGAAACTGATATTGCCATGAAGCTGGGTACCAATTATCCCTTTGGCCCTTTTGAATGGGCACAATTGATTGGTTTGCCCAAAATTTATTCTTTACTTAAAGCATTAACAGTATCAAATAGTCGATATACACCCTGTAAATTATTGGAACAAGAAGCTTTATCCTTATGAATTTAATTCTGAATATCGATACAGCATTTGATGAAGCAGGAATTTGCCTTGCTGAAAATGGAAAAATCTTATACAAGGAGAACAATGCTCAGTTTAAAGACCATGCAACCTGGCTACATCCTGCTATAGCATCCCTTTTGAAAAAAAATAATTGCAGCTTAAATGATGTAGCTGCAATCGCAGTAAATAACGGGCCTGGCTCCTACACCGGACTTCGGGTGGGGCTGGCTGCCGCAAAAGGAATCTGCTTTGCAGCCGATAAACCACTTATTACAATTAGTTCTCTGCAAATTTTGGCAAGCGCCGTTAAAGAGAAAGCATCTGCTCTTATTTGCCCTATAATAGATGCAAGACGCATGGAGGTTTTCACTGCATTGTACGACAAACAGCTCAATATTATTCAGAAGCCACATGCAATGATTATTGATGAAAATAGTTTTGATACTGTATTAGCAAACAAGGAAATTCTTTTCTGTGGAAATGCTGTAGGCAAGGTGCAGCCGGTTATTGCATCACCGAATGCACAATACATAAATACAAAAACAGAAATTGAGGAAATGGCAGTTATTTCAGCAGAAATGTTCCGCCAGTCGTTGTTTGCCGATCTTGCTTATGCAGAACCGTTTTATGTAAAGGATTTTTATTCTCCTTCCGCAAAAAAATAAACTATTTATTTTTGGTGTATCAAGTAAATGAGCAATTACTCCATCATACTAAATACATTAACAACAACAGGTGAGGCTGTACGTGTCGACCTATTAAATACCAGAAAGGCAGCACTTATCTTTCGTGCCATTAATAATAAGCTGCGACAACAAATATTAAAATCAATTGATGAACTAGGAGCAATAACCGTTTCTCAGCTCTGTGAAAAACTTTTTTTAGAGCAATCTGTTGCTTCACAACACCTGGCTATACTTCGCAAAGCAGGATTTGTAAAAACTTCAAGAAAAGGAAAATTTATTTACTATTCCGTTGATGCCGACAGACTTCTGGAAATGAACCGTATTGCTGCTGATTTGACAAAATAATTTTAACCTTTTCTGTTATTTAAGTATCATTTGTAACTTTTTCATTGGCTTTTAGGGGTTATTTTTGTTATTCAAAAAAAATAGCAATGTATATCAAACAACTTTATACCGGCTGCCTGAGTGAGGCTGCTTATTATATTGAAAGCAATGGAGAAGCTGCTGTAATTGATCCGCTGCGTGATATAGATGAATATCTGCAAATAGCAAATGAAAGAAAAGCAAAAATCAAATACATTTTTGAAACACATTTTCATGCCGACTTTGTAAGTGGTCATCTTGATTTGGCAACAGCAACAGGAGCAGCAATAGTATATGGGCCCAATACCAACGCAAAATTTGCTGTACATGTTGCAAAAGATGGCGAACAATTTAAGATTGGAAATATAACAATAGAAGTATTACACACACCAGGACACACTTTAGAGTCATCCTGCTATTTATTAAAAGATGAAAACGGAAAAGATCATTGTGTATTTACCGGCGATACTTTATTTGTGGGTGATGTAGGCCGGCCCGATCTGGCCCAAAAAGGAAATGAAATCACTATGCAGGATCTGGCAGGTATGATGTATGACAGTTTGCATAATAAATTGTTTCCCCTGGCAGATGAAGTTATTGTGTATCCTGCACATGGTGCAGGTAGTGCCTGCGGTAAAAATCTGGGTCCCAGTAATTTTAGTACCATTGGCGACGAAAAGCAATTCAACTATGCCATGAAGGCTGAAACAAAGGAAGCGTTTATTAAAGAAGTTACAGATGGCATTCCCACTCCACCACAATATTTTCCTGTAAATGCCAGAATAAACAAAGAAGGATACGACAGTATGGATGCAGTGATGCAAACAGGTATGAAAGCATTATCAGTTGAGGAATTTAAAAAACTACATCAGGAAAATGCTATTATACTTGATACCCGCAATGCAACAGTCTTTACACAGGGCTTTGTTCCTGATGCAATAAGTATTGGCCTCGAAGGTCGCTTTGCAGAATGGGCAGGAGGCCTGCTTCCATTTGATGTTCCTATGCTATTGGTTACAGAAAGTGGAAAAGAAAAAGAAACAATTGTAAGATTAGCAAGAGTGGGTTTTGATAAAGTAATCGGTTATTTAGGTGGTGGTTTTGATGCATGGAAAAATGCAGGAGAGCATGTTGATATGATTATAGATGTAGAAGCAGATGAATTAATGATGGATATTCCGCATGATAATAAATTAAAAATACTGGACGTAAGAAAACCGACGGAATATGCTGATGGCCATTTAAAAAATGCATTGAATTTGCCGCTGAATGAAATGAATGATCCCGCAACTATTGCCGAACTGGAAGATGAACAAAATTATTATGTGCATTGTGCCGGTGGCTATCGTAGCGTAATAGCAGCCTCACTTATAAAAAGACAGGGCATACACAACCTGCGCAATGTATTGGGCGGGTGGAGCAAAATAAAAGAACAGGGAAAAGCAGAGATTGTAAAAGAAGCAAGTGTGTTGAATTAAATACTGTTATAATTAAAGCAAAAGGCACTGAGAAAATGTAACTCAGTGCCTTTTTTTATACAGCTAAATAATTGATAAATTACATTTTAGATTTGATCCACGCATCCAGCTCGGGCGAACTTTCACAACTGATGATGCAGGCATATCTTGGCTTATTGCTTTTATTGACACCTACATGCCACAGCCGTTGTGAGTCAACTACATAATGTGCTCCCTTGGGCATAGGTACATGTGCTTCACTTTCTTTTATAGGCAAATTATTTTCGTCACTATCATAAAGCAGCATATAACTGTCCGCATTATCGGTCAGTTCAATCCACATACGCACCACCCAGCCTTCACCTTCTGGATTCAGTCGGTTATTATCATCGCGATGTACTGAACGTAGCGCCTGATCGTGTCCTTGTGGTTCCAGTTTGATAATTCTTACTCTTCCAAAATTGGCAGGAATTGATTTGATATATGCCATCAGGTTGGGGCATCTTTCAATGTTGGGTGTAAACAGTGCATGTTTATCTGGTTTTCCATTTTCCCAAAAACCTTTACACTCCAGCGTACCATCGCAGGATGCTAATGGTGCAAAATTGGTGTCGCCACCGCTTTTCCAATCCATATAAACCAGGTCTTCCCATTCTGAAGAAGGAATTTGAGAAATATCTAAAGATTTCATTATTACATAGCCCTTCTCTTTCATTACAGGCATTTCAAAATGTTCGGTATTTACTGGAATTTTTACAGACCAATGTTCACTATGCGGCCAGAATGGTGCGGGAGTTGTTGTTGACATAAATAATAATTTTATTAATGATATGATTAATTCAAAAGTAAAGTAATTCAATTTGTAAAAGTTTGATTTTTTTCTCCCAACAAAAAGTTAACACCCCTCCATTTTCACCATTCGTATTTTCCAATAACCACTCACCCCATTTGAAAAAATAATTTCGTTTTTTGCAGTTTCTTTAATCTACGAAAACATTAGTAGTAACGCCCACACCAAACTGTAACCATTTTTCTAAACCGGCGTCATAACTAAACAAGTATAGCCATGAAAATCAAAACCATTACCTGCATAGCAGCAGCATTACTATGCTATGCACAAACAAATGCACAAACTGCATCTCAAAAAATTTCGGTCAAACAAAATGCAGTGCCTAAACAAATTGTTGCTCAAAGAGTAACTGAGCCAATAAAAATTGACGGACTGATTACTGATAATGCCTGGAAAACAGCCCCCGCCGCTATGGGTTATACCGAATTTCGCCCCACACCTTTTAAAGCAGAAGACCCTGCAAACAGAACTGAAGTATATATGCTTTATAATGATGAAGGTATTTACATTGGCGGCTATTGTCATGAAAGAACAAAAGACAGCATCTCAAAAGAGCTGGTAGGCCGAGACAATTTGGGTAGCAATGATTTTATTGGAATAATGTTTGACACCTATAACGATAAGATAAATGCATTTGAATACTTCTTAACACCTTTAGGCGAACAAATGGATGCGAAGATGGCTCCCAATCCCAACGGAAATAGTGAAGACTTTAGCTGGAATGCAGTTTGGAAAAGCGGTGCCGTTATTCATGAAGACGGATGGAGCTTTGAAATCTTTCTCCCTTTCTCAGCTATTCGCTTTAGTAAGAAAAATATACAAAACTGGGGATTGAACATCACCCGCCGCAGGCAAAAAACACAACAACAATTTACATGGAATACGATAGACCCTACTGTCAATGGATTTCTTACGCAGGAAGGTCAATGGACAGGGCTACAAAATATAAATCCTCCATTAAGACTTCAGTTTACACCTTATTTTTCTACTTATGCCAATCACTACCCCATTAATGAGCCGGGTCAAAAAAACTGGAGCTCCTCTGTTAACGGAGGTATGGATGTAAAATATGGCATCAGCCAGGCACTTACTTTAGATATGACGTTAATCCCCGATTTCGGACAAGTAAGAAGCGATAACACGGTTTTGAATCTTTCTCCCTTTGAAGTAAAATACGATGAAAACCGCCCATTCTTTACTGAAGGAACAGAGTTGTTTGGAAAAGGAAATTTATTTTACTCACGCAGAGTGGGTGGCCGGCCCATGCACTTTTATGATGTGTATGACCAACTGGGAGCTAATGAAAAAATTATTTCAAACCCCATTGAAACAAAAATGGCAAATGCTACAAAAATTTCCGGCCGATTGAATGGTGGACTGGGTGTGGGCTTTTTTAATGCTATTACCAACCGAACTTATGCCACTATAGAAGATGACAATAAAAATAAACGAAAAGTGGAAACAAGTCCGCTTACCAACTACAATATAATTGTACTGGATCAAACTTTGAAAAACAACAGTAGCGTCAGTTTGATTAACACCAATGTATGGCGCAGCGGCAAAGATTATGATGCCAATGTAACGGCGGCATTATTTGATCTATTCGATAAAAAAAATATGTGGAATCTGGGAGGCAAACTGGGCACCAGCAATCTATTTAACTATAAAGGCGATGGCAAAACATTGCAAGGATATACAGGCAATCTCTATTTTGGAAAAGCAAGTGGAAGGCTCAATTTTCAATATTCAGAAACAATGACTGATGATAAATTTAATTTCAGTGATCTTGGATTTTTTACTTTCAACAATTTTTGGGAACATGCATTGTGGGTAGGGCACAATTGGAGCAAGCCCACTAACTGGTACAATAATTTAAGAATGAATTTTAATGCATCCTATACTACCCGATTGAAAAATCCAGCCGACTATGCCAACTCCAACTTTAATATAAATTTCAATGGGCAATTGAAAAATTTAATGCGAGTGAGTGTAATGACTGGATATGAACCCGCACCACACGATTATTATGAACCACGCATGGAAGGCAAGTTTTTTAAAGGATGGAATAGTTCCTATTTCAGCATTGAAGCAGGAACTAATCGTGCAAAAAAGTATCAGATCTATTCTGAGTTCTTTTATGTTCACCGCAGTATGTTTAACGGCAACAAAATTGCACTTACACTGAATCAGGGGTACAGGTTTAGCGATAAATTCTCTGTCTTTTATAATTTCTTTATTGAACCACAAAAAAGAAATATTGGCTTTGCAGGATTTATGGGCAATGATGTTGTTTTTGGAAAAAGAGATGTGAGTACAGTTGAAAATTCAGTCAACTTAAAATATAATTTCAATAACAAGATGGGCATTACTGCCGACATACGTCATTATTGGAGCAAGGTTACTTATCACAATTCCGCAACTGATTTCTTTTTATTACAAAACGATGGCTCATTACAGCCAGTTTCCAATTATAGCGGAAATCCCAATCAGAACTATAATGATTTTTATGTAAATGCTGTTTATACCTGGCAGTTTGCACCGGGCAGTTTTATCAATATCGTTTGGAAAAACACCAATCCTGTAGACAACTTCAATCGTGAAATTAAACATGGTTATTTTAAAAACTTAGACAAAACTATCAGTCAGGCCCACAATAATAACATCTCTATTAAAGTGCTTTACTTCTTAGATTATCTGGATTTGAAAAAACATAAACGGAAGAAATAAAACTCAAAAGCCATCAATAGAAAAAAAATTGCTCAGAAAAATCTGAGCAATTTTTTTTAAAGCACTTCTATTTTTATTGAAACACCTCACCATATTCGGGCTTGTATTCATACTTCCATCTTCTGTGACTCCACAAATAATTAGCAGGGTCGGCTTTGATGATTTTTTCCAATTCATTTTTATAAATAACAGTGAGTTGTTGTGAGGAATAAGTAGCGCCTTCTTCTGCTAATAATTGTGTATAAAAATGATAGTAACCTCTCTTTATTTTTTTAAACCCTACCATAATAACCGCAGTATTATATTTAACTGCACCTTTTGAAGGTCCGGTTACAAAAGGTGCTAATCGACCCATAAAATTCATCCAATAAGCATTTCCCGGATGTCCGGGATTTTGATCTGCTGCCAGCGCAAGCAGGTATTGATTTGAAAATACATTGTGCATAGAATTTTTAAAATTCTTTGCTGATATTAAAATTGTTCCATATCGCTTTCTAATGTTGTAGAATATCTTATCAAGTGTCTTATTGGATATAGGCATATAAACGCCGGCAAAAGGAATTTTCAAATTCATTGCATACAGTAGATTCCCAAACTCCCAATTAAACTGATGGCCAGCCATGACGTGAATATTTTTTCCTTCATTAAAGTATTTATGCAATAAATCATACTCGCCGGTACTATGCTTTGTTATAAATTTTTTACCTGAAGAAATCAATTTGATTGACTCAATAAACGTATCAATAAAATTATGATAAAACTGCTTGGCGATGCGCAACACTTCTTTTTTGTCTTTTTCAGGAAATGCATGTTGAATATTATTAATTACGATATCTTTTCTATACTTAATAATATAAAAAACAATTGCGTAAATGCAATCGCCAAAAAAATAAAGAACCCTAAGCGGCAAAAGCGAAAACAACCATAACAAACTATATACAATGTAATACATGCTCCTTATTAGTTAATACTACAAAACAATATTCTGAACCAATGCACTCTTTTCAGGATAGTCGGTGTTATAATGCAGACCACGGCTTTCTTTTCTAAATCCTGCTCCTTTTACTATCAAATAGCCAACGGTAGTGAGATTGCGCAGCTCCAGCAACTGTGGTGAAATTGAACTGCTTTCGTACAATTTTTCAGTTTCTTCCCAAAGTAAATCCAGCCTGCGCATTGCTCTTTGTAAACGCACATCATTGCGTACTATGCCCACATAGTCACTCATCACCTGCTGCACTTCTTTCAGGCTTTGTGTAATTAAGATCATTTCTTTGGGTTCCGTAGTTCCCTTTGCATCCCAGTCGGGCACCTGTGCCGATGAAAAAACAGAAGTTGTTTTGCTTTCAAATTCTTTTACTACATCGCCAAAGCATCGATGTGCAAATACCATCGCTTCTAAAAGTGAATTGGATGCAAGCCGGTTGGCACCATGCAAACCCGTTGATGCACATTCCCCTGCCGCATATAAATTTTTAATACTGCTTCTGCCCCATTCATCGGTTTTAATACCACCACAACTATAATGTGCCGCCGGCGAAACCGGAATCATTTGCTTTGTAATATCAATACCAATGGACAAACATTTCTCATAAATATTGGGAAAATGTTCAACAAATTTTTCTTTACTGAAATGCCGGCAATCAAGCCATACATGCTCCGTACCGGTTCGTTTCATTTCACTGTCTATCGCCCTTGCCACAATATCTCTGGGAGCCAAATCTTTTCTGGAATCATACTTTTCCATAAAGGCCTCCTCGTTTTTGTTTCTCAAAATACCGCCATCGCCCCTTACTGCTTCCGTTATCAAAAATGCCTGACCCCTCATACCTGGTTCATATAAAGCCGTTGGATGAAACTGAATAAATTCCATATTCTCAATTCTTCCTTTTGCACGATAAACCATGGCAACTCCATCTCCGGTAGCTATTGAAGGATTGGTAGTAGTACGATATACCTGACCATTGCCACCCGATGCTAATAAAGTAATACCCGCAATAATTTTCTCAATCTTATTGGTTTCAAGATTCAGAACATATACACCCAAACATTCTATATCGGGTGTGGCTTTAGTAACCAGATAGCCTAAATGATGTTGTGTAATGATATCTACAACAAAACAATGCTTTACAAATTCAATATTCTTTTGTGCCGCTACCGCTTCAATCAAAGCTCTTTCCATTTCTCTGCCTGTTACATCTTTATGATGCAGAATTCTGAATTCAGAATGTCCGCCTTCTTTTCCCCGTTTATAATCTCCGTCTGATTCTTTATCAAACCTTGCACCCCAGTCTATTATTTCCTGTACTCTTTCCGGTCCTTCTTTTACTACAATTTCCACCACCTTTTCATTACATAATCCATCGCCCGCTATCAAGGTATCTTCTATATGCTTCTCAAAACTGTCGTGCTCCATATCATTTACAACTGCAATGCCGCCCTGTGCATATTTGGTATTGGTTTCATCGGCTGCTGCTTTCGTCATTACCAATACTTTCTTGTCGGGGAAATGATGTGCTACTTTTAATGCATAAGTTAACCCGGCAATGCCCGAGCCAATAACCAGAAAATCAGTTTGTCTCATTTATATAAAACTATTTTTAAAAAATACTGTTATTCATTTTTATTACGAAGATATAAAATCGCCCCATTGACAATAAACCACTGTGCCAAACCGTAGGTTAACATGATGAGTACACCGCTATATTCAAATGGCCGGTAAAATTTATTGATTGCCAAAACGGAGTCTGATATTACAAATAATACCGCACCCATCATCAGCCCTATTGAAGCTTCACGGTTTTTTGTAATTGGCAAATGCAATGCAGATAAAAGCATGATGCTGATTACCAGTCCATAAACTATTACGGGAATTTTCATTTCTCCCAGCGTTGGAAACAATATTGTAAGCAACCCAATATAATAAGCAACAACTGCAATTATTATAAACAAATTCAATTTTGATTTTTCTTTACGATTGATTTCAAAAAAGAAAATGATATAAAAAATATGAGCAATTAAAAATGCAGCAAGACCCAACATAAAAAATAAAGCGTCTTTCTCCTGAAACATCAGCAACACATCACCCAACCAGGAAAAAAACAAAGCAGCTAAAATCCATTTCCTATTTGTAATATTTCTGATACCGCTAAACAGAAACCAACCCATCAACAAAGGCATCAACAAAGGTTTGGAAATATTTTGAAGCAAGGTATTATTGAAAACACTGCCTAAGATGTTTGCCAACAAAACAATAAGAAATAAAATAACCCAATAGGTATGTTTCATGTATCGCCACCATTTAATGTGTTACGCAAAAAGAAGAATTATCAATTATCAATCCAGATGTTATTCTCTTTCAGCAGGTTAATTAATTCACCAACAGCCTCTTCACTGTTTACATTCCGCTTCACGATATCCTTACCCTTGTACAAGGTTATTTTTCCAGGGCCACTGCCCACGTATCCAAAATCTGCATCAGCCATTTCACCCGGGCCGTTTACAATACAACCCATGATGGCAATCTTTACTCCTTTTAGATGATGAGTAACGGCTCTTATGTTAGCTGTGGTTTCCTGCAAGTCAAAAAGTGTGCGGCCGCAACTGGGGCAACTGATATATTCCGTTTTTGAAATGCGAGTGCGTGCAGCCTGCAGAATGCTGAATGCTGTATTATTGGTAAACTGATTAATGTCATTTACCGGCAAATAAGTTCTGCCACTGATTCGCATCTTGTTCATTTGTGCTGCAGCCGAGTATCCCAAACAAATACCATCGCCCATGCCTTCTAAAAACAGAGCACCGGTTTCTATTGCAAAATGTATTAAATGTTCGTCAGGTGTTTGTGCTGCACTATCACTTATCAACACTACCGGGTTTTTTATTTTTCGGTTGAGCAACTCAATAAACATACGACGCACAGCCTGAATAGCACTATTATTTGTTGTGCTCAGGCAAATAACAACAGTAGAATCATTTGCAATAGCATCTAAAAATGTAAAATCATTAATATTTGTTTCATCTGAAAAACAATCACTCATTACAAAATTCAGTGCATCGCTTCTCAATTTTGCTTCGCAATAACCTTTGTCGCTGAAAATGGGGAAGTATTTTGTTTTATCTGCTGCATGTTCCCAGGTAGCAGGATATACAATGACTTTTAAAGTTCCCGGCAATGCAAAATCTATGAGTTGATTGCCGGCAAAAATATAATCAGCCGCGGCATCATTTATTGACCATTTATCAGTATCTGTATGATAATTATAGCCAATGCTTTGCAAATGCGTGGGTGTAATTTTTTCAACTTTACTAAAATCCGCTATCACAACCGGCACCTGTTTGCTTCCCACATTACTTATTGCAAAGGATTCTCTTCTTTGGTATTCAAATGGATTATAAGGCAGTTTGGATACAGCAGGAATATGCGCTGTGTTATCTTTAAAACTTGATAGCCTTTTTATCAGGTCCTGGCAAACCGGAATTTCAAATTCAGGGTCCTCTGTTAATGATACTCTGATGGTATCCCCAATTCCATCTTCAAGCAAACTGCCTATGCCAATAGCTGATTTTATTCTACCGTCTTCCCCATCACCTGCTTCAGTAACTCCCAGATGCAATGGATAAATTTCTCCAAATTCATCAAACATGGTTTTTATTAGCAACCGGTAAGCCTGCACCATTACCAGTGGGTTGCTGCTTTTCATGCTCAATACAATCTGATGATAGGATTCAGCTCGTGCAATACGCAAAAATTCCATAGCGCTTTCAACCATGCCCATGGGTGTATCGCCATATCTACTCATAATTCGATCGCTGAGCGAACCATGATTGGTGCCAATGCGCATTGCAGTACCATACTCTTTACAAATTTTCAGCAGCGGTGTAAATCGTTCTTTTATTCTTTCAATTTCTTCAACATACTCCGCATCACTGTATTCTATCTGTTCAAATTTCTTTTTATCTACATAGTTCCCTGGGTTGATGCGTACCTTCTCTACAATTCTTGCAGCTATTTCGGCTGCATTGGGCGTAAAATGAATATCGGCCACCAAGGGAGTATGATATCCCTGATGTCTCAATTCATTTTTGATGTTCAGCAAATTTTCTGCTTCTTTTTTTGATGGCGCAGTAATGCGTATCAATTCGGCTCCAGCTTCTATGCACCGAATGCTTTGTGCTACTGTAGCCATGGTGTTCATGGTATCTGTAGTCGTCATCGTTTGTACCCTGATGGGGTGAAAATTTCCCAACAACAGGTTGCCTATTTTCACCTCTTTGGTACGAAGTCTTTGATAAGCCGTAATATTTTCACAATAAAATTGCATGAATGTATTTGAACTTGAGTAAGACTGTAAACAGCCGCAATTCGCAAAATTAAGCATTCATTGCGTTGGTTTATGTCAAAACGAATCAAGACGATATTATTACCAGTCTTTCCCTCTTGATGCACCTACACTACTTGCTTTATCTTTTTGAACTCTTTTTTGAATTTCTCTTTCTTTTTCCTCAAGCAGCTTCAAACGTTGCGCTACTTCTTTTTGATCCATTGATGAAGGTGATTTGTCTTTTTGCTCATCGGGCTTTTGTTGTTTCTTGTTTTCCTTTTTCTCGGGTTGCTTTTTTTGTTTCAATTCCAGCAATGCTTTTTGCAAGTTTTCTCTTGCTTCTTTATCATTAGCATTAATTCTCAAAGCGTTTTTATAAGCTTCAATACTTTGTTCCAGGTTTTTTTGTTTTGATAGAATAACCCCCTGATTATAAAAAACTTTAGCCAGCAAAGATTTATTATTGGTTTGGTTACTCATGGAAAGTAATAACTGGGCTGCATTTATCTGTTTATTTTGTCGATAAAACGCATTGGCGAGATTAAAATTGGCGGTCTCATTTCCAGGATCGGCGGCAAGGGCTTTTTTATAATCATTTTCTGCCAGCGTCATTTCTTGCTTGCGATAATGTTCATTTCCTTTTTCAATTAGACTGATCACTTTTTCTTTCTGTGCAAAAGAATGAAGCGAAATAAAACTAATTATCATAAAAACCAGTCTTTTCATAATACTTCTGTTCGTTTCTTTTCAGGAATAAAGATTTCAACAATCATCAATAATAATGAAATAGCAGCCAGCACCAGAAAGTAGTTTATAAAACTCATAGAAGCAATATCGCTAAATGCTTTTTTATCAATTTGCGCCAGTTGATTATTCAGCAACTGCACCGCTTCATTAGTATCTTGAAAATGAATATAAATACCATGTGTTTTATGGGCAATATCTTTTAATATGGCTTCATTTAGTTTTGAAACAATCGTATTACCGGCTTCATCTGTTTTGGAGGTACCGGTAGCTGCATCTATAATGGTTGTTCCAGTTGCAGAACCCATACCTACTGTATTTATCATAGCTCCTTGTTCGGCCAATTCTCCTGCGGTTTGTACTGCATCTTCATCATGGTCTTCACCATCGGTAATTAATATTACGCTTTTATAATTTTGATAATCATTTACAAAGGCTCTTTCACTCATTTTTAAAGCATCGCTTATAACGGTTCCTTGCTGTGGCACCGACTGTGGAGAAGCTGCAGATACAAATAACAAAGCTGATCCCTGATCGGCCGATAGCGGCATTTGCAAATATGCTTTTCCGGCAAATAGTATTAAAGCAAAGCGATCATTGGGCCGGTCTTGAATTAGTTTGGAAATAAATTGTTTTGCTCTTTCCAGTCTGTTGGGTGGCAAATCGGCTGCCAGCATACTATTGCTTACATCCAATGCAATGGCTATATCAATACCTTTTTTTGTATGCGATTCAGCTGCACCTGCACGGCGTGGATTAATTGCGGCTATTATACCAATTGAAAATGCAAAAAAAAGTAATAAATACTTCAGTCGTGATAATCGAGTAGAAAAATTTGAAGTAAGGTCGTTAATCAGTTTTTCATCACCCATCGTTTTTTTTGCATTTTGCTTCCATTTCAAATACAAAAAAAAGAAAACCAACAATGCTGCTACCAGTGTACAAAGCCAGATAAGTTCTTTATGTTGAAAATTTAAATTCAAAAAAAATTACATTTTACCTTTAAAAAATCCAAGCTGACCCAAAATATCTTTCAGCATTTTCATCCTTACATTTTTCATATCAATATTTTTATCAGTAGATTCTATATTTAATACAAAGAAATAAGGATGTTTACTTTCCTCAATCCAACCCACCATCCAACCAATCTGGTTACCATTTTCTGCAAATCCTGTTCCGGTTTTATATCCCAGTTGATAGTTTGCATTGCTTTCAAATAACATAGCTCGCTTTACAGTTTCCTGATAGCTTTTGAAAAATGGCAATTGATCAAAATATAATTTCTTAACAAGTCCTAATTGCTGATCGGGAGTAATTTTTAGAGAGTTATCAAGCCAGAAGCTATCTATGGCACTATGTATTGAAATTTTATCATTTTTTGTTTTGGCGCCATATTTCAAACTATCGAGCCAAAGTTGCATAGTGTCTTTACCTATGCGTCTTGCTACTTCCTGATAATAGGGAACTGAGGATACCCGAAAGGCTTCATACATATTCAGGTCTTTATTCCAATCTTCATTCCACCTTTTTACACCATCCCATTTTATCACCATGCTGTCATTTACAATCTTTCCGGTTTGCAAGCCAATAAGTGAATTTACAATCTTAAAAGTAGAAGCGGGCAGATAGCTGCTATCGCGGTAGCGGCTCAGGTTATAAACTGTAAACTTGTTTGTCCCATTATCAAGCAGTGCAAAACAACCCTGCACTTTATTTTCATCAAAATACTTTTTGAGGCTTTTATCTTTCTTTACATTATTTGAATTGCAAGCACTAAAAAGAAAAAGCGAAACTGCAAAAGCAACTATTAATTTCATCCGGCAAAAATTTTGGCAAAAATACACCTCATTTCACTCTGGATAAAACAGCTTTTTGATAGCTTCCTACCCAATAGCTGTTTACATAAGGCACATCATCATCCCCTTTTCCAGTAGTTGTAATGGGCTTTGAGCCGATGCTGTAAAATTCTACTATTATATGACCCTCTTCCATTCTGTAATTGTTGATGATGGTACTGTTCATTACTGTAAAAGCGCCACAAAGTTTATCACCCACCCAATATTGGTCAAGCACAATTCCATTTCGTTCATCAATTACCCAATGAGTTCCTTGCTTATCTTTTTGTATCAGCTTATATGGGCGATTATCTGCATTATTCTGGCCATAAATCAATTGCCAATTCCAGCTGTCTGCACTATCCCCTTTTTGTATGTTCAATTTCATTTCTACATTAATAGCCGTATCGCTTCCAGTTTTAAACCATTGCAAGGTACCCTGCCACTCGCCTTCCCATTTTGAAGGAAAATCGTTTTGCTGAGCCAATAACTTACTTGAGAAGAGCAATAGAAAGAAAAAAAATCTAACCTGCATTTAAATATTTTCGTTTAAAATAAAAAATCCCGAACTCTGATAGGAGTGCAGGATAAAAATTACTAAAAATATTCTTACAAATAAAAACCACCAGGCTGACGGGTATGTTTTACACCACGACAATCCTTTTTAGTCGCCGCACATGAGCTAAAGCAAATAGCAACCACTGCAACTACTGAAAATACTAACAAAAATTTCTTCATCTCAAATGATTAATTATGTTGATGCCAGGACCGATAAGGGACCTAATACACCATACTGGTGAACAATTTAAATAAGAAATTCAAAGGAATCGGTGGGTAGAGTTTAATTCATGCGTTGAGTAGATAACGAAAATAGTGCCGGGATATTACTTCTCATAATTTTTTACAAAAAATATTTTTTGGTAAAACTACGAGAAGGGTAGTTTTACGATTGCATAGATAATATCTGTGTTGATTTGAAATATTATTTCAATAATATTTATTTCAACTTTTTATTCGCTCCTTTGGTTTATAAAAATTGGCCTGCTTATTTACAGGTTTTGGCTTATTTCGTCCTCAGGTGCTTCCTCGTGCAAAATAATATGCAATCAACTATATTTGCGCTCATTTATTAGACTAAAATTGGGATTTGAACCTCTAAAACTGCTTTAACCTTTTATTAACCCCTTCAGAAATACATTTGCCAACGATCAAAAGAACCTGAAAAAATATTTATGAACAAAGTACTTTTCGTTTTTGCCTGTACTCTTATCAGTACCCATCTTTTTGCTCAAGAACCTGTTCCAGTAATAAAGAAAAAAGAAAAAATTGACCTGAGCAATCGGGCAAACGATCATTTTGTATTTCAACTGGGTATGGCCGGCTGGAATGGCATCCCTGATACTATAAACAAAACCGGATTTTCCAAAACACTGAATCTTTATTTGATGATGGATTTCCCTTTTAAAACTAATCCTCATCTGAGTATTGGTTTTGGAGCTGGTGTTGCCAGCGATCACATACTGTTTTCAAAAACTGATGTTGGAATAAATAAAAACACACCACAATTACTTTTTACAAACGTTTCCGATACCGATAATTATAAAAAAACTAAACTGGCCACTACTTATCTGGAAGCACCCATTGAATTTCGTTATTCAGCAAAACCCCTTACAGGCAAAGGATTCAAATTTGTCGTAGGTGTAAAAGTGGGCACCCTGCTTAATGCGCATGTACGAAATGCAAAATATGAGACAAAAAGTGGTTCATCCATAAGTGATCATGTAGAAAAAGAATCCAGCAAAAAATTCTTTAATAAAACAAGGCTTTCTGCTACAGCTAGAATAGGCTATGGTCATCTGGCATTGTTTGGCAGCTACCAGCTTACACCATTAATCAGAGATGGGCTGGGGCCAGTTGTCAAGCCCTTTTCAATTGGGATTACATTTACAGGACTTTAATTTATTTATAAACATTGAGAACGGCCTGCAAAACAGGTCGTTTTTTTTGTGTACTACTTTGTCGGGCAGTGTACCTTTGCAACTCAAATATTTAAATACGACTTTGCAGCATGATTGATAAGAAAAAAAATATTGTAAAGGAAGAAAAAGCAATACTGGTAGGTGTAATACATAAAGACCAAACCGAACAACAGGTAAATGAATATCTGGACGAGTTGGCTTTTCTTGCAGAAACCGCAGGCGCAGTATCGGTGAAAAGATTTACACAAAAATTGCAACATCCCGACAGCCGTCATTTTGTAGGCAAGGGCAAGTTGCAGGAACTAAAAGAATATATTCAAGGAAGAGATATACGTGTCGCCATTTTTGATGATGAACTGACAGGAGCACAAATCAATAATATTGAAAAGGAATTAGGCATTAAAACCATTGACCGAAGTGATTTAATCTTAGACATTTTTGCCCGCAGAGCCAAAACTGCACAAGCCCGTGCACAAGTTGAGCTGGCACAATACCAATACATACTGCCCAGACTTCGAGGCATGTGGAAACACTTAGAAAGGCTGGGCGGAGGAATAGGAACCCGAGGACCGGGTGAAACAGAAATTGAAACCGACCGACGTATTGTGCGAAATAAAATTTCTTTACTACGCAAGAAATTAGAAGACATAGACAAGCAGTCTTTCACTCAGCGAAAAGAAAGAGGTGAATTTATAAGAGTAGCACTGGTAGGCTATACCAATGTGGGCAAAAGCACCATTATGAACCTGCTGAGCAAGCGGGATGTATTTGCCGAAAATAAATTGTTTGCAACTTTAGACACAACAACCAGCAAAGTCGTTTTTGAAAACACACCATTTCTGCTAAGCGATACTGTTGGTTTTATTCGCAAATTGCCGCATCATTTAGTTGAAAGTTTTAAAAGCACATTAGATGAAGTAAGGGAAGCTGATATTTTAATGCATGTGGTCGATATTTCGCATCCGGCTTATGAAGACCAACTGGCCGTTGTAAACAAAACCCTGCAAGAGTTGAATGCTTTTGATAAACCCACAATCACCATTTTCAACAAAATGGATTTATATGAGCAACAAACTTTTGACGAATGGCTAGAGCCATCAACCAAACAGGAAATACTAAACGACCTCTATGAGCGGTGGCAGGGCGAAACCAATGGTAATGCCGTTTTTGTAGCAGCAATAGAAAAAAGAAACTTAGAAACACTACGCCACACTATTTTAGAAAAGGTGAGAACCTTGTATAAAATAAGATATCCATATAAAACGGAATTGCTTTATTAAAAAACGGCTCCATCGCGGGCAACCAAAAAATCATGACTTGCATCCTGTTTTATTTAAGAGACGATGCTTAGATTCGCCGATATTTTTATTATTTTCAAACTTGAATTGATTACACATAAAAATCTATTTAAAATGAAAAAATGTTCCCTTTTCATTGTTTGCAGCTTATTTACAATTGCCGTTTCTGCTCAAGGCATTAATCTGAAACAAGTAGGTAAGGCCAATCAGTATATGAATGTACAGTTTGCCGAAAAAGACAATAATGGTCATCTCTATACTATTGATTTTTCAAACGGACTAAATAAAACCAACCTTACTACAGGCGAAATGAGTAAAATAAACGATGTGAATTATAAGAACACTGAATTCATGTTTTATTATCGTTTTAAATTGTATAGTATGGATAAAGACGGAAGTCTTACGGAAATAGATCCCGTTTCAGGCCAGTGGACATTACGCTCCGGCATCAGCGCCTGGTCTGAAATTGACAGACCTGTAGTCGTAGGCAGTTTTTTATATGCTGCTGAAAATGGTTCTTTTTACCGCTATGGCGGCTTAGATCCAAAAACAAGAACACAAATTGGTGGCGCTGATTTTTATAGCATGGGCCGTCTCATGAAAAATGATACATCGCTTTATAGTATGATAAGTGATGGCAGTCTTTACAGAATAAACTTAAGAACCGGTGAATGGAATCGTATAGGCGGCCGCAAAAGCAAGGATTGGAAATTTGCAATAGCTGCCGATTTAATGAACAATAAAATTTATACCATTGAAACCAATGGAGCATTATATGAAACTTCATTACCGGGTGGCGAAAGAAAATTGATCATTGCGAATAAATTAGAGAAAGGAAGGGTGCTGATAAGTGTAAGCAACAAATTATATGCAATAACCACCGACGGTTATTTATATGAAATAGAATTTACTAACTAATCTACAGCCAAAGCTGCAGCATACTAAAAAAAATGGAGTGGTTCAAAATTGCCAATCATATTTCTGAACTTGAATTTGCTGAAAATAATATTGCGGTAACTGCTGTAAATGGGAAAAAGATTTGTGTAGCCCGTTTTCGTGAACAATATTATGCTTTTGCCTATCAATGTCCACATGCGGGCGGCATTTTATCCGAAGGTCATATTGACGCTGCAGGTAACATTGTTTGTCCGGTTCATCGATATAAATTTTCTATCATCAACGGTTACAACAGTAGTGGTGAAGGATTTTTTTTGAAAAGATGGCCTGTACAGATTAATAAAGATGCTGTGTATGTAAATATGGATGCCAACAGTGGCGTTTGAAAAGATGTATTATTATTTATCTTTTATGTTTTCGTCTGATTTTATTTTGTTTTCCATTTCGTCTGCAAGCTTGTTAGACACCTCTGTGTTTAAAATTCGTAACTGAGCAATAATTTGTATTTGCACTGACAGACTATGTTCTGGCTTTGCCTGAATTTCCTTTCTTGTTTTTATTGCTGATGAATTGAACAAATTCTTAACCCAATTATTTACTTGTGCATCAATTACAAGGTGAACCCTATCGGTGTTTCCGTTATTTTGAATAGCATGTAATAAATTGAAGTTCATATACCAGCAACTTCCTTCCTGCAAATTCATTCTTTCGCTATCTAAATAAAATTCGACATCTGCATTGGTGATAATCGGTATGTGTATTCTGATTTCTCCCTTTTCAAAAAACAAATCATTGTCACGGTGCTCCTTTATAGAAGCACCGGCGTTTAATTTTAATAATCTTACAGCAAGTAATGGACATTGAAAACTGTCTAGCACTTTTTTAAAATAAGGCGATTGTTTAAGGAAAATCGTATCAGCATACGAGTTATTCTTTGCAGGGTTAATAAAAATATTATCCGCTTGCCCGTCTGTACTTCTTAATGGAATTGCAGTCCAGCTGCCGTTATAATGTAAAGTTTGATAATGTGCTTGCCAATACTCGGATGACAAAGCAACTGTTGCTTCCTGTAACTTTAGCGGTTCAAATTGAAAGGGAAGTTGTAAATACTTGATAATAGACATAGCCGTTAAGCTATAATAATTGCATTAGTCTGTTGTTTTTGATTTTTTTTGGGAACATGATTCAAAATGTGGATATGATTTTTGCACCCATACCGATCAAACCCAATTTCAACTTTTCCCAATGCTGATTCATCGCCTCTTGATGATTGCAAAACGACCTCATGCTTTAACGCATTGAGATATATTCGAGGCTCTTTTGCAAAGTTGGTACTATGCGTTCCAATAAAAACATCAACTCCTGACGACTGAGTAGCCAATTGAATATCACAAACTCCTTCTTTAGCTGAGAAGCCAATATCAGATTGGCAAATTATAACCTTGCATTGTTTTTGTTTTCGAAGCTGTGTAGCCAATTTAGTCAGTTGCAATGGGGAAATACTTTTTGATTGACGAATATGTATGACCCCGATTAGCATTCCATTATTTTCTACGATTTTAAACTCGTCATCAGTCAAATTTGAACTATCAATTAAAACTGCATTTTTTGTTTTGCTTTGAACTGCTGCTACAAAATTTAATGATTGCTGATGATTACTTTTATTTAAACCATTAGTGTGTAAAAGCACCACATAGCTGTTGTTTGCATTGATACCTAAAAGTGATTCAGTATTGGCCAGTGCCTTAAAAGGTCTAGTTGCGATAATTGCTGCGGCAGTCATTCCGCTGTTAATAAGAAATTTTCTCCGGTTATTCATAAAAGCGGTTTATTGTTGGTTGAGGCTACCAAGATATAAGTTTCTTGGATAAATTGCAAACTAATAATAAATCCCAACAAAGTGTCAACTATTTATTTTGAAAAAAGTTTACAATTTCTCTCATTGATTGGAATAGAAGTTATCATAACCGAAAGAAATGAGGCAGGGTTCCTTCCAGGGTTATATATTGAAGATGGTAAAATTCTTGTAGATAAATCCACCCTTAGTTATCCTGGCGATATTTTGCATGAAGCTGGTCATCTTGCAGTAGTCCCGTATGTTGAACGTTCTACACTTTCCACAACTTCAATAGCAAGCAGACCCAATAGAGAAGCAGAAGAAATGATGGCGATTGCCTGGAGTTATGCCGCCTGTGTCCATCTGGAAATTGATCCATCTTTTGTTTTTCATGAAAACGGATATAAAGGCGGAGGCGCAACAATTATCAATAATTTCAGGCTTAAACAATATTTCGGGCTACCCATGTTGCAATGGACAGGCATGGCTGTTGATGAAAAAAACGCAGCTCTAAGAGATATCAAACCTTTTCCCTATATGATTAAATGGATGCGTGATTAATAGATTACAAATTCAAACAACTATTTTTACAACATTATAAATTAAGAAAGGCATAAAATGAATATAGGCATTCTTTTTCCTCGTTCTAATACTTATCCACTCATTGGCTCCGATTTTTTAGAAGGTATAAAAGCATTTATAAAAAAAGAAAGTAGTGAAAAAGAGATAAATTTTTTTATTGAAAGTATTGGCTTTGGCGGAATGGAAAAGGAAGTTTATGCCAAAACCGAAAAACTGCTGATGCTGGATGATGTGGATTTGCTGGTTGCCTTTATTGACGAAAAAATTTTGGAATTGGTAAAACCATTATTACTTGCTTCTGGAAAATTAGTACTAGTTGTAAATACCGGAGCTAACCATCCTGTAAACTGGGTACCTCAATCCAATATATTACATCTCAACTTACAACATTCATTTTTATGTGCTGTTACCGGTTCTTCAGCAGCACAAGACATTAAAAATAAATATGCAGCAGTCTGTAGCTCATTTTACGACTGTGGCTACTTACATATTTCTTCAATTGTTAGCGAATTTCAAAATAGCGGAGGGATAGTTAAACACAATTATATCAACAATCAAAAAGTAGCTAAAGATTTTGAATTTCCTGAAATTATTGAGTATTTAAAAAATGAAGATGAGATTAAGACACTGTTGGCAGTATTCGATTCACAGCCTGCAGGCGATTTTTATAAAGCACTCAATGAATCTACTATAACTGATTTACAGTTATTTGTTTCTCCAATGATGCTGGAAAGTAAAGCTTTAGAGAAAATTAATTTGATTAACACACTTAACATATCTGGATATATACCTTGGCACAATACAATTCCTGGAAATGTAAATGAGGATTTTATTTCGTTTTATACAACTCATTTTAAAAAGCAACCCAGCCAATTTTCGGTTTTGGGATGGGAAACCGGTATCGTAATTATTGAAATATTGAGAAAGCATTTTGAAAATCTTCGTGATGGCGAGACGGTTGTCAAACAATTTAATAACTCAGTTTTAAATAGTCCCAGAGGCAAAATGAAATTAGATACTAAAACGCAGTATTTTTTATTGCCAGCTATTCGATGCACTATTTCTCCAGGAAATTCAAAATTGGAATTAGAATACAATATTGATCTGGAAAATGAATGGGAAGAGTTCAGTGAAAAAAATACGGAGGGTACAGTTTCCGGTTGGACCAATACTTATCTCTGCTATTAAGATATGGAACCACTACGCATTATAGCATTGTGCTGCAGCAAATTTTCAATTCCTTCTTTGTCTCAACTTTTATATACAGGAAATTTAAAAGCAGTAGTAGTGCCGCATGATTGTAATGAATTTGAAAATGGATTAAGACAATTGCTATCAACTACTGATGTTCCTGTAGTACAAGTCAACAAAGAAAATTTTTCATTAAAGATTAAAGAGATATTACAGAAATATAAAATAAACATCGGGCTGGTACTTACATTTTCCTTATTGATTCCAAAAGAAATATTTGAATTACCTGAAAAGGGTTTTTTTAATGTGCATCCTGGTTTTTTGCCTTCTTATCGTGGAAGCGACCCGATTTTTTATCAAATAAAAAACAGGGAAAAATTTGCAGCTGTTGCTATTCATAAATTAACTGAAGGTTTTGATGATGGCGAAATCGTGCTGCAGGAAAAAATTACATTGCATTCAACCTACACTTATGGGTTGTTAGAGCTAAAACTTTCCCGTTTAGCTCAAAAGCAGGTAGAAATATTAATAAAAATTCTGTCGTTAGGTTTTGCCGTTCCCTCAAAGTCACAAGATGAATCTCGTGCGAGATATTATGGCCGACAACAGAACAAAGAATTGTTGATTGAGTGGGATAAAATGAATGCTCATGAAATTATTGCATTAATAAATGCATGCAATCCCTATAACAATGGCGCAGCAACAAGTGTAGGTAAAAAATTAGTGAAATTTCTAACAGCAGAGGTCATCGAGTTCAATAACAACCGAAATACATTGCCAGGAGAAATTGTAGCAATAGATGATGAATGGCTAGAAATTGCAACGATCAAAAAAGGAGAATTACTAAAGGTCTTTTTTATTTACATTGAAGAGGGTTATGTACAACCCTCTGTTCTAAAACAATGGGGAATATTACCAGGGACGTGCTTTGAAAACTTAGTTTTTTAATTTTTCGTAAAAATATTTGCCTTATAATAATAAAGGGTTAGTTTAGCGTAATTGTAATATCCTCGTTTCAAATTTATTACAGTCTATTAACATTCCGATTAGCAACAAAACCAACTGATATGTCAGATCAACCTTTTATAGGAGAAATCAAATTATTTGGCGGAAATTTTGAGATTGTAGGCCATGCCTTTTGTCGGGGGCAACTATTATCAATTGCACAAAATTCAGCACTATTCGCTTTATTAGGCACTATATATGGTGGCGATGGGCAATCTACATTTGGACTTCCAGACTTAAGAGGGAGAGTACCAATCAATCAGGGTGTCGGTCCTGGATTGAGCCAAAGGACAATAGGGGAAGTTTCTGGGGTTGAGAATGTAAGTTTAACAACCAATCAAATTCCAGCACATAATCATTTATTATCGGCTGCTGGCAGTACAGCAAGCTCGTCAGATCCTACAAATAACAGATGGGCATCTCAGCCATCTTTAGGTCAATATGAGACTGTATCATCTGGATCAAATTTAAAATCGTCCGCATTAGGAATTACGGGGGGTAGTCAGCCACATAGCAATTTGCAGCCATATATAGCGATTAATTATTTAATAGCTTTAGAAGGTATTTTTCCAAGTAGGAATTAACATCAAAAAAATAATTCGTTATGTCAGATACACCATTTATTGGACAAATAAAAGTTTTTGGGTTTGATTTCGCTCCAAGAGGATTTGCACAGTGTAATGGACAATTACTTCCAATCAATACCAATCAGGCTTTGTTTTCATTATTGGGTACAACCTTTGGCGGCAATGGTCAAACTAATTTTGCGCTACCTGATTTAAGAGGCAGGGCTCCTATCCATTTTGGACAGGGTGTGGGGTTGCCGAATTTTGCACTTGGACAAGCTGGTGGTCAGGAAAATAACACACTTATTCTCTCTGAACTTCCCCCACATAATCATAGTGCGAATGCAACAGGAAATACAGCAGACCAAACCTATCCCAATGAAAACACATGGGCTGCAGGAAGTTCTTTTCCTGCATATAGTAGTGCAGCAGCTTCTGGAAATATGGCGCCTAACTCTGTTTCAAACACTGGTAACAATCAACCTCATAATAATATGTCACCCTATTTAGTGATTAATTATAGTATTGCATTAAGCGGGATATTCCCATCAAGAAATTAAACTAATAATATGGCGGATCAACCATTTGTAGGAGAAATAATTATAGGTGGATTTAATTTTGCACCTCGTGGACATGCTCTTTGTAACGGGCAGTTATTGCCAATATCTCAAAACACTGCTTTATTCTCTTTATTAGGTACAACTTATGGTGGCAATGGTCAAACCACTTTTTCTCTTCCTGATTTACAGGGAAGAATACCAATTGGATTTGAACAGGGACCTGGATTATCAGACTATAGTTTAGGCCAAATTGATGGAGAACCTTCTGTTACTTTACAATCCACTCAAATACCTGCTCACAATCACAACATTCTTGTCAACAGTGGCGATGGGACACAATCAAGTCCCATAAATAATTATTTTGCAGGAGCAGGTGCCGATAAAGATTTGTATAGTTATAATGCGGCAACTTCTGGTGGGGCATCCGTTATGAATGCAACAAACGTTTCATTGGCAGGTTTAGGTCAACCTCATAATAATATGATGCCCTATCTCGCTATTAATTATTTTATAGCACTTGAAGGAATTTTTCCTTCAAGAAATTAGTAAATAACTAGCCTGATTATAAATAATCAGGCTTTTTCAATAATACCAAAAAACTGAATATGAAAATCAAAATTAGCCCTAGGCTAAAAGATGTTGTCTGTTTTAAAAAAACAGCAGTTTGCCTTAGTTTCTTTTTAACCATTGCATTCTACAATACAATAAATGCACAAAGCATAACCATTACTACCACTACTGATGAAGTTAATGGTAATACAACCAGTTTAGCCAATTTAGCAGGTACACCAGGTGGAGCCGGCGTGAGTTTAAGAGAAGCCATTATTGCAGCAAATAATGAGCCAGTGGGAGCAAATATTACCATTACTATTCCAGCAGGAACCTATACACTATCCATTGTTGGTAATGCTGAAAATGGCTCTGCAACAGGAGATTTAGATATAAATGCTTCTGCTATTGCAGGTACCAAAACAATTACATTAAATGGTGCAGGTGCTGCTACTACTATTATTAATACTGCGGCAGGTTGGGATGACAGGCTTTTTGATTTAGAACACCAAAGCCAGCTGGGAGATATTACCGTTAATTTGAACGGACTTACTTTATCTGGTGGCAATGTGCTTGCAGGCACTACTTCAGGCGGGGCTATATTAGCAGGATTTGCTAATAATGTTACAAATATCAATAACTGCATATTTTCTGGAAACAGCGCCCCAAATAATGGAGGTGCCATTTCACAAAGTTCAGGTGCAACCTCTCATAATTTAACTATTACAAATACTACTTTCAGTAATAATACCGCTTCCACCGCAGCAGGTGGTGCTATTAGTTATAACGGTGTGGGAAATGTTTCAATTACTGGTTGTACTTTTTCCAATAATACTGCTGGCACTCAAGGTGCAGCTATTAATATTACCGGCAGCGGAACAGGTCCTGTTTCCTCTAATATGCTTCGTAATACATTTACAGGAAACACTGCAAATGGCTCAGCCTTTGGTGGTGCCGCTGTTGCTGTTAATAATGCACAAACTATAAATATTAACTATAACAGAATCGTAAACAATAATGCTCCAAATGTAGCCTCAGGCAAAATGATTTCTACTGGTGGCGGTGTAGTGGGTACTATGAATAATGATAATAACTGGTGGGGAGTAAATACCAGCCCAACTACTACTGAAATATTTGGAACTGCTGCAGCCAATTGGCTACAGCTTAAAGCAACTGCTTCCCCTACTTCTATTGCTACTGGTGGTATTAGCACTGTTACAGGTAGCTTTTTGACTAATTCGGCCAATAACGCAGTAACTGTTGCAAATCTTAGTACAGTAATTGGCCTACCCATCACGTTTGCAAACCCAGTACTTGGTACATTGTCTGGTGCACAAACTACAATACAAGCAAGTGGCACAGCTACTGTAACTTTCACAGCGGGAGGTACAAGTGGCATAGGAAGCGTAAATACAGTTGTTGATAATGTGCCCAACAATGAAAGCAGCCCGGCAAAAGCTTCAATTACAATAATGGGACCACCTACTATAACAGTTACTGGTACACCATTAAATGCATTTACAGCATGTCTGGGAAGTCCATCGGCTGATCAAAATTTTGTTGTATCGGGAACTGACTTAACTGCCAATTTGGTAGTTACTGCTCCATCTTCTTTTGAAATTTCTCTGACAAGTGGGTCTGGATATTCAACCGCCATCAATTTTATTCCATCAGGAGGTGCAGTCGCAAATACAACAATTTATGTTCGTACCACTGCCGCTGCTACTGGTTCACCTTCAGGAAATATTTCAGTAAGTAGCACCGGAGCCACAACAACTAATATACCTGTATCAGCAACGATTAGTCAGCCACCTACTACGGCAAATGCTGGGATTGATGCTTCAACTTGCGGATTAAGTTATACGCTGAATGGTAATACACCTTCTGTTGGTACAGGCACCTGGACTTATAGCGGACCGGGCACCATCAGTTTCACAAACATAAATCAAGGTAACACCGGAATTACAGCTTCTGTTACTGGCGTCTATACATTAACCTGGACGATATCAAATGGCGTTTGTACACCTTCTTCAGGTGTTGTTAATATAACTTTTGTATCCATACCCACTATTGCAAATGCAGGAACCGATCAACAGATTTGTATTGCAGATGCTACTACAGCAATGACAGGAAATACGGCAACATCGGGAACTGGTACCTGGACTCAATCATCAGGACCTTCAACCGCTACTATCCTTTCACCAAATGCACCCAATACAACAATAAACGCTTTAAATGTTGCAGGTACTTATACATTCAGATGGACTATCAGCAACCTTCCATGTACTGATTCTTATGATGAAGTAAATGTGGTAGTTAATCCAAATCCTGCACCGTTTACTATTGGTGGTGCAGGAACCGTTTGCCAGCCTGGAAGTACACTAAACGGCCCCTCCGGTACTAATTATCTTTATCAATGGGCTTCCACATTAGCAGGGAATGTTCCTTTTACAAACCTAGGAACAAGTCAAAATCAACTAGCAAATCAATCTGGTATTTATCATTTGACAGTAACCAATGAATTTGGATGCTCAACCACTTCTCCTGAAGTATATCATAATGTTGCTGATTATGTATTTACCGGAAGTTTGGACGCTGCAGATCCAAAACAAACAGGAAGAATAAATCGATTTGGCATTGTTAATACCTGTGCAGCACCTAAAGCATTTCCAGGGCTTTTTACTGCTACAGGCTTAAGATCGTATGATTCATATACTGTTACAAACAACAGAAATGTTCCAGTTTGTGCAACAGTGGGCTTATCCTCTGGTTGTGGTTTTTCTTTATTCAATGCAGCTTATAGTGGTGGAGGTTATAATCCTTCTGATCCTTCATTGAATTATTTAGCAGATCCTGGATCTTCTTCTTCTAACAGTATTTATATGGAAGTTACCATACCTGCTAATAGTACGATTGATATCATTGTACATGAAGTAAATCCAGGAACAGGTTGCAGCACCTATACATTAACAGTTGGTGTACCTAGAGATCCTGCTGCCATTACTGCTGTACCTGCAGCAGTTGTTTGCAATGGCACATCTACACTTACAGCTAGTGTAGCCAACAGTTATTTATGGAGCCCTGGAGGACAAACAACACAAAGTATTGTAACACCTCCTTTGTTTAATGCAACTAATTATAATGTTACTTTAGGCTATGGAAATAATGGCTGCACAGATGTAGCTTCTACAACTGTAACCGTTTCTAGTGCGCCTCCTACTGTAACCTGCTCACCCAATATTGTTACCAATAATACCATAGGTCAATGTGGGAAAACAATCACTTATACGACAACATCAGGCGGTACTCCTGCTCCTACAATTACTTATAGCTTGACTGGTGCCACTACTGGTAGTGGAAATGGTGATGGAAGTGGTTCATTTTTTAATGTTGGAGTAACAAATGTTACTGTAATTGCAACAAACGCATGTGGTACTGCAAGTTGTTCATTTACTGTTACAATAAATGATACACAAAATCCTACACTTACTTGCCCTGCGCCAGTAACTGTTAGTTGTGCATCCGCAGTACCAACCCCTGATATCAATGATGTAACAGGTGTAAGTGATAATTGTGCTGGAACGGTTACTATAACCTGGCAGGGAGATGCCATCAGCAATCAAACCTGTGCTAACAGATATACTATTACAAGAACTTATCGTGCAACTGATGTTGCTGGCAACTTTGCAGAATGTACTCAAATCATTACTGTAAATGATCAAACACCACCAGTACTTACTTGTCCTGCACCGGTAACGGTAAGTTGTGCATCCGCAGTACCAACCCCTGATGTCAATGCTGTAACAGGTGTAAGTGATAATTGTGCTGGAACGGTTACTATAACCTGGCAAGGTGATGCCATCAGCAATCAAACCTGTGCCAACAGATA
>Ga0209063_1000112_pt1 | contig 90773 bp, 77 predicted proteins | sample KloWWTmeKNB19Kit_FD_187177 | JGI IMG/M metagenome (GOLD analysis project Ga0209063, IMG submission 187177) | Active sludge microbial communities from Klosterneuburg, Austria, studying microevolution and ecology of nitrifiers - Klosterneuburg... | ecosystem: Engineered > WWTP > Aerobic digester >... | reverse complement strand
ATCCCAAGCCATCCAAGAAAGTGTTGAGGGAGCTTTCCTCGCCGGTGGAAGTACAACAGGCAAGGCAATGGAAAAAAGGAAAACTTAATTTATTAATATTCGGAAGCATTGGTTTGCCACAACATACTGTAAAAGGATATAAACTGTATGTATCTGCACCAACAGAAAATTACACTTCAACAAAAGCATACGCTTTGCCGGATATTATACCGGGTGAACGAATAAATTTTGAAGTTGATGATTTATATAATGGGGTGGGCATTGTTACTATTGTACGGCCAAATGGGTATATAGTAACTCAAAAAGATTTTAGCTGGGAGGAGAAAGATCAATAGTAAATATAAATATAATTTGTGACAAATGCAATTTAGAAATTGAATATATTATACAATATCTTACTTTTCAATAAAAGAAAAATAATTACTAATTATTTCTTCTTTATTATTTTTCAAATTGTATTTCCTACAGATATAATTTGCCAAAAAACCGATGTAACCATTCGTTTTGATAATGCGGCAAATAATTTTACCGAAAGTCTCCCACTGGGCAATGGCCGCTTAGGTGCATTAATGTATGGTAATACAATGAAAGAACGCATCGCCCTCAATGAAATTTCTTTATGGAGCGGTGGCCCGCAAAATGCCGATAAAGACAGCGCCTGGCAGTATTTAAAACCCATACAAGAGTTGCTGCTGGCCAGCAAAAACAAAGAAGCTCAGTACCTTTTGCAAAAACATTTTATAGCAAATGGCCGTGGCTCAGGGTTTGGGAATGGTGCAAACGATAAATACGGATGTTACCAAACAATGGGAGATGTACTTATTAGCTGGAAAGACAGTGCCCTACCGGTTACCAATTATAAACGCTATTTGAATATAGAAGAGGCAAAAGCGGTTTACAGTTTTAACAGAAATGGGAAATTAATTACGGAAGAAATTTTTGTAGATTTTATAAATGATATTACCTGGATAAAACTTTCTTCTAATAAAAAAGGAGGGCTCAGTTTTTCACTTTCACTTTACAGAAAAGAACATGCGGCTGTTTCTTTAATGGATAATAAAATGGTTATGCAGGGACAATTGCCATCGGGTAATGATATGGGAATGCAGTTTGCTGCCATTCTTGAGCCCATTTGTAAAGATGGAAAAATAAAAACAGAAGGCAATGAAATAGTTATAAAAAATGCTACCGAATGTTGGCTCAAAATATCATCCGCTACAAACTATAATTATGGTAATGGTTTACTATCAAATGAAAATGTAGTGGTTAAGTCTATGAGCTATTTGCAAAAAACAAAAAATATTTCTTACAGTTATGCATTTCAAAAAAGTAAAGAAGCATATCAAAAATTATTTAATCGTTGCCGCTGGTATATGCCTGCATACAAAAAGATACACCATCTTACTACCCTTCAACGATTAGTCAATTATCAAAACGGCAGCAGCGATCCACAATTGCCGGTGCTGCATTTTAATTTTGGAAGGTACTTGCTCATCTCATCATCCAGGCCGGGTTTATTGCCTGCAAACCTGCAGGGGCTTTGGGCTACAGAATATCAAACCCCATGGAACGGCGATTATCACCTCAACGTAAATGTACAAATGAATTATTGGCTGGCAGAGCAAACTAATCTTTCTGCATTGGCTGAACCCTTGTTTCAGTTTACAAAAAATTTAGTGCCCAATGGAACAAAAACTGCCCAGGCTTATTACATGGCAGATGGCTGGGTGGCGCATGCAATTAGCAATCCATGGCTTTATACTTCTCCCGGCGAAGGCGCCGATTGGGGCTCTACACTTACCGGTGGCGCCTGGCTATGCGAACATATTTGGGAACATTACCGTTTTACAAAAGATAAAGCATTCTTAAAAAATTATTACCCGATACTAAAAGGAGCAGCGAAATTTTTACAATCTATTTTACTTAATGAGCCCTCACATGGTTGGCTGGTAACGGCTCCATCCAATTCGCCGGAGCATGCCTTTAAAATGCCAACTGGTTTTGTGGGCAATACTTGCATGGGGCCAACAATGGATATGCAAATTTGCCGGGAACTTTTTAAGGCCTGCATTAGTGCATCTAAAATTTTACATACTGATGAAGTGTGGAGTAATGAATTGCAAAAAGTAGTAGCACAATTAGCGCCTAACCAAATTGGCCAGAAAGGTGATTTAAATGAATGGCTACAGGATTGGGAAGATGCCGAGCCGCTTCACCGCCATGTTTCGCATTTGTACGGCCTGCATCCTTACGATGAAATTACACCCTGGCAAACGCCTGAGTTAGCAAAGGCCGCAAGGCAAACCTTAACTGAGAGAGGTGATAAAGGCACCGGCTGGAGCAAGGCATGGAAAATAAATTTTTGGGCAAGGTTGGGCGATGGCAATCATGCCCTAAGCTTGCTAAAAGAATTATTAAATCCGGTAAGCAACAATGGAACAACAATAGGTGGCGGCACTTACCCCAATTTATTTTGTGCTCATCCGCCATTTCAAATAGATGGAAATTTTGGCGGCACAGCAGGTATTGCAGAAATGCTGTTGCAAAGCCATGGCAATGATGAAGTGATTCGTTTTTTACCTGCATTGCCTACTGATGCCGATTGGCAACAGGGTAGTATTAGCGGATTAAAAGCCCGTGGCGGCTTTACTATTAATCTGAAATGGGAAAAAGGAAAACTATCCACAGCCGAAATATTTTCTTCCTTAAGTACTTTCTGCAAAATTTTATTACCTGCAACTAAAGAAATATTAAGTAGTAATGGAAAAATAATTGCAACAGCAAATAGTAAAGCAACAATTGTAACCTTTGCTGCTACTGCAGGAGGATTATACAAAATTTTATAACCCAAACTAAAATTTATCTTTGCCTAAAATAATATACTCATTGCCAGATAAACTATTTTTGAAATGATTCGTATTGTATTATTCCTTCTTTTCATAAGCCAGTCTTTATTTGCACAGGTTACACTACCTGTTTTACATGATTCAGTATTCAATACCTATTTTCATCAACGGGCATCTTTATTTAAAACCATGCCACAAACTAAGGGTAATATTGTTTTTGTAGGTAATAGTATTACTGATGGCGGAGAATGGAATGAATTATTTGGCGATACCAGAATTAAAAACAGAGGTATTAGCGGCGATATTACTGCCGGAATTATTTTTAGATTGCCAGAAATAGCCAAAAGAAAACCGGCAAAGGTTTTTTTGATGATTGGCACTAATGACCTGTCTAAAGGGATAAGCGCCGATAGTGTTGTAAAAAATATTTTGCTTATTTCTTCCTACCTGAAACAAGAAAGCCCTGCTACAAAGTTTTTTGTACAAAGCATTTTGCCAGTGAACAATGTATTTGGAAAATTTAACGGGCACACAGGTAATGGCGAAAAGATAAATTTTGTGAATGAACGGTTAAAAGAAAATGCCGACTCTGCTAGTTACACATTTATTGATTTGTATACTGTTTTTAAGGATGAACAAGGAAGACTGAAAGTAGAGTTTACCAATGATGGGTTGCATTTAAAAGGAGAAGCTTATCTGTTATGGAAGCATTTGCTGTATCCTTACGTATATGACTTACAAAAGAAAGCTTCTTTAATTCCCTTGCCACAACAGCTTACCTGGAAAAAGGGAACTTTCCCTTTGTATAAATGCAGGGCTATCGTGGTTACTGATAGTGCCTTGATGAAGGAAGCAAGAGATTTGGAAAACATCTTTATTGAAAATGGATTGCAAACTTCCATAAACAACAAAGTGGGTAAAGACGAAATTCAAATTGTATTGCAATTTGATACATCCAATTCATCCAAAATGGCAAATGAAGCTTATATTTTAAAAATCTCAGAGAAGAAAATTTTGCTAACAGCAAAAACAACTCATGGTATTTTCTATGGCATACAAACGCTTCGGCAGTTAATGAGGGACGGCGTAATGATTGATGCCTGTGAAATAACCGACCAGCCTGCCTTTGCATGGAGAGGTTACATGATTGATGTAGGCCGTAATTATATGTCAATTCCTTTGCTGAAACAGCAGATTGATGTAATGGCGATGTACAAACTGAATATATTTCATTTCCATGCCACAGAAGATATTGCCTGGAGGTTAGCAATAAAGCAATACCCACAACTCACAGCGCCGGAAACCATGCTTCGCCATAAAGGCATGTATTATACCCAGGCAGAGATAAAGGAATTGATTGCTTATTGTAAAGAGCGGCACATAACTTTTGTTCCCGAAATTGATATGCCCGGCCATAGCGCTGCTTTTAAAAGGGCAATGAAAGTGGATATGCAAAGCAATTCAGGAATGAAGTATTTAAAAAATATTTTAAAGGAAATTTGTAGCACTTACGATGTGCCCTATATTCATATTGGCGCCGATGAGGTAAAAATTACCAATAAAAATTTTATTCCTGAATTTACTGCATACATAGAAAGTTTAGGGAAAAAAGTTATTGGCTGGCAGCCGGGTGGAAATTTTACAAACAGTACCATTCGGCAATTATGGATGGATGACAATGCACATCATACCTCTAACAACCAGGTTCAGTTAATTGATTCCAGGCATTTGTATTTAAACCACATGGATCCGTTGGAAGCAGTTACATCTATTTTTAACCGAAAAATTGGCGATAAAGAAAATGGTGATGCTGCCACTTTAGGCGGTACTATTTGCATGTGGCCCGACAGGGCAGTAGCCAAAGAAGAAGATGTTTTAAGGATGAACCCTGTTTATCCCGGAATGATGGCTTTTGCCGAAAGAATCTGGCGTGGCGGCGGCCAAAGCGGATGGATTGCCAATATAGATGATGGTGACAGAAAAAGTTTTACTGAATTTGAAAACCGGTTGCTTGATAACAAAAAACTTTATTTCAGCAATAAAATTTTTAACTATGCAAAGCAATCTAACATTGTGTGGAAATTATATGGCCCCTATAATAACAATGGTGATTTAGCAAAACAATTTATACCCGAAACAAAAAATTTGAATGAAACAAATACTAAAATATATAAAGAACAAACCGGCGGTACTATCGTATTACGGCATTGGTGGGCACCACTTATAAAGGGCGCTATAGACAACCCCAAAGCCAGTACCACCTGGTATGCCACTACACAAATTTGGGCTGATGAAGATGGTGTAAAAAATTTCTGGATAGGTTTTAATAATATTTCCCGCTCGCCTTCTACAGATTCGCCACCTGCAGATGGTTGGGATGATAAGAGCAGCGCTGTTTGGGTAAATGGAATTTTAATAGAACCGCCACATTGGCTAAGGGCCGGGCAAAAAGGAAATTCCGAAATACCTTTATTAGATGAAGGTTATGAATACCGCAGCCCCACAAAAATTTTTTTAAAAAAAGGTTGGAATGAAATTTTAATAAAAGCGCCCATAGGTAGTTTTAAAGGAAGAGACTGGCAAAACCCTGTAAAATGGAAGTTTACGTTTGTGGAAAACGATATTGGCACAAAGTGATGTAACTAAATAAGAATTTTATTAAAATACTCAAATCAACTTATGCTCTACTGCAAATTTAATAAGGGTAGCTGTGTTTTTTACATTCAGTTTGGCCAATAAATTTTTTCGGTGGCTGTCAATGGTAAACTGACTAAGAAATATTTTTTCTGCAATTTGTGGGTTGGTATAACCTTCAGAAATTAGCGTAAGAATTTCTTTTTCCCTGCTACTTAATACCGGCATTTCTTCTTTAGAATATTTTTGATAGGCCTGCAATGCCTCACCGGCCTCACCACTAAAATAAATGCCTCCATTATGTACCGTATGTATGGCTTTTATCAATTCTTCTTTGGAAGAGTTTTTTAAAATGTATCCCGAAGCATCATTCTCCATCATCTTTTTAATATATAATCCCTGGTTAAATGTACTAAGCCCTAAAATAAAAATGCCCGGGTACTTTTCTTTCATTACCGCACAAAGTTCTACCCCGTCCATGCCGGGCATACTAATGTCCATTAACACTACATCGGCCGTATTATTTACAAAAAACCCCAGGCATGATTGGGCATTCATTGCCTGGCCAACCCATTCTATATCTTTTTCATGTTGTAATAAAGAATAGATGCCTTCAATTACTACAGGGTGATCATCTACAATAAATACACGAATCATCGTTATAAATTAAATTCAATATTTACTAATGTTCCTTTGCCTGGTTCAGAGTGAATGTCTAACTGCCCTTTTAAATATTCTACCCTAGATTGTATATTGGCAAGGCCGGCTCCATTGCTCTCCGCTATCATACTAGCATCAAATCCTTTTCCGTTATCTTCTACTACCACATTTAAGCGATTACCTTCTTTTACCAGCTGCACAAATGCTTCTGTGGCTGCCGCATGTTTCAGTATATTGTTTAGCAACTCCTGTACAATACGGTAAATAATAATCTCCGTTGATTTATCCATTCTTATTTCCAGGCCATGGGTTTGGTATTTTACCATAATGAGCTTGGTTCCATTCACCGTATTACAATATTCTTTCAATGCTTCATCAAGTCCAAACTTGGTAAGCATTTCAGGCATCATATTATGTGCTACTCTTCGCAACTCTTTGATCGAAGTGTCAATCATATCCAATGACCTTTCAAACACGGTCATGTTTTCTGGGGTTATCATTAAATTGTCTTTCATATTGCTTAAGGAAAATTTTACGCCAGATAATAATCCGCCGAGGCCATCGTGCAAATCTTTTGCAAGGCGGCTTCGTTCTTCCTGTTGCCCTTTTAACATTGCATCCACCGCTACCAATTGTTTATCTTTTTCTAATTCGCTAATGCGTTGGTGATGAATTTCGTCCTGCTGTTTTGTCAATAATTTCTTATGGCGGATATTTCGGTAGCCCAGGAAACCGATGAATAAAACGGCTGCAAGAAACCCTGCAAGGATATAGTTGAGCGTGGATTTTTGCTTAATGGAAATATTCTGCATCTTTTTTTCATCATCCAGTTGCAAAATGTGCGCATCTTTAATATCCGATTGGTATTTCGCTTCTAATGCCTGTATATTCTCCTTATGTGTTTTACTTATCACACTATCGTATACTACCAAATAGTCTTTTAGATAGCCCAATGCAGCAGAAAAATTTTTTCTCTTTTCTTCCAGTTCTGAAAGGTTCTTTAAAGAATATTGTTCAATTTGCGGTAGCTCCAGTTTTTTTGATTGCTCAATGGCAACTTTATAATAATAAACAGCCTGTTCATTATTTCCAGTTAAAAAATAACTGTATCCAAGATTTTGATTTACCGCAGCAATCTCATAGTCGTTTCCGGCTTTTATCATATTTTCCAATGCCGCTTTAAAACTTACTACTGAACCCATTTTATCATTTGCAGACTCTATCTGGTACTTACCCAAAAACTTATAGCCCATTCCCAGCATGTAGTAATTTCCACTTTGGCTTGAAATTTTTATTACTTTATCAATCAATGTATCTATCCCTTTGTATTCTTTCAATTCAGTTTTAGCAGAGGCCATAGCAAGGCTGGCAACTGATATCTTAAATGGATCCTGGAGTCTGTTGCTTATTTGCACACATTCTTCAGCATACTGTAAGGCAGTTTTGTTGTCAAGAATTTGTGTATAAAGAGTAGAAAGGTTATTGTAGGTTAAAAAAAGCAACCCATCCTCTTTTAATTCTTTATAAACCCGTGCAGCCTCCTGGTAATAAATTACTGCAGAATCATAGTTTCCTTTATAATGATAAATTACACCAAAATTATGCTGTAACATACCTCTGAACTTTATGGAGCGGTTATCCTTTTTACTTTTAAATATTTCGAGGGATTTATTGTAATAGATTGCGCCGGTATCAAAATTACTTTTATCTGTATACAAAACGCCTGTTAACCTATAAGCTACTCCTAATCCAAAATCAAAATTTAATTGCTTTGAAAGGTTTACTGATTGTATTGCCAATGCCATTGCCCTCGCAGGATTAAGATGTTGATATTTTACAATCATGTTATTCAATAAAACAACTTTTGAAGTATCTTCTTTTATTTTTTTCAACTGCACTTCAAGTGAATCAATTAATTGATTTTGTGCTTTTACCTCAATGCAAAACAAGGCAAAAAATATCAAAAAGTATAGCAATAGAAGTTTCATGAAATAAAGTAGAGCGTAATTGAACATAAAGGTTCACTTTCTTCTCCATATAATCAAACATTCCTTTTAAAATACCAGTTTCAGGTGATTTTTAGGTAAGCTGAAAGGAATCACCGTTTTGGGTGATGACTATAAAAAAAGTCGCTTCTACATTTGGTCAGGCATTTTTACAAATAAACAATACAATAAAATTTTAAAACCATGAAACAGTTCTTCTTACTCTCTTCAGCTGTTTGCATAGCATTTGCAGCCAATGCTAAAATTTGGCGGGTAAATAATAACGCCGGTGTAACAGCTGATTTTACTGATATGCCCGCCTGTATTGCAAGTTCCAGTGTGGTAAACGACGACAGCATTTATGTAGAATCCAGCGTCACTATGTACACAAATTTTACCCTAAACAAACGGCTTGTCATCATTGGTACTGGCTATTTTTTAAGTGGTGTCAACAGCAACCCAGGGCTGCAGGCAAATACGAACCCGGCAACGCTGAATTATTGTTATATAGACACCCTGGCAAGTGGCAGCCAGTTTATCGGCATCAATTTTTCCGATGGCATCTATACCGTAAATGGTCAGGGAGCAGATAACATTAGTTTTACCAGGTGCAGTTTAAACCAAATGAATATTGGATATGGCGGTCCCTTAGCCGGCGCTGATTATACCGGATGGATCATTAACAAATGCTACATTACTAGTATTACTTCCAGCAACCGCCCGGTAAAAAATGCAACGATTACCAATAATATTTTTATAGGGGCTTTTGATACAGGCAACAGCGGAAACCTGAATAACCTTTTACGTAATAATGTTTTCAGAAATGTTATCAGTGCCAATAATACTTATTTCGCCAATAATATTATAACCAATATCACTTTTTCGGCTACTAACAGCACAGTAAAAAACAATACCTGCATTGGCGCTGCGCCTGCAGGTTTTGCACCTTTTGTTGGCCTTAATGGCAATGTTGCCGGTGAATTAGATGCGAATATTTTTCAGGGCCTCACCGGCAACAGTACCGACGGGCAGTGGCGCTTAAAAGCAGGCAGCCAGGCAATAGCCACCGGTGAAACAGTAAGCAGCATAACACCCGACCGGGGCGCATTTGGTACCGCCGACCCTTATGTGCTGAGTGGCATTGCTGCCATTCCAACAATTTATAGTTTAACAGTACCGGCATCGGTGGCAAGTAATGCCACTACTATGCCCATTACCATCAGTACAAAAAGTAATAATTAAAAACCCCTAACCCTAAAGGGGAATAAAAAACTATAGACTCTTAAAAGTCTTCGTTACAGAAGATATTCAGATGGACTTAAAAATAGTGTAATGAAAAAATATTCTACAATCATAGTTTGTTTGCAAAGCATTTTTTGTTTTGCACAACCGCCTTATCCGCCTGCACCATTACCACCCGGCAATATCAACAACATAGAATATTTTTTTGACAGCAAGCCTGAGTTTGGCAGCGGCATTGCTCTAACCGGTTTTACACCGGCTGTAAATATCAATGCTTTTAACGGCACGGTTAATCTAACGGGTGTACCACCGGGTTTTCACCGTATTTATTTTCGCAGTAAAGATGCTGATGGCAAATGGAGTTTTTCCAACTATGCTTTTTTTGATAATTATAACCTGCCGCTGTATCCCACTGCGCCAGCAGCACCTGGGGACATTACACAGATAGAATATTTTATTGACAGCAACCCTGGTTTTGGCAGTGGCACACAGATACCTTTTACACCCGGCACAAATATTTCCGGTCTTAATGCCAATATAAATATTACCGGCCTGCAGCAGGGTGTACATCGTTTTTACATCCGCAGCAAAGATGTAAATGGTAAATGGAGCATTACCAATTTTAGTGTGTTTGATAATAGTTCCGTAGCCCCATACCCGCCAGCCCCACCGGCGGCGCCTCCCATTGCCAACATTGAATATTTTATTGATACCGACCCCGGCTTTGGCAATGCAACACCCATCAATGTGCCTGACAATACAGGTGATATAAATAACTACTCGGTAAACCTGGCTTTATCAGGTTCATTAACCATTGGCACTCATTATTTATATATAAGAAGCAGGCAAAACCCCTGGAGCATATCCAATGTTGTTCCATTTTCTGCTACGGGTGTTGTACCTGTTAGCTGGTTGTATGTAAAAGCGATGCTGCAAAATAATAATGGAGTTATAAGCTGGGGTACCTCATCGGAACAAAATACAGAACGCTTTGAAGTGGAGCACAGTACAGACGGAGGCCGCTTTACAAATATTTCTATTTTGCCCGCAGCGGGCAACAGCAGTACGGCATTGCATTATTCTTTTACGCACAATGCTTTGCCACCGGGTATGAACTTCTACAGGATAAAGCAAATTGATATGGATGGTAATTATAAATACTCACCAGTGGTTTCATTGCTCAATCGCAATGGTCTCCGCCATACCATCATTGCCCCCAACCCTGTTGGCGATATGCTGCATATTATAGAACCGGCACAAACAAAACTGCTGACAGCGGAAGTTTATAGTAGCAGCAATGCGTTAATAATTAGTAAAAGTATAAACAGTAATTCGCAGGTACACAGCCTGCCGGTTAGCAAACTTGCCAAAGGTATTTATCATCTCAGACTAAAATATGAAAATGAAGTAAAGAAATTCTCTTTTGTAAAGCAGTAATTGACCCTAATTCAACAAATATATTTTACAACATGAATCACTTACTTTATCAGTTCAAAAAAAGACGCAGGCCTCTTGTATTTGTTTGCCTTTTGATGGCTGGTTTTGGAAGTAATTGTATGACGCAAACACCCAAACTCACCAATGCATTCGCTGCATCATCAGGCATTGCAGTGGACAGTAAGGGCAATGCTTTTGTAACGGGCCAGAATAATAAGGTAATAAAAATAACAGCAGCCGGAAAAGCGGAGCTCTTTGCAGGTGGTGGGAGAAACCGTAAAGATGGCCTGGCAAAAGAGATAAGGTTTTCCAGCCTTGCAGGAATCGCCATTGACTCCTCCGATAATTTGTATGTAGCAGATGGTACAAGGATTAGAAAAATTACACCGGAAGGTTTTGTAACCACCATTGCCGGTAGTGAAATATCCGGGTATAAAGACGGCGACCGCTCAATTGCGACTTTTGTCAATCTTGAAAATATCGCCATAGATAATAAAGGAACTATTTATGTTACGGATAATGAATTCACCAATAACAGGGGAAGTTCCGGGCATCATGTTATCCGGAAAATTTCGGCAGAAGGCATTGTTACAACAATAAAAAATGGGAATGAAGCTGAACTCCGGGTGCATTATGCAAGAGGCATTGCCTGCGATAAAGATGGTAATTTATATGTAAACGCCAGCGTAAGCCATTGTATTAAAAAAATTTCTCCTTCAGGTGTCATTACCACTGTTGCCGGCCAGTGTGATAAAACAAAATTCAATTCCGTGTATAAAGAAGGCCCTGTATCAACGGCTGTATTGACCAACCCAAGTGGGATGGCTATTGCAAAAAACGGCGACATCTATATCACTGATACAAGACTGCACCGCATCATAAAAATCGCCAACAATAAAGTAACCACGGTGGCGGGTTCCGGTAAATTTAATTTCTCCGGCAACCCCGCCGGCGCTGCAGAGCCCGGCTTTGCCGATGGCAAAACAACTGCCGCACGTTTTAATGCACCAGCAGGTATCGCCTTTGACCGGAATGGTAATTTATTTATTGTGGATGCCAGCAGTTCCAATAACAGCTATATCCGGAAGCTATCACCGGAAGGAATGGTAACTACATTTTGCAAACATGAATGGAACCCTAAAACAAGTCAATATGAAGAAGTGGAATAATTCATACAAGAATAATTCTTTTGTAACCAGCTACAGTTTTACATGGCATCGTTCGTTGCGTCGCACTCTTGTACTTTCTGTTTTCATGGCATCATTATCCATCCAGACATTTTCTCAAACAGAAACATTTGATATTGCCACCTATACCCCGCCAAAAGATTTTAAAAAAGACAGCAAGGCTGCTGTGGTAAATTATACTAACGTAAACCAGGCCACCGGCAGCATTTGTGTAATTGCACTGTTTGCCAGTACTGTCAGCACAGGCGATGCGAAAAAAGATTTTAAAAAAGCATGGCAGGAGTTAGCAGTAACTCCGTACAAGGCGGAAGCCAATCCAAAAACAGAAATGCAAACCACAACTGATGGATGGGAAGTGGTGACGGCCGCAGCGCCAATAAAATTAGATGGGGCAGAGCTATATGTTATCCTGACCGTAGCAAGCGGCTTTGGAAAAACGATGAGCATCAGAACATCATTAAACGATGAAGCCTACACTGCACAAATAGATGCAATGTTTGCCTCAATGGAATTAGATAAAACAAAAACATCATCCATGAGTAATAATAACAGTACAACTACATCTATAACCGGAACTATCGGAAAATTTGGCTTGATGAATTATACATCTCCGGCGGGTTGGAGCCACCAGTCATTCCCCGATGGAGTTGTGTTTAAACCATTGGATATACCACCGGGTGAATATTTATCCATTCAAATAATGCAGCCGTTGAATTTTTCAGGCAGTATGGAACAGGCACTGCAGCAAAGTTTTGATGAAGCGGCTGCCATGTATAATGGAACAAAGATGAACTATGCCGGTAGCGGGGCCAGCTATCAAAAAACAGAAGCAAAAAAATCCTTCCAGGGATGGGAATATATAAGAGCAAATGGCGGCATCCGGATAGGAACCGGTGATTATCCCCCCGAATATGGATTGGATATGTTCGTTACAAAAATCAATAACCGGTTTGAAAGGATGGCAATTTTAAAATCAAGAACGATCAACAGGAGTTGCAGCATGTCTGCATTTTATGCTGATGAAAGACAGCAATACAAAACTGCGATTGATAATTTTTTATTCTCTCTGCAATTTACTGACGGACCACAACCACTCATCACCCAATCTAAAAGCCTTGAAGGTGGTGGCATCAAAGCTGTGTGGCGTGGTATTTCGATGAATGTCAGCACAGCAACTACCAGTCAGCCGATTGGTTTAGGCTATAATGTTTTCACGCCAATATTTTTATCAAACGGACAAGCTTATTTCGGCCCTAAATTTTACTCCGAAGGTTTGAATGATGTTGACACAAGGGTACTTGCAGAATTATACCGCCGGGATTGGGGCACTTATACCTTCAGCACTGGAAGAGGAGTTTTGAAAATGCCTTATGGCGATATCCCACTAAGAATGGAAGGAAACACACTCATCATCACTGCCAATCATACCGATCACCGTTTTTATCAATTGCCTTCGGTTGACGGTGCAAAATTCAACGGCACTTATACGATGAGTGAAGCATATGGAAAAATTCCAGCCATCACTTTCTCTGCCGATGGAAGGTTTAGTGATAATGGCGCTATAAGGGTTTTGTACCATGAATACAATGAATGCATCAACCCGGCCCTTGCACCCGGATCCGGCGCTTATGAAGTAAAAGATTATACGATCACATTCAGTTACAGTGACGGAAGAAAAATAAAAATTGCATTCCTGGGAACGGAATATGATATAAACAATCAAAGCCCGTCCATGTTGCGGATGAGTAATAATGAAGACCCGATGACAAGACAATAATCATTATAAAAAATAAATTATGTTGGACAAAGTGAAATCCCGCAAAGCGGGAAATAAAATAATTGTTTTTGTTTTGCTGTTTAGCTGGATCAATGCATCCGCACAAAAAGAAACACCGGAAGATACTATTGCAAAACCTCTTATTACCGCAGTGGGCAAACCCGACGGAAAGAAAACAGAAATCAAAATAAAAAAAGATGAAGCCAGGTTACGGTCTTCTGATGGAATGCTGGAATTGATAATACCTGTCGGGGCCGTTTCTCCAAAAACTATTATCAGCATTCAGCCCATTACAAATACAATGTCCAATGGAAATGGCCCGGCTTATCGTTTTGAACCATCGGGCATACTATTTAAAAAACCGGTACAAATTATTTTTCATTATGATGAAGAAGAAATTAAAGACAGTTTGCAATTGCTGATGGGCATTGCCATGCAGGACGAAAAAGGGCAATGGTACGGTTTGAAAAAAACCGCTTTAGACACCATTACAAAAACCATCAGTGGAAATATAAATCACTTTAGCGACTGGGGAAGATTTGATAAAATAAAAATTGACCCTTCGTATGCAAGGCTTAAAGTAAACAAAACAAGGAGCTTAACAATTACTCATGTTGCAAGCGAAGACGATGATTTAATAGAGCCGCTTACAAGTGGAAGTGATGATATGCTGAGTCCTCTTATAAAAAGAAAAATTCCCTGGAGGGCCGTATGGATGGCAAATGAAATTGTAAACGGGAATGCAACCGAAGGAAAAATTTCTGTTATTTCCAAAACCAGCGTCAACTATAAAGCTCCTGCCGGTTTACCTCCTAAAAACCCCGTGGCCGTTACTGCAGACCTTACGGGCATTGTATTCCGCACAAAAATAAAAGGGCAGCTAACTACATTTGAAAAGCTCAGGCTTGTCAGCAATATTTTAATCTTTGATGATGCTTATGAAGTAACCATGATAAGTGAAATACAGGATCCGGGAGCAGGAACTAATCTTGGCGCCGCTACTTATAAAGATACAGGCAGCTTTGTAATATCATTAAATGGCAGAGAAGCAAGGATAATTGAGAGGGTCAATAGAAACACAAATGCTGATTTGGGTTATTTAGGGGGCTGTTGCTGGAATTTCAAGATTATAAAAACCGGCACAGGTAATATCCATATCGCCGGTGCTCCCGTTGTAAAAGTTACCCCGCCATCAGCGCCCGGAAAATCAGCTATTGTAGAAGTCCGTTTTAACCGGATTCCGGCAATATTTCCCACTTTTCAGGTTACCTGTCAATGCCCCGGTGATAAGAAGCCTATGAATTTCACCAATGCCCAGGGTATTGTGATGATGTCAAGATTTCTGCGTGCCGACCCGGAATATATAAAATTCGAAGCAAAAGAAGGTGAACAAACTATTTTGGAACATGGGCAGCCAGGAGGCCAAGTTTACACAAAATTTACAGTGAAGCACATAAAAGAAGATGAATGATTAGAACGTTGTTTGCCCCATTTTCAGGTGATTATACTCCAATGCTAACAAAATCACTGTTTCGGGTGAGAGATACCATCCTGCATTATTTTAATTTTAGATTATTAAAATCATCCTTTCAAAAAAACATTTTATTCTATTGAAAAAACTTTAGGAACCGGGTACGTTTAATTATTTAAAATAATACTGATGAAAAAGAACATAACATTTGTAACGATCGTATTCATTCTTTTGAGTTTGTATTCATCGGTACATGCCCAAACAAAAATTATAAAGAAAGGTGCAAAATATGATACGATTATTGTAAAGAAGGGCTACAAACCGATTAAAAAAGCAAAACCTGTTGCCGTTCAGGTATCAGTAAAAGAAATCGTTTTACCCGTACCGGAATACATTAATCAACCCTATTATTTTGACCACGACAAAAACAACCTGATAAAATTAGAAAATGCCAATGCCCTGATGGTAACCAAAAAGAAAACGCTGGGTTTAAAAGGCGCTAAACAATTGCTGAGCATGGATGCTGCTTCATCTAAAATTCGTTTCGTTGCAAAAAAAGATATTGTTTTTTTTATTAAAACCAGTGGAGATGTAATTGACCTCACTTCGTACATAAAACTTTACGAGTTTGTACCTGTTGGGCAAAAACGGGAAGTAACCGTTACTACAAAAGAAGGAATGCTAAATAATAAAGAGGAAGCCATTGGAAGGCTTATCAGCTTTAGTGTAAAAATGATTTCCAAAGACAATTACCAAATTCAATTGCCCGAGCAACTGGCTGCCGGAGAGTATGGCTTTGTGTGGGTAAAAAACATGGAGCTTAAAGAATTTACCGTTTTTGCTTTTGGAATAGATTGGAAAAGCAGCGATTGAACTACCAATTTTCTATGGCCTGCTTTGAAACCCCTGATCAGCCTGGCTTTAAAGTATTTTTAGCATTATGGAACAAAAATTATTAAAAACAATTAAACAATCATCATCATGAAAAAATTATTTATTTACCTGCTGCTATCCTTACCATTACCGCTGATGGCACAAATTGGCATTAAAGGCGGTTTAAACTTTGCAAAAGTTTCTAAAGCATCAGAAATAAGCAGCAGCAATAAGGCTGGTTTTCATGCCGGAATTTTCCTGGCTATGCCTTCCAAAAAAATGATCAGCTCCCGTACCGAACTCATTTTTTCACGCCAGGGATACGATTATAAAAACGCCACCACTACCGGCAATGTAAACATGGATTATATCCAAATGGGACAATTGATGTCTATAAACATTACTAAATATTTCTCCCTGATGCTGGGTGCACAAACTTCTTACCTCATCAGCGCACAGGCAGATAGCAGTACTGGTACTGGAAGCGGTCCCGAAAAATCAATAATGGACCTTTATAACCGGATTGATTATGGCTATGCAGTGGGTGTAGAAATTCACCCGGTTTTGGGATTAATCATTGGCGCCCGGTACAATGTGAGTTTAGCAAAAGTGTATAAAGATCTGCAAAATATGCAAGCTCCGTCTTTTACAAGCCAGGATGCTAAAAACAATGTAATACAAATTTCTGTGGGCTGGCGTTTTGGCAAGCAACCTAAGAAAGAAAAAAAGGAAGATTAAATTTTAGAGACTTTTAGAAATTATAAAATACAGTTATGAAATATTTAATGTTAACCATTCTGCTCCTGTGCGTATCAATTTACCTGTATGCACAAAAATATCCCGAACCAGAGTTTAACAATGAAGTAGTTTTTCTTAAAAAAGACAGTACCCATACTTTGTTGCGGCTGGAGAAAGAAAGCTCTAAAATGGAAAGCAAAACAAAAGGAGCTGGCTTTGGTGGTTACGAAATGGGTTATATATTTGATGGGGAAAAATCAACCATTCGTATTCAAAAAGCCCCGGGCTATTCTTTTGTTTTCTCTACCGGCGCTTCGGTTAAAACGGCTTCGCCACAACAAGACTCAATAATGAGAGCCAATGGTATGGACCCTGCTATGATGGATGGAATGAGTGGAATGGGCGGAATGAATGACCCAGCCAATACCATTACTTTGTATAAGGCCGAATCAGCCAAAGGCAAAAGAAAAATACTAATGCAAAAAGCCGGTGGCGCATTTTCTATGGGGAAAAATAAAAGCTCAGACAAATTTACCTTTAGCGTAAAAAAAATAAGGGAAGGTTATTGGGAACTGGTTATAGATAAACCCCTCACCCGTGGCGAGTATGCATTTAGCATGATAAACATTGGCGCAGGCGCAATGGATGGCAGTACCGTGCTATTTTCATTTGGTGTGGATTGAGCGTTACAATTATTGAACAAAATAAAAATTTATTCCTGGTAAGCTTTTCAGCATTAACCGGTTAGCCATGCTTCAAAATCTTTAATGCGCTCCTTCACCACATCAATTTTAAAATCCGTAAATCCTTTTAACCGTACATAAGGTTTTTCAAATTTTTCAATAAAATCTTTTGCCACCAAGTGGTATCTATTTTTGGTTACAAAAAAATCAATGTTATTTTCTGCAAGTATATCACAAATTTTTTGCCATTGCAGGGAAACCGTAATTTCCTTTTCTTTATTAGCTAAAAAAATATTTCTTTTTCTTGGTTCCGTATGGTGCTGGCAAATACAAATGAGCTTTCTTAAATCTACCAGCACTTTACTTTTATTTTCATCTTCTAACCATACCAGGCTTTCTTTTTTTAATGGTTGTAAACATTTTTCTTCTGCCTCTTGCAAGTACTGGGGCAAATGAATACGAAGGTTTTCCCATAATGGTTTTACCAGGTATTTATCTACTTTGTATTTATTAATAATTTCCTGTGGTATCTCGGGGTTGTCTTTTTGAAATCCGGTATTAAAAATAATGTAAGGATTATAACCCGATAAATTTTGTACTTCTTGCAAAATTTCATAAGCGCTGCCGCCATTAAGGCCCCAGTCTAAATACAATAAATGCGGCTTGGTAGTTTTTATTTTTTCAATGGTTTCTTTTACACCAACACAATAACCCAGCGACTCCCACCTGTCGAAATTTTTCATGCGCCTTATAATGCCCTCACAAACATCCGGCGCATTTTCTACCACTAAATAAGTTAATTTATCCGTTGCCATCCTGTAATGTGTTTGGAATTTTAATGGTTATACTGGTGCCAAAGCTTTCATTGCCTGCTGTATAAATTTCATCCCAGTAAGCAATATTTATTTTATGGGCATTGGCCGTATTAATAATGTTGATAATTTCATCCTGGTTTTTTGTACCCGTCCCATGCCTGGTGTAGTTACTCAGCGTAGCCGATTTTTTACGCCCTACTCCATTATCGGTAATGGTTACATTAATATAATTTTCAATTTCTGCAATGGCAATCGTTAATTTCCATGGCCCTTCTTCCCTATTGCTAAGGCCATGCAGCAAAGCATTTTCTACCGGTATTTGTAAAATGCCCATGGGTACTTGTATATTTTTTAGGCGTTCAATAATTTCATCAGCAGGAAAATGGGTCTCCAGCTTTTTTAAATACATCAGTTGGTGAATATGCACCAGGTTCGTTACCAGGCTCCACTCATTTTTAAAATTGTGTAATATTTTTTGCTGCCGGGCATGGTTAAAAATAATATTTACACTCTCCCCCAGCCTGCTTAACACACTTTCTGCTTCGGGCTTATCGTCCATTTGTGCACCAATGGTGTTTAGTGCATTTAAAATAAAATGAGGCCTAAACTGGCTGCTTAAACTAACCAATTGCAGGTTGGCCAGTTTTTTTTCCTGTTCACTTTTAAAGGAATGAAATTCGGCTTCTTTTGTTTTAGCCTTTTGCTCGGCCAGTTGCCTTTTTCTTTTTAAATTGATAAAATAAATAATAGTACCCAATAAAAGGCAGCACAGTAAAAGCCAGAACCACCATTGCTGCCACAAAAATTTTTGAATATTTATTTTATAAACATACCTTGTAGTACTGCCATCTGCTTCATAAATTTCTAAAATAAATTGGTACCGCCCGCTACTTATATTTTTTATTGAATAAATATTTTGGAGTGATGGCTCTGGCAATAAAATGGAATCTCCTGCTTTAATTAAAACAGCGCTGCTGTATCTCGGCATATTATCAGGGCTTAAATAACGCACCAAAATGTCGAAAGAATTATTACCCGGTTTAAACTCATTGTTTTTACCAGGCTGTAAAACAGTTTGGTTATTACCCGATTCTACCAGCACCGTAACCGCCACTTTATAAACCGGTAAGCTCAACCATTTTTTTACATCCCATTGGTAAAGCATATCGCTGCTGCTAAACCAAACTGTGCTATCTGTGGTAGAAGTTAAAGAAGTGTTTTGTTCTGTAAACGATGTAAAGCTGGCTTCCTGCGGATTAAGGTAGCGAAGGATAATTTTATTTTTTAAATGAAAAGAATCTAAGTTTAACAGCATCATTTTATCGTAACCGCTTATTACCATCCAGTTTTTGTAAAGCGTTAGTGAGGTAATGGCATTGCTGTTGCCCAGCATCGGATGATTTATTTTTTTACAATTTAATGGCGACGGATTTTTGCTGTAATCGTTGTAATACCAAAGCCCATTAGTACCGCTGCCCAGCCATACGGTTCCCTTTGAATCGGTTAAAGAAGAGAAGGCGCCAAAACTAGTTTCCTTTTTATCGGTAAGCCAGGTGATAGCCCTGTCTTTTTGGGGGTCATAAACCATCAGTCCTCGTTTAGAATGCCCACACCATATACGGCCAAGGCGGTCTTCTGTAATGGTAAGAATGTTTAAAAGATTAGCGCCCTTGCTGCTGTCTATCTTATGCCATATAGGTTCATCGGTTTCTAACTGAGTGGTAGTAGTTTGCCAAAGCCCATTGTGGCCACCGGTACCAATGTAAAAATGTTTGTGGTCTTTAGTAATGTAGGTATAAAATCCATACATATCTTTTGTAAGTCGGTGGCTTTTACCGGCTTTATTAATTCTAAATAAACCTCTGCCAAAACCTTCATCAAGTAGGTACATATTTTTATTAAACGCAGACCCACCGTTGGTTATTTTTGCTTTATTATTTGGCAACGCATGGGCTTCGTCGTTATGAATAATAGTAATGCCGCCATTATAGCTGCCGGCCCATATATCGCCGGCTTCATCTTGCCTAAGCGAAAAAATAGCATTGCTATTATTGTTGCTAAACAAGGCAGGATATTTTTTTATACTGTTAAAAATTCGCAGGGGTTTATTTCCGGTGCCTGCATAAAAAGAACCATAGTGGTTTTCAAAATCCAACAGGTTGGCATAGTCCTGCGAAATAAAAAGGGGCGCTTTTTCTGTAGGTTGTGCAATGTTAACAATCTGCCGGTATCCATCTTTTAACTTTAAAAAATCATAAGGGTAGGTTTCGGCATTTATTAAATTATATACCGCTTCATTATCAGCTACATTCTTTTTTATAACGCCGTTTTTAATTTGCAGTATTGCCCGTTCCTTATCTGTACCCTGTGCTGTTAAATTTTGCACATTGGTAAACTGCCTGATGGTTACTTTGCCGGTAGCATAAGCAGCCACTTTTTTAAAACTATAACTTGTGGGTAATAATTCATAAATAATAAGCGAATCGTTGTTATTGGTAGCGGTATAATAGGAGTTGCCTGAAATATAAATTGCACCATCAAACTTTGTATTGATAACATCAGTATATTCTCTTTGCACAAATTCCTTTCCCGAAAAGGTATAGGTTTCCTTATAAGCACTCATATTATTGATGTAAACCAGCGCTCCATTTATTTCGGTATATAATTCAAATTCTTTGGGTAAGCGAATGATGTGCTGTACGGTATCGCTACGCAAAACCACAATTTTTTTTGAATCGTAATACCAGGTTTCCTTTTCATTTACTTCATAAAAATATCCGCTTAAAGCGCCCTCATTTGAAATAGACGACAAGGGTATGCGGTAGTTATTGCCATGTATGGCCAAATCGCCATCGTAGGTTTTAGTATATACTTTGCCCGAAGGCGCATGATAAATGGTGGCATAGTTAAAACCAATATAACCATCTTTATCGCTTAAGGTATAAGTATTGGTAACTGCGGCGGGAGCATTAAATGTCAGTTGTGCTTTTGTTACCAAGCAGCAGCAAATAAATATAATGGTTAGTATGAATTTCACTATGTAAATATAAAGTAGAAGGGGATAAATTTTTTAAGGTTTCGTGTAGGGATTTGGCGGTTTGGTGAAAGAAAAAAGTTCTATTTATTTGTAAAACAAGGTATTTTGATTTATTCGTTTAAAATACTTACTTTTTGTATTAGTAGCAAAGGCCGCTTAATGACAAAATTAAAAAATATACATCCCGGCGAAATTCTTGCAGAGGAATTTTTAATCCCTTTTAATATTACTGCCTATAAACTTGCAAAAGATATTGAAATACCCCAAACAAGAATCTCTGAAATATTAAAAGGCAACCGTAGAATAACGGCTGATACGGCTTTGCGGCTCAGCAAATATTTTGGCAACTCTGCTAAATTGTAGCTTGGCCTGCAAAATGATTTTGATATTGAAGAAGAAATGGCTGTAAAAGGGAATCGTTTACAATCTATAAAAGCGTTGAATGTAAAGGTTGGTTAGTGTAAAAATGAGCAGGTTAAAAATATGCTGTTCTTATAAACAAATCCACAATGTATTTTCTTCCCGTTTTGTTTGGTGTGCAATTTTATAGGTTTGATGCTTGGGCATTTTTAAACTTAAAATATTATTTTTTTATTTACACGGAATAAAAAAATACAAATGAAAAGTTTTTTACCATTACTATTTACCCTACTATCGGCATTATTAATATTTCCTGTATTGGCACAAAATAAAATTGCGAGTGTGCAATTGCAGGAGACCGGTTTGCAGAATTCGGAATTAAATAATAAGTTCAAAAAATATAGTGTATGGAAAATCGATTCAGTAACCAATGTAAATGATCAAAGTAATATATTACAATTACATTTGGGAGCTAGAACGCTTTCTTATATCGTTAAATCTAATAATCATTTAACTAATGAAGATTTTACAATTTCCGCCGGAGGCAAACAATTTTTGCAAGATACTTCGCTCGTTCATTTAAATACGGGAAAAGCGGCGGAAAACGAATGCCATATTTCAATTGCAAAAAATTTTATTTTAGGGAGCTTTACTATTGGAGGGGAAGAATTTGTTATTGAACAAGTAATAAATTTTATTACCGAAGCGGATAAAAATTTGGTGCTTGTTTACAATATTAAAGATGAAATAATTTCTGATGTAAGATGCGGTACTAATTCAGTAAACGATACACAAAGAGAACTGCCATCAGCAGACAGTAGTACCCAAACTACAAATGGAATTTGCAGGGTAATTGATTATGCTATTGCTGTAGACTATTCTAGTTTTCAAAACCACGGAAGTAGTATTGAACAAACTTCCAATTACATTTTATCTATCATGAACATGGTAGAAGGCAATTATGTGGGAGTTTTTACCGATGATTTATATTATAAAATTTCGGAGATTGTAATTTTCACCAGCCCGCAGGTGAATCCCTGGGTTTTTAATGCTGACATTTCTGCAAACCTAAACTTATTTACTGCATGGGCACCTACGGGTTTTACAAAGCCATTTGATAATGCTTCTTATTGGTATACACAAGCTGGTTCTTTCCAACCAATAGGCTTTGCCTGGATCAATACTACGTGTGCAACCAATGGTTATAATACTAATGTAATTCGGGAAACTGGTTTATCATCTAATACTACGAGACAATTAGTAGCTCATGAAATTGGCCACAACTTTGGATGTGGCCATACCTCAGGGTTTATTATGAATCCCGCAGTTAATAATGCAAATACATGGGCACCAGAATCAATTACAACAATAAATACAAGAATAGCAGGAAGTGGTGGTGCCTGTATTACAGCTTGTAACTATGTAACCTGCGAAAATTTGGTAACACCAAATGTTACAGTAACTGAAAATGGAAGCCAATTAATTGTAAACTGGACAGCAAGTGCAAATCCTACAAAGGTAGAATATAGGAATAGTACAGCTGGCTTATTTACGCTAGTGGGCACCTATAATAGTCCTACCAATTTAGCTACAATCAATCATAACCCTAATTGTAATGTTGCTGAATATTTCCAAATTAAGGTTACTAACATTTGTCCTAATTCGAATACAGGCGTTCCAACAATTATTGTAAAACAATCAATTGGCGGCAATCCGCCAACGCCAACTATTGCAATTGTCACAACAGCTTCTAATCAATGTAGTGCAACATTTGCTGCAACAATTAGTAATGGAGGAACTACTCCAATTTTTCAATGGAAAGTAAATGGCCAAACTGTTGGAACAAATTCCAACAGTTTTACATCTGTCAATTTAGGGAACAATGATACAATTAGTTGCATTTTAACTTCATCTTTGAGTTGTACTACTGAAAACAATGTAACAAGTAACAGTATAATCTTTCAAGGCCCAACCCCAACAATTTCAATTTCCTCAAACAACACGGTTTTATGTGGCGGTGCAAATACCACTTTTAATGCGACAATAACAAACGGTGGTAATTCACCCATTTATCAATGGAAAGTAAATGGTGTAAATGCAGGTGCAAATTCCAATACTTTCTCCACTGCTACATTAAATCATAATGATATTGTTACCTGTGTTTTAACTTCATCAATTAGTTGTGTTACCGCTAATAATATTATAAGTAATGCTATTACAATAGCCCTTACTGAACCAATTTCGAATTTTAGTTTTACAAAAACAGGGTTATCTGTAAATTTTATTAATTCAAGCACATGTGCCGCTTCTTATGCATGGGATTTTGGTGATGGATTCAATTCTTCAATAGCAAATCCAACACATGCATATGCTGCTAATGGTATATATAATGTTTGCCTAACTGTTACTAATATAAATGGAACAAATCAAAAGTGCCGGCAAATTCCTGTTTTTAATTCTTGGACAGATAACATGAATGGTACTACTAATGGTAACCCAAACCTTGTCACTTATCAAAATACCTACTGCGATGGAGAGTCTTATTTTAATGGGGTTACGCCGGTTTATAACGAATATCCTGTTATTCGGTACGACAAGCAATTGTGGATGCCAAAACAAGGTACAATAGAAATGCTAGTTAAAGTTCAAAATGGATATACATCCTTTGGTGGTAGTAATGCAACAAGTGCAACTCTTTTTGCTATTGATAGTAATGGTTTAACAAAATCTAGTTTTATTGTAGGTTATGCTGATGGTAAAGTTGCTTTTAGGAGATATAATTCAACCGCAAATACATTTTCAGATGTAATTGCAACTGCCACAACTTTCCGTTTTAATGAATGGCATGTAGTGTCAGTAAGTTATGGTACTGCTGGAACTATTATTAAGGTAGATGGTACTACATATGCTACCAATACAACAGTAAATTTTCCGCTAAATGATGGGCATGGCTTTTTAGGTGGCGCTAACTTTCAAGATGCTTCGAATTGGTGGGGGATTTATGGATTCAAAGGTTGGGTAGATAAATTAAGGGTATCTTATACGCAGAGTGATTGGCAACTTACCTTAGCAAACTTGGCTCCAACAGCATCCATCTCTGCATCAACAAATAATATTTGTGCCGGAGTTCCAGTAACTTTTACTGCTACTACCAATGCTACTGCTGCAAATTTTCAGTGGAAGAAAAATGGAGTTAATGTTGGCAACAATAGTAATATTTATACAGATAATAACCTTATAAACGGCAATACGATTAGTTGCGTTATAACTGCCACAGGAGGTTGTTTTAATACAAGCGCTGTTACTAGTAACGGCATTACCATGCAAGTTACCAACCCACTTTCACCTGCACTTACCATTTCCACTACTAAAATAAACTCTTGTGCAGGAGAAACTGTAACATTCACTACCAGCCCGCTTCACGGAGGAGCTACTCCATCCTTTCAATGGAAAAAAAATGGCATCAATATAGCCACAGGAAATGATTTCTCTACAAGTAGTTTAACCAATGGCGATATTATTTCTTGTGTAATGACTACCTCTTTGGCTTGTGTTAATTTTGCTACAGCAAGTAGCAATAATCTACAGGTCACCGTTAATACTATTGTAATTCCAACGGCAACTATTTTTGCAAATGCAACAAATATTTGTGCCGGTACAAATGTTACTTTTACAGCAAGCAGCAACATTGCCAACCCAACTTACCAATGGAAAGTAAATAATAATAATTCGGGTAGCAATAGTAATATTTTTACTAGTAGTACATTAAATAATAATGATATAGTGAGTTGTACTTTGCTTACGCCTACTACCGGATGCTATTCTTTAAACACAATAAGTAGCAACCAGATATCAATAATAGTGAAACCACTATTAACCCCAACAATAAGTATAACAAGTAGTGATGCAGATAATATTTTATGCAACGGCCAAAATGTTCAGTTCTCTGCATGGGCCAGCAATACCGGTACAAATCCCATTTATCAGTGGAGGCTAAACGGAATTAATACTGGCGCAAATACAACCAGTTTCAACCTGCAAACCCCCGCAAACAATGATGAGGTTACTTGTGTGCTAACCAGCAGCGAGGGTTGCTTAGTCACCAATAATATTCAAAGTAACCAGTTAATTTTGGAAGTAGTTCATGTAAATCCCATTATTCAAAAAAATGGATTTATACTTAATGCGATATCTGCAAATGCCGGTGCTATTTGGCAATGGAATCAGGATGGGCAGCCAATTGCCGGAGCGAATGGTAATAATTATTTACCGATAATTTACGGTAATTATACCGTAACAGAAACCTTTAAAAATTGTACCAATACAAGTACTCCCGTATTGCTTACTCCATTATCTACAAATAATATCATTCTTATTTATCCTAACCCTGCCAGCCAACTGTTGTTTGCACAAAGCCAAAGTGCCCAAATAAAAATAAATGCAGTCTCTATTTACGATGCATCAGGAAGGCTTGTCATAAATCAGCAATTTAATAATGCCAATTTGGTGCAGATTAATGTAAGCAATATTTCAAATGCAATTTACCTTGCTGTATTTGATACAAACAACGGACAGTTTAAAACCAAATTTATAAAACAATAAAACACAAAATGTCATTTTCTGAAAAACAACAAATAGAGGCTGAAATTCGAAGGCTGAACGATTTAATTAAATATTGTAATGACCCTAATAACCCCGATTTACCCAGATGGATTCAGCAAGTAAAAAACCTAAAAGCCGCTTTATCTACGTATGAAAAATGAAATTTTTTGTATGGTATAAAATTTAAAAATGAAAAAAGTAAACCTATTGATATGTTTTATACTAATTGCACATATTTCTTTTGCGCAAAAAGTAACTTTCAACATAAATGGTAATAATTTTACAATTTTAAAAACTGAAAAAGAGAATACTGTTATTGCCGAATATAGAATGGATTGGATTCAAATAAGTGCCGCTCTTCCATCAATGAATAAAACGGGCAGGTTTAATAGTTTTGGTATTGAAATAGTTGGCAAAAAAGTAGACAACTATCCAGTGGGTTGTTGTGATAAGCAAAATTATAACGAGCCATATAAAAATAATGTTACTGCTAATTGGTATAACCACTCCGGGCTTCAACAAAATATAAGTGCAAACCAGGGAGATATTGAAAACAATATGGGTGAAATAACGATTACAAAAATAATTGGCAATGTAATTTCCGGTAAATTCAGTGTTAACATTGGTGGCTTTAAAATTCAGGGAATATTTGAGGATATTCCTGTAAAAAACTTTTCTACACCGTAAGATACTGTAGTATCCTTTTAATCTTTAGCTAAAATATGTTTGGGAGCCATCCATCCTTATTAAACCTGTACAACAGTTTAAGGCATAACCTAACTCCGAAAAAAACAATAAGTTTCTCTACACCAAATACTCCCTCACCTTATTTTGTATAAAAGCCTGCACACTTTCCCAGGTTTGTTTTTTTAGGCTTATGGGAGCTTCGCTTTCTTCTGCATCTGCAAAAAAAGTGATGGCTTGTGGTACGGTGATGAGTAAATTTTGAGTGCTGTATTTTTCTTTATGAAATTGTATAAAATCTTTTACCGTAAAATGTTTTAGCAGCTCGGCAATATCCCAAAAGTCTTTCTTTTTACCACGGCCTAGGATGGCTTGCACTTTCATGGCAATAATATCTTCGGTAGAAAAAAAACGAATGCCCTCCTGGGTAGTTTCGGGCCTTATTAAGGGATGAGGATGTCGGATAATATCAATTTTTACCTCATCTATATATCCAAAAATACCAAAACGAGGTTGTTTTTCTTCCACTACAAATTTTTCTTGAAATTTACCTTTAAGTGATTCAGTTATTGCGCTATTCTCAAACGGCTTGTTACAGAATAAATCTAAATCCACAGACATACGGTGTCCATATATAAGTGATAAAGCTGTGCCGCCAACTAAAGAAAAGTTCTCCAATTCCGGCATTGCCATCAATTCCTTTAATACGGAAATAGCTCTGGGTTTAACTGTCTTAACGTATAGCATCTAAAATCTTTTAACGGCCGGTTAATTACTGCACTTGCCAGGTACATCCTGGTTTCTGGTAAAAATTTTGCATTTAATAATGCGGTGGTTACTTTTTCATCGCCATAATAACGGCGACAATTGCGAATATCGTCCACATCGCCTCGCTCAAAAACACGTTCTATTACAAAATTTGCTTTGGCATCGTAATCAATGTTTTCAAATACTACATCCCAAAAAATGCGTTTATCAAATATGGGTTTTGCTTTGTTTGGCATAGTATAAAGGTACAATTTAGTTTTAGTTTTAAATGCCTTTCTAAACTCCTCAATTGTTAGCCTGGTCAATAGCTGAAGCCATATTTTAAAGCAGAACGCTTCTCTTTTTTAGCGTAAATCATAAAATGCCTTCCCTGCACTGTCATCACTAAAAAAAATATAATATTTTCATATTTCCCATTTGCGAAACTGAGTTTCCCGTTAGCGTATTGCTACAAAAAAACCCTTTACTTTCTTTGCTTCCAAACAAATAAAGTTTATGAGGTTTATATACAAATCAATCAGCACAAATAAAATATTACCCATAACTGTTCTACTTTTTATCTCTTTTGCTACCCAGGCACAAACGGGAAATTTAACAGGGTTTATTAAAACCAAAGAAGGCAAACCGGCTGCAGAAGTATACATTCAAATTAAAGAAACAAAAAAAGTAACTGTAACCAAGGAGGATGGTTCTTACCTGTTAACCCATATTCCCCAGGGAACATATCATATTATCGTTTCTTTTGTAGGTTTACACACTATACAAAAATCGGTGTCCATTTTAAATAATAAAACCAGCGCCATTGATTTTACTTTAGTGGAAAATGAAACGGAACTAACAGAAATTATTGTTTCCACAAACCGGTCAGTAAATGAAAAACCAGTAACCGTAGGCAAGCTGCCCATCAAACCAATGGATCTTCCGCAGGCGGTAGTAACAGTGAGTGAAGCCACTATTAAAAATCAGCAGGCGCAACGGTTGAGTGATGTAATTAAAAATGTAAACGGTGTTTATCTTGGCACCACAAGGGCCAGTACACAGGAAAGTTTTTATGCAAGGGGTTATAGTTTTTCCTCTACCAACATGTTTAAGAACGGATCAAGAGTAAACTCCGGCGCTATGCCCGAAGTAAGTTCGTTGGAAAGTGTGGAAGTATTAAAAGGCAGCGCTGCTATTCTTTATGGCAATGTGGCTCCGGGTGGTATTTTAAATATGATTACCAAAAAACCAAAGTTTGTATTTGGCGGAGAAGTAAGCTTGAGAGCTGGAAGTTACAATCTCATCAAACCTGTAATTGATATTTACGGACCGTTAAACAATAAAATAGCTTATCGTATAAACGGTACTATTGAATCGGCAGACAGTTACCGTAACCAGGTTTCTTCAAAACGGTATTATATTAATCCTTCTTTACTTTTTAAAATAGGCAATCGTTCCGAACTGATTGTGGAAGGCGATTTTCTGAAACATGAGTTTACTCCCGATTTTGGAACCGGCACATTAAATGATTCCGCAAAAGGAATTCGTCCGGCTTCAATTGCTGCTGTGCCAAGGTCAAGATTTATGGGTACAAACTGGCAATACAATACAACTATTCAAACAACAGCTTCGGCTACTTTCAATCACTCATTTTACCAAAACTGGAAATTGAACTCGGTTTTATCTTTTCAGCAATACAAACGGGATTATTTTTCGGTAGAAAGAATACAGGCATTATATTATCCACAACCGGGAACCTGGGCAAGACCATTGGGAAGAGTAGATACCAAAGAAAAATATTTTACCGGGCAGGTAAACCTGAATGGCCAGTTTAAAACAGGTAAAGTAGAACATATTTTACTGGCTGGCGCCGATGCCGATCATTACATCACCAATACTTACAACTACGATGTACAGGGAAAAATTTATGATACCATCAACATTCTCGATCTCAACAAATTTATACAACGCACCGATATCCCTTTAGCAAATCGTGTTACATTAGTTGAAACGCCTGTAAACCGATTTGGCGCTTATGTACAGGATTTAATAAGCCTTACACCAAAAATAAAATTATTGGCAGGTGTTCGCTGGTCGTTGCAGGAATCACCATCCAACAGCACAACTTATTTGCAAAAAAATGATTCCATAGCTAAAGGAAAATCTGCATCGGCAAATGCATTTTCTCCAAGAGTAGGTATTGTTTACCGCTATAAACAAAATGTATCACTGTTTGCAAGTTATTCCAATTCATTCTCTGTAAATACCGGATTGGATATTTATAACAATACCTTACCTCCATCCATTATTGACCAGTATGAACTGGGTGTAAAAAATATTTTCTTTAATGGAAAACTAACGGTAAATGTAACCGCTTACAAAATCATCAATAACAACCTGGCGCAAACAGCACAGTTTGATAAAGACGGAAACCCCAATAGCAACAGCAACCTGAAAGAACTTACAGGGCAAACCAGCAGCAATGGAATTGAATTGGATGTAATGGCTAATTTCCTAAAAGGACTCTCTGTTATTGCAGGATATAGTTATAATGATATGCACTATACAAAAACCCCGGGCAATAAAGGAAGTTATGTACAAGGTGAACGCCTCGTTAACACACCGGCGCATACAGCAAACGGAACCATTTTTTATACTTTCAGCAGGGGCAAATTAAATGGATTGAAAATAGGAGTTTCGGCATTTTATGTAGGCAACCGCTTTGGCGGATGGAACAATACCATTCAGCAATCGCAAAATTATTCAAGATTAATACCTGTTGATGGTTTTACAACCGTAGATATTTCTGCCGGGTACAACATAAAAAGATTTTCTTTGCTGGCAAAAATTTCTAACTTAACCAATACCTATAATTATTACGTACACGAAAATTATAGTATCAACCCCATACCGCCACGGCTGTTTATAGCAACCGTTGCGTATAAGTTTTAATAAAACAAAATTAATATTTACAAAAGGGACGGATTAATACCGATCCCTTTTGCTGTAAAAAATAATAAACAAAATGGCTAAAACTTCCCTGCAAAAAACAAGCTGGCAAAGCGTAAGAAAATTATTCAATGATATTCATCTCTGGCTTGGGCTTGCAAGCGGTCTTGTTGTCATTGTGGTTTGTTTTAGCGGCACCGTGTATGTATTTAACACAGAGTTGACAGAATGGGCAGCTCCGCAATTGTATAAAGTAAATCCTATTGCAGGCAAAGAACGCATACCGGCTGATTCACTGATTCAAAAAATTGAAGAAGCATCCGGGGGAAAAATAACCAGTGTTTCCATACCTGCCGATTTGAAAAGAACCTACCAGTTTAATGTAAAAAAGAAAGGCGATGAAAGCCGCGGCGGCATTGGTTATTTTGTAAATCCTTACACAGGCATAATAACAGGAACATCAAAAGATAAAAGCGAAACCAAAGAATTTATGGGAATCATGTTCAGCCTGCATCGCTGGTTGCTGCTCGATAAAATTGAGAAACCTATTTTCAAAAGCATGACCAACCTTGAATTAGGCAGAATGATTAATGGCTGGGCTACCATCCTGTTTACTTTAGGCTGCATCACCGGAATGATTATATGGTTCCCTCAAAAAATAAAAGCCTGGAAGCAGGGTTTAAAAATAAAATGGAATGCAGGATGGAAAAGAATAAATCATGACCTGCACAATTCACTTGCCTTTTATGCTTTATTCTTTTTGCTGCTGATGGGCCTTACCGGGCCGCAATGGTCATTTGACTGGTACCGGACAGGCATGCAAAAAACACTGGGAACTTATAAACCCAAAGATGCACCTAAAGAAAAACCCATTCAATCTACGTTATCTTCTGCAGTAAATAGTACAGGATTATCTATTGCCGATTATATAAAAGTTGCCAGTCAAACATTACCATACCAGGGCAATTATTCCATTTCTTTTCCGGCAGACTCAGCTTCAACCGCTGTAATCGCTAAAACAAAAACTGGTTTTTTTGCACCTGCGGCTGGGGACAGGCTTACAATAGATCAATACACCGGAAATGTATTAAAGAAAGATATTTTCAAAGAAAGATCATTCAACGAAAGAATTGCCGGTTCCATCAAAGCCATTCATGTGGGAAATGTATATGGAACCTTTACAAAACTCATTTATTTTCTTGCCTGCCTCATAGCCACTACCCTTCCTGTAACCGGCACGTTGATCTGGTTAAATAAAATGAAGAAGAAAAGGAAACCAAAACTTAAGGAAGCAATTGCTTAAATATTATCGTTACAATAAGGCTGGATGTTTCTCTGCTACATGCATTAAAAATTCACCAAATAAAGTATTGGCCCATGCAAACCATTTACGGGTAAATTTACTGGCATCATCTTTATAAAATGATTCATGAATAAAACCTGTGCCACCATGCGTAGTTTTTAAAAAATGAATACATTTTTTAATTTCAGGTGCATGGTTACTCGTAAGCCCACGCATGGTAATGCTTAGCGGCCATATCATAAACATGCCTGCATGTGGCCCGCCAATACCTTCGGCAGCCTTTCCTTTAAAGAAAAAAGGATTGTTGGCAGACAATAAATATTTACGGGTGTTTACATAAATCGGGTCGTTGCTTTTTACCGCATTCAAATACGGCAATGATAATAAACTCGGCACATTGGCATCGTCCATTAAATTAAAGCTACCAAAGCCGTTTACTTCAAAGGCATAAATTTTACCATATTGCTGGTGATGGATAATGGCATATTGCTGTAACGCCTTTTCTACTTCCTTAGCAAGTGATAAACATTCATTGGCCATTGCCGCATCTTTATATACAGCATTTAATATTTCTGCTGACTGTTTTAAAGATACAACGGCAAAGAAATTTGAAGGCACTAAAAATGAAAATAGGGTTGCATCATCACTTGGCCGAAAAGTAGAACAAATTAAACCCACAGGTTTTACCGGGTAACCATAGCCTGCAAGAGGTACGCCATCTGTAGCCCAGGCGGTGGTTCGCTGAAAGCTGTAAGGCCCATCTCCGTGTTTGCGTTGCTGCTCTTTAAATGTTTGCAAAGTAAGTTTTATACATTGTTTCCAATCTGCATCAAAAACTTTTATATCGCCACTCGTTTTCCAATAGCGGTACGCCAGGCGAATGGGATAACACAAAGAATCTATCTCCCATTTACGTTCATGAATGCCCGGTTGCATTTTAGTAAGGTCGCTTTTCCACTCACTTATTTTATTTACATCTTTATAAAAAGCATTGGCATAAGGATCGAGTATGATGCATTTTTTCTGGCGGTTAATTACGCCTTCAATTAACTCCCGAAGCTTTGCATCATTTTTAATAAAAGGCAGGTATGGCCACACCTGTGCAGTACTGTCCCGCAACCACATGGCATCTATATCGCCGGTTATTACATAAGTATCCGGCTTGCTCTCTATCATTTCAAACTCTACGGTGGTATCTAAAGTATTAGGAAAACAATTTTCAAAAAGCCAGGCAAGTTCAGGGTCGGTAATTTTTTTCTTCATGCCCACAATAGTTGCTTCTACGGCTTCACTGGTAAATTTCCTGTAAGCCAATGGTGGACGCTTTGTTTCAAAATTATTGGCAAATGCCAACGATGGCCGCATAGCAATACCGGCAGCTAACATACCTGATTGTGCAATAAATTTTTTTCTTGATAACATATTTATCTTTTTAATGAAACAGAATAAGGATAGCACTTTGAGGAAATACCCCTTTTTGTTTCGGGTTTATCACTCATGGTAAAATTAAGTGTGCCGCCTTTTAGCAGTTCACTGTGTTTTACATAATTAAAGTTATACAACTTGTTATTCCATTTCAATTCTTTCACGAATTTATGTTGTGCAGAATTTGATGGTGCCAGAATATTGAGTTTTTTCCCATTCTCCAGTGTAATATCAATTTGATTAAACAAAGGCGTACCCAGTACATATTCATCGGTAGCGGGACATACCGGGTAAAACCCCATGGCCGAAAAAACATACCAGGCCGATGTTTGGCCGTTATCTTCATCGCCACAATAACCATCCGGCGCTGCCTTATAAAGCTTGTTCATAATTTCCCTTATATGCAGTTGCGATTTCCAGGGCTGCCCCGCATAATTGTATAAATACGGCATGTGTTGTATGGGTTGATTGCCGTGGGCATATTGCCCCATATTCATTATTTGCATTTCTCTTATTTCATGGATCACGCTCCCGTAATAAGAATCATCAAACAATGGCGGCAGGTTAAAAACAGTATCCAACATGGCACAAAACATTTTTTCGCCGCCCATTAAATCAATCAAACCCTGCACATCATGAAACACACTCCAGCTATAATGCCAGCTATTGCCCTCCGTAAAAGCATCGCCCCATTTAAAAGGATTGAATGGTTTTTGAAAACTGCCATCTTTATTTTTACCCCGTATTAGTTTTGTTTCGGGGTCAAATAAATATTTATAGTTCATCATCCGCTTTGCATACAAATCAATTTCGGCCTGCGGCTTTTTTAATGCTTTGGCCAGTTGCCAAATGGTAAAATCGTCGTACGCATACTCCAGGGTACGGGCTGCGTTTTCATTAATCTTTACATCGTAAGGTACATAACCCAGCTCGTTATAATAATTGACTCCACGTCTTCCCACTGCATCCATGGGGCCTTCGTTATTGGCGCCATGCAGCAAGGCTTCGTACAGCAAGTTAATATCATAGCCTCTTAAGCCTTTCATATATGCATCGCTTACTACCGATGCAGAATTATTGCCTACCATCACATTTCTAAAACCCGGGCTGCTCCACTCTGGTAAAAATCCACCTTCTTTAAAATCATTAATCAATCCTTCCTGCATTTCTTTGTTGGTGGACGGGTAAAGTAAATTCAGCAATGGATACAAGGCTCGAAAAGTATCCCAAAATCCGGTTCCGGCATACATATAACCGGGCAGCACTTTTCCGTTGTACGGACTATAATGAACAATATTACCAGCCGCATCAATTTCGTATTGCTTTTGTGGAAAACAAACCGCCCTGTACAGGCAGGAATAAAAAACAGATAATTGCTCTGCCGTGCCACCGCTTGCTTTTACACGTCCCAATACTTTATTCCACGCTTCTTCAGATTCTTTTACTGCTTGCTGAAAAGTATGGCTCCCAATTTCATTTTTTAAATTTAAATACGCTTGTTCAAAACTAATAAATGAAGATGCAATTTTGATTTGTACTTTTTCGTGCCTCCGGGTTTTAAAACCTACTACAGCGCCTGCATGATTACCGGTAATTTCTAATTTATCTTTCGCCAAAACACTATCGTGCCAGGTATAATTTAAAGTAAACGGTTTATTGAACTGAATTACAAAATAGTTTTTAAAATTATTGGGTACGCCGCCGCTGTTACGGGTGCTATATCCTATAATTTTATTATCTCCAGGAACAATTTTTATGTACGAGCCTTTATCAAATGCATCTACAACTATAAATGCACTGTCTGTTTCTGGGAAAGTACATTCAAAAAAAGCAGCCCTTTCGGTAGCTGTAAATGCAGTATGCACATCATAATCGGCTAAGTAAACTTCATATAAATAAGGTTTTGCTGTTTCTGCTTTATGGCCAAACCAGCTCATACGTTCATTTTCCCTGAATTTTAATTTTCCTGTTACCGGCATAATAGAAAACTGCCCGTAATCATTCATCCACGGAGAAGGCTGATGCGTTTGCTTAAAACCTCGAATTTTTTCGGCAGTATAAGTGTACTGCCATCCATCTCCCATTTTTCCGGTTTGTGCTGTCCAAAAATTCATGCCCCAGGGGCGGGCAACTGCCGGATAGGTATTACCATTAGATAAAGCGTGGCTTGATTGTGTACCCATTAAAGTGTTTACAAAATCTACCGGATTTTGTGCGGTAGCGTTAAAAAATGCACAACACAGGATGAAGAATGAAATAGAAATATTACGGTAATTACTTTTTTTAAACATACCAACGTTTCGCATTGCCATCAGATTAATTTTTTAATTCCAAACATTTATTTCGGCCTGTCTTTATCCTCTTTTCCAAAATCAGATGGCTTGTTTCCCATGGTAAGCAGTAACGCTCCGCCATTCATTAGCATTGCATGGGTAAACCATGATTTTGTATAGGGCCTGCCATTAAAACTTGCACTTTGAATATATACATTCTCATTTGAATTGTTAATGGCTTTGATAGTAAATTTTTTATTGTGGGGTAAATGGAATGTAGCTTCATTTACAGCCGGGCTACCCAAAATATAAATTCCGTTTGCAGGGTTTACAGGATAAAATCCTGCTGCAGAAAAAATATACCATGCACTCATTTGTCCGCAATCTTCATTACCGCATAAACCATCGGTTTTGCTGGTATAAAAAGTATCCACAATTTGCCGAACCCTCCATGCCGTTTTCCATTGCTCGCCGGCAAATGCGTACAAATAAGGAATGTGATGATTGGGTTCATTGCCCTGTGCATACATTCCAATTAACCCGCTAATATCCGGCGATGCTTCTTCACCCATAGAAGCTGAGGTAGTGAAAAGCTGATCCAACTTTTTCGTAAATGCATCATCGCTTCCAAACAAGCCAATTAAGCCTTTAGGATCATGCGGTACCAGCCAGGTATATTGCCAGGCATTGCCTTCTACGTAGTCAAATGCAAGGTGAGAAGAATAAGCAGGATCAAAAGGCGTTCGCCAGGTATTATTAGCATTGCGGCCACGCATAAATTGGGTTATACTGTCAAAATACATTTTATACAAATTACTTCGCTTCGTAAAATAATCGTAGTCGTCTTTTTTATTAAAAGCTTTTGCCATTTGTGCTACACACCAGTCGTCAATGGCAAATTCCAAAGCATTAGAAACAGTTTTCTCTAAAGTATCTGAAGGAATAAATGTAAGGTTATTGAGGTATTGGGCCTGAATGCGAAGGTCTTGCTTTGGCACAACCCGTGGATCGCCCCATGGTATAGGGTCTTTTCTCATTGCCGTAATTTTCACTGCTTCATAAGCCAGTAGGGTATCGTAATTTTTATAGCCTTTAAAAAATGCATCTACAATAACCGGTATAGAGTGGTCACCATTCATACAGTCGGTTTCATTACCCATTAAATGCCAAATGGGCAAGCGGCCCTGCTGCTGGTAAATATGCAAAAATGTATTGATGATGTCGTTCACTTTATCGGGCTGCGTTATGGTAAATAATGGGTGCAATGCCCGGTAGGTATCCCATAAAGAAAAAACAGAATAGTTGTTGAACCTGGCATTATGATATATTTTTTTATCGGCACCGAGGTAATCTTTATTTACATCATTAAATAAAACAGGTGCAAAAAGAGAGTGATACATTGCGGTATAAAATACTTTTTTGGTATCGTCGTTGGCCTCAATTTCAATTTTGGAAAGTTCTTTGTTCCATTTATTTTTTGCCTGCTTCGCTACTGCATTAAAATCCCAACCAGGCAATTCTTCTTTCATATTGAGTGCAGCATTTTCGGCACTTACCGGAGATAAAGCTACTTTTACCAACAGCGGAGAATTTTGTTTTACGTTAAATTCAATTGCTGCTTTTAAAGTATTGCCACTACCCTTAGTTGCATTCTGCAGGCTATCTTTTATATAATATTGAATGGCCTGCATGGGTTGGGAAAAAACGGCTGTAAAAAATACTTTTTGATCTTCTGCCCATCCGTTGGAAAAACGGTAGCCTGTAATGGTACTGTCGTTAATTTTTTCTACCAATGCATCTGTTGCCCTGTCCCAGCCCATGCCAAAGCTCATATCAAATAATAAACGGGCTGTATCATTTTTTTCAAATTGATAACGGTGCATCCCTACCCTTTCAGTTGCAGTTAGCTCAGCTTTAATTTTATATTTATCCAGCAATACCCTGTAATAACCCGGTTCACATTTTTCATTAGCATGGGAAAAAGTAGAAACATATCCTATATCGGGTTTTTCTTTGCTGGCTTTGGTTACATCTAATTTGCCTACGGTAGGCATAATTAAAATATCATTCAGGTCGCCAATACCGGTGCCACTAAGGTGCGTGTGCGTAAAGCCCATTATATTGTTACTGCTGTAATGGTAACCACTGCACCAGTCCCAGCCTTCCATAATTTGCGAAGGGCCAAGCTGTACCATGCCAAAAGGCACATTGGCGCCAAGAAAAACGTGCCCATGGCCGCCTGTGCCAATAAAGGGATCTACAAATTGCGTATAAGATTTTTCCTGTACAGTGCTTATATTTTTTTGTATGCAGGAAGAAAGGGAAAAAAACACAATAATTAATAGTATGCAAAAACGTATGCCGGAATTCTTCATATAGATGGAATTGAAAATTTGCTGATAAAAAATGGGCTTGCCGGTAGCCTAAGTTACGAAACAATACTACGCAATAAATTGCAAATTTTTGCTCTATTTTTAAAAGTAAATTTTACCCTCAGCTATTGTACTGATATGTAAAAAACAACTATGTATCATTTGCCATTGAAACCTATTATCGCCATTCCCTCTTTTGAGAACTGTTTTAGCAGAAAACAACAAGCACTACTTTTCCCTTGGAAGCCCCAATTTTGCTTTTTGTGCCCTTTGCCTTAACCGGATGTTGAGCATTTCTACCAATAATGAAAAACCCAGGCAGGAATAAATTATACTTTTGCTCACCTCCTGGTGCAAACCACTGGCAATAAGTACCACGCCTATTACCACTAAAAAAGAAAGCGCCAGCATTTGTAAAGTAGGATGTTGATTAATAATTTTAGTTACCGGCCCAGCAAATAACATCATGATTACAATAGAAATTATTACCGCAATAATCATGATGAGTACATTATCTACCAAGCCAACAGCGGTAAGAATAGAATCGAATGAAAAAACGGCATCTACTAAAATGATTTGAAATATTACAGCGCCAAAACCAATTTTAATGTTACTGTTGTGCTGCTCCTTTTCCTGTTCTTTTTGAAATTTATGATGTATTTCCAGGGTGCTTTTTACAATTAAAAAAATACCACCGGCAATAAGGATTAAATCTTTAATACTCAAATGCAGGCCTTCATCTGCAATGCCCGGTATAGATGCAATACTAATTACAGGGTCTTTTAAACCTATAATCCAATTGATGCAAAGTAATAGCCCTACCCTAAATACCATGGCCAGCAACAAACCTAAATTACGGGCTTTACGTTGTTGGCTTTTGGGCAACTTGCCCGCTACTATAGAAATAAATATAATATTATCTATACCCAATACAATTTCTAAAAAACTTAGGGTAAGCAGGCTTATCCATACTGCAGGGTTGGAAAAATCCGGAACAATAAAATCCATAAATGAAGAGTTAAATATTTTTTGGTAATAATATAATTTAGCCGGGAAGAGTGTCTAACTTTTTTTTCTTAAACCGGGTAGAAATCATTTTTAAAAATACCGGGGCTGTTGTAACTACTACAATTCCGATAATTATTTTTTCCAGGTTGTTTTTTACCCACTCGTTTTCGCCCAATAAAAATCCTGCGCCAACAATGGATAATACCCATAAAAAACTACCTGCAATATTATAAAAAGAAAACTTTGAAGGCTTCATCTTAACCATTCCGGCAACAATGGGCGCAAAAGTGCGTACTATGGGTAAAAACCTGGCCAGCATAATGGCTCCGCCGCCTTTTTTATCATAAAATTCTTTGGCCTGCAGTAAATATTTTTTCTTAAAAAACCAATTGTCTTTACGATGCATCAACAAAGTTTCAGATTTTATCCCCAACCAGTAACCCACAAAATTTCCCAGCGTCCCTGCTGTTGCTATCAAAACAATCCAATAAATTAAATTAACTAAAGGCAGGTTAAAAGGAGCTAAAGCATTGGCAATTACCATACCTGCTATAAACAACAAAGAATCTCCGGGGAGAAAAAAGCCAAACGGAAAACCGGTTTCTATAAATACGATTAATACAACAATGTATAATCCTCCGTTTTGCATAATCCACTCAGGGTTGGTTATATGAGAAAAGAAATCAATGATTTCCTGCATGATAAACTGATTTTTTAAACTGACCGATGGGTATAAAATTTCTTAATCAAAGTCGAACAAATCGCTCAAAAAAGATTTTTTCTTATAAGGTTTTTGCTGGCTGTAAGAATGTTTGTATTTATGCTCCTGGTAACTGGGGTTCGAATCAAAAACCTGACCTTGCGGTGGTGCTGCAAATTGTGTGGTATAATCCAGCATTTTATCGAGCTCTCCTTTATCGAGCCATACGCCACGGCATGATGGGCAATAATCAATTTCAATATTATTTCTTTGGGTCATTAAAAGGGTTTCGTTGCAATTGGGGCATTTCATGATAGTACTATTTTTATTTGAAAAATTATTGTAAAAACTTATAAACTAATGTTCTTCTTTAATTAAAAAAAGAATTAGCTGCAGTAAAATAAACCAGGGAAAATTTAAAATAAATAATAGAGGGAAAGCAAAGAATAATATTGTGGCCGTAACCAGCCATCTTCCTGTTCGTATTGCCCGGGTAGTGAAACTATTAGGAGTAAATTTCGGCAAAAAACTTCATCTGCTATACTATTTTTACAAAAAATCCGCTGTGTGATCCGTTGTTCATGGCGGCACGCTGAAATATCGTTAATTCTTATGTTCTCTTCAAGGTCGGAACCACTGTTTTTAACAGGTATCCCGGAATTATTAGCAAAATAAGGATTTAATGAAGTAGCATTTGCAATTGGCGCAGCCAATAACACGCAGTTAAGTAATAGAAAAAAGCATACAACTATAGATTGAAGCTTCCCCGTGTTATGTTTTTTTGTAATCATTATTGGCTTGCCAAACAAGTGGGCAAAATTAGTTGAAAAACTCAATAAAATTGTTATTTTTCTCTTAAAGACACTAACAGAAGCTAAATTAAACCAGGTCTGCTTCTTTTTGCCTTTTCAAAATATTTTTTGCAGAAATGGCAATTGGAAAATCAATACAAATAATTAATATTTCCTATTGCAAGCAAGGCACGTTTATCTTCAAAAGTTCCTTGCCTAACCTACATGAAGGCTTTATGGTAAAGTTGATAACCAGCCATGCTTTTATGGTAATCAGTACAGCTTTTAAGTAACTACTTTAGCTCAAAAAAAAAATAGAATACCCATTTATAAAGGAATAATTAAATTTAAAAATCAATTTGTCCCCTTATTTCTCCACCCGGATAAGTAGCCGTATGGATATTTACATAATACATATCCTGCAATAAGCTTGCTTTAATTAAAGCAACATTATCCAACAATACGGTATCGGTAAAAGTGCCTGAGGTTACTTTTGGGATTGCAGCGCTAAAATCATACTTTACTGATGCGTTTACACCCATGGATGCTATACCGTGTATATGCGCCCCCACAGGATTTCCGGATAATTCCATCCAGGTAATGGTAAACCTCAATAAGTTATTGCAGGTATCAAAACTTACGTTCAATTTACCCATAGCAGTAGAAGTATTCGCAGGCACTTCCTGGTTGCCCGCAAGGGGTAAATTATCTTTAACTACATCACATGCAACCGAATCCGGGTCGTCTTTTTTACATCCGATAAAATTTAAAGTACTTAAAAGAATGATGAGTAAAACGCTTTTAATAGATTTCATTATTATTGAATTTACTGCTTAAAATATGCTTCAATTTTAAAATTGAAAAAAAATCATCTTTTAATTTCACCAATTTCTCTTACCATATTTCATTTGCTCATATAACTACTTTAAGCTTATTAAATAATTCATCAAACAATGGATTGAATTCACCTGGTATATTATTTATTGAAATTTTGGTCTTTTTGTTTTCGTTCTCTTTTGAAATAAAATAACTGAAGGCATCTTTGGCTTTTATCAAATTCTTTTTGGGTGAAACAACAATTTTTTTGAGCAATGCTTTATATTCTTTTTCGGAAATATCAAAGTTTATTTCTGCTTTTTTGGTTTTACCCAGCAACCCGCCTGTTTCGGTGAATGTTAATTTCATTAATCAACTATTTTACTTCGGCTGCATCCCAGCCTTTGGTTACTGCTTTTACCTCATTGCTCCCTGCTCCATATAACGTTTTTGCTTTGGCAATGGTAGCTTTTCGTGCATCTTTAAATGTAGCGCTTTTTTTCAATGCTTTTTTATCAGTAAGTGCTGCATACCAAATTGCGCCTGCTTTTTCCCAGGCATTACCCGCCATTTCGTAAGCCGCTACATAAAATGCAAAATTGGGTATGCCACTGTTATAATGTACGCCACCATCATCTCCTGTCATTTTTATATAGTTACTCATTACGGCAGGTTGAGGGTCATCTCCCAGCTCCGGGTGGTTTTTAAATGCAGTACCAGGCGCTTTCATTGAACGCAATGCGTATTTTTTCCCTTTTAATATTTTATCGCTAATTAACCAGTTGGATCGCCTTGCCGAAGTTTTATTTGTCCATTGTTTTACTAATATCCCAAACACATCTGCAAAAGATTCGTTTAATGCTCCACTTTGGTTTTTATAAGTTAGGTTTGCTTCATAGTCAATAATGCCATGGGTAAGTTCGTGAGCAATAATATCCAAATCTCCTGTAAAACTTCCAAAGGTTAAGCCATCACCATCGCCATAGATCATTTGGCTTCCATCCCAAAATGCATTGGCAAATGCTTTTCTCGGGTTTTCCCTGTAGTGAATTGATTGTTGTATTACCATACCCATATTATCTATGGAGTTGCGGTTAAATAATTTTTTATAAACCGACCATGTATTTTCTGCGCCCTTTATGGCTTCTTTTGCAATTTTTTCTTTTGGTTTGGGGGATTGCCCACTTTGCCAAACCATTTCACCAGGCAGGATAGGCAGTTGCCCGGCATCGTATAATTCTATGATCATTTCTTCTGCATCATCGGCATTGTAAACATTGGCCATAAGGGAGCGGCGGGCTTTGCTTAGCCTACTTAGTGCTTTACGTTTATTTCTAAAACGCCTTTCACCACTGCGGTTAGGGTCTATATCTAAATCGGCATCGCCGGCAGGTGAACTGCTAATTTTATCTGAAATATAAGGCGGAATAATGCACTGATATGGTTTGCGGGTGGGTTGGCACATAGTTTTAGTTTTATGGTTTATTAATTAGTAATCGCTCCGTATTTCATTTGTAGTAATTTACAGGATGTGGACACCTCGTTATTGATTTTTTCTTTTTGCAAAATGATTAAAAACAAATTATCAAACTGGGTGGATGGTATTTGGGCAAATGGAGGTGAGCAACCGCAAAGTGAAATTAATTCTGAAACCGTATCAGAATGCCCGGCAACCAAAACAGTTTTTCCTTTACTGTTTTTTAAGATTCGCAGGAGTAGATTTGCATTATTGTCATAAATTATTGTTTGCAAATTTTTTGCTGTAGCCAGGGGCTGCACTGTTTTTTTTGTTCGCTCAAAATTGGTGCTAAAGATGCTGTCAACACCAGCTAAAAGCAATACCCTTTTTAATTCATTGGCTCGGGTAACACCTATAGGTATTAAATCATCCTCCGGCGGATTAGTTCTATCGGCATGGCGCACAATGTAGATGCGGGTTGTTGCTGCAACTTTGCAACCTTCGCCAATTAGTAAAATTGCAGTTAAGAGAATCAAAATGTATTTCATTTTTTTATTTTTTTACATTTATTATTAAGGCAATACCTCCAATTATTTTTTTCGATCGCACATCCCTTTGCACTACATCAAGCCTCAATACATCGCCTTCTCTTGCATTTTCGGGAACGGTTGTCTTTAAGTACATCAGGTGTTGCCCCTGCGGCTGCATCGCCAATGAAAGCGAAGCTGATTTGCCGGCTCCCAAAATCATTTCCTTTAGTTGTAAACCCATGAGGCGTGGTGATTTTTTGAAATTCCGATCTGTCAATATTTTTTCTTCTGTTGGATTATTTAAATCAATTAAATCATCCGTAACCGGTCCATCCATCAATTTTACTTTTTCAATCCCGGTAATAAAAGGTTTTGATTTTTCAATCATTCCGAATATTTTGGGTTGCTCATGTGAAGGCTTCACTTCGTATTATCAATGTCTTTAAACTTTGGTAGTTTATCAAAAATTATTTTTTCAAATTCATTGTCATTTGCCCCGGCAGATTTATCGCCTGCGTAAACCCTGTCGGGTGTTATACGCATATAAGCAGGAAATTTTTATCGGTATCGGCGCCGGATTGCTCCAGTATAATTCCCCTAAAGCCCAGGTTTACCAGCTCGGGAGCAGTAGCATCGGTGTTTTTACGAAATGCTGATTTAACATCTAATTGCTCAAGGATTTTTTTTGCTTCAGTGCCACTTACTTCGAGTGTAGAATTGGGACGGCCGCTAAAAATGTCGAGTGTCATTTTTACTTTCATAAAAAATAGTTTTTAGTACAACAATTGTTATATGTTTAAAATTAAAATAACAAATTTTGCAGGGAAAGGGGTATTAATTACAGTGTAGCTAGTAAAAGCGTAAAACAAAGGGGTTGAATTAAAAATGATGGTCGGATATCCAAAACTATGAATCGCATAATTTGAATGTGAAGGTAAATCGCTTTGCAACATCAACCAATACCTATTTTTGGGTATTTTTACAATTTTGAAAATTTATTGCAGCTTATATCAACTGCGCAATTTTTTTATTGCTTTGTAGTTTTTTTTTAAATAACCTGCTTTAAAATTTAGCAGCATAATTGGCAAAGTGCCGGTTTAATTAATTGAAAAAATGTAAATTTTTTCAAAATTTTGTATACCTGAAGAATTTGCTGAAAGCCAGAATTTATCTGCATTTCAGGCTATTTATTTTTTTGAAAGTACATTTTAAAACTCCCCTATCAGCACCCCCGAAATATTCCATGCGCTAAAGCTTGTACCTTCTGTTTTGCCCAATGGAATAGCAATTTTAAAGGTATGTTTACCAGGGGTAATATTTTTTATTGGGATATAAACCGGGTTGGTAGTAGTACCCGGGCACCAGTTAGATCGGCTTAAATCAGATGAAGAAAGGCCGTCTCCAAAATTTCCGGATGAGGGATTGTACATGCGGTAAGTGGCACAATCTGTTCTCCAGGGTATAAAGCTGTATATTTTTTCTCCATCCAAAAATATTTCATTGTCTTTTTTATTAAACTCATCGCCTCCACCCCAGCCTCCATGGCCTGTGGAGATATAGCGCAATGTTAAACTTTTTAAATGTTCAGGAATATTTACGGTAACGGTTAAAGAATCATTATCAAACATGGTAGCATAGGTTTGGCCTGCCATTTCCAAAATATTAAGGGTATTAAAAATGGAAGCTACCCAACTATTTTTGGGTTTACTTTCCTTATCGGGATAATAATTGAAGTTAAGATTGATGGTATGCCCACCCCGGTCGTAATTACCAATAAATACCCCAATCCAAACTTCACCTTGCATCGCCGGCAACAAATCGGTAATATCCTGTTTGTAATTAACAGAATCTGCCCAATGGTATCCTTCTATCTTTACATTGTTATTAAACGCCCTTACACCAAATGGAGTGAAGAAGCGCATCAATTCCAATGCAGGCAAATAATTATCTGTTGCTACTACGCCCTGGTATTCTTTACCATTTTTATCTTTATATACAGGCAATTCCTTAATTCCTTTTTGTATTCCATCTAAGAAAGAATTTTTTTTATCCATAGGAATTATAAAAACCGTTCCGGTACGGTCGTATGCATCGCCATTAGAATATTGGGTAAGGTTGGCAAACACATTATAGTTTTCTTTTGCTGGCAGTTTAATTTTTTTCATCACAATAGTTCCGCCTGCATACCGGTACGTAACATTTTCTAAATTTTCGGAAGGGTTAACAATAGAATCGGTAAAATTAATTTGTTGCTGATGAAACACAGGAATGGTGAGAAACCGGCTGTCAATTTCTTTACGCCGGTAAGTTGCATCGGCTACAAGTATACCTCTATCCTCGGGTAATTTACACTCGAAATCAGCTATATCTTTTAATTCTACTTTTGTGGCATAGGTTTCAAAATTGCCGTTGCGTACCATTTTTAATATAAGGCCAAGGCCGGGTGCAATTCCCAATGATGGTGTTCCTTTTATACTTAATTCGTTCGTAAACCATATTTCAATTGTATTTGACCGGATAAAAACTTTTGCCTTTTGGCATTTGTATCCCAATATTGTTTCCGTTTCTCCTGTTAAATTCGCTTTTTCGTAATTTGAAAAGGGCGTTATTAATGTGTATCGGTTCCCTTCTTTGTTGTTAAGCATTTGCAGGGTTTCCTGTTGCTGATAATCAATAAACGGACCTACCTGTTCTTTGGGATTGTTCCCGGAAAACAAACAGGCAATATTATTTTTAAAAACTAATTTCAGCAATCTTTCTTTAACCTCTTTACCATTATTTTTAAATGCATAAGTAACCATTCCTTCGTTAAGAGGTTGTGGCTTTTTATTTTTTTGGGCCCATACATTTACTTTAAAAAATGCAGTTGACAGGCAAATAAGAAAACAAATTTTTGAAAACATATTGCAATAAATTTATGCGAATGATATTTATTGCAAAGTAAGATTTTAATACCTGAAATTGATCACTTACTCTTTAAATTATAAAAGTGGATTGAGTAATCCTAACAACTATTTAATTTTAGCTTAATGCGCAAACAAAAAAGGATTGTAAAACTAAGGATAGCCTTACAATCCAATAATATTAAGCGATTCAAAATTGTTGAAAAACAGAAACAGTTTCTTTATTGAATCACGGCATTTATTTTTGCCCACATTTCATTGTCAAACCCGGATACCGCAAAAGTAGGATTTGCAGGATCGGATGCATCGCCCATTCTTATAACCACCATATTTTTACTGGGAATTACATACGCACGCTGGTCACTTGCACCCATAGCTGCAAACATGTCGGCGGGTGCATTGGGCACCAGTGGGCCCGGAAAAACAATTTGGGCACCGGGAATCATAAAATTACTTTTGCCATTGAGCCACCATAAATAGCCGTAAGATGGATTAATACTTTGAGAACTGTTTGTACTTTCTGTAAAATAAGCTTCATTTATTACCTGCTCATTTTTCCATTTTCCTTTATTAAGCGCAAGCAGGCCATAGCGGGCCATACTACGAGTATTGCTATAATATATTTTAAAAATAACTCCATAATTCCATAAGCCATCCATACCAATTTTACTTTTTAAATTTGTGCTAAAAAAGTTGTCATAAGTTTGGTTGCTTGCTGCGGCTACAACATCCATCAAAAGTTGAAATACATTGCTGTACGACCAACGGGTACCTGCATCTGCTACATAAGTAAGATTGGCCGGTATAACCAGGTTGCTGGTATCATTTAGCCCTGAGGTCATGCTCAGCAAGTTTTTTATGGTAATTAAATTTTCCTTATCCTGTGGTTCGCTTGACCATCCGGCACCTAAATAAGTAGAAACTTTATCATTTATATTTAAATATCCTTTTTGCTGTGCAATACCCACGGCAGCAGATACCAAAGATTTACCTGCGCTGTTCCACTCCCAGGGCGCAGTAGAGTTGTGGCCATTAAAATATTCTTCCATTACAATACGGCCATTTACTAAAATCATAAACGATTTTGTATGCTTTGCGTTCAGGTAATCTTTTAGAGGCTGTACGGCGCCTTGGTTCCAACCCAAAGTAGCCATTGAGGCTCTTTCCCAGGAGGTATCGGTATTAGAAGGAAAGTACATGGAATTATCCGGGGTAGGTTGTACATCGTTTTGTTTACTGCATGAAAAACAAACAGCAACAAACATTAAATAAATGAAATATTTCATAAGCTGCATATAATATTTGTTTTTAGACTGTATTGTTTACTAAAAGATTAATGAGCATTAATTTTTTTTAAAATTAAGCATATAGATAAATACAGGTTAGTATTTAACGAAAAATTCTATGTGGTAGTATTTTTGTACAAAAACTGTTCAATCATTTACATTTTGCTGTACTTATTCCTGTATTCAATAGGGGTAAGCCCGGTTATTTTTTTAAACAAATCCCTAAAGGCTTTGGTATCGGTATAGCCTACTTCGTACATAATATCGTTTACGTTTTTACGGTTGTTTTCAAACTGGCGTTTGGCTGCTTCGATTTTTATGCGCTGGATATATTCTAAAACAGAATGATGGGTAGCATCTTTAAAACGGCGTTCAAATGTACGGCGGCCAAGGGTAGTTACTGTTGCCAGCACATTAGTAGTTATTTTTTCGTGAATATTATTTTCGATATACTCCTGGGCTTTTAATATTTCTTTATCGCTATGATGTTTTTGCCCGGTAAACATAGCAAAGGCTGATTGGCTGCTCCGGTCTATATCTATGGCAAAATATTTTGAGGCAAGCACTGCGGTTTCCCTGTCGGTAAATTTTTCTAAAAGATACAAAAGCAGGTTCCATAAAGAATTGGCGCCACCGCTGCTGTACACGCTGCCCTGCTCTGTAATTATAGAACCATCTACTATTTCTACCTTGGGATAGGTTTCTTTAAACTCGCCGCAATAGGCCCAGTGCGTGGAGCATTTTTTACCATCTACCAATCCGGTAGCGCCCAGCAAAAATGCGCCTATACAAAGGCTGGCTACCTCCGCTCCTTTTTTATGCATTTGTTGCAGCCAGGGAATGGCTTTGGCATTGCGGCTTACCGCCGTTTTCATATTACCATACAATGCCGGTATAAATATTAAATCGGTTTTTTTTATTTCATCAATCAGTTTGTCAACCTTTATGCTGTATTCCCCATCATTGGCTTTTATACTTTTGTGCAAACCCACATATTCCACTTCAAACTTTGGTTTTTTGCCAGCCGCAGCTAAAAAATCGTTAGCGGTTTTAAACAACCGGTATGCCGGTGAAATGGCTTCTATTACTGCATGTTGCGGAACGTAAACGGAAATACGCATAAAATTATTTGGCCTGTAAAGGTAATCCTATTTGTCATAAATCCCCCTTAAAACTGTCATATCTGACATCTTATTATTTCCAAAATACATAGCATCTTTGTATAGCAAAACATTTCTTAACGCTAAATTCTAAAAAATGTCAACAAATACAATTCAACTTCACCGGGTATTAACAGCGCCGCCCGAAAAATTATTTAAAGCATTTACCGATGCTGATGCTTATGCATCCTGGCTTCCACCTTATGGTTATGTAGCCAAAATATTTGAAATGGATGTAAAAGTGGGCGGAAAATACCACATGTCTTTTACCAATTTCGGTACGGGTAATGGCCATTCATTTGGCGGCGAGTTTTTAGAAATTAAATCCAATGAATTAATAAAATACAGCGACCGGTTTGACGACCCCAAACTGCCTGGTGAAATGACAACCACCATTCAATTTAAAAAAGTATCCTGCGGTACAGAGTTGACTATTACACAAGAAGGAGTGCCCTCTGTAATACCCCAAGAAATGTGTTACCTGGGATGGCAGGAGTCGCTGGATAAATTAAAAAAATTGGTGGAACCTATAATTCCTGATGGCGTATAAACCAAAAATTCAAAATTATTAGTTTTAAATTCTAAATTCTATAACAATGTCAAAGCAAGTATTTATCAATCTCCCGGTAAAAGATTTACAAAAATCTATGGCTTTTTACGAAGCCATGGGCTTTACCAATAACCCACAATTTACTGATGAAACAGCAGCCTGCATGGTATGGAGCGACAATATTTTTGTTATGCTGCTTACGCATGAAAAGTTCAAACATTTTATTGGCAAAAGCATAATTGATGGGGAAAAAACAGTTGGCGTAATAAATGCACTTTCGGTAGAAAACACTACTGAAGTAAATGCTTTTATGAAAAGAGCAATAGCAGCCGGCGGCAATGAATATGCCGAGGCAAAAGACTTTGGATTTATGCTGCAACGCAGTGTGGAAGATTTGGATGGCAATAACTGGGAAGTGTTTTATATGGATATGAGTAAATTCCCAAAACAATAACTGCACATTCACCATTAATCATTATTAAAATGGCAACACAAAAATTTATGCCCTGTTTATGGGTAGAAAAAGACGCAAAAAAAGTAGCGAATTATTATTTATCTATTTTTAAAACCGGTAAACTAAAATCGTACAAGGCTTACAAAAACGTTAATGGCCCCAATACTTTTTTTGATATGGCTGTAATGAACTTACAGGGCATGGATTTTCAGATACTTGCCGCAGGCCCAATGTTCAAATTCACTGAGGCTGTATCATTTGTTATAACCTGTAAAAACCAGAAAGAAGTGGATTATTACTGGAAAGCCCTCAGCAATAAAGGCGGTAGCGAAGGACCCTGTGGCTGGTGCAAGGATAAATACGGGCTTTCCTGGCAGGTAGTGCCAGCGCAGTATTTTAAACTGGAAAATCACAAAAACAAAGCAAAGCAGGAATATGCATTCAAAGCAGTAATGAAGATGAAAAAAATAATTATTGCAGATTTAGAAGAAAAAAAATAACCGCTTGCATCCTTTCATTTATGAAAACAATCCATTCCTATCTCACATTCAATGGCAATTGCAGGGAAGCCATGACATTTTACCAAAAATGCCTTGGCGGGGAACTAAGTTTTCAAACAATTGGCGAATCAGCGCTATCCGGAAAAATGCCTGCGAAAATGAAAAAATGTATCCTCCATTCCGAGTTGCGAAATGGTAAGATTGTATTGTTTGGTTCCGATATAGTTTCGGGAAAAAAGTTATTGAAGGGAAATGCAGTATCTCTTGCGCTTATTTGTAAGAGCGAAAAAGACATAAGGAGATATTACACTAATCTTTCCCGTGACGGTGAGGAAACATTTTCTTTGCAAGAAAATTTTTTAAGTACAATTTGTGGAGAACTAACGGATAAATTTGGGAACAATTGGATATTATATTTACAACATAAATAAACTCAAAAATGAAAAAGAATAAAATTATTTTTTGGATTGCAACCAGCATCATCTTTTTATGGGAAGGGTTGATGCCGCTGGGCACGCTATTATTTGCGCCTGAATATGCAACTGCAGGCACAAAACCCCTGGGCTACCCGGATTATTTTGCCTATGCCTTAATTATTTGCAAACTACTTGGCGCTACCGCAATTATGCTCCCAAAATTACCGGCAACATTAAAAGAGTGGGCTTATGCAGGCCTGGCCTTTAATTTAATTTTTGCCACTTACAGCCATATCCTGGTGGATAAAAATATCGGATTTATACTGATGCCTATTATTGTAGGGGCAATACTTGCGGTATCGTATTGTTATAAAAATAAAATAAACTCCCTTCGCTAACATTGGTTTAAAAAAGATTGGCGAAAACTAAATAATGTTTGGTTACCAGCCAATTTCTTTTTTCATCAGTGTTTCTTCAAATCCAATGGAAAAATAATAGCAAGTAACCTCTTTTATTTTTAGCCATCCGTGCCTTAAATAGTATGCAAGGGCTTGTGGAGATGCGTATAATTGCAACTCATTAATACCCTGGCTTTGGGCAAATTTTTCAATAAATTCCAATAGCAATTTGCCTATTCCCCTTTTTTGAAATTGCAGGCTGGTATAAAACCCCACTACCTGGTTTTTATCCAAAGCTATGCAACCCACAATTTCATTATCTAAAGTTGCACAAAAAATATTTTGGGTTGCAACTTTAGCCTGCATCTCGGTAGCGGAATAAAATTTTACAAATGCATCCATTTGTTCATCATTGTAGTAAGGCAATAAAAGCACTGCTGCATTTTCACAAATTAACTTACTGAGGGCGCCTGCATCATTTTTAGATGACCGCCTTATTATATATTCTTGCATCATAGTTACTGCATTGTAATAAAATTTACTGGCGTATACCTGGTATTTTTTGGGCCTTGATATCCCTTTTTTGCCAGGCCCTATTTTAAAACTTAAATGGGCTTTGTTTTAAAAAATTATTTCCCTTTTAATTTCCTTGCTACTTCCTGCTTTCGCAGGCGGGATACCGGTAAAAGGGTTTTATCTTTCAGCAACACGGAACCATCATTATTAAAACCATCAATAAAAGAACGGTTTACCAGGTGCGATTTATGGATACGTATAAAAGTAGATTTTATCAAAATATCTTCATACTCCTTTAGAGTTTTAGCGCTAACATATCGCCTGTTCTGAGTTAAAAAAAAATTGCTGTAATTACTATCCCCTTCCAGGCGTATGATTTCTGAATGTGAAAAAAACACAGTGCCGGATATTGTTGGAATGGCCAATTTATAATCTGCTTCGTTCTTCTTTTCCAGGTTTGCCATTAAATTGTTAAGCAAACCCTCCGTTTGCAACTGCTGGTTTCTTTTTTGAAGAAAGCGGCTTACCGCTGCTTTTAACTCTTCGGCATTTATGGGTTTTAAAATATAATCCAATGCACTGAAGCGGATGGCCCTAATGGCGTATTCATTAAAAGCTGTGGTGAAAATAATTTCGAACCCAATATTTTTTACTTCACCTAAAAACTCAAAACCATTTTTTTCGGGCATTACAATATCCAGGAAAACTAATTGGGGTTGAAACTGATTTATGAGAGAATGGGCCTCACTCAATTTTGTGGCAATACGCAGGTCGGTAATTTCGGGCACATGCCTTTCTATCATCAGTTGTAATACGTTGGCAGCTGAAGCTTCATCGTCTATAATAAGCGCTTTAATCACCCCCTGAAATTAATAAAAAACTTCCAATAAATTTAAATATTGGTTGTTGCTACAGGTATAGTGAGTGTTACTGTGGTACCCATTGCCTGTCCGTTGGCATCGAAATTATCTTCAAAATGAAAAAAGTCAAATGCAGGTTTCCCGGTAATGAGTTGCAATCTTTCTTCAACTAATTTTAACCCTTTAGAAATATGGGGCAGCAATTTTTCCTGTCGTAATTTTAATTCATTTGCCTTTTGCCTGCCAATTCCGTTATCGGTAATTATTATATTAAGGGTATCAAACTCCGGCAAATAAATTTCTATTTTGAGAGATTTATCCCCCATTTTAGGGGCCAGCCCATGTTTTAGTGCGTTTTCTACAAATGGTTGTATGAGCATACCGGGAATATTTATGGCATCTACTTCCAAATCAGTTTCCTTTTGAATGAAATAGCTAAACTCTTTGCCAAGCCTTAGTTTCTCAATTTCAAGATAAAGTTCCAGCTGCAGCAATTCTTCTTCGAGGGTTAAAAAACTTTGTTGCGATGAATGAAGCACATTTCTCAAAAGAGTGGAAAATTTTGAAATATAAAGGTTTGCATTTTCTATATCATTGGTTAAGGTAAACTGTTGAATGCTGTTCATTGCATTAAAAAGAAAATGTGGGTTCATTTGTGCCCTCAGGGCAGTTAGCTGGGAGGTAGCCAGGTCTTTACTCAATTTCAGCACTTCTATTTCCTTTTTCCGGGTTTGTTCCTGTGCTTCAATTCTATCAATTTTATCGGCAAGCATAGAGGCAATAGTGATAAGGATTTGTAAATGCCGTTCGGTGTAAAAATTTTTTTCAGAATGTTCTGCATTTATGGCCCCGATAGCTTCGTTGTTTAATATAATTGGCACGCACAATTCACTTAACCGGATTATTTCATCAGCGGTAAAATATCTTTTATCTGTTGAAGTGTCGTTGGCCAGGATATACTGTTTACTTTCAACTGCAGCTCCCACAATCCCTTTGCCACGGGGAACATGGTAAATATTTTTTTCTAATTTTTCCTGCATAGATCCCTTTTTGCCATACCCTGCTTTTTGCTCCAACACGGTTTTATCTTCATTCCACAGATAAATCATACAATCTTCAAAACCCAATTTACCTATCAGGTTTTTTGATACTTCCCACAGCAGGTCTTCGATAGAGTTATGTGATGAAATGGCTGTTGCAAAAAAACCAACTATTCTCTCTACCTCCAACTGGTACTGGTAACTGCTTGTTTTTAAAGTAAGAATTTCTATTTCCTTTTTTTGAGCAAATTGTTCTGCTTCAATTCTTGTAATCCTGTTGGCCAGTAAAGAAGCAATAGTTGTTAGCACCTGCAGGTGTTTTTCTGTATAAAAATTTTTTTTGGAATTTTCGCAGTCAATAATGCCCAGTACATCCTCTGCAATGCTGATGGGTACGGATATTTCAGATAATCGGTTATCATCATCAACTATATATCTTTTATCAAGGGAGGTATCATTTACAATTTCTGCTTTATTACTTAGGGCCACTGAGCCAACTATACCTTTTCCAAATGGGATTTTTATGGGGTTGGTAATTTTATTTTCTTCAGTTGTTTTTGGCCCCCAGGCTGCTTTCTGCACCAATAATTTCTGATCTTTATCTATAAGATATATCACACAATCTTCAAACCCCAGCTTTGAAATACAGTTTTTAGCTACATCCCATAATAAATCATCTACAGTGGTTTTATTGCTGATGGAAGTTGCAAAATAATTTATTACCTGTTCTGTTTCCAGTTTTACCTGGTAGCTGGCTGCCTTTATTTTCTGCAGCTCTGTTTTTTCAGCCTCACTTTTTTTAATAAAACCAATCCTCCTTCTTATAAAAAAAGTAGTGGATGCAGCAATGGTTATAAAAAGAAATAATAGAAACCACCATGTTTTATAAAAAGGTGGATTTATTACAAATGAATAAGGGGCTTTCAGGGCATACCAGTCTTTGCCATTGAGCGAGGCCGCCGCATGAAAGCTATAACTGCCCGGTTGCAATGAGTTGAAACGTACCGATGAAGAATTCCCTAGGCTTACCCAATCTCCTACTAATTTGTACCTGTACTGTATTTTTTCTGGATTATATAACCAGGGGCTTACAAAATCAAATACAATGTTATTTTGACTATGCGGCAGATTTCGTAGAGAATGTCTAAGTAGGAAAGAAGAATCATCCTGGTTGATGGTAACATTTAAAAGCTGTACCTGCAATGAATCGTTTTGAACCGGAATTTTTTCGGGCACAAAATAATTGATACCGCCCAGGCTGCCGAAGTAAACCGTACCATCACTGCCCCGGTAATTGTTGCTTAGGCTTACATAAAAATCCTGGATATTATTACTCTGGTCAAATTTTTCTGAATTGTTTTTTTCAGGTATGTACCGGTACATACCTTCATCATGGCACATCCATATATGCCCCAGCGAGTCTTTAAATAAATTGGAGAAGTGCTGGTTTTTAAGCTCCGGGAAAATGGGCTTTATACCCAATTTTTTTTGTGGCTGCAATTTTATTTCATACAAGCTTTTCGCAGCCACCCAAAATGTACTGTCATCTTTTTGCACAATGGCATTAAACCATTTACCCAGCACTTTATCATTTAACAAATACAAGGGCTTATACTCTTTGTCCACAACTATAATGGCAGCCGAACCCAATATCCATATCCGGCCTTGTTCATCTTCAAAAGCTTTGCGGCCCACTCCGGTAAACTCCGGTATTATTATTGGCCGTATATAAAAGGTTTCCTTATCCAGCAGCCACAGGTTGTTACTGAGTATTAAAAAATTTCCATTGCGTAGCTGTAGCATGTTCCGGTTAAACTCACCATGGAATTTTTTTTGTAAACTATCTTTTTCAAATTTTGGGCGGCTAAAGGTTTGCGCTACGGGGTCAAAAAGCCAAAAGCCTTTTTCGCTTTGGCCAATAATGATTTTATTATTGCTGAAGCCAATAGATTTTACCGATGCGTAATTCAAATAGTTATTGGCAGTATAATTTGGCAACCATGTGGTTACAAACCCGTTTGTTTTATCCCAATTACAAAAACCATTAGCGGTGCTAAACCAAATATTTCCTTTACTATCTTCTGTTAAATTTCGAATATCATTATCCCATTGGCTGTTGCTGGTACCACCGCCGCTACGCAACAGCCCCATATTTGCAGTAGCAGGGTTCACAAAAAAAAGGCCCGCTTCATTGTTGAACCATACAGTACCATTTTTTTCTTTAAAAAAATTATTACGGGTCAGTAATGGCTTGCCGGTAAGCAACCGTCCGTTATTAAAAAAATTAATTTTTTTGAACTTAGTGGTATTGGTATTGTAAGTATAAAAGCCTTTATCGTTCACCATTACAAAAAATTCACCCGGTCGGTTTTCAAAGGCGGCAGTAATAAAAAAATTGTTACCGGTAACCGGTTCATTAAACTGTGCTTTGCTGAATGGCGCTATTTTTTTCGTTTTGAAAGAGGCAAGTACTGTACTGCCAATGCCCTGCCGCACCCAAACATTGTTGGCATCAAGTGGCATTAAAAAGCTGGGCTGCTGTACATGCACTGAATCTTGTGCTTTAGTTGCAGTGTTGTACCTAAGGATAGTTGTGTTACTAAGCCGGAAAAAAATATAGTCGCCGTAGGATTGTAAAAATGGAAAGTTGCCGCCCATTTTAAATGAGAGAGCTCCAATTGTTTCCATTTTATCTGTAGCACTGTTCCATCGCAAAATACCTTCGGTGCTAAGCAGGTATAATTTTTTTTTGGGGCCAGCAAGCAGTCTCAGGTATTTATTTAGTTTACTACTATAGTTGGCCAATTTTTCAAAGCCTGTAAAATCATTTTTATACCTGTAAATATTTTGCCGGGTAAGTAGCCAAATGGTTCCTTTATCATCCTGCTCTATACCAATGCAGGCATCATCAAAAGAAAACGACAAAATACTTTTACCATCAAAACGCTGAACTTTTGTGGGTGAAAGCAACCATAAAAACCCTTTTTCATCCCTCATCATTTCATCTACCTGGCTGGGTTGCATAAGCCCGCTTTTAACCGGTAGCTTTTGCACATGATAATCGGGTAATTGGCCTAATAACTGGCCAGAAAAAGTTAAGCAGCAAATGTATAGTAGTGCAAGGGTTTTCAATATACTAATATAAGATTTTTTTTTCCTCAAATTGTTTTCCAATTCAGGTTGCCCAATATAAATTCATTATTAAAGAGCTAATGTGAAGTATTATCCTGGAGCATTTTTTTAACCGTTGCCATTAACTCGTATAATTGTTTTTGCTGGGTTTCTACTAATGTTTGCTGAAGCTTCATATTTATTTCAAATTCTTTGAGACGGGCAAGAAGGTTTGCATTTTCTTTCTCCAACGCTTCAATCTTCTGCGTTCTTTTTTCCAATGCCTGTATGGCAATAAAACTTACGCCGGCAAAATCGGCGGAGTTAATAGTGGTATCATTGCCAATGGTTCCATATTCATCTTTTCCAAAAGCAGCATAAAAATCCTGCGCCATGGGGCCGTAGTGGCGGAATGTTTTTGGGTCTTGTGTTTTGTAATTCCAACTTGTGAGGTGGAAGCTGCTTATCTTTTTCAAAAAATCTTCTCCGTTTATTGCTGCAAAATTTTCTTTGGTATGTACATCGCTACTGGTACTCCAGGCATTGGCTCCTGCTGCTAATAAACAATTGCTGGTATAATCACTACTGGTGTAAAAGCGGTAACCTCCGGCAAATCTTGCACGAAAATTATTGGGGCTAAGGGAAGTCATAACAACCGGTGTAGAAGCATCTCCAATAACAAAAGAACCTTCTTTAAAATTTGTGGAAACATAGGCTCCGAGAGCAGTAGAATAATCTCCACTTGCTGTTGTATTAATTCCTATAGCTGTGGAAGCATAGCCGCTAGCTGTTGTAGCAACACCAATTGCTGTAGAAGAACCTCCGCTGGCAGTTGAAACTATTCCCATTGCGGTGGAATAATCTCCACTGGATATTGTTCGAAACCCGCTTGCAAATGAGACAGACCCGCTTGCTAAACTGCTATCACCGCTTGCAGTGGCTGCATATCCTGTAGCATCTGTATATTTTCCCATGGCGGTTGAATTTTCTCCACTGGCATTTGTTTGTCTTCCCAATGCTATGGAATAATTTCCGTAACCAACTGTATTATATCCAAATGCTGTTGAATAATCACCCCTTGCAAATGATAACCTTCCCATTGCTGTTGAATAATTCCCGATGGCATTTGTACCAAACCCACTCGCAAATGAAACTGCCCCACTGGCTAAGCTGCTATCGCCCATTGCAGTAGCGGCATATCCTGTAGCATCTGTATATTTTCCCATAGCCGTTGAATTATGGCCACTAGCTATTGTAAAACTTCCCATTGCTGTTGAGGAACTTCCGCTGGCGGTTGTAATATTCCCCATAGCAGTTGATGAACTGCCCTCGGCAGATGTACTTGTTCCTAAAGCCGTTGAAGCAAAACCGCTGGCATTTGTATTATATCCCATAGCTGTTGAATAAGTTCCGCCGGTAGTTGTTTGAAATCCCATGGCTGTAGAGATTGCTCCGCTGGCAGTTGTATTAAACCCGGTAGCAAAAGAATATACTCCAATATTATCCTTATCCCAATTGATTCCACTGATATATCCGGCACGAAAAGCAGCTTTGTCTGCATACCACATCATTCTTCTTCCGCCACCTTGTAAAGGAGGATTGCCGGGTGTTGGCGGAATGCCGCCACTTGCGCTAAATACCACACTGCTGTCTGCTACATGCAGACGGGCAGCAGGGGCAGTAGTGCCAATACCAACATTTTGTGCAGTAAGGGCAGTTGTGAAAATGATGCCTGCTATGGTTGTTATTATTTTTTTCATCGCAAAAAAATTTATCCATTAATAGAACTGCTATTCTTTTTCGTTTTGTTTTTTTAGTTCATTCATTTCTTTTCTCAGCAGCAACAAAATTTCTTTTAGTTCTTTGTTTTCCTTTTTTAAATCACTTATATTTTGTTGTTGTCCAGAACTTCTTTTTTCCAATGCCTGTATGGCAATAAAACTTACGCCGGCAAAATCGGCGGAGTTAATGGTAGTATCGTTGCCGATGGTTCCATATTTATCTTTTCCAAAAGCGGCATAAAAATCCTGTGCCATGGGGCCGTAGTGGCGTTGCTTTAATGGGTTTTGCGAAATGTAATTCCAGCTTCCGAGTTTCATAGTAGCAATCTTTTCTAAAAAATTTTCTCCATCCGATTGCTGAAATTTTTCTTTTAGCCTAACATCACTAGCGGTAACCCAGGCATTACCCCCGGCTGCTAACAGGCAGCTCTCTGCATTGATAGCTGCTGCACTGGTAAACAAACGATAACCCCCTGCAAACCTTGCCCGGAAATTATTAATATTAGCCGAATTCAATACTGTTGTGGTGGAGTTATCACCAATTATAAAACTCCCATCATGATTATTCGTGGAGACATAGCTTCCCATTGCAGTTGAATAATTTCCACTGGCAGTTGTGAGAAATCCGCTTGCAAATGAAACTGCCCCGCTTGCCAAACTATTGTCACCAGTGGCAGTAGCTGCATGTCCTGTGGCATCGGTAGATTTTCCGGTAGCCAATGAATATGTGCCACTGGCATTGGTCAAATGCCCCATAGCCATTGAAAAATCACCACTGGCATCTGTACTTTGTCCAGTAGCTGTTGCTGAGCTGCCGCTGGCTATTGTTTGATATCCCATTGCTGTTGAATTTATCCCAATGGCGGTTGTAACTGACCCCATAGCAGTTGAAAAAGCACCGCTGGCTATTGTATTTTGCCCCATTGTTATTGAATTAAATCCACTGGCGATTGTTCCACTTCCAAGAGCTATGGATGAATTTGAGCTGGCAGTATTATTAAATCCTAATGCAACCGAATGAGTACCCCTGGCTGAATTATTCAGTTCTCCGCTTCGTAATGCCCCGCTTTTTGCGTCAAAGAAAAAAGTATTGCCTGCAACTCCGGAAACATCGGGAAGCGTAAAACTATTATTATACAACCTGCGAAACAATAATGAAAAGCCTGCACCGGTATTGAAATCAGTATTGCTTTTAAAGTTGATATAGAGTGAGGAAGAATTAAATATCCACTTACCAGTTGTATTGTATCCGTTTCCCACTGCAATCAGTATGGTGCCGGTTGATGATTCTTTTATGATTAATGAATCACCCGTATTTAAGTCCATTGTTTCAATTATCACTTCAAAACCTATATTGGATGAGGAGAGAATGTTTGCCTTACTGTCTAAATCAATACCATAGTTTCCGGCAGAGCCTCCAGGGTCGTACAGCCTTCCGGTGGAGTCGGTATTAAGAAATGTGATAGTGCCAAGACCTGGTAAAGTTTTGGTTTGCGCTGCCGTGGGTGCCGTGGTAGTTGCCGTAGTTGGAGAAGTAACCAATATACTCCCTTGCACCTGTAGTTTGTTAAGTGGTTCGGTTGTACCAATGCCTATATTTTGGGCACTTAGGGTTACTGCTGTAGCCAGTAAAAAAAAGAAGAAGCAAATCTTTTTCATAATAAATTTTTTATAAATTTTTATTTTGAATGGCCTTTACTTTTTCTAATCCCTTTTGCAGTTGCTGCAACAATGCCTGCACTGCTTCTAATTTTTCTGTCTGTTTGCTATTTTCCTTTTCAAGTTTCTGGATGTATTGCTGTTGTTCAGCCGTTCTTTTTTCCAAAGCCTGTATGGCAATAAAACTCACCCCGGCAAAATCGGCGGAGTTAATTGTGGTATCATTGCCTATCGTTCCATATTCATCTTTTCCAAAAGCGGCATAAAAATCCTGCGCCATGGGGCCGTAGTGGCGAAAGGTTTTTGGGTCTTGTGTTTTGTAGTTCCAGCTTGTGAGATTGAAGCGGCTTATCTTTTGTAAAAAATCTTCGCCGTTTACTGCTGCAAAATTTTCTTTTGTGTATACGCTGCTGCCGGTTGTCCAGGCATTATCACCTGCAAATAAAGTGCAGCCGGTAGATAAATCAGCGCTGGTAAATAGCTTGTACCCCCCGGCAAATCTTGCCCGAAAATTATTAATATTGGCCGAATTCAATACTGTTGTGGTGGAATTATCACCGATTATAAAACTGCCATTCTGATTATTGGTTGAAACATGATTGCCAATGGCGGTAGAGTAATTACCGCTGGCGGTTGTAACCCAGCCAATAGCAGTTGATGTTTCGCCACCAGAGGTTGAAGAACGGCCCATTGCGATGGAATTCTCTCCTGTGGCAGAAGTATTATCTCCCATTGCGATTGAATTACTTCCACTGGTGCTTACATTAAATCCCATTGCGATGGAATTACTTCCAGTGGCAGATATGTTATTCCCCATTGCGATGGAATTTTGCCCATGGGCGCCTACACTCAAGCCCCTTGCAAATGAATAATTTCCGTTGGCGGTTGCAAAACTTCCGCTTGCAAACGAATGTAGTCCACTGGCACTTACATTATTTCCCATTGCGGTTGAATAATATCCCTGTGTACTGTTATTAAAACGGCCGAATCTGACTGCTCCTGTTTTTGCATTAAATGAAAAAGTATTGCCGGCAAACCCCGAAATATCAGGAAGTGATGAACTATTATCGAACAACCGGCGAAACAGCAATGAAAATCCTGCGCCTGTATTGGCATCTGCATTGCTTTTAAAAATCAGATACAGTTCACCACTATTAAACACCCATTTACCCGTGCTGTTGTACCCGTTACCCACGGCAAGCAAAGTAGTGCCGGTAGATGATTCTTTGATGATTAATGAATCACCTGTTGCCAGATTCATTGTTTCAGCAGTAACCTCTATTCCAAGATTGAACCCTACCGATATATTTGCAAAAGCCTGCAGGTTGGGCAAATAATTACCAACAGGCCCGCCGGGGTCGAATATTCTTCCGGTGGAATCACTTACTGGAAAAGCAACGGTGCTTGCATTTATCATTGTTTTGGATTGTGCTGCTGTTGGCGCTGTGGCAGTGGCTATGCTTGGAGCATTAACCACCAGGTTGCCCTGCACCTGCAGTTTGTTAAAAGGGTCGGTGGTGCCAATGCCTACATTTTGTGCCATCATCATTTTATGTATGGCAATAAAAAGAATGATAAATAAAAATATTTTTTTCATACCTGCTGTTTTATTTTTTTATTATTTTGATAGTTTCAATATTGGCGGCATCGGCAGCAAGAAAATAATTTCCTTTCGCAAGTGTTTGCATGTTCCAGTTTAAATAGTTACTTCCCTTTTGCAGGTTCATTTTTTTTGAATCAATTTTTTTTCCTTCTGTATTGAACAGGTTGAATAAAATCGTTTCTTTTTTTTCTGCATGTATGTGTAATTGTAAAATATCTGCAACCGGGTTGGGGAATATTTTTACAGAAAATAGTTCTGCATTGTTGCTGATAACAATAACAGGCGAGTAAGTAAAGCGGCCATCAATATCTACCATTTTGAGCCGGTAATAATTAGTACCGGTTACAGGTTGGTTATGTGTGTAGCTGTAATGTAGTGTTTGTGAACTGTTGCCTGCGGCGGACTGCATGCTAATTTTTTCAAAACGGCTGCCGTCAATACTCCATTCAATTTCAAAGTCTTTTGTATTTATTTCCTGTGCAGTTTGCCATTGCAACTGCACTTCATTTGTATTAATTGTATTTCCTGTAAAACTTATTAGTGTTAATGGCAATGCGCCAACAATGGTTTGTGTGCCTGCAATATCTGTTTGATTATTGGTAATGGTTGGGGAAGTGCTATAACCAAAACTTACCGGGTTGGTAAGCCCGTTAATCTTAACCGTATTGCCGCTGGTTGCTGCCGCAGCCACATCAGCCAGCACAATAAAATATCCTGAACTGCCCGCTACAAGCGCCTGGTTACCCGTATTAAAAAGGGCATTGTAGGCATGGGGTGCAGCAAAGTTGGCGCTAACCTTTACAGCTTTTACGGTAGCCCCCGAAAGAGTGGGAGCAGTAGGATTAAAATATACATGCAGCAGCAGCAGGTCGTTATCATCATGTGTACCTGTAAGGGTAAATTGCATGCTGTTAACGGTAACCGCCTGGGCAGCTACATCCATTTTAGCGATATACAACACATTGCTATTGCTGCCTTGCGTAATATTAGCAGCAGCAACAGGGGAAGTTGTAAGCGTAACCCCTGCAGCCAGTATGGTTTGTGTGCCTGCAATATCTGTTTGATTATTGGTAATGGTTGGGGAAGTGCTATAACCAAAACTTACCGGGTTGGTAAGCCCGTTAATCTTAACCGTATTGCCGCTGGTTGCTGCCGCAGCCACATCAGCCAGCACAATAAAATAGCCGGAGCTGCCGGCTGCAAGCCCCTGACTACCCAAATTAAAAATGGCATTGTAGGCATGAGGTGCAGCAAAGTTGGCGCTAACATTTACAGCCTTTTGAGTAGCTCCCGAAAGAGTTGGCGCCGTTGGATTAAAATACACATGCAATACAACAAGGTCATTATCATCATGGGTGCCGGTGAGGGTAAATTGCATGCTGTTAATGGTAACCGGCAAAGAAGCTACATCCATTTTAACGATATACAAAACATTGTTGGTACTGCCTTGTGTAATATTAGCCGCAGCAAGGGCTGAAGTAGTAAGCGTAACCACAGCAGCCAGTATGGTTTGTGTGCCTGCAATATCTGTTTGGTTATTGGTAATGATTGGGGAAGTGCTATAACCAAAAATTACGGGGTTGGCAAGGCCATTTACTTTAACGGTATTGCCAGAGGTTGCTGCCGCAGCCACATCAGCCAGCACAATAAAATAGCCGGAGCTGCCGGCTGCAAGCCCCTGACTACCCAAATTAAAAATTGCATTGTAGGCATGAGGTGCAGCAAAGTTGGCGCTAACATTTACAGCCTTTTGAGTAGCTCCCGAAAGAGTTGGCGCCGTTGGATTAAAATACACATGCAATACAACAAGGTCATTATCATCATGGGTGCCGGTGAGGGTAAATTGCATGCTGTTAATGGTAACCGGCAAAGAAGCTACATCCATTTTAACGATGTAAACAATATTATTGGTGGAACCTTGAGCAATATCAGCAGCAGCAACAGGGGAACTAGTAAGCGTAACAACCTGTGCAAAATTTATTACTGGAATGAAGAAAATAATTGCCAGTATTAATAAATATTTTTTCATAACCAGGTTTTAATTTTTAAAAAATCCGCCCTGCCCGAACAGGAAGGGTAATATCATTTCTTATTGAGCCGACCTGCATTGCCAATGCGTAGCCGATTGTGGGCTTGTATGCTGTGTTAATGTTACCTGGGTTGGAGAATAGTTAGAGCCCGGTGGGGAAGTAGAAATATAATAACCGGGTTTATCTACACTTTCTATAGTCACTGTTCTTACACCATTTACTTTGGGCATTTCATGAATAAAAAATTTATAGCCATCGCCACCGGGGTCTTCTGTTTCGCTGCCACCAAGTGTATTACCCAGATGCACTTCCTGCCCGTTGCTGCTATTGCCGGCAAACAGCCAGCGTTTACGCTGCCGCTCAAACTGAATGGTGTAACATTTTTCATTGGTAAATTCAGTTAGTGATTCGGCCACATTAAATTCGCAGTATCTGTCAAGAGTTAGTTGAGCAAGGGAATACGTTTTAAGTATTTCGCTACGCTTCATATTGTTCCCTGCCAGCTCCAGGTGTACATATTTATCAGCCGAAGCATCAGCGGTAAAGATCCACTGGTGTGGGTAAGGCTCTTCTAATGGAGGATTTGTACTGCTTTTTTCGCAGGATAAAAAGAAAAGGATGATTGCATAGAGGAGTGTTGTTGTTTTCATTATAATAAGTTTTGTTGCTGCAAAATATTACTGTCAAATAACAATATTATCCCTGGTTTATTTACCTGCCATTCTGAATGATTAAATGACTTTACAGCCACAGCATTTGCGTGGAATGAACCTCAAATACCCACAAAAGGGGGACAAAATAAATTAAACTTATTTTTAAAAACTGCTCGATGGAAAAATGAGCTGGGTAGCGATTTTTGATATTTTTCTCAACGTAAATTGAAATACTAAAACAAAAAGCCAAAAGCACATTTTCATGTGCTTTTGTTGTTAAAATCTTCACTGGCAGATTGGGATTGTACCGCTGGTGATTGGCTTGTCCTGTGAGGTCCTGGTTTTTCCTTTTTAGCTTTTTTGGGTTTAAACTTGAGGTAAAATGCCAATAACAAAAGGGAAAAAACTATTGCCGCAACTATCCAAGCCTCCTTTCTAAGGTACCATAGTTCTTCATCAGCAAAATTATCTTGCTGTGCAAAAATTTTTGATGCACAATAAAAAATACCAAAACAAATTATGAAAGTTTTTTTAATTAACAAATTTTAATAAAGTTAGTGATCATTAAATATTGTAAAAATTAACTTCAAATATAACATTCTGCAAATTCACTTGCTTTACACTTATCCACACTTTGAACAGCAGTTTCAGCAACCGGTTCATTTAATACAATTAAAGAAACTGCCCTTTTCTTCCACCAGTTATCGTTTAATAATTGCCTGATGTTTATCTTTCCAAAAACCCGGTGAACGCCAGTATCGCTGTTGATTTTCTTTATACTTTCAAATGTATTAATTTTTAGCTTATACAGTTTATCGGCACTTACACATACATTAATATTGTAATTGTTATTTATTATCGGGTTTGCCTTTTGTAATTTTCTGTAAGTATAATGGTATTGCCTATGCAATGAAGCCACATCGCTCAAAACTGCTGATGCAGTTGGATATGCCCCGGCGCCATTACCTTTAAAAATTTGCCTGCCTGCAAAGCCGCTTTCAATTTCCAATGCATTCAATTCATTATTTACATGGTACAACTCGTCATCCTGCATAACCAAATGCGGAAGCACAAAAGCTGCAATAGTACCATCACCGATTTTTTGTGCTCTTGCAACCAATTTTATTTTACAATGCTTAGAACAAGCATACTCAGCATCATGCCGTGAAATATTGGTAATGCCGAAATACAAAAATTCACCGGCCAATGCAGTACATCCAAAAGCATGGGCAAGCAGTATGGAAAGTTTATTGGCAGCATCGTGCCCTTCTATATCCAGTGCAGGGTTGGCTTCTGCAAAGCCTAATTTTTGGGCAGCAGCTAATGCATCATTAAAAAGTAACCCTTTATCTACCATTTGAGATAGTATATAATTGGTGCTGCCATTAATAATTCCTCTTATTGATTTCACCTCATCATATCCAAAATAATCTTCCAGGCACCGAATAATGGGAATGCTGGCACAACAAGCTCCTTCATAAAGCAACGAAACATTATACTGTTTTTGCAAATTCAATAATTCTTCAAAATTATCAGCTATCATTTTTTTATTGGCGCTTACTACTGCTTTGCCATTTTGTAATGCTCTTTTAACGAAAGTAAATGCTGCCTTAGGGTCATCAATTAATTCTACAACGGTATTGATTTCTTCATCCTGTAAAATATCATCTTCGTTTATAGTAAATGGTAATTTACCGGCGCCACGGGCCTTACCCGGTATTTTGATACCTATCTTTTTTATTTTCGCCTGAATATTTTGAGTGTGAATAAGCGCTTCATAAAACCCTTTGCCTACTACACCAAAACCAAACAAGCCAATAGTAATTTTAGATTGATCTGACATAAATTATGTTTCTACTGATTAATAAAATACTTTCAAACAGGCTCTCCGGTCAAAATATGCTGCAAGTGATTTATTTTATGAAAAGCATTCGTTAAATCGGAAATTAAATCAGCAGCTTCTTCCAGCCCCACACTAAGCCTGATCAGGCTGTCTGCAACACCTGCCGCCCTTCTTTTTTCCGCAGGTATACTTTTATGCGTCATTGTTGCAGGATGACAAAGAAGGCTCTTTACACCGCCAAGGCTTTCGGCAAGTTGAAAAAGTTTGGTGTTGGTAACAAAGGCTGTTGCTGCTTCTTCGGTATCCTGTTTTAATGAAAAAGAAACTACACCACCAAAACCTGTAGATTGTTTTAACGCAATATCATGATTGTGATGGGTGGGTAAGCCAGGGTAATAAACATCTGCTACAAAAGGATGTGTTGCTAAAAATTCGGCAACCAACTGTGCATTTTTGCTATGCTGCTGCACCCTCAGGCAGAGTGTTTCAATTCCCCTTATCACCAGCCAACTATCGAATGGAGACAAAACAGCGCCACTTGCATTTTGGATAAATTTTATTTTTTCGCCAAGCTCTTTTTCTTTGGTAATAACAAGGCCTGCAATTAAATCGCTATGCCCTCCAAGATATTTTGTTGCACTATGCACTACAATATCAGCTCCCAGCGCAAGAGGTTGCTGTAAAGCGGGCGAAGCAAAAGTGTTATCCACGCAAAGCCAGCAGCCCTGTGCCTTTGCAATTTTGGCGATGGCTTGTATATCGCTGATTTTTAAAGTGGGGTTTGTAGGCGTTTCAATCCAAATAAGTTTTGTTGCTTTGGTTACGGCATTAAAAATATTTTCTACCTGTGTAGTATCAACATATTTCACTTGAATGCCAAACTTTTCATACACATGCGTAAATAAGCGGAACGCACCCCCGTAAATGTCATCTACGGCAATTATTTCGTCACCTGCTTTTAGCAATTTTAATACGGCGTCTATTGCTGCCAGGCCGCTGCCAAAGGCAATTCCGGTACTGCCTTTCTCTAAAGTTGCAATAATGTTTTCCAGCGTTGCCCTTGTAGGGTTATTGGTACGGGAATAATCAAAACCTTTGTTAATGCCCGGGGCTTGTTGTACAAAAGTGCTGGTTTGATAAATGGGTACGCTAATGGAACCAGTAAGTTCGCATACAGGGATGCTGTGGATGAGTTGTGTTGCTGTGCTCATGATAAGATGTTTAATTTTTATTTAAAAATTTTAAATAATCTTATCCTGAAAATTGAGGAATAAATACCGGGGTTTTTCTAAAATAAAAAAGCTCACCCGATATGCCAGATGAGCTTTTATAAATTGTTTTTACTTTTTAGCTTAATGTCTGACTTATCTGTCCCAATAATACTGTTGGGATGGATTTGGCACCTTTTTCCGAAATAAACGGAACAGGTTGCCAAGGCTTCAACGGGCCATTACCCTCTGCCTTTCTTGATAAGATTATTTAAAGAACTGCTGCAAAGTTAAACGCATAGTTTTTAAATTTCCAAATTTTTTATTTTATTTCTTTCTAAAAAGGAAAAATAGAAAACCAATTATGCTTTTTTTTTTTTGATTTATGATTTCCTGAAAACCCATTTCATCATCTCCTTCCAGCTTGGTTTTTTACCATACATTAAAATGCCAATACGGTAAATTTTTGCAGTTAACCAGGTAAGTAAAATAAAAGTGCCAATTAATAATACTGCCGATAAAAGCAGTTGCCAAAGTGGGATATCGTAAGTAATTCTTCCCATCATTACCACGGGAGATGTTAAGGGAAACAAGCTGCCGAATAAAGCCAGGTTACTATCGGGGTTTTGTACGGCATTGGTCATAATTACAAAGCCTAAAATAATGGGCATTAATATAGGAAACACCAGTTGCTGTGCTTCCTGCTGGTCTTCGCTCACTACGCTACCTACTGCGGCAAATAAAGATGCATAAGTAAGGTATCCACCCAAAAAGTAAAATAAAAACCAACCAATTATTTTTGCCATGGGCAATGTAGATAAACCATTGGTAATTTCTTTCATTACGCCTATTGACGATGAAGAATCATTTGCGGCTGTAGCAGCAGCTCCGGCCTGGTTTAAAATGTCGGGCATAAGCAGTGGGATGATTCCCTGAAGTATTACAAATAATACTATCCAAATGGCAAACTGTGTGAGGCCCACAGCGCCAATGCCAATAATTTTTCCCATCATTAATTCAAATGGTTTTACCGAACTTATCACCACTTCCGAAATACGGTTTGTTTTTTCTTCGGTAACACCCCTCATTACCTGTGTACCGTAAATAATCATCATTAAATAAATAAGTATGCCGCATAAATAAGATACGGCATAAGAAATACCTGCCACGGTTTTCTTTCCGCCTTCTTTGGTATCTATAGTACTTTGAATGGATACATCGGCCGATAATTTTTTAAAATCTTCCGGCTTTATACCCAATGCCGCCAGGCGCTTATCTTCCACGGCATTATTTACCATATCGTTTATTTCAACTGTTTTGGTAAGGCTAATACTGCTTTGGCTGTGTAACACAATACCTTCAGGTTTATCAATATTAATTTTAGGGATATATAAAAAACCTAAATAACCTTTGCTTTTGTACTTACCCACAAAAGAAGTTTCATTTTCATTTTTCACCAGTTCGAAACCTTTTTCCTTTACGTTTGTAAAAGAAGAGTCATGAAACAATCCTGCTTCATCAATAATGGCCAGCTTGCCGGAGGCTGATGAATCGCCACCCTTTATTGCCACAAAAATAATTACTGCATAAAAGGCCATAATTAATATTGGAACCAGTATCGTAGTAATAAGAAATGATTTTTTCTTTACCCTTGTAAAGTATTCCCGGCCTACAATTAAACCTATCTTGCTCATAAAAATTAATAAGAGATTACGAAATATTTTGAAATTGCCTTGCTGTTGCGGTGCCTTCTACCAGCTTAATAAAAATATCGTTTAAGGTAGGCAGCACTTCGTTAAATGAGTTGATGGCCACAGTTTGATTAATGAAGTATTGCAACACATCATTGGGCCTGGTGCCCTGCGAAAGTTTTATGCGTAACCTTCCGTTGCTGAGGTTTACTACTTCAAAGATGCCCGTCATGGTATGTTCCGGCAAAATATTGCCTTTCAATTCATAAATATTATCCTTAAATTCATTCTTTACATTTTGCACCGTTCCATCCAGTATTTTTTTCCCTTTATTCATCAGCACAATATGCCTGCATATTTCTTCTACCTGCTCCATACGGTGTGTACTAAAAATAATGGTGCACCCGTTTTCAGCAAGCTTAAAAATTTCTTCCTTTATTAAATTGGCATTTACCGGATCGAGCCCGCTAAAGGGTTCATCTAAAATAATTAAACTGGGGTTATGCATTACAGTGGTTACAAATTGCAGCTTCTGGCTCATGCCCTTACTCAGGTCTTCCACCTTTTTGTTCCACCAGCTTTGCATCTCAAATTTAGTGAACCAATCTTTTGCTTTTTGTGTGGCTTCAGTGGCTTTCAACCCTTTTAACTGTGCCAGGTAAACGGCTTGTTCCCCAATTTTCATCTTCTTATACAAGCCCCTTTCTTCGGGCATATAGCCAATGTTTTGTGCATCGTTTAGTGGATCAAATTTTTTTCCATCGAATAATATCTGCCCGCTGTCAGGATAAAATATCCCAGTAATCATACGCAGCAAAGTGGTTTTACCTGCACCGTTGGGGCCCAATAATCCAAAGATGCTCCCCTTTTGAATGGAAAAACTCATATCATCAACGGCCTTTTGAGTGGCAAAATATTTTTTCAGGTTTTGCAACTCCAATAAATTAGTCATTGTAAAAAAAATTTATGTACAAATATAATAGCATAAGCAGTTAACATTTTCTAATAAATAGCTAAGCGGCAATAGCAAATAATGAAATAAACAAAAAACTATTATTAATTCACATAAAAACCGTAACTTTGCGCCCGATTGTAAAATTTCCAAGTATTTGCATGACGTGCAAAGATGCTGTACAGAGCCGGTGTTACTAACACTACCGGTATTTTTTCCGCAGCCGGTGCATAACATGTATGTATGAAATTTTTCTGCTAATACATGTTTTCACGGGCATACTTCTGCCTTAAATTATTTTATTGTTATGAATTCATTTGAATCATTAGGGCTTAATGAGCAAATCATCAAGTCCATTACCGAACTCGGTTTTACAAGCCCAACGCCTATACAGGAAAAAGCCATACCCGTTTTATTAAGCGGCACAAAAGATTTTGTAGGGCTTGCCCAAACAGGCACCGGAAAAACAGCAGCATTTGGTTTACCGCTTTTGCAGTTAATTAATATAAGCGATAAATTTCCGCAAGCCTTAATTGTATGCCCTACAAGGGAACTTTGTTTGCAAATAACCAACGACCTTTCTACCTACAGCAAACATATAAGGGGCGTTTATACAGAAGCGGTTTACGGCGGTGCATCTATCACCATGCAAGTAAGAAACCTTAAAAAAGGAGTTCAAATTGTTGTGGCAACCCCAGGCCGGCTCATTGACCTTATTGAACGAAAAGCCATTGACCTGGGAAAAGTAAAATATGTAGTGCTGGATGAAGCCGACGAAATGCTGAACATGGGCTTTAGAGACGATATAGATTTTGTTTTAAAAAATACCGTAATAAGAGAAAGTACCTGGTTGTTTAGCGCAACTATGCCGCCGGAAGTACGTGCTATTTCTAAAAATTACATGACCTCACCCAAAGAAATTACCGTGGGCAAGGCAAACAGCGGCAACGTAAATATAGACCATCAATATTTTATTACCCAGGCGCATCACCGTTATGAAACATTAAAACGGCTTATAGATTTTAACCCGGGAATGTACGGCATCATTTTTACCCGTACCAAGGCAGATGCACAGGAAATTGCCGAAAAACTGGCCAAAAGCGGGTACGATATTGAAGCCCTGCATGGCGATCTTACACAGCAGCAAAGAGATAAAGTAATGGGCAGGTTCCGCAGCAAATCTCTACAATTGCTTATTGCGACAGATGTGGCGGCCAGGGGAATTGATGTAGATGGCATAACCCATGTAATTAATTATGAATTGCCAGACGATTTAGAAGTGTACACACACCGTAGCGGAAGAACGGCAAGGGCCGGCAAAAGCGGCATCTGTGTTTCCATTTGCCATAGCCGTGAGCAGTACAAAATAAAATCGCTGGAAAGGCTTATCAATAAACAATTTCACAGGCTGGATATCCCATCAGGCAAAGAAGTTTGCCGTAAACAATTTTTCCATTTTATGGATACCCTCAGCAATGCAGATATTTCCAACGGCGATTACGAAACTTTTTTGCCCGACTTAATCAAGAAATTTGAAAATGTAAGCAAGGAAGAAGTATTGCAAAGAGTGGCAGCCCTTGAATTCAACCATTTTTTAAAATACTATGAAAACGCCGACGACCTGAATGCAAGGGATTCAGGCAGGGGTTCGCAGCCAGAAGCCCGCATGCAAGGTGGCCGCAGGGAAAGGGGAAGTTTTAACAGAAGGGATAATGGATATACAAGGTTATTTATAAACCTGGGCACCAAAGATGGTTTTTATAAAGCCAGCTTTTTACAATTTATTTTAGATGAAAGCAACCTAAAAAAAGATGTACTGGGTAAAATAGATCTAAGGGAAATGAATACCTGGGTAGAAGTAGATAATGCCAATGCTGGCAAAATGATAAAATCGCTTGACGGCAAACGCCATAACAACCGTACCATACGCATGAATGAAGCAGATGGCGGATTTAAAAAACCCAGCGACGAAGCAAGAGCGGGCAGAAATGAAAAAAGAAGGTTTTAATTTATAGATTCCCTTTTTTCATAAACAACTTTGCAAAAATCCCTTTCACCGAAATAATATTGAGCGGAAACTCAAGGAACACATGCAACAAGCTTAAAAAAAATAATGCCAGCAGCCCGGTGCGGTAGTCATAATAATATAAGCCTACAGAAAGCGCCCAAAGCACTATAATAACAACCCATTTTTTGGCCTGTATATTTTTGCCCCAGCCAATGATAGAAGTTTTGGAAAACCAATTGAGGTAATGATACGTATAGGCAAATGCAAGAAACACCTGTAATTTAATACCCGCAACAGAAACCAAATTAAACTTTCCATTGGTTTCCTGTAACTGTAAAATACCTGCAATACTGTTTTTTACCCGGTTAAAATTATTGTACATAAAAGTAGATTTCACATGATTGCTTATCAAATATTTTTCTGCATCTAAAGGCAACAGTATAATAACAAAAGGGCTCAATACCAGCAAAACAATGCCCAGCCAGGCGTAAGCGCTTTTCTCGTTCATGGCGCCATAAACCATAAACAGCAATGTAAACAAATACACATGCACAACTGTAGGAATAAACATGGCTACAACCATTGCATAAACAGGCAGGAATTTTATAACTAAAAAACTAAAAATAGCCGCCGAAATAAAAAACAGCGATACCTGTTGCCATTTTTTAAAATAAATAAGCCCAATAGAAAAGATGAGGGAAACGAAAACAATGTAAACATTTACCGTTTGCGAATAATGTGCAACCTTGCTGCCAGCGAAAGTTTGCCTTAACGCTGCCAAAAATGGCAAACGCAATACAAAAGGCAATGCAACCAGTGCCGCCAATACCATCAATACAATTACATATTTTTTTTTACGTACAAAATAATTTCTTTCATTAAGCCAGTTTATTTCGGTAAGGTAATGAAGCGGGCCCAATACAGCATAAGAAAACAGAAAAAGTTCAAAAGGTATTTTATACGCAAGCAATAGGGAAAGTATAATTAAACCAGCATTGAGTAAGTTTATGCTTTTAGTGTTCATAAAAAAAATACAACTTTTGCATAAAGATAGCTATATAGAATAGCTATTGTACCACATTATGCTGCGTACTTATTATATTTTCGGCCTTCATAAATGTAACTAATTCACATCTTACTCTCAATATTTTTCCACCATACCCATACTATATATGCTCAATAAAAAAAACCTGCCCGTTTTAAACGTAGCAGGTCTTTCTAAACGGGCCGTATTTAAAAGAAGGTAGAAATTACCAGTTTAAGGGCACAAATAAAAGGTTAGCAACGGCCGTTTAGCAGTTCAAGTGTATATAAGATGAAATATTTGCAGCAATAGTTTTGAACTGTTAGATAAAAAAAAGTTAAACAAAATGCTTCCTTTATTAACATCGTTCTGCGATATTGTTTAAACAAACGCAAAAAAAACCCTGCTTTATTTTAGCAGGGCATATCATTTAACTGAATTTTACTAATTAGCTTTCTATGCTTTGCTTGCCTTTTTGCTTGGCTATTACTTCTTCTGCAATATTATTTGGAGCAGGATGGTAATGGCTGAACTCCATTGTAGAAGTAGCACGGCCAGATGACAATGAACGCAACTGTGTTACATATCCAAACATTTCGCTCAGGGGAACTTTAGCTTTAATAACCTGCAGGTTATTGCGGCTGTCCATACCTTCCAGCATTCCACGGCGGCGGTTAAGGTCGCCAGTTACATCACCCATGTATTGGTCCGGTGTAAGCACTTCTACTTTCATAATAGGTTCCAGTAATACAGGTTTTGCTTTGCGGCCGGCTTCACGAAAACCGGATTTGGCGCACAATTCAAAACTCATAGCGTCAGAATCCACATCATGGTAGCTACCATCATACACCCGTATTTTCATACTTTCCATGGGATAAGCAGCCAACACACCCGTAGTCATTGAGGTTTCAAAACCTTTATTAATTGCCGGTACAAACTCTTTTGGAATTGATCCACCAAAAAGGTCGTTTACAAATTGGAAATGTTTGCCTTCGTTTTCTTTAAGCCATTCTGCATCTGCAGGGCCAATTTCAAAAATAATGTCGGCAAATTTACCCCGGCCACCGGTTTGTTTCTTCAATATTTCCCTGTGTTCAATTGCTTTGGTAAAGGCTTCTTTATATGCCACCTGCGGTGCGCCCTGGTTTACTTCTACTTTAAACTCTCTCTTCATACGGTCAAGTATAATTTCCAGGTGAAGTTCACCCATTCCACGCAAAATGGTTTGGCCTGTATCTTCATCGGTATTTACACGAAGTGTAGGATCTTCTTCCACAAGTTTGGCAATGGCCATACCCATTTTATCCACGTCTGCCTGTGTTTTTGGTTCAATTGCAATCGCAATAACCGGCTCAGGAATAAACATGTTTTCCAAAGTAATTGGATGGTCTTCATCGCATAAAGTATCACCGGTTTTAATTTCTTTAAAACCAACTGCTGCACCAATATCACCTGCTTCAATAAAATCTACAGGGTTTTGCTTATTGGCAAACATTTTCATAATGCGGCTGATGCGTTCCTTCTTACCGCTTCTTACGTTCAACACATAAGAACCAGCATCTAAGTGGCCGCTATAACACCTAAAAAACGCCAAACGGCCAACAAACGGATCGGTCATAATTTTAAAAGCTAAAGCGGCAAAGGGTTCTTTTGCATCGGGCTTACGCAATAATTCTGCACCAGTATCCGGGTCGGTTCCTTTCACCGCTTCAATATCTACAGGGCTGGGCAGGTATCGGCATACGGCATCAAGTGCTGTTTGCACACCTTTGTTTTTAAAAGATGAACCACACATCATGGGTACAATGCTCAAATCAATAGTTGCTTTGCGTATTGCCGCATGTATTTCATCTTCAGAAATCGTATCGGGGTTATCAAAAAACTTCTCCATTAAATGGTCGTCATATTCAGCAACGGCTTCTACTAATTCTGCACGCAATTGTTTTGCTTCTTCCAGCAAATCGGCGGGTATCTCAATTTCATCAAAAGTCATTCCTTCGGTTTCGGCATGCCATATAATCCCTTTCATTTTAATAAGGTCAACCACACCTTTAAAGTTGTCTTCTGCGCCTATAGGAATTTGTAAAGGAACCGCTTTAGAGCCCAGCATTTCTCTTACTTGCTTTACCACATTTAAAAAATCGGCACCGGCACGGTCCATTTTATTTACAAAGCCTATACGGGGTACATGGTATCGGTTGGCCTGGCGCCATACGGTTTCCGATTGTGGTTCTACCCCATCAACTGCCGAAAATAAAGCAATCAATCCATCAAGCACACGCATGGATCGTTCTACCTCTACGGTAAAATCCACGTGGCCCGGTGTATCAATAATATTAAAAGCGTATTCTTTGGTACCTGGGGTTGCCTTACCTTTTTCGGTAGGGAAATTCCATTTGCAACTTACGGCTGCCGAAGTAATCGTAATCCCTCTTTCTTTTTCCTGCTCCATCCAGTCGGTAGTAGCAGCGCCATCGTGTACTTCACCAATTTTGTGGATCATACCAGTGTAACGCAGGATACGCTCTGTAGTAGTGGTTTTACCGGCATCAATATGAGCGGCAATACCAAAGTTTCTCTGAAATTTTAAATCAGCCATTTTTATTTAATTAAGAATTATGAATTATAAATTTTAAATGTTTTGAGCCCGGCTTTTGCAATGCTATTAAGCTTCATTGGCGTCGCACTCTTGTACTGTAAATCTTTATTGAAAACCCCTTTAAATATAAATTCACCCCAAATAAATTGGAGCAAAACGGGGCAATATGGTTTGTTTAAGCTCTCATGAAAAGCTAAATTGTGCGGCTCCATTTACTTTACCGTAGCATTTAGCGGCGCAAAGGTATGATTTTTTTTATTTTTATTAAAGGTTTTTTAATCAAATAGAAGTTAACTGATTTATTGCATTTTTTTATTCTTAATTATTAATAATCAATCATTTAATTAAAAATATCATTTTTAAAACCCACACCACAGCAATAAAATTTACTAAATTTTATTGCTCACTTTAGTTTATAATAAAAAAATGCAGCCCCTGTGGGCCGCAAGTTTAAATAATTGATTTGCTGTAAATTATTTTGCCTTATTTTTCTTGCAATTCAAATGTATTTGAAAGCCAACCAAAAAGCCTATTGTTCCCAGTGCATCCGAATCTCCTTTATATTTAAGTGAATTATAATACAATGCAAGTTCTAATGCTGTATGTTCATTTAAAAAAAATGCCGGGCCAGCCGCCAACATCCAGCTGGTAAATTTTTCTGTAGAGCCATAAGTGCCGGTAGTTTTATAAGACCCAAATCCAAAACTGCCTTCGCCAAAGAGCATTGCTCTTTGAGCAAGTTTTAAAAAATAATACCTCAAAAATGGCCCTATACTTAAATCGGTTGTAGATCCATCGCTACCCTTAACCTTATAGTTTGAAAGATCAAAGGAAATACCGCCAGCAAGGTTATTAATAAAAAAATAGCCGGCGTTTGGCGAAAAATTAATAGAGGTAGCTTTTCCTTCTCCTTGCTTAGATGAACTGAAACCAGCGCTACCTCCTAAAAGCCAGTTTCCCTTATCCGTTTGGGCAATTACAGTAATGGTAAAGTACATAATCAACAATACCAGTACAAAGATTTTCTTTTTCATTTGTTTCGGTTTTGATTAAGAATAAATTTAATAATACAAATATTAATATTGTAATTTATATATAAAAATTTATATTTTGCACACTTGTTAATAAATGCCATAAAAAAAGCGCCCCAAAAGGGGCGCTCAATTAAATTACTCATATTAAAATTAGAAAGAATAAGCTAAACGCAGGCCTACCATGCTGCCATTTACGCTATTTTTACTCCATCCTGTGTATTTTACCAATGCGCTTATATTAGAGCTAATTTGGTAGCCAACGCCTGGAGAATATGTAAATGCAGATCCACCACCGCTAGCAGTGCTAAACATCAAGCCAAGTTGACCAGCTGCAAATACTTTTTCGGTAAAATTATACTTAATACCTGCCATTACAGGTACAAATCCATCAGATCCGCTACCGTTTTTACCAGAAAAGTTAAGGTAACCTGCATTTAAAGTTGCCGCAAGATTATCATCTAAAGAGTATTCACCTTGAAGGCTACCTCCAAATACGGCACTGTAATAATCACCGTAGTCTCCCATAGGAAGTCCGGCCTCTGCACCAATACTCACTCTAAATGGTTTTTTTGAGTCGTTTTGAGCAGTTGCGGCAAAAGTAACGCCAAGGAGTGCAGTAATAACAAAAAGTTTTTTCATTTTAAATTTGTTTGGTTATTAATAAGTTTTAATATAGTGCAAGATATACAATTACTAAAATTTGCTGCATAAACTACTTATACACAGCTGTTAATATTAATGTAATCTTACAATTTACCAGCATAAACGATATTTTTGCTTTTTTATTATTTTAGCGTTTAACCAATTTATTTTTATTGCTATGGAACAAGCCACTTTGGGTATAGGCACCCGTTTACAACACACCTTACATGGCCCGGGTGTAATTATCGTTGTTAAATATGCAACCTATTTAATTGCATTTATCAATACCGGCATTAAAGAAATTGATAAAGCAGATACCCAATTGGATGAAATTATACCTGAAAATGTTACTGCTGAAGTGGAAACTGTTTCGGAAACCGAAAAATCGCTTTTAAAAATTTTAAGGATGTGGGGCGGCTTTACAGAAACTGTTCCCTTAGGTGAAAAGTGGCAGGGAGGAAAATTTATTTTGCAACCTGCAGACAATACACTTAAACCCAAAGAAATTCCCATTGAAGATTTTTTTCACAAAATAGTAATGTTGCGGGACAGGCTAAGGGTGCTGGAACAAAACATCAACAGCAGCAAAAACCTTAGCGATGAAGAAAAAGTAAATTTACAGCAGTACATTACCCGCTGCTACGGCAGCCTTACCACTTTTAATGTATTGTTTAAAAATAAAGAACAGTGGTTTGTAGGCGATAAAGGTGCCAAAGAATAATTACTTCAACTTTTTTATCCCTTTAGTTTCTACTTTTGTTGCCGGGTAAATGCTTATGGCATACCCACCACCTTCTGCACTCCATTGCTTTAATTTTGATTTTGCATTTACCACATACTTTTTTATTTCATAAGCCTGAGGATTGGTTTTATAATTGGCATTGGGTGCATCGCAGTACACTGTGGCAATATAAATTTTATCCTTATCTAAAAAATCAAAATTTATGGTAGAAACTCTACCTCCGGGTACACCCGTAACATTGCCTACAAACCAATTACCGGTATTTTTTGCCTGGCGTGCAGCAGTAATATAATTGCCGGGTTCGGCTTCCAGGTAAACGGATTTGCTCCAATCCACCGCTACATCTTTTATAAATTGAAAAGCATCTTTAAACCGGTTATAATTTTCGGGCAGGTCGGCAGCCATTTGCAGCGGGCTATACATGGTTACATATAAAGCCAGTTGATTGGCCAATGTAGTATTGGCATGTGAGTGGTTGCCGGGGTTTAATTTACTTATGTTCATTTCAAAAATGCCCGGTGTATAATCCATAGGCCCGCCTTTTAACCGGGTAAAGGGAAGAATAGTAACATGGTTGGGCTTACTGCCGCCAAATGCCTGAAACTCCGTACCCCTTGCCGATTCATTGCCAATCATATTGGGCCAGGTACGGTAAATACCTGTGGGCCTTACTGCTTCATGTGCATTTATCATTATGCCAAATTTTGCTGCCGTTTCAATTACATATTGATAATGATTAATGGCCCATTGGCCATAATGATGTTCGCCTCTTGGAAGTAAATCGCCAACATATCCTGTTTTTACCGCATCGTAATTAAAGGCTTTCATAAATTTAAAAGCGGTATCTAAATGCCGTTCGTAATTTCTTATGGAGCCGGATGTTTCATGGTGCATGATCATTTTAATGCCTTTGCTTTTTGCATAATCTCTTATTTCGGCTACATCAAAATCGGGGTAAGGTGTTACAAAATCAAAAACATAGTCTTTCGATTTGCCAAACCAGTCTTCCCAGCCTACATTCCACCCTTCTACCAATACGGCATCAAACCCATTTGCTGCTGCATAATCAATCATTTCTTTTACATGCTTTGTGGTAGCGCCATGCTTGCCATTTGGCGCCAGCTTAGCATAATTGGTAACCCCAAGTTGAATAGAGGGCATTTGCTTTTCTGTTGCATGGTTTAAAAAATCGGTACCATCGGTATAAGCCCATGTGCTTTTACCGGTAATCATCTCCCACCATACACCCATATATTTTACGGGTTTTATCCACGATACATCCTTTATTTTACTGGGTTCATTTAAATTTTCGGTGATTTTAGAAGCCAGTATTACCCGTGCATCATCACTTACGGTAATAGTGCGCCAGGGCGTAACACAAGGTGTTTGCAAATAACATTTATTGCCAATTGCATCGGGTGTGAGCCACGATTTAAACACAAAATTTTTATCATCCAGGTTCAGGTTCATGCAGGAGTAATTTATCAAAGCTGCTTCATGCAGGTTAATATAAATTCCCTCTGCCGTTTTCATTTGCAAAGAGGTTTGTACACCTGTAGGCGAAAACAGTGTTTGAGATGCATTTTCAGAAATTGCAGTAGACATTAATGCCCTTACTTGTGAAAGTTTTGAGGTAGTATAATCATATTCCTGTGTATCATAATCTCCGGGGATCCAATATGCGGTATGGTCGCCGGCCATGGCAAATTTTGTATGCTCGTCTGTTACTATAAAATGGTTCAGATTAGGTTGTTCCGGAAACTCGTACCTAAACCCTACGCCATCATCAAAAACTTTGAAAACAATATTTAAGTATAATGGTTTATTAGAGCTTTTATTTTGAACCAGGCTGATTGTAGTGGCGTTGTAATGCTCTTTTATTTCGTTTTCTTCGCCCCACACAGGCTTCCAGCTTCCGTTATAGCTAAATGGCTCACTCTTTACTAAAGAAAAATTTTGCTGCATGTCAAGGTTATCTTTGGCATGGATGCCCAATTTATAATCAAAGCCCAAAGTGGAAGGCAGTACAATTTTTTTATTTTTATACATCACGCTATAAACCGGCTCGCCACTATTGCTCAACCAAAACTCCGCCTTAATATTATTGTCAGGAGAGTTAATAATAATCGGTTGTTGCGCCTTTGCATTTATAAAAAAAGCAAGGATAAAAATTGAAATGGAAACCTTTTTAAAATTCATTGGTCAAAAAATTTTTTGTACAGTAAACTTACATTAAAAAAAATTGTTTTGAACAAGATAAAAAATAAAGCACCGGGCATAAAAAAACCTGCTTAAAGCAGGCGTAAATATTATGAGAAAAATTAAATTAAATACGAAAATGTGCAAACGCTTTATTGGCTTCTGCCATGCGGTGCGTATCTTCTTTCTTTTTAAATGATGCGCCTTCGCCTTTGCTGGCTGCTACAATTTCATTGGCCAGTTTATCTGCCATGCTGCGGCCGTTTCTTTCCCTGCTATAGCGTACCATCCATTTAATGCTCAAAGAAATTTTTCTATCGGCACGTACTTCAGAAGGTATTTGAAACGTAGCGCCACCAATCCTACGGCTCCTTACTTCTACGGCCGGTGTAATATTACTCAGGGCTTTTTTCCAAACTTCGTAACCATCTTCACCGCTAATTTTAGCTACTTTTTCCATGGCGTTATAAAATATATCATAAGCGCCACTTTTCTTTCCTTCCCACATAAGGTTGTTTACAAAACGGGTAACCAGTTTATCGTTAAACTTTGGGTCTGGAGCTAAGGGTAATTTTTTGGCTTGTGCTTTACGCATCGTTGTTATTTTTTATCTGAGTACTTAGTACTAATGCTTTTTTAAATTATTTTTTTGCTTTTTTGGTTCCGTATTTACTACGGCTTTGTTTACGGTCTTTCACACCTGCTGTATCCAGGCTACCCCTTACAATATGGTAACGTACACCGGGTAAATCTTTTACCCTGCCGCCACGTATCAATACAATGCTATGCTCCTGCAGGTTATGCCCTTCCCCGGGGATATAAGCAATAACTTCTATCTTATTGGTTAAACGAACTTTCGCCACTTTACGCAGGGCAGAGTTTGGTTTTTTAGGAGTAGTTGTGTACACCCTTGTACATACACCACGGCGTTGCGGGCAACTGTCGAGCGCCCTTGATTTGCTCTTTGCCCTGATAATTTCACGGCCTTTTCTTACTAATTGTTGAATAGTTGGCATTAAATAAACTTTTTTCTCCGTTTTTTTTCGGGAGGCAAAGGTAAGGGAAGAAATTAACCCGGCAAAACTTATATGCAATAATTTGAAGAATTCTGTCGCAAAAAAGCCTGAGAAAGTACAAAATCAGGAAAAAAAATACAAACGACTATATTAAGTCATTTTTTTATGCATTTTTTCCATTGATGCACCTGCTTTATAAACACTTAAACTTTGTACATCCAGCCATGCACATCTTCGGCAAGCCCATAACGAATGTCGTTTAAGCGTTTTGCCAGTTTAGGCGCTGTTTGCCATTGATCTACGTCAAATTTCATTACATAATCTTTATAACGCAGTTCTTTAATAAGGGAAATGGTAGCTGCTGTTCCCGTACCAAAAGCTTCGTATAAAAGGCCTGCTTTGTGGGCATCTATAATATCGTCTATTGAAAGTTCTTTTTCTTCTACCTTAAAGCCCATTTCATTTAATTCCTGCATGGCGCTTTCCCTGGTAATGCCTGCCAAAATGGTTCCCTTACTTAAATCCGGGGTAATTGCCGAATTTCCTATAATAAAAAATACATTCATTGTTCCACATTCCTGCACATACTTATGTTCAAATGCATCGGTCCACAAAACCTGGTCGTAGCCTTTTTTCTTTGCCTGTGCCGTTGCATACATTGCGGCGCCATAGTTGCCGGCAGCTTTTGCATAGCCAACACCACCGGGCACAGCACGTACAAAATGTTCTTCTACATAAATACGCATGGGAGTATTGTAATATGGGCCTGTTGGGCTCAATAGTATCATAAACTTGTAAGTATCGCTTGGGCGCACCCCTATCATTTCATCGGTGCTGAACATAAAGGGCCTTATGTACAAGGAATGGTCTTCCCTGTCGGGTATCCAGCTTTTATCTATACTTACCAGTTGGCGCATACCTTCCATAAAAATGTCTTCTGTAATTTTTGGCATTTGCATCCTTTCTGCGGAAATATTAAAGCGGTTAAAATTATCCTGCGGTCTGAAAATATAGGCATTGCCATTGGGATGGTTATAGGCTTTTATTCCTTCAAAAATGGCCTGGCCATAATGCAGAGCAGATATGGAAGGTTCAAGCATTAATGGCTGGTATGGTTTTATTTCCACATTTTTCCATTCGCCGTCTTCATAGTCGGCTTCCAGCATGTGATCGGTAAAATATTTTCCAAAGGCAATATTCTCCAGGTTAATGTCTTTTAACTTAGAGTTTTGGGCTTTTGTAATTTTAATTCCGGCAGCAGCAATCATAATCGTTAATTTTACGCAAAGAAACGAAAAATACCTGCATAAAACTAATGAAAATGGGGTTAAATGATATTCAATTAAATGCAACTTTAATACAAAATCTTTATACCAAAGTGCTTGTAGATACAGAAATTTCTGAACCCAATAATAATTCTGCAAAAACCGTACAGCGCCACTATTTGGGAAACAACCAATCTCATATTTGCATTATTGTAAATGAGAAAAAATCGCCATTGATAAATGACGAAGACCTTGGGTTTTTAACGAATATTTTATCGGCATGTAATCTTTCACTGGCCGATATTGTTTTACTTAATTCATGCAGTAACCCAAAGCCACTTTATGCCGGTATTTGCAAAGAGTTTTCACCAAAAATAATAATCCTTTTTGGTGTATCTCCAACTGAAACAGGCATCCCTATGGAGTTTCCTCCATTCAAATTACAAAACTACAATGAACAATTTTTTTTAATATCCCCGTTATTATCCACCTTAAAAAACAATAAAGAAGAAAAGGGTAAATTATGGGTTTGCCTGCAAAGCCTTTTTAAACAATAACCTTATGCTCACCCTCATATTTGCTACCAATAACCAAAACAAAATAAAAGAAATTAGCTCCATACTGGGCAATGCATTTACCCTACTTTCTTTAAAAGATGCAGGCATTGAAATTGATATCCCCGAACCCTGGGATACACTGGAGGATAACGCCAAAGAAAAGTCGGGAACTATAGTAAAGCTTACCCAACAAAATTGTTTTAGTGAAGATACAGGCCTTGAAGTTGAAGGGTTGAATGGCGAACCTGGCGTAAAAAGTGCCCGGTACGCAGGCGATAGCGCCAATGCCGAAAAAAATATTGATAAATTACTGCAACATTTAAAAGATAGCCACAACCGTAATGCCCGGTTCAGGACCGTAATTTCTTTAGAAATGCAGGGAAAAAATTTTTTATTTGAAGGAATTTGCAAAGGAAAAATTACCCATGCAAAAACCGGCAATAACGGCTTTGGCTACGACCCTGTTTTTGTACCCGATGGCGCCTCAAAAACATTTGCTGCAATGGATATTGATGAAAAAAACAGGTACAGCCACCGTAAAAAAGCATTGGAAAAACTTATTGTGTTTTTAAAAGAAAATTATGGCAAGGCTTAATCTTACGCTCCCCGAAAAAATTTTGGCAACCATAAAAATACCGGTTCGTATCAACGATATTAATTACGGCAACCACCTTGGTAACCATAGCCTGGTGAGTATACTACATGAGGCCCGGATGCAGTGGTTAAGCGGTGGCGGTTTCTCTGAATTGGATATTAAAGGTTCGGGGTTAATTATGACAGAACTTGCCGTTGAATACAAAGCAGAAAGTTTTTATGGCGACGTATTATCTATTGCCATTTCTGTTGCAGACATTAGCAGGGCAGCATTTGATTTATATTACCAGGTAAGCAACCAGCAGGGAAAATTAATTGCCCAAGCTAAAACAGGTATGCTAAGTTACCATTATGAAAAAAAGGCTATTGCCAGCCTAAGTGAAGATTTTAAAATATTTTTATTGCAATAATTTTTATCCACCCAAAAAACTTCTCAACAAATCGCATTTGGAATTGCTGCGTAGTTTATTAATAGCAGCATCTTTTATTTGCCTTACCCTTTCCCTCGTTAGCGAATATCGGGCACCTATATCTTCCAGGCTCATGGGATGGTCTATGCCTATGCCAAAAAAAGAAACAATTACTTCTCTTTGCCGTTGGGTAAGGGCATTTAAACTACGTTCAATTTCTGTTTTTAATGAGGCTTTTACAGCCAGTTCATCGTCGGTGCCCAGGTCGTTGGGGTTGCTGAGCATTTCTCCAAACGTATTGTCTTCGCCCTCTCCCAGGGGTTGGTCCATACTCACATGCTTGGCACCCACGCACATGGTATCGGTTACTTCGCCCACATCCATATCCAGGGCTTCTGCAACTTCCTGGGCAGTAGGTTCCCGTTCAAACTCCTGCTCCAGCCGGGCAAAGGTTTTGCTTATTCTGGAAGTAAGGCCTACTTTATTTAATGGTAAACGTACAATCCTGCTTTGCTCGGCAAGCGCTTGTAAAATACTTTGCCTTATCCACCATACGGCATAAGAAATAAATTTAAAGCCCTTGGTTTCATCAAACCGCTGTGCCGATTTAATCAAGCCCAGGTTCCCTTCATTAATAAGGTCGGGCAGTGTTAAACCCTGGTTTTGGTACTGCTTTGCCACCGATACCACAAAGCGCAAATTGGCTTTGGTAAGCCTGTCCAGCGCATGCTGGTCGCCTTTTTTAATTAAAGCGGCAAGCCTCACTTCTTCCTCGGGTGTTATTAGTTCTACTTTACCAATTTCCTGCAAATACTTTTCAAGGCTTTGGCTCTCCCTGTTGGTAATAGACTTGGAGATTTTTAATTGACGCATACTCATAGCAGATAATTTTTGGCCAAATTGGAATTTCAACTGTTTTTTGGCCTTATTGAGAGTTATAACGTAACATATCCGCTTTTATGATATATAACTGAAAATAATTTCACTGAGGGATTGGTCTTACAGGCCCCAATATTTAAATAATCTTAAAATAAGTTGACAAAAATTTTGCCACTTTCAATTATTTGGTATTATTGCATCTATCAAATCTGATATTTAATTATTTAGGATGAGTAAAAAAGTTCAATATACATTAGAGTATCCTGTACGCTGTTCCCCAACTATTCTTTATGAATTTTTAAGGTCGCCATCTGGCTTGCAAGAATGGTTTGCTGATGAAGTAAATGAAAGAGATGGTATTTTTACTTTTGAGTGGAACGGCACGGAGGATAAAGCAAAACTCCTGGACCAGGAACAAGACAAGTTTGTACGCTTTAAATGGGACCACATGGCCAAGGACGAATTTTTTGAACTCTCCATCAATCGCTCCGAAGTAACCAACCAAACTATTTTGGTAATAAAAGATTTTGCCGATAAAAAAGATATTAAAGACCAAAGCCAGCTTTGGGAATACCAGGTAAAAGAACTCTTTCACCGTATTGGCAACTAACCTGCATTTTTTAATAAACCTGCCATAGCCGTATAACCGGTATGCAACAATTGCGGCATATTATTCCAGTTTTTTAAATCGTATTTAAAAGCGAGTTTAATAAAATTATTTTTTGTAATTTCCGTAAGCTTTAATTGGCCGGTAATTTTTTTAAAATTATTGTCTTCAAAATGATGCTGCCACTCGTTTTCGTTGCTGCAATAAAATAAATCCCCGCAACCATTTATATTTTTTAACAGGGTATCCTGAAAGGCAGTTTTATATATGCCGCTGATATGAAGGTTGATACTAAAAAAATTTCCCCACCAAAAAAAAGTACGCAAAGCAAATATGTTGTTCTTTTCAAATATTGCCGGGTAATCGAGGATAAGATATGGAAGTTGAAGATAGTTTTCGCCTTTTGAAATTTTGGGCATTGTAGCTGTAAGTTCTTTAAACGCATCCCACTGCAATAAAAAATTAAACTGATTATTGATTTCCTGTACCTGGCCACGCAAAATAGCGGCGGCTTTTTCCATAATTAAATGTTTTGTAAAAATCCAGTTGGCATCCTGCACTTTAGCAAGTTCCGGTTCAGAAAGTATTAAATTTGCCGAAGGCTCCATTTTACAATTAATAGTAAAAGTAAAATTAAGCTTTAAGCAGCGATGATAAAAAAATTAGACATTCTTATCCTTAAATCTTTTTTAGGGCCGTTTATTGTTACTTTTTTTATAGCCTTATTTGTATTAATGATGCAGATATTGTGGAAGTACATTGACGACCTTGTAGGTAAAGGGCTGGATTTTATTACCATTATACAATTTATTTGGTATGCAAGCGCATCGCTTTTTGCTTTGGCGCTCCCCATAGCCATTCTTATTTCTTCTATAATGACCTTTGGCAACCTGGGCGAAAGTTTTGAATTGGTGGCCATTAAATCCTCCGGTATTTCTTTATTGCGTTTTATGCGCCCGCTAATGTTTTTGGCGGTAATTTTTTCTGTTATCTCATTCTTTTTTGCCAATAACGTAATACCATACGCCAACCTTAAATTTGTTACCCTCTACAACGATATTTATTACAAAAAGCCGGCATTTGATTTAAAGGAAGGCATGTTTTTTACCTATATACCCAACTATGCTATAAAAGTGGGCAAAAAAGATGCCGATGGAAAAACCATCCATAATATTTTAATTTATGAACAAGATGGAAGGTTGCAGGACAACTGCATTACGGCCGAGCATGGTGAAATGAAAATTTCTGCCGATGAAAATTTTTTGGAATTTAATTTAAAAAACGGCTGCCGATACCAGGAGCAGGGAAATTATTACGATACCGCAACCGACTTCATAAGGATTAACTTTAAAGAATTTAAAAAACTTTTTGACCTGAGTGTATTAAAAAAACAAAATACCAGCGACAGCCTTTTTCGCAATAGCCATAAAATGCTTAGTGTAAGGCAACTGGGTAAATACATAGATTCCTCCAATAAACGGGAAGAAAATGCCCAGGCTTCCATTAAAAAAAATATTGCCTCATACTTACATTACAACCAACCGACAGACAGCATATGGAAAATTGCTGCAGCTATGCCTTCACATAAAATACCCGATTCTCTGGAGCCCGCCATTAACCTTTCTGCCGGCGTTATATTAGACAGGATAAAATCTACTGCCGAAACCGGTGTTGCAGATGTAAAACTTGCCCAATCCGATAATCGGTTCAGTAAAATAGAGTTGCATCGAAAATTTTCTTTTTCACTGGCCTGCATTATTTTATTTTTTATTGGTGCGCCGCTGGGTTCCATTATCCGCAAAGGTGGAATGGGCATGCCGCTTGTAGTGGCCATTTTCTTCTTCCTTATTTTTCACCTGCTCAATATGTTTGGCGAGAAATTTGTAAAAGAAGGTTTACTTGCCCCGGAAACCGGTATGTGGCTTTCTATAATTGTTTTAACGCCTGTGGGTGTTTTTCTTACCTATAAGGCCATGCACGACTCACAGTTGTTTAATAAAGAATTTTATTACCGCCTGTATAACCAACTAAAAAAATATGTTGCAAAAAATAAAAAAGAACCTATCACTATTTAAATTTTAATATAATGGAAACACAAATTAACAGCAGCAGAAGAAACTTTATTGCCAATACTGTAAAAGGCTCTATTGCGCTATCTGCAGGCATAGCAGGCATTTCTTCTCTTGCAGCATCCTGCAGCAGTTCAAAAAAAACAATTGCAAATGAATTTGCAACCGGTTTTAACCAAACGCCACTACCCTATAAATACGATGCATTGGAAAATATTATAGATGCACAAACCATGGAAATACATTATACCAAACATGCGGCAGGCTATGCAAAAAATTTAAATGAAGCAGTAAAGCAGGAAAATGTTGCCAATGGTACAAGCCTGGAAATCATCCTTTCAAAGGTTTCAAAATACTCAACAAAAATGCGTAATAATGCCGGCGGTCATTACAACCACGAACTCTTTTGGAAATGTATGCGCCCAAAAACTGCTGATAATAAACCTGCCGGAAATTTGCTGCAGGCCATTGAAACCGAGTTTGGAAGTTTTGCCAATTTTAAATCTAAATTTTCTGAAGCTAGTAAAACCCGCTTTGGCAGCGGCTGGGCATGGCTATATACAGATGCTTCAAAAAAACTCCATATTGGCAGCACGCCCAACCAGGACAATACTTTGATGGACGTAAGCGACATACACGGCTTTCCGCTAATGGGCATTGATGTATGGGAACATGCTTATTACCTCAAATACCAAAACAAGCGTTCGGATTATATTGATGGATGGTGGAACCTGGTAAACTGGGATTATGTGCAAAGCCGTTTTGAAAAAGCATGAGGAGTAAAATTTTTTTTGTAACCGTTTTTTCGGGAACCATTTTAATGGCGGTACTATTGCAGCTTACCGGCAAGCCCTTAATTACCCAAAGCACGCCTTTAGGCATATTAAATCTTGAGTTGGCTGCTACAACCCATGCAACACAGCAAATAGTAAATGTGTGGGAGCGCAATAACCTTATCCCTGTTGCAGAAATTCATACAGCAAGGGATTTTGTTTTTTTGCTATTTTATTCTTTATTGCTATTTACGTGTTGCAAGTGGTTGTCAAAAAAAATATACCATTCAATTTTTCTTCATAAAGCAGGAAAATGGCTCAGCGTTGCTGCATTATTTGCCGGGGCAATGGATGTATTAGAAAATTTTGGGATGTTCGTAAGCCTTACCGGCAGGGTTTCGGAGAAAATTACCCTGCTTACTTTTTATGCATCGGTAACTAAGTGGGCAATAGTGACGCTTTGCCTGGTTTATTTACTGTCGGGTTTATTGTACTATTTATTGCAAAAAAAAGTAAGGCTAAAATAGACTCAGCCTTTGCATACTAATATCCTTAAAAATTGTTTGGATAAAACTACACAAAGGCTGATAAATTGACTCTCAATCTTAGGTCAAATGTAACGGCATTAACGCTAAAGGTTGTTAAATTATTATAAAAATATTTTTTGAGGGCAGCATACTTGTTGACATTGCACTATTAAAAATGTGTATATTCGTTGCCCTCATATAACTTAAATTATCATATTATGCAAGCATGGCAGGATTACCAGCAAAAAAATAAAGATCGTTTTTTAAATGAACTTTTTGAATTGCTACGCATACCCAGCGTAAGCGCAAAAAGCGAACATAAAGCAGATATGCTGAAATGCGCCGAAACGGTGAAAAACAGTTTATTAAAATCTGGTTGCGATAAAGCCGAAGTAATGCCCACCGATGGTCACCCGGCAGTGTATGGTGAAAAAATTATTGACCCTTCAAAGCCTACAGTATTGGTTTATGGCCATTACGATGTGCAGCCTGTAGAGCCGCTTAACGAATGGAAAACCGGGCCTTTTGAACCTACAGTAATTGACGGAAAAATTTTTGCAAGGGGTTCTGCCGATGATAAAGGGCAATTTTATATGCATGTAAAAGCATTGGAAATACTTAACCAAACCAATTCACTATCTACCAACATAAAATTTTTAATTGAAGGCGAAGAAGAAGTAGGTTCACCCAACCTTGGAAAGTTTGTAGCCGCACATAAAGATTTATTAAAAGCCGATGTTATTTTAATTAGCGACAGCTCTTTGCTGAGTATGGAAAACCCATCTTTGGATACCGGCGTACGAGGGCTGAGCTACATTGAAGTGGAAGTAACCGCATCTGCCCGGGATTTACACAGCGGCACTTATGGTGGCGCCGTTGCCAACCCCATTGTAGTATTATCTAAAATGATTGCAAGCTGCCACGATGAAAACAACCATATTACCATTCCTGGTTTTTACGATGATGTACTTAACGTTCCGGATGAAGAAAGAAAACTCATAAACAAAGCCCCTTTTAACGAAAAAGAATATAAAGATGAAATAGGCATTAAAGCGCTTTGGGGCGAAAAAGGATTTACCACTTATGAACGAACCGGCATACGCCCAACACTGGAACTAAACGGCATTTGGGGCGGCTACACCGGCGAAGGAGCCAAAACCGTATTACCGGCAAAAGCTACAGCAAAAATTTCTGCAAGGCTGGTACCCAACCAAACCAGTGCAAAAATGACCAAACTTTTACTTGATCATTTCCGCAAAATTGCACCATCCTGCGTTAGTGTAAATGTATTTGAACACCATGGTGGCGAGGCGTACATGACGCCGATAAGCAGCAAAGGATACAAAGCGGCATCCAAAGCATTAGAAACCACTTTTGGTAAAACACCCATACCGGTACGAGGTGGAGGCAGCATACCCATTTGCTATACCCTGGAAAAAGAACTGGGTATTAAAATTATATTTATGGGCTTTGGCTTAGATAATGATGGCTTGCACAGCCCCAATGAAAAATACAATGTAGAAAATTTTTACAAAGGCATTGAAACCATACCTTATTTTCATAAGTTTTTTGCAGAAATGAGTTAATAGTTTTAAATTTTTTATAATAATTAAGGAGATTTTTTGTTCCCTTTATTATTTTAAGCATTTATTAAAATCAGCACAGGAAAAAAGCTATATGAAAACATAAAATACCTCTTTCGTGGTATTGCCTGGCAATGCCTTTTGCCCTTATATTTGTGTACATAAGTTTTTAACCTTAAACCTGCAGTTTTATGAAAAGTAAATTAATTCCCCCCCCCCCCCGCTTT